>Ga0209472_1001070_pt1 | contig 15963 bp, 17 predicted proteins | sample GraSoiAngelo_130_FD_185887 | JGI IMG/M metagenome (GOLD analysis project Ga0209472, IMG submission 185887) | Grasslands soil microbial communities from the Angelo Coastal Reserve, California, USA - 14_0929_02_20cm (SPAdes) (version 2) | ecosystem: Environmental > Terrestrial > Soil > Grasslands ...
GCCGTCGGGGCCGGCGTGACCCGGGGCCTCGGGCTCCCGGGGCTCGCGCTGCTCACCGCGTTCTTCCTCACCGGTAGCGTCCTCACTCAGCTCGCCGAGCGCCGGGGCCCGAGCCGCAACGCGGGTCAGGTGCTGGCCAACGGCGGGGTCGCCCTGCTCGCCGCCCTGCTCGGCTCGTGGGCGGCGGCGGCCGGGGCCATCGCGGCCGCTGCCGCCGACACATGGGCCACGGAGATCGGAGCCTACTCGCCCTTCCCGCCGCGTCTCATCACCTCCGGGGGAAGGGTGACGCGCGGTACCTCGGGGGGTATCACCGCCCTGGGAACGCTGGGCGGCGTGGCCGGCGCGGCGCTGATTTCCGGATTGACGGCGGCCTTGGCACCCCGGGGCATGGCCCCGGGGTTTGTCACGCTCACGGCCGCCGGCGTGGTGGGTATGCTCGCGGACTCTTTCCTGGGCGCGACGCTGCAAGGCAAGTACGAGTGTCCCGCCTGCGACGCGCGCTTCGAGCGCGGCAATACCGTGTGCCACGAGCCGGTGCGACTTGCGAGGGGTTGGCGATGGCTCGACAACGACGGGGTGAACCTCGCGGCGACGCTGGTCGGTGCGGCCGCGGCCGTGCTCACAGCGGCGTCGTGACCGACCGCTGGGATGTCGTCGTCGTCGGGGCCGGTCCGGCCGGTGCGACAACTGCCTTGCTGCTCGCCCGCGCGGGCGCCTCGGTCCTGCTCATGGACCGCGCCCGTTTCCCTCGCGACAAGGCGTGTTCCGAGTACTTGAGCCCGGCGACCACGGAAATCCTGGAGCGGCTCGGCGGGGGCATCCTCGACGCAGTGGAGGGTGCGGCGCACGCCAAGCTGTACGGGATGAAGGTGGTCGCGCCCTGCGGGGCCACCATGTGCGGTCGGTTCCGCGGCGGCCCCCGCCCATACAGCTTTGCCCTGCCACGGACCACGTTCGACACGATTCTCGTGGCCGCGGCGGCGCGGGCGGGGGCTGAGGTGCGCCAGGCCACCACGGTGGAGAACCTGCTGTGGGAGGGGGGAGCGGTCGCGGGTGTCACCGCACGCTCGTGCAACCCTAAAGGACTCCCTGACGGTCGCGGGCAACGGGTAACGTGTAACGCACGCATCGTCGTGGGTGCCGATGGCCTGCGCTCGGTGGTCGCCCGCCGGCTCGGGCTCGTCCGCTCGTCGTCCCCGCGGCGCGTCGCGTTCACGGCGCACGTGGCGGACGTCGCGGGGATGGACGGTGTGGGCGAGCTGCACGTGAGCAAGCGCGGTTACGTGGGCCTCGGACCGGTCGGCGACGGCGTCACCACGGTGGCGCTCGTGGTGCCGCTCGCGGCGGTGCGCAGGAGCCGGGGCGAAGGCCGGGACTTCCGTCGCGATTTTTTCGCCGAGCTCGAGCGATTTCCCGGGCTCGCGGGGCGGTTCGACCCCCGGCGACTGGTTCGCGACGTTCTGGCCGCCGGTCCGTTCGCGCAGTGGTCGCGCACGGCCGTAGCGCCCGGAGGCGGCGCCGTGCTCGTGGGTGACGCCGCCGACTTCTTCGATCCGTTCACGGGCCAGGGGATTTACGCTGCGCTGCGGGGCGCCGAGCTCTTGGCCCAATGCCTGATCCCCGCCCTGGGCCGCCTCGACGCCGCGGCGCTCGCGCCCTACGACCGCGCGCGCCGGCGCGAATTCCGCGGGAAGTGGCTGCTCGAGCGACTCATCGGGGTCGGCGTGGGGTGGCCCGCGCTCACCGACCGGGTGGTGCGCCGCCTGGCGGCGCGGCCGGACCTCGCGGATCTTCTGGTGAGCGCAACCGGGAACATCGTCCCCGCGCGTCGGGTGCTAAGGGCCAGCGTCCTCGCCCAATTCCTCTGGTGACCACATGTCCGGCGTCGATCCCGCTCAGTTCCGCCAGCTGCTCGGTCGCTTCGCGACCGGCGTGACCGTCGTGACCACGCGCGACCCGGCCGGCCGGCCGGTCGGTATGACGGCGAGCTCGGTCGCCTCGGTGTCGCTCGCGCCACCGCTGGTGCTCGTGTCGGTGGATCAGCAGAACGATCTGCATCCGGCGCTGCGGGCCGCGCAACGCTTCGTATTGAACGTGCTCGCGTCGGACCAGGAAGCCGTCTCGCGGCGCTTCGCGGAGGACCACCCGAACCGGTTCGATGGCATCGGCTACCGGGAGACCAAACACGGCATCCCGGTACTCGAGGGTGTCCTCGCGAGCATCGAGTGCGAGAAACAGGCCGAGGCCCCGGGCGGGGATCACACCGTGTTCTTCGCGCTGGTCACGGGGGGCACCGTCTCGGACCGTCGGCCCCTGCTCTACTACCGCGGCGGCTACGCCGGCCTGGGCGGCGGAGGTCAATGATCGGCACCGAGCTGCTGGACGATCCACGGGCCGATGCCGTCCTGGTCGGAAGACAGCTCCGCGACATCGCGCGCCTGAACGCGCTCTTCGGAGGGACGCGGGCGGTGGTCCGGGAACTCGTCCCGCTGTTTCGAGCGGCCGCTCGTGATGCGGGATGCGGGATGCGGGATGCACGTTGGACTTTGCTCGACGTGGGATCCGGGTCCGGCGACATCGCCCGCGCTGCGGTCGCGGCCGCGCATCGGCACGGCATCGCGCTCACGCCCGTGGGCGTCGACGTGAACCGGACCGCCGCGCGCCTGGCTCGCTCCGGCGGTCTGGCGGCGATCGTGGCCGATGGCTCTCGGCTGCCGCTCGGGCCGCGCTCGGTGGACGTGATCGTGGCGAGCCAGGTGCTGCACCACCTGCCGCGCGCGGTCGCCGTGCGCTGGATCGCCACGTTCGACCGCGTGGCCCGGCGCGCCGTGGTGCTCGCGGACCTGCGCCGCTCCCGGGTCGCCATGGCCGCCGTATGGGCGGCATCGCTCTGCCTCGCGATGAGCGGCGTGAGCCGGCACGACGCGGTGCTGTCGCTCAAGCGGGGATATACACGCGAAGAGTTCTGTGACATGCTGCGGGATGCAGACGTGCAAGCGGCGGCGCGGTACCGACCGGGGGCTCGCATAGTGGCCGCATGGTCACCAGGAGCCAGCGCGCAGTGAAGTGATGCACACCGTCGACCAGATCGCGATCGGCGCACCCATGGATCGGGTGTTTCAGATCGCATCGGATGTCGAGCGTTGGCCCGAAATCCTGTCTCACTATCGGTGGGTCAGGTTTCTGGACCGCCACGCGAGCGGTGGCACCGTGGAAATGGCGGCGTGGCGGCCGTTCGGCGCGCTCCGTTATCCCGTGTGGTGGGTGTCGGAGATGACCGTGGACGGGCGGGCCCGGGAAATCCGCTACCGGCACGTGCGGGGTATCACGCAGCGCATGGACGTTGTCTGGCGGCTGGTGGAAGAGCCGGCCGGCGTGGCCGTGACGATCGTGCACGACTGGGGGGGCCCGGCGTGGCCGGTCATCGGTCCGTTGGCCGCCCGGCTCGTGATCGGGCCGGTATTCATCCATGGGATCGCGTCCCGCACCCTGGCGGGCATCAAACGGTTCGCGGAGGGCACGTGAGGCGACTCGGGCAAGTGCGGAATGCGGAGCGCGGAATGCGGAATTGCAGTGGAGGGTCTTGCACGTGTGGCAGGCTGGTCGGCCCGACGCTCGCCGTGATATTCCGCACTCCACATTCCGCATTCCGCATTTAAGGAAGGGGGGGGTAGGTGAGGAACGGACAGCGCCGAGTCGTGATCACGGGGGTGGGGGCGGTCACCCCGATCGGCACGGGAGCCGACGGCTTATGGGCCGGGCTGGCGGCTCGGAGCTCGGCCGTCCGGGAGATCACGCGCTTCGATCCGGCCCCGTTCAGGAGCCGCATCGCCGCCGAGATCCCCGATTTCCGTCCGCAGGACCACCTCGACGCGAAGCGTGCCAAGCGCCTCGACCGCTTCTCCCAGCTGGCGGTGACGAGCGCGCGGTTCGCACTGAGCGATGCCGCGCTCGACCCGGCGCATGAGGACCGCGACCGGATCGGAGCGATGATGGGATCGGCACTCGGGGGCGTGGCGTTCGCCGAGTCCCAGATCGAGCGGTTTCGGGCCGAGGGGCCCCGGGGGCTCGACCCGGCGCTGGCGCTCGCCGTGTTCCCCGGCGCCGCGAGCTGCAATATCGCGATCGACTTCGGGTTCACGGGCCCGAACTCGACCAACGCGATGAGCTGCGCCTCCGGCACTATCGCGGTGGGAGAGGCGTTCCACACGATCCGCGAGGGGCGCGCCGACGTGATGCTCGCGGGCGGCGCCGAGGCGCCCCTCGCCCCGATGACGTACGCGGCGTTCAGCGTGATCCGCGCGATGAGCACCCGCAACGACGATCCCGCCCACGCCTCGCGCCCGTTCGACGAGGACCGCGACGGGTTCGTAATGGGTGAGGGAGCCGCCGTGCTGGTCCTCGAGGAGCGGACGCGTGCCGTCGCCCGGGGCGCCAAGGTCTACGCCGAGCTCGTGGGCTACGCCTTCACCAACGACGCCTACCACATGACCGCGCCGCGCCCCGATGGCCGCCAGGCGGCCCGCGCGATGCAGCTCGCCCTCGTCGATGCCTGCGTCGCACCCGGCGAGGTGGGCTACATCAACGCCCACGGGTCGTCGACGCCGCTCAACGACTCGACGGAGACGACGGCGATCAAGCGGGTCTTCGGGGAGCACGCCTACCGGCTCAGCGTCAGCGGCACCAAGGGCTACTACGGCCACGCGCTCGGCGCGAGCGGCGCGATCGAGGCGGCGATTTGCGCGCTCGCCATGGAGCGGCGCTGGCTCCCCCCGACCATCAACCTCGAGCGTCCCGACCCGGCCTGCGACCTGGACTGCCTGCGCGGCGAGGGCCGGGCGGCGGCGCCGGACGTCGTGCTCACCAACTCCTTCGGATTCGGCGGGATCAACGCCGCGGTGGTGTTGCGACGTTCCGATTGACGCAGGGGCGCGGCATGGTGCGCCCCTATAGTGATTCCGCGACCGCCGGGGCGAAGTAGCTGAGGATGATGTCCGCGCCCGCCCGCCGTATCGCGTACAGCGTCTCCCACATCGCGCGCGCCTCGTCGAGCATGCCGCGGGCCGCCGCCGCCTTGATCATCGCGTACTCCCCACTCACCTGGTACGCAGCGAGCGGCGAACCGAACTCCTGCTTGGCGCGACGGATCAGATCGAGGCAAGGCAGCGCGGGCTTCACCAGGATGATGTCCGCCCCCTCCTCCACGTCGAGTCGGATCTCGCGCATCGCCTCGTCGGCGTTGGTTCCCTGCATCTGGTAGGACTGACGGTCGCCGAACTGGGGGGTCGAGCCGGCCGCTTCGCGGAACGGCCCATAGAACGCCGACGCCATCTTTGCCGCGTACGACATGATCGGCACGCGTGAGAATCCGGCGGCGTCGAGTGCCTTACGGATCCCAGCCACCCGACCGTCCATCATGTCGCTTGGCGCCACGATGTCGATGCCCGCGCGCGCCTGCGTCACGGCGACCTTGCCGAGCAGATAGACCGACGCGTCGTTGTCCACGTCGCCGTCCTGCACGACCCCGCAATGGCCGTGGTCGGTGTACTCGCACAGGCAGGCGTCCCCGATCACGAGCAGGTCCGGCGTGGCGCGCTTCACCGCCCGCGCCGCTTGCTGCACGATCCCCTGCTCGTCGTACGCCTCCGACCCGGTCGCGTCCTTGGCGGCGGGCAGGCCAAAGAGAATGATGCCGCCGAGCCCGAGGCGCCGCGCCCGCTCCGCGTCCCGCACGAGCTCGTCCACCGACGTCTGAAAGACACCGGGCAACGCGGCGACTTCCCGCCGGACGCCCTCCCCGTGACACGCGAACAGGGGCCAGACGAGCTGCGAGGGGACGAGGTGCGTCTCCTGTACCAGGCGACGCAATGCCGCAGTGCGGCGCAGCCGGCGCAGGCGGCGGATCGGGAATTGGCTCATCGGCCGAGCAATCTCGATGCACCCTGGGCCCGGAGCAAGTCCGCCACGTGCGCCCCCGCGGCTCCGGGCTCCCGCTCGTCGATCTCGGCCGAGGCGGTGATCTGCACGGAGCCATCCTGCGCGGTCACTCGCCCGTACAACCTGCTCCCTTCTCCCCGCTCCCCGCTCCCGCAGTAGGCGGCGACCGGCGCCTGACATCCGCCCTCGAGCGCGGCGAGGAGGCCCCGCTCCGCCGCGACCTGGCACGCGCTCGCCGCATCCTCGAGCGGCGCCAGTGCGCCGCGGGCCTTGCGGTCGTCCGCGCGGACCTCGAGGCCGAGCGCCCCTTGGCCTGGCGCCGGCATGACGTCCAACGGATCGAGCCGCGCGGCGATGTGCCCCGCAAGCTCGAGCCGCTCGAGCCCCGCCCCAGCAAGCAGCGCCGCGTCGAGGCCATCACGCCCTTCCTTTACCTTCCGCACCCGCGTCGGCACGTTGCCGCGCAGCGGCACGATCTCCAAATCGGCGCGGAGGTAGCGGATCTGCGCCACCCGGCGCAGGCTGGACGTCCCGACCTTGGTGCCCGCGACCAGGCCGGCGATCGACGTGATCCCGGCGTCGCGCGTGACCAGCGCCTCGGCGGGATCGGCCCGCTTCGGCACTGCCGCCAGCATCAGGCCGGCCGGCAGCATGGTCGGCAGATCTTTGAGCGAGTGCACCGCCACGTCGATGCGACCGTCGCGCAGCGCCTCCTCGATCTCTTTGGTAAAGAAGCCCTTCCCCTCGAGCTCGTGCAGCGGGCGATCGACCTCCGCGTCGCCGCGCGTCTTGATGATCACGAGCTCGGCGGCCACGCCGGCCCGCGCGAGCGCGGCCTTCACCCACTCGGCCTGCCACAAGGCGAGCCTGCTGCCGCGGGTCCCGAGCTTGAGCGGGCCGGTCACGTATCCCGCTTCCCGCTTCCCGCATCCCGCTCGAAGTGCCGCACGATCGCGCGCACCAGTCCGGGCACTGTGTAATCCCGCGCCTCGATCGCGACGGCGATCCCCAGCTCCCGAGCCGTCCCTGCCGTGATGGGGCCGATCACCGCCGCGGCGAACCGGCCGGACGCCGCAACCGGCTCGCCCACGAGCTCCACGAAGCCTCGTACAGTGGACGAGGAAGTGAACGTGACGGCGTCGATCGTGCCGGCAAGAATCTCCGCTGCCAGTCCGCCGCCGTCTCCCGGCTCCCGGACGGTCTCGTAGATCGGGATCACGTCGACCAGGGCGCCCAGGGCGCGCAGCCCGTCGGGCAGGGCGTCACGGGCCTCGCGCGCGCGCGGCAACAAGACCGTCTTGCCGAGCACCTCGCCCTGCGCGGCCAGCGCCGATACGACCGCCTCGGCCACAAACCGGTCGGGGACGAGGTCGGGGACCACCCCGCGGCGCACGAGTGCCTCCGCGGTCGCGGGTCCGATCGCCGCGACCAGAGCGCGAGCCACGTCGCGCGACGAGAGGCCCCACTCCGGGAGCCGGTCACACACCACCTGCACGGCGTTCTGACTGGTGAAGACGATCCAGTCGTAGGGCGGGACCCGCGTGAGCGCGGCGCGGAGCGCCGCGAGATCGCTAAGCCGCACGATGCGGATCGTCGGTGCGGCGACGACGTCCGCGCCGAGCGCCTCCAGCTCCCGCACGAGGTCGCCCGCCTGCTCGCGCGCGCGGGTGACCGCGATGCGTCGGCCGGCGAGCGGGTGGACGCGCGCGGGACCCGGCGGGCGCGGCGTGTGTGACATAGATTGGTGCAATCTACAATGCTCCGCTCCCTGCGCTCCGCGCTCGCGCGCTTCGCCGTGCGACGGGCGGCGGCCTGTCAACGCGACGCACCGAAACGCGCCGAGCTGTGGCTGCGGCTCGGCTGCGCGGTCGCGCCGACGTTCGCGGAATCCCACCCGGCGCTGGTGCGCCTGCGGCGCGCCATCGAGGACCGGTGGGGCGCGGTGGCCGCGGCGCAGGAAGCAGCGCAGCGCTTCCCCGCGAATCCCGACGCCTGGATGCTGCTGGGCGAAGCCTGGCAGATGGTGTTCCGCCAGCAGGATGCGCTCGTAGCGTACGAGCAGGTGCTCACCCTCGAAGAGCGCCCCGATGCCGCACTCGCGGCGGGCGATGTGTATCGCCGCGCCGGTCGCCATGCCGACGCCGCGGCGCGGTTTGCCCGCGCCTACGCGGCCGGCGGTGGTGCCGAGGCGCTGTGGCTCAACGCCCAAGCGCTGTTCCAGGCGGGCGACGCGCGGGCCGCCGATGAAGCCCTGCATCTCTGGGCCACGCAGGTGCCCGACGGGATGGCGCGGCTGTCCGCGGCGCGCGCCGAGTTGTTCGCGGAAAAACGAGGCGGCTAAGGCTTGCTGGTCCGACGGTACAGGGAAACCGCGTAGGCGAGCAAGATGACCGCCGTCACGATGTAGGCTGCCATCATGTAGCCGGCGTTCTGGGGCACTTCAGACATGGCCGGCCTCCGAGCTCCTGCCCTGCTGCGCCGCGCGCGCGAGCGACAACGCGTAGCGCTGTGTCACGAATCCCACATACAGCAGCGTGAACGCCGCCAGAGAAAGGAGCCACGTGGCCAGCATACTGTTCGGCAGCGACGGCGCGCTCGGCTTCAGGATGATGGGCTGCGGATGCAGCGTGCGGAACAGAAAGACGCTCAAGTGGATGAAGGGCACCAGGCACATCCCGCAGATGCCCAGCACGGCGGCGTAGCGGGCGCGGAGCCCCGGATCCCGCACGGCCCCGCGCACGAGCAGATACCCCACGTACAGGAAGAAGAGGAATAACGTGGAGGTGAGCCGGGCATCCCAGGTCCACCAGGTCCCCCAAATCGGCTTCCCCCAGATGGGGCCGGTGGTCAGCACGATGGTCGCGAACACCGTGCCCACTTCCGCTGACGCCTCCGCGAACCGATCCAGACGCGGATCCTTGAGGAACAGGTAGAAGATTCCAGCCAATCCCACGAGAACCATCGCCGCCTCGGTCCAGAGCGCCGCGGGCACATGCAGGTAGAAGATCTTCTGGGCGGGTCCTTGCAACCGCTCCACCGGCGTGAACGCCAACGCCCGAACGTACACGGCGCCGAGGCACACCAGCGCGACCAGCGTGATCCAGCGACCCTTTTGCACCAGGCTCATTCGTCCACCGTAAAGCGAAACAAGAAACTCGCGAGCGACACGAACACGATGTCGTAAGCGGCGAGCAACTTAAGGTACCCCACCGACTCGCTCAAGGGACGCCCACCGAGCAGCCTGGCCGTGACCTGCACGGCGCCGATGAGCGGCGGGACGAGGAACGGCAGGAGAATCACCACGAGGAGCAGCTCGGCGAAGCGGGTGCGAATGACGAGGGCGCTGAACAGCGTTCCCACCGCGACGAACCCGAGTGTCGCGAGCGCGATAACCCCGATGAGCGGGACCAGCACGTGACCCACGGGCACGTCGAAGAACAGCACGAACAGCGGGAGCCCGACGGCTTCCACCACCGCCACGAATACCAGATTCGCGATCAACTTGCCCCAGTAGAGGCTGGTGCGGCTGAGCGGCGACACGAGCAGCCCCTCGAGCGCCTGATTCTCGAGCTCCAGCTGGAAGGCGCGGTTCAGGGCAAGCATCGCGGCGAACGTAAACGTCACCCAGAGAATGGTCGGGGCGAGATCGATGGTGGGGACGGCCGTCGGATCGCGTCCGAAGTTGAACACCGTGAGGACGAGTGCGGTGAACACGATGGCCGAAACGAGGGCCGTACGCGTGCGGAACTCGAGCAGCAGGTCCTTACGGGCCACCGTCCACGCCTGCGCGAGCAGCTCACCCATCGGTCCCCGTGCCCCCAACCGCCCGCCGGTACGCCTCCGCGATGTCGGAGGACCCCCGCCCTGCGCGCGGCGCAAAGTGGACGAAGCGGCCGCGCCGTTGGAACGCGACATCGGTCGCGAGCTCGACCCCCTCGTCCACGTTGTGCGTCGCCAGCACGAGCACGCGGCCCCCCCCCGGCGCGCCACCACCACGCAGCTCGCCGAGCAGCGCCCGGAGCTCGGCCGCCGCGGCGAGATCGAGCCCCGTGAACGGCTCGTCGAGCAGCAGGACGCGCGGATCGTGGATCACGGCCTTGGCGATCGCCGCGCGCTGCGCCAGACCCCGGGAGAGTGACCACACCGGCTGATCCGCGCGATCGCCCATGCCGAGACGCTCGAGCACCTGGTCGGCGCGGGGACCGCGGCGCGCCGCGGGGACCCCGTACAGCGCCGCCCAGAAGAGCAGGTTCTCGCGTACCGTGAGGTGTTCGTACAGGTGGGACTGGTGACCGATCCACCCGATCGCGCCCCGTCCCCCCGCCACCCGCACCGACCCCTGCTGCGGGCGGATCAGTCCCGCGAGCACTTTGAGGAGGGTGGTCTTACCGGCGCCGTTCGGCCCGAAGACGGCGAGGGTCTGGCCCGCCGTGAGGTTGAAGGACACGCCGTCGAGGGCGACCACCTGTCCGCGCCCCTCGCCGAAGGCGTGCCGCAGGCCCTCAGCCGAGAGCATCGATGCGGGCGGCGAGGTCTTCCAGGTCGAACGGCTTGACGAGATACCCCGAGTGGCCGAGGTCCAGCACGTTGATGAGCGGTTCCATGCTCACGTACGAGGTCGTGACGATCACAGGGAGCGAAGGCTGCGACTGGCGGATCTCTTGCAGCAGGGTGATCCCGTCGGTGTCGGGCAGTCGCAGATCGAGCACCAGCACTTCGGGGCGGAACTCGTCCATCTGGCGGCGAGCCTCGGTCCCGCTGGCGGCGAATGCCAGGTGATAGCGTTCGGCGAAGAATCGCTTGTAGGTCCGCCGCAGCGTCGACTCATCCTCGACGAACAGCACTTTGCGCCGCGGGCCGAGGGTGGGAGACCCCATGGTGGGCCAATATATGCGGGTCCCCCCCGCCGTCTACGGTCGGCTCAGCTCGGGCCGCTCTCCAGCTCGAACAGGTCGTCGAGCTTGGTCAGCACCAGCAGGAATCGCAGCTCCTCGTTGGCCCCGCGCAGGCACACCGTCAGCCGGCGCTCCGCGGCCTTCCGCTGAATCAACATCAGGGCACCGAGGCCCGCGCTGTCGATCTGGCGCGTGCCCGCGAGGTCGATGACCAGGCGCCCGGCACCCTCCGCCAGCTGTTCCAGCAGCTCGGTGGCCGCACGGCGGAACACCGTACGTGAGTCGAGCCCCAGCTCCTCGGGAGCGGCCAAGACTTTCTCGCCCGGACGCATGGACATTGTCACCAGCTCCTCCACAGTCGGCTCCAGTAGTTCACCGACCGGGGGTTATGCGACTCTGATGCCATCCAGCTAACCTGCGGGCCGTCAACCGCTTGTCAAAGCAGGGTGAGGCGTCTCACCCGTCTGGGTGCCGCAGACGGAATGCCTGGGGGCAGTTTGCAAGGGCCGCCTTGACCACCGTCCATCCCGGGGGCATACCTTAGCCAATCCCCCTGAACACACGGCAAGCTTTGCGCAAACAGGGGTAGGTACCGGCTAGGAGGCAAATCAGATGGCGAAGCCGAGGATGAAGACCACGGAGCAAACCGAGGTCAGCGAGGCGCAGATCGCCGTGCATTGGAAGGAAGAGGCGTACTATCAGCCTTCCGAGAAATTCAAGGCACAAGCGAACATGCGAGACCCGCACGTGTTCGACCGGTTCGGGCTCGACAAGTTCCCCGACTGCTTCAGAGAGTATGCGGACATGCTGACTTGGTTCGAGCCCTATCACACCGTCCTCGATACCAGCGACGCGCCGTTCTGGAAATGGTTCGCCGGCGGCAAGATCAACGCCTCGTACAACTGCGTGGATCGCCAACTCGCCAAGTATCGAAACAAAGCAGCCTTCATTTTCGTGCCCGAGCCCGAAGCGGAGCGGGACGTGGTCATGACGTATCAGGAACTCTATGACCGCGTAAATGAAGTGGCCGCCCTGCTTCGCGGCGTGGGACTCAAGGCGGGAGACCGCGTCACCTTTCACATGCCGATGGTCCCGCAGCTGCCGATCACAATGCTGGCGTGTGCGCGGCTGGGAATCATCCACTCTCAAGTCTTCGGCGGGTTCAGCGGTCAGGCGTGCGGCTCCCGCATTCACGATTCGGGCAGCCGCGTCCTGGTTACGATGGACAGTTACTGGCGCAATGGCGCCCTCGTTGACCACAAGGCGAACGCCGACATCGCGGTCCGGGCGGCGAAAGAGTTGGGGCAAGACGTAGACAAGGTGTTGGTGTGGCAGCGATACCCCGGCAAATATTCCGCCAAGACACCGATGGTTCCGGGTCGCGATGTCTTCGTGGACGACCTGCTCAAGGACTACCAAGGCAAAAAAGTCGAACCGGTGGCCCTACCGTCGGAGGCGCCGCTGTTCCTGATGTACTCGAGCGGCACCACCGGCAAGCCCAAGGGCGCGCAACACGGCATCGCGGGGTATCTGTCCTACGTGACCGCCACCTCCAAGTGGATTCTCGACATTCATCCGGAAGACATCTATTGGTGCATGGCGGACATCGGCTGGATCACCGGGCATTCCTACATCGTCTATGGTCCGCTGGCGAACGCGGCGACGAGCGTCTTGTACGAGGGCGTGCCGACGTTTCCCGACGCGGGGCGGCCCTGGCGCATCGCTGAGCGCTTGGGCGTGAACATTTTTCACACCGCGCCCACGGCAATCCGGATGCTGCGGAAACTCGGTCCCCAGGAGCCGCGCAAGTACAAATACCACTTCAAGTCAATGACGACGGTAGGCGAGCCGATCGAGCCGGAAGCATGGCGCTGGTATTACGACGAGGTCGGCAAGCGGGAAGCCGTCATCACCGATACGTGGTGGATGACGGAGACCGGCGGCTTTCTCGGCACCACCGTTCCGGCGATTCACGCGATGAAGCCCGGCAGCTGCGGCCCCGCCGCGCCCGGGATTCATCCGGTCATCTACGACGAAACCGGGGCGGAAATTTCCAAAGGGTCCGGCAAGGCGGGCAATATGTGTATCCGCAACCCGTGGCCGGGCATCATGCAGACGATCTGGGGCGACCACGACCGCTACGTCAAAACGTACTACGGCAAGTACAACAAGCACCCCAGGAGCAAAGACTGGCGTGACTGGCCGTTCCTGTGCGGCGACGGCGCGGTGCAGGCGGCCGATGGCTATTACCGCATCCTCGGCCGTATCGACGACGTGATCAATGTCGCGGGTCACCGCCTGGGCACGAAGGAGATCGAGTCCGCCTGTCTCACCGTCCCCGAGATCGCCGAAGCCGCCGTCGTCCCGGTCCAGGACGAGCTCAAGGGACGGGTGCCGGAAGTGTACGTCGCGCTCAAGCCGGGCGTGCCGCCGAGTCAGGCTGTGATCGACCGCGTGGTCAAGGCGAACGAAGAAGTGATCGGCAAGATCGCCCGGCCCAAGCACGTCTACATCGTGCCGGATATGCCCAAGACGCGCTCCGGGAAGATCATGCGCCGCGTGCTCGCGGCCATCTCGAATCGCCGGGATGTCGGCGACGTGACGACGCTGGCGAACCCCGATGTGGTCGAGCAGATCCGCGTAATGGTTCAGGGCAAGGACACGCAGGCGACGCAGGAAGCCTTGCCGGAGGACATCGCGAAGTTTGGACAGGTAGAATAGGACGGGGGAGGTTGTGGAGGTTGGTGGAGGATGGTGGAGGTTGTACCGCCGACGTGCCAACCTCCCCCAACCTTCACCAACCTCCACAAACCTCCCCAACCTTCTTCAGTTTCACAGTTCCACCTGCGCTCCGACCTCGAACACCTGGTCCGCCGGGATCTTGAAGAAGGCCGTGGCCCGCAGGGCGTTGCGCGACATGAAGGCGAACAGCTCCGCGCGCCAGTGGCGCATGCCGGGTCGGTCGGAGGCGACCAGCGTCTCGCGACCGAGGAAGAACGTCGTTCCCGCGATGGCGATATCGAGCGACTTCACCTGACACGCCGCCAGCACGTCGTCGATGTCCGGGTCGTCCATGAAGCCGTAGCTCGCCACCACCCTATAAAACCCCTTGCCGATGGCCTTCACGGTCACGCGCTCCGCGGTCGAGACGTGGGGCACGTCCTGGGTCACCATGGTCAGGAATACGACTCGCTCGTGCAGCACTTTATTGTGCGTCAGGTTGTGCACCAGCGCCGGCGGCGTGCCGTCCGTCGTGCCATACAAGAACACCGCCGTCCCCGGGACGCGGAGCGGCGGCTCGGCGGCGAGATCGGCGAGCAGCATCTTGAGGGCGACCGTCTTCTCCTGCATCCGCTTCCCGAGGATCTCGCGCCCTCGCTGCCACGTCGTCATCAGCAGGAAGATGGCCGCGGCGATCGCCAAGGGGACCCAGCCGCCGGCGCGGATCTTCAACATGTTCGCGCCGAAGAACGGCACATCCACGCACAGGAACAGGCCGGACACGATCGCCGCGCGCGCGAAGCTCCAGCGCCACACCTCACGGCTCATCACGTAGAACATCAGGGTCGTGATGAGCATCAGGGTCGAGAGGGCCACACCGTACGCGCCGGCGATGTTGCTGGAGGTGGGCTGCGCCGTGTCGGCCGCGTGGAACCCGATCACCAGCACGCACGTGAGCAGCATGAGCCCCCGGTTGACCAGGGGTACGTAGATCTGGCCGATCTCGCGCGACGATGTATGCGCGATCTGGAGCCGCGGGCTATAGCCGAGCTGCACCGCCTGGCGGGTGAGGGAAAACGCCCCGGAGATCACCGCTTGGGACGCGATGATGGTCGCCGCGGTCGCCAGCGCGATCAGCGGGTACAGCGCCCAGCCGGGCGCGAGATGATAGAAGGGATTCTCCGCCGCCGAGGCATCGCGTAACAGGAGCGCCCCCTGCCCGAAGTAGTTGAGCAGGAGGCAGGGGAGCGCGAAGCCGAACCACGCGATTTGAATCGCGCGATGGCCAAAGTGACCCAGGTCGGCGTAGAGCGCCTCGCCACCGGTGACTACGAGAAACACGGCGCCCAGCACCACGAATCCGCGACGCACATCTTCGGCGAAAAAGCGCGCCGCGTGGTACGGCAAGACCGCCGCCAGCACGGAGGGTTCCCGAATGATCTGGCTCAGTCCAAGCACGCCGATCGTGGCGAACCAGACGAGCATCACGGGGCCGAACACCGCCCCGATCCGGGCGGTCCCGCGACTCTGCACCAGGAACAACCCGATCAGGATCACGAGCGTCACCGGGATCACCCACGAGGCCAGCGCCGGCGTCGCGATCTCGAGCCCTTCGACGGCGGAGAGCACCGAGATCGCCGGCGTGAGGCCCCCGTCCGCGTACAAGAGCGCCGACCCGAAGATCCCCAGGACGATCATGACGCGGCGGGGCGACAGACCCCGGGCCACACGGCTGCCGTTGACGAGGGCCATGAGGGCGAGCACGCCGCCTTCGCCCTTGTTGTCTGCCCGGATGATGACGATGTGGTACTTGATCGTCACCACGATCACGAGCGCCCAGAAGACGAGCGACAGCACCCCCAGCACGTTGCCCGGCGTGACCGCGATGCCGTGCGGCCCGTAGAACGAGTAGCGAATCGCGTACAGTGGGCTCGTTCCGATGTCGCCATACACGACGCCCAGCGCCGTGAGGGCGAGCGTGACGAGATAGCGGCCGTGCGGTTGCTGGGGGACGACAGGTTGCGCAGGGGCGGTCATGGCCGTGAATACTAGCGGGTCGGCGCCGTCCCCGAGGGCGTCGCGCGCAGCCCCGCGACCGACAGCAGCCACACGGTCGTCATGATCACCGCAGAGGCCACGCACCACCGGCAGATCGCGTGCAGCACGAACAGCTCGATGCCCGTCAGATACAACGTGAAGGCGAACCCCACCGTGGCGAGCGCCGCGAAGAGGCGCGCCACGCGCCGGTCCGCCGCGAACCTCGGCTGCAGGCCCACGAGGCCCACGGCGAACAGCGCCGCGTACCCGCCCACGCCGTACAGCGCCACCGGCAGACCGAACAGCTCGGCGTAGCGACTCGCCTGGACGAGCTCGCAGCTCCCGGTGCCGCACTGCAGCTGGCCGAGCA
>Ga0209472_1001072_pt1 | contig 15928 bp, 9 predicted proteins | sample GraSoiAngelo_130_FD_185887 | JGI IMG/M metagenome (GOLD analysis project Ga0209472, IMG submission 185887) | Grasslands soil microbial communities from the Angelo Coastal Reserve, California, USA - 14_0929_02_20cm (SPAdes) (version 2) | ecosystem: Environmental > Terrestrial > Soil > Grasslands ...
ACGTCGGGACCGGGGCCGGCAGCCTCGCGCTGTACATCTCGTGGAACTGTGTCGGCTGGCAGACCGTGCTGTTCCTTCTCGTCTCGATGGCGACCGGCCTTCAGGGCGAGTACACGCGGCGCTCGCGCCTGGAGACCGTCGCGCTCGGCGTCCTCGGTATCGCGATGCTGAACATCCTGCGCATCACGGTGGTCGCAGTGGTCGCGTATGTGTTCGGGCAGCTGCCCGCTGTCATCGTTCACGACTACGGCAGCGTCATCGCGACGGTCGCGTTCCTCATGGCCTTCTGGGCCTTTGCCTATAACGTCGTGCTCGAGCGCATCGGCGGCGAGCCCGACGATGCCTCACCCGAACAGGGGTCGAAGGATGCGGCGGCGCTGGCTACGGTGCCTTCGTGAGCACGCTTCCGAACCTCCGGATCGGCACCGCCTCCGACACGCTCGTTCGCGCTCCGGCGCGCCCGGCCGAGATCACCAACCGGTGCGCGCTCTGCGCCGGCGGCGCAACCCGGAAGCTTTTCCAGGTCGACGGCACGTTCATCGTCGAGTGCCGCGGCTGCGGCCTCGTGCGGCAGGACACCAGGCCAGTCGCGGCGGCCGCGATCTACGACTCCGAGTACTACGCCACCGACAACCCCAAGGGCGGGTACGCGAACTATTTCCTCGATTCCGATGTGAACCGGCGCACGTTCCGCGATCGCATCCGGGCGATCGAGAACCGGTATGGCCGTCGCGGTCGTCTCCTCGACGTCGGTTGCGCCCTGGGCGACTTCCTGATCGAGGCGAAAGCGTCGGGCTGGGACGTCGAGGGTGTGGAGATCTCTCCCTTCGCGGCGGAACAGGCTCGCGCCCGCGGCCTGCGCGTGACAACCGGTCGCCTCGAAGAGCTCGCTCTTCCGGCGGCGAGCTTCGACGTCATCACGCTGTACGACTCGGTCGAGCACCTCACCGATCCTGTCGCGACCCTCGCGGCCGTGCGACGTCTTCTGGTGCTCGGCGGGATCGTTCACCTGGTCACACCGAACGTCGGCGGACTGCAGGCCCGAGTGCTCGGCCGGCTCTGGTACCACTACAAGCCAGGTGAGCACCTCTTCTATTTCGCTCCCCGGACGCTTCGTGCCGCGCTCGAAGCCGCGGGTCTGCGATGGGAGGGCTGGCAGCGGTCGGCCTCGTACCTCACGTTCACCTACTGCTTCAACCGCATGCGCTACTACGCCCCGGCGCCGTTCGCGTTCCTGGAGTGGCTCGGCAGGACGTTCCGCTTCGGGCCGTACGCGTTCAAGGTGCCGGTCGGCGAGATGGAAGCCTGGGCGCGGCGCGAGGAGCTCTCGGTCTAGATCTCAGTCGTCGTCGTCGTCCGCAGCGCGCGGTTGTCGCGGACGAGGCACGAAGACGGTCCGGCGTCGCGCGAGCAGTCCGGCGAGCACCGCCCCGAGCACCGTGAGTCCCCAGGCCACCCATCCCATGGTGAGCGTGCTCGAGTACTCGAACGTGACCTTGCCGGCGCCGGGTGGGATCACCAGCATGAGCCCTGGGCCGGCGTATTCGATTCGCAAGGCGCGCTGCGAGCCGTCGGCTCCGACGAACCGCGCGCTCCACTTCGGGTAGATCGACTCCTTCAAGAGGACCGGCGTCCCGTCCGTCTGGATCTCGCGATGCTGAGGATCGACGAAACGTGAGACGGGCTGGGTTTCCGCGGCGCTCGCAGGCGCAGGAAGGAACGAGAGCAGATATTTCCGCTCCGCCGCGTTCGCTTTGGATTGCGCGTGATAGAGCAGGTTGCCGCCGACGACCACGAGCGCGCCACGCTGATGGGACGCCGAGACGATGAGCGGCCTCTCGCCCAGGGTCAGCTCGACGGTCGCGCCGGGCGAGGCAGCGACCGGGACCGCCGCCCCCCACGGCCCGCCTTCGAACGACGCCGGCGAGAAGTCGCTTTCCGCGATGCGGCCCGTCCGATCCGTGATCGTCCAGCGATCAAAGGTCGCGCGTTGCAGCCGGCTCACCGGCCACGGAGACGGCAGCGTTGCATCTCCAAGATCGCCCACGTCCCAGATCAGCTTTGCGCCGGCGGATGTCATGGTTTCGACGTTCTCGCCGGCTCGTGCCTCGTCGCCCAGGCGGGCGCCGGTGACGATCACCGCTGACGCACGGGTGAGAAGGTCGTCGGGGAGATCGGCGAGCGTGCCCGACCACCACACCGGCACGCGAGTGCGCGGGCTCGCGCCCTCGTCGAAGAGCAGCCGTGCCACGCGGTCGTAGTCGCTCGTGCTTCCAATGACGACGACAAGCGGCGCTTTGCTGAGCACCGCGATGGGCGCGGGAGTCACGTAGCGGTACTGTCGGAAATCGGAGCCGCGGGTCGAGTCGATGAGACTCACGAGACCGAGCTGGGGGAGCACGGGCTCGACCTTCTCCTCGTTGGTCGACACCGTAATCGAGTCGAGCGCGTACCAATCCATGATCGCGTCGAACCGGGCGCGGTTCAGCGGCGGGTGGTACACGCTATCGAATACCCAGAAGAGCCAGTCGGGATTGAGCAGCCCGAACGTGTAGTAATCGCGCAGCTGCGGCTTGCGATAGACGTAGTTGAACCACACCGCCTCTGCCGCGCTCAGTGGAAGGATGCGGTGGTCGAGGTCGTTGCCGTCGACGACGAGAGTGCGGCGGGCGATCGTCTCCGTCGCGGTGGGAATGGACGTGTCCGCGACGTACGGCGAGCCGAGCATCGCAGGCACCGCGATGACAGCGTTCGCTATGACCACGAGAGCCGCGAACCCGACGAAGATGCGGCCGCGCCCGGCGAGAGGTGGCGCGAGGAACGCGAAGACCAAGGCGCCGACGATGGCGAGGAAGTACGGCACGGTGTTCGGATCGATGCCGTTGACGTAGTAGTAGCGCGTCGGGATACCGAAGTTCGGCGCGAAGATGTACGCGAGAACCAGAAGTAAAGCCGCGGCGCCGGCGATCGCCGCGCGGGGCCGTCGACGGAGCGCCACGAGGACCGCGAGGACGGGGATCGTGAGCCCAGCGAAGCCTAGGAAGCGCGGGTCCACGATCATCGTCGGCACGGTGATGCTGAGCTCGGGCCGGTCGACGCCGAGGATGCGTCCACCGATCCCGATCGTAAGAGGAGATGTCACCGGTTGTGCCGCGAGGCAGAACGAAACCGCACCTAGCGCTATGACCGCGCGTACCCCGGACCAGCCCTGCGCCGCGAGCTGGACGAGGACTACGTAGCCCGCGGCGAACGCGCCGGTCACCGGATGCGCCGCGACGGTCAGCGCGAGCAGGAGCGCCGTGAGCGCGTAGAACCGACCGCTGGCATTGCGGATGGCCCCGGCATGGGCCCACCATGCGAGCGCGCCGAAGCCCATCGCGACGACGCGCGCGTAAACACCCGCCGACACGACGAACTGCCACACCGACATGGATGTGAGCGCGAGCAGTGTGGCGATCACGGCGACGACCAACGAAACGCCGCGGAGGCGAAGATGGCCGTAGAGGCCAAGCGCGAACGCCACCATCGCGACGAACGCCAATCCCTTGAGCGTCGGCTCCGCACCGAACGCGCGCACTGCCGGCAGGGCCATCACGTAGGCGAGTCCCGGGTAGTTGTCGAACGTCGGCATCCCCGCCGCCCAGACATAGAACCAGTCGTGATTGGGAAACCAGTCGGAGACGAATTTCAGCCGCGTGAGGTGGTTCGCGGCGTCAACACCCTTGGGGAAACCATCCCACGCCCGAAGGAGCGCTCCCATGGCTACGACCACGGCGACGATCCCGGTCCGCGCGACCGCCTCGCCGCCCGGTCTCGCGATCACGTGGATCGTGCTCGGCGAAGCGCGCGGATCAGAAGAAAGAGCGCTGTGAGCGCTGCTATCGCTAGGCCCGCGAGGAAGTCGAGATGGACCCGACGATCGAGCTCGACGATATGTGAGCCGGCGGGAAGCGTGAGACGCAGCATCCCCAGCGTGTCGGGACCTGCGGTCACGCTCTTTCCGTCGACAGACGCTTGCCAGCCGCTGTCGTATGCCTCGCGCACGATCAGGTCGCCTGCCGACTGGGTCTCGACACGCCAGTGCCCGAGACCGCTCACTGCGGTGACCGGCGCGGTGCCCCGCGTGACCGCTCCGAGGTAGCTCTCCAGCGCCGGCCGGTCAATGCCGTTCGTCGGCGACGGCAGGTCGGCGGCGGACGAGACGACGACCGCCCGTGGATCGCCCGCGGGCGGCACCTCGTAGATCCGGACACCGCGCTCGTCGAAGACCGCGGGAAACATTCCGTCGAACTTCGCCGGATTGGTGAAGTCGTGGAAGATCTCGGACGAGGACGGTGTGGTCACGACCAGATAGCGCACCGAGAGCGCCTGCAGCCAAATTCTTGAGATCGCGGCATCGGGGCCGCTGCTGATCTGGAAGGCGGCGTGCGCCGGCCAGGGATCGACCGCCGCGAAATCCTGTCCCCCGCGCACCTGTGGCACATCGGCGAAGACGTTGAGCCAGAACGCGTGGTCGCCGCTCAGGAACGCGCGCTCGCCAGGTCGCATATTTCCGGCGAGCCAGAGGGCTACACGGCGCTCGCTCCAGTCGCGCCAGTTCGCATCCGGCGCGAGGCGGGTCTGCACCCCGAGCCATGCCGGCGCGCCCACGACGACGAACGCGAGCGCGGCGACCGCGCCGAGCACGCCTCGCGCGATTCTCCGCGAAGTCACGCGCTCGATGAGCGCGTCGAGGACGATTCCGACGCCGATCGCAAAAGCCGCGTCGAGCTCGAGCGAATAGCGGATCGGCTGCGGCGCAATGCCGATGCCGAAGAGCTGCTTGGGGACCAGGATCGCGCCGAGAACCAGGAGCCAGAGCACCACGACGTCCATGCCGGGAGGCAGTCGTTTGAGCGGCAAGGCGGCGACCGCGATGACCGCGGCGAGCGCCACCAGCGGGAGCGCGAGGTAGAAGGAGGCGGTGTCGCCGCCTCCCGGCTGAGAGAACGCGCGCATGAAGCCGAGGCTGTACCAGCCCAAGGAGAAGAGAACGGTGAGCAGGCCGACCTTCCAGAGACCCGTCCACTTGGCCGCGAAGCTCGCCGCCGACCCGTTGGCGATGGCTATGCCGAAGATGAAGATGGCGACGCCCAGTGCTCCGATGAGATTCGTGAGAGCGACGGCCACCAGCGCGACGACCGCGACCGCGAGTCGAAATGCTGAAGGTGCGCGAAGGTAGCGCAGCGTCGCGGCCACTCCGAGCAGCGCAAGCGCGAGCGAGAGCACGTGCGGGCCCTCGCCGTATTCGACGAGGGCGACGAGGCGCCAGGGTGGCGGGAGGAGCGTACCGGAGATCGCCGCTCCGTCGGTCCGGATAGGCGCAAAGACATACGTGAGCGAAGGAAGCAGAAGGAACGCTCCTGCAGAAAGCAGGGCCGCGCGGCGCGAGCCGGTCAGCTCCCGCGCGGCCAGGTAGAGCGCCGGCAGCCCGAGGGCATAGCCGCTCGCCGCGACGATCCGATAGGCCTGCGGGATGTCGCCGCCGATCTTTCCGAGCACCGCCACCACCGCGGGCAGAAGTGGCGTGTAGAAGAGCTCGAACGGAAATCCGAGATACCAGTACGGGTACCAGGAGAGATCCGGGAAGCGATCCGCGATGAAGCGGGCGTTCGCGATGAACGTCGCCTCGATGCTGCCGCGGAACTGCGTGAACTCGCCCGTAAAGAGTGGGGCGATGGCCCACGCTTGCAGAGCGAAGAGTCCGACGACGACGAGGAGATCGATCGGAAGCCGACGCGCGAAGGAGCGTGTCTCGATGCGCGGGAGTATGGGTGGCGCCCTTAGATCGCGACCGCCACGACCTCCACCGCGTTGCGAAGTGCGACCGCTCCGAGACGCTCGGCGATCGCCTTCGCCTCGTCGCACTCCTGGCGATGCTCCGCGCGGCCGAGCGCGGCGAGAACGCGCGCGTGGTCGGCGAGCGCGACCGCGCGCTCGTAATCGAGACGGAGCGTCCCGAACGCCTGGATCGCGTCGAAAACGAGCTTCTCGGCCTTCGCGAGCTCGCCGCGCTGCATCGCCCGGACGCCGGCGGCCTGGGTCAGGAGCGCGCGTCCCCGCGCGTGGCCGGTGCGCTCGACGACCGCCTCGATGCGCTCGACGAAGGGCTGATCCTCGATCCGCCAGCGTGCCGCGGCGAGCACCCCGAGCGGTCCGAAGAGGGCCTGATCGACGAGGCCCTTGGGATAACCGGCGCTCCGTATGGCGTGATAGCTCGACTCGCTTTCCCTCATCCCGTAGTACGCGGACACGAAGTCGCAGGTCGCGATATCGGTCGGGCTCGCTTCGCCGTCGATCAGCTGCTCGCGGAAGCTCTTCTCTTCGGGCATGCCCATCGCCGCCGCGGCGGCCGCGGCGAGCGCCAGCGTCGCGTGCACTCTTCCGGTTGGCAGGAACTGCTCGCGCCGAGCGGCGCTCGCGAGCACTCCGGCGAAATCTCCGGCGAGGAGGCGTCCCAGAGTCTCCATCTGCAACGAAACGGCGCCCAGACGCGGCTTCTCGGTCTCGAGCGCGAGATCGCGCCCTGCGGTCGCGTGTTCGATCGCTTCGTGGAAGTCGCCGAGGACGAGTGCTGAGACCGCGATCATGTTGTGCGTGTCGATCAGCTCGTCGCTGTCCTGAAGGGACTTCGCGATCGGCAGCCGGCGTTGGTTGTGCGCGTACGACTCGCGGAAGTTGCCGAGCTCGCCGTAGGCGTAGCCCACGGCGTCGAGACACAGGGAGACCTCGCGGAGAAGTCCGAGCTCCTCCGCGATCGAGAGCGCTTCCTTCGCCGTCGCGAGCGCTTCCTCCCAGTCGGCATCGGTCGGCTTGGGCCGCTTCCGCGCGAGGAACGACTTCGCCGCGAGCAGCAGGACCTTCTGGCGGCTGCGCTGCCCATTCACGATCGCAAGTCCGCGTGCCACGAGGCCTTCGAGATCGGGATGCTTCGCGTCCCACCGCGTGCAGAGCTCGGCCATGTGCGCGATGACGTTGCCGACCTCGGGGTTCTTCGGGTCGCGCTCCTCGAGCATGGCGAGCGCGCGTTCGTACGCGGAGAGCGCCGCGTCGTTTTCGCCTCGGTACCGGCGTACGCGCGCGATCAGGAAAAGCGCCTTGATCGCATCGTTGAAGCGATCGAGCTTTTCGTAGAGCTCGAGCGATTGCTCGGCCAGCTGGAGGGCCTCGACGTGCGCGTGGATCGCGGTGGCACGCTCCGCCGCCTTCCACGAGTACTCGGCCGCCTTGTCCGGCACGTCTCCGAGCAAGTAGTGGTGCGCGAGCGCGGGCAGGAAATCCCTGATGCCCTCGCCCAGGACCGTTTCATACGCGACCGCGACGCGCCGGTGCAGCTCGATCCGCCGGCGGACGAGCAGCGTGTTGTACGCGACCTCCTGCACGACCGCGTGCTTGAAGCGGTACCGGCCTTCACGACGCTCACCCGGCGCGGCCTCGAGGATCAGATCGGCCGCGATCAGGTCATCGACAGAGTCCGCGATCCTCGGTCCTCCGGCCTCACGGAGAACGCGGTCGCCGAAGCGCTGTCCGATCACCGAGGCGAGCTGGATCGTCTCCTTTGCCGTCGGCGCCAGCCGATCGATGCGCGCGGCGACGACGCCATGTAGGGTCGCCGGCACCTCGAGCGCTGCGGGCCGCTCGCGCAGCTGCCATTCGCCCTTCTCGTCTTTCGCGACGGCGCCTGACTCGACCAGCGAGCGGATCGATTCTTCGACGAAGAACGGGTTTCCTCCCGCGCGCGCGACGATCTTGTTGCGAAGCTCGTCGGGTATCCAGTCGAACGTCGCGTCGATGATCCGAGCGGCCTCCTCGTCCGACAGCGGCTCCAGGACCAGCTGGCTGAAGTTCGTCCGCACCGGGCGCGGCTCTGGTGATCCAGGCCCGGCCCGCTGCGCAAGAAGCAGGAGGATTGGCACCCGCGAGGCCCTGGACGCCACGAACCAGAGAAGCTCCAGCGAGGCGGAGTCCGCGAAGTGCAGATCCTCGAGAACGTAGAGGAGCGGACGTTCTCGCGCGAGCGACGCGATGACGTCGTAGACGCTGATGAACATCGAGCGCTTCCACTCTTCCGAGTCGCTCGGCGGCTCGGTCGCTCCCGCGAAGTGAAAGAACTGCGCCAGGGTGGGCGCGACCAGCTCCGGATTGGCGAAGTTCAACTCGCGGAGCTTGTCGGGCAGCTTCGCGGAAGCTTCCGGGTCATTCGGATCGATCCGTAGCTCGACAAGTAGCGGCTCGATAAACCCCGCGTAGCTGCGCTGGTTCACGCGCGAGAACGTCCAGCGGAGGACCCGCGGCGCATCGCTCCGCACGCCGTCCTCGGCGGAGGTCGCGAGCCCGATGAATTCGGTAAGAAGACGGCTCTTTCCGATGCCCGGCTCGCCCGCGATGAGCACGACCTCGGTGCGGCCGACGCGCGCGGACTGGAACGCGAGGTCGAGGCGAGACAGCTCCATCCATCGGCCGACGAGGGGAGCTTGGATATCGATCGACGTCCTCGGCGTGGTGCGCTCTCCGCTGAGCGCATACGCCAGGATCGGCCGGTCCTTGCCCTTCATCTCGATCGGACCGACCTCGCGGAAGCTGAACTCCCGGTTCGTGAGCCGGAAGGTCGCCTGGGTGACGTAGATCTCGCCCGGTGCCGCGGCCTGTTGAAGCCGCGACGCGGTGTTCACCGTGTCGCCCATGACCCCGTACTCGGCGGGAGCGCGCACCGCCCCCGCGACCACCATGCCGCTGTGGATACCGATCCGCAGGCCGAGCTCGATCCCGAGCTGCGCCTTGACCCGCGCGGCGTGCTCGGCGAAGACCTTCTGCATCCCGATCGCGCAGCGGAGCGCACGCTGCGGATCGTCCTCGTGGGCGATCGGCGCGCCGAAGATCACGAAGATCGCGTCGCCGATGAACTTCTCGATCGTCCCGTCGTACCGGAGGGCTTCCTCAGCGAGGTCTTCGAAGATGCCTGAGACGAGCATCTGGAGCTCCTCCGGATCGAGGTCCTCCGCAAGCGAGGTGAATCCAACGAAGTCGGCGAAAAGCACCGTCACGAGACGGCGCTCCTGGTGCTGCGTCGGGGTCGGCGTTTCTGAGACCAGGTCCGGCACTCCCTCAGGGCGGTTCATGCAGTATCGAGCGCGATCGCTTTCAGCGGTGGCCGAACGTTGCCAAGGCCACAGAACCCACGCTCAGGGTAATGTGACGCGCAATCCTTTCGGCCAGGCGTAAAGCTCCTCGGTCCGGAGCGACTCCAGCACCGATTGCAGCCCGACGGCCGTCTCGATCGCCGTGCGTGGCCGTCTCGCCGGATCGCGGGCCAGGCAGCTCATCACGATCCGCTCGAGCATCGGTGGCAGATCCATCGTGTCGTGAAGCGGTTGGGGGTCTTCCACGAGCTGCGGGTAGATGAGCGCCTTGTCCGTCGCGGACGGGTCGCCCTCCGGGAAGGGGCGCATGCCGGTGAGCGCTTCGTAAAGCGTCGCCCCGAGCCCGAAGAGATCGCTCTCTGGACCGACCACGCCGTGCATGAACTGCTCCGGTGGCATATAGGCCGCCGTCCCCATCGTGTGCCTCAGTCGTACCGGCCCCGAGAAGGCCTGCGCAAGGGAGAAGTCGAGGAGGCGCGGCGGATCTCCCATCGTCACGTTGTCGGGCTTTACGTCGAGGTGGAGGACGTGATTCGAATGCATGTACTGGAGCGCGGAAAGCATGCGTATCCCGAGTAGGCATACCTCGGGAATGCTCACCTCGCCGATGTTCTCGAGGTGGGCCGCGACCGTCTGCGCGCTGACGTATTCGAGGACCATGTACGGCCGCGGCGGTGCCGCGTTCCATCGGAGAAGCCGTACCAGGTTCGGATGCTGCAAGCGTGACGCGATCCCGATCTCCCGCTCGAATCCGTCCATGACGCGATCCTCATGGACGCGGTTCGGCCGCATGACCTTCACTGCCACCTGGCAGAAGAGCTGCCTGTCCCAGGCGCGGAAGACTTCGTAACGCGAGCCGCCGCCGAGGTCGTTGATCACGACCAGGGATCGGTCGATCTCCTTGCCGGAGCTGAGTCGCCAGCTTTCCTGGGTGGTCGCTACTGCTTGTGCCACTCGGTCACTCTCCGGGCGAGCGACGGATGCACACAGTGTGCCCCGCACGCGAAAGAGGGCTCCCGGTGCGGGAGCCCTCCTGCTGTGGTGGTCGATTTGCTACTTCCGTGGCTTGGTCGGTAGGCGAAGAAGGAACGAGGCTCCGAGAGCCACGAGCGCCGAGCCAAGTCCAAGAAGTCCGCTGGTGTCACCCGTGTTCGTGGAAGGAAGGTTCGAGACGCCGCTGGCCGCGGTGCCGCTCTGTGGAGCTGTTTGGACCCCGGCTACGGCGGTCGGCGTGGTTGTTGTTTCGGTCGCACCGGCGGTTGGCGCCGTCTGTACTGAAGCGACCACACCGTTCGGTCCAAATCCAGGTGCCCAGGTGATCGCACCCGCGGGAGTTACCGCGGTCGTCGTTGTCGTTTGCGACTGCGACGTCTGAGATTGGGTGCTCGGAGCGTTCCCCGCGTTGGCCGAGATCGCGGCGTTGAGCTGCGTATTCGCTGTCACTTCGGCCCCGATCATCTTGTTCACGTTCGCGACGGCTTGCTGCGCCGCGGTCACGGCCGTCGAGATCTCTGCGGCATTACCCGACGCGAGCGCCGTGTTCAGGGCTGTGAGTGCGTTCTGTGCCGCCAGCAACGCGGCCGCGAGATTTGTCTCGGCGGTCTGCGCCGCGTTCAGTGCGGTCGTGAGAGCGGCGATCTGCCCGGCCGTGAGGTTAGGCGACGCGAGCAGGTTCGTAGCGGTCACGATGGTCGCGCTGATCTGCGTGTTCGCGTTCGTGGCATTGGTGATCGCGGTCGTAAGGCCGGTGGTGTCGCCCCCATGGACGGACCCACCCGTCGAAACGGTTCCGCTTTCGTTCGCCGCATTCGTCGAGTTACCGGTGTTGCTCGCCGCCTTGCTCGCCGAGTTCGTTCCTGACGCCGAGCCATTGCCTTTGCTCTTCGAACCCGTGCCGGACTTCGACCCCCCGTTCTTTGATTTCGAGCCTGTCTGGATCGTGTTCATGTCCGGGCCCGCTTGAGGACTCGTGCTTGGGGTCGAGACCTGTGAAGCAGTTGACCCCTGGACATTCGCGTCCTCGGAACTCTTCGCTTCGACCTTCGCCTTGGCGCGAGCTTCGGCGTCCGCTTTGGCTTTCGCGTCGGCGTCTGCCTTCGCCTTAGCGTCGGCGTTTGCCTTCGCCTTGGCATCGGCGTCGGCCTTGGCTTTGGCCGCGGCGCTCGCCTTCACTTGGGCGTCGGCCTTCGCCTTCGCATCAGCCTGCGCCTTCGCCTTCGCGCTGGCGCTCGCTTTCGCCTTGTCGGCTCCGTCAGCCTTCTGACTGTTCTTTCCGCCTGACTCGCTCTGCTGACCGGTGTCGATCTGCTCGTAGTACGCATTTGCCATCTCGACGCGCGCGAAGACGACGGCGATCGCGAACGCCGATATGACCATGAGCTTGAGCGGTCGCATCTTCAGCCTCCCGTTTGATGTGCGCCCGTTCGTTCGGGCACCTTGCGACGGGGGCGTGAACGAGCAGGCGCGACTCCACTGATGTCCACGCTCGGTAACGGGAGCGCCGCGTTGTCGTCAGGAATCGGTAACGGCTAGCAACTTCAGCACTGATGAGACCAGATGTGGTATTCCCTCAACGTCGGCTGCTGGCCGGGCGGGTGGATCGTCCGCTCGATGTAGGTCAGGTCGAACGTATCGAGCGGGCTCTGCCCCGGCTGCAGGTGGAAGTTCCGAAGCCGGCAGAACGACCGGCCGAACTCCAGGCGGTAATCGGAATAGCCCGAGTTCGCGATCCGCTCGAAGACCTTTACCCACCGGGTATAGAGCGGATCGGACCAGCGCGGTGCCGTGCTTACCGGCCCGCCGGTCAAAAGGTCATACGTGCCGCCATCGGCCAGCTTCGCCGGCGCGAGCATCCACCCGTCGGCCTGCGCCGGATCGGGCGAGAACATGTCCCACCGTTGATCGAGCGAGGAGAACGCGAGGACCCGCGCGAGCTCACCCTGTGGGCGATAGGCCGATGCCCACGAAGGAAGCGCGCTCGCAAACGCCACGCCGGTAACCGCCAGCAGCGCGACCGCTGCCGCCATACGAACCCCTCGCAGCTCACGAAAACCCTTCGTGCGCGCGGGCACGAGACTGACCGAGCGCACCTCGCGCCTCGCCATGCCGGCGGCGGCTGCGGCAAGACGCGGCGAGAGTCGTGGGCTGATCCGCAGCTGAACGTTGTCGACGAATTCGCGCACCCACTCGGCCGGCAAGAAGAGGATCAGTGCTGACAGCATGATCACCGGAAAGTTGCCGACGTTCATCATCGTGAGGATCCCGCCATGGAGGAAAGCGGCGCCAACGACCGCGATCAGCCGAGTGATCCGCGAAGGGATCATCGTGAGCGGGACATAGAGCAGCTCGACGACGAGCGTTCCCCAGCTCATCAGGTGGACGACGATCATGTTCGTCGCCAGCGGGTATGCCCAGGACCGACCGAAGGTGTGCTCGAGCTGGAGTGCGTAGAACGTCGCAGTGCCGTTCTTCCAAAGCGTCCCGGCCATCTTCTCGAGTCCGGTCATCAAATAGATCCACCCGATCTGCAGCTCGAGGAGACGCACCGGCAGCGCCGGGCCATCTCCGGTGACCTGCTCTCCGCGAGCTTTGCGGATCGCCGCGTCCACCGAATAGAGGTCGCCACAGTTCGTCAGTGCGAGCCAGAACGGAACGAGCCGAAAGACGATGTCGCTGCCGTCGAGCAGCAGCGGATTGCGCCATTCGAAGCTCGCGACAGCCAGGAACGCGAGGATGCACGCGGTGCGCGTGTGCCACCCGATCGTGAGCATGACGGCGACGGCGAGAGAGGCTCCCCAGAACAGCGCGATCTCCCACCAGGTGCCCATGCCGGTGATCAAGGAGAAGCGGTCGGGGAACTGGGCAATAAGTAGCGCCCGGGGCATGAAGCCCTCGTCGGTGAAGAATGCGGCGAGGTTCGGGTAGAGCTGCCAGAACCAGTTGAATAATTCGACGCCGTACACGATCCGGAAGAGCGCGACCGGCGCGAGATCCGCGCGACCGATCCAAAACTCTCGGATCCTGCCCACCGGTGACAGTCTGCGTTTTCTTAGCACTTGCTCCCTCTCCGGGCGGGCGACTGTGCACGCATCGTGCCTTTCGGCAAAACGAAGGGAGCCCCCTTTCGGGGGCTCCCCTGCGCAAGGCTTGGGCTTTTCAGCCCTGGAGCCAGCTAGTTCATTCGGCTAGCGGGCTTCCAACGAAGCAGGCCGCCGCCGACCGCCATGAGAAGGAGTCCGAAGAACACGAGAGGGCTCGTGTCGTGTGACTCCGTGCTGGTCGACGGCAGGTTCTGCACGCCGGCCACGTTGGTGTTCGTCTGCGGGGAGCTCTGGAAGCCGGCCTGAGTTCCCGACGATCCAGTCGTGCCACCCGACGAGCTCGTCGTCGAGGTGCCGGTCGTCCCGCTCGTACCGGTCGTTCCACCCGTGCTCGTCGTTCCGCTCGTGCCGGTCGTCGAGCCTGCGCTCGTCGAACCACCTGTCGAGCTGACGCTGCCGGTCGTCACCGTTCCGGTCGTCACGCTGCCCGTTGTCGAGCCGCTCGACGCGCTGGTCGACGAAGTCGATCCAGCGCTTGTGCTCGTCGTCGTCGTTCCCGAGGTCCCGGTCGTTCCGGTGGTCTCGCTGCCCGTTGTAGTGCTCGTCGATGTGCCGGACGTGCCGGCGGTCGTACCACCGGTCGTTCCGCTTGTCGACGTGCTGGACGTTCCGGTCGTCTCGCTACCCGTGGTGCTGCTGCTCGACGAGCTCGTGCCCGTCGTGCCGCTGGTCGACGTCCCGGTCGTTCCACCGGTCGTGCCGCTCGTCGATGTGCTCGTCGAAGTGCCCGTAGTTGTTCCGGTCGACGTGCCCGTGCTCGTACCGGTCGATGTGCCGGTGCCCGTCGACGTGCCCGTGCCGGTCGTCGTGCCTGTCGAGGTGCCAGTGCTCGTCGACGTGCCAGTGCTCGTCGACGTGCTTGTCCCGCCCGTTGTGCTCGTCGACGTCCCGGAAGTTCCGGTCGTCTCAGAGCCGGTGCTGCCACTCGTGTTCGACCCACCCGTCGTTGTCGTGGTGGTCGTCGTTGTTGTGGTCGTCGCACCGGTCGTAGTGGTGGTCGTTGCACCTGTCGTCGTGGTCGTCGTTGTTGTGGTCGTCGCACCGGTCGTCGCACCCGTGGTGGTCGTCGTTGTCGCACCCGTGGTGGCGCCGGTCGTCGTCGTTGTGGTCGCGCCGGTCGTCGCACCGGTGGTGGTCGTCGTTGTTGCACCCGTGGTTGCGCCGGTCGTGGTGGTCGTGGTCGCGCCGGTTGTCTCACCCGTGGTGGCACCGGTCGTGGCGCCAGTGGTCGCGCCGGTCGTCGTAGTCGTAGTTGCGCCGGTCGTCTCACTCGTGGTGGCACCGGTGGTGGCACCCGTGGTCGCGCCGGTCGTGGTCGTCGTGCTCGTACCGGTCGTGGTGGTCGTCGCGCCGGTCGTCTCACCCGTGGTCGCGCCGGTGGTGGCACCCGTGGTCCCGCCGGTCGTGGTTGTCGTGCTCGTACCGGTCGTCGTCGTAGTCGCGCCGGTCGTCGAGCCTGTGCTCGTGCTACCGGTCGTGCTCGTCGACGTACCCGTGCTTGTACCGGTCGACGTGGTGGTCGATGTGCTCGTGCCGGTCGATGTCGAGGTGCTGCCGGTGGTGCTTGTCGAGGTGCTCGACGTCCCGGTCGTGCCGTGCTCGCACTCGACCCAGAAGACCTTGTGCTTCTCACCGCCCTTAGCGGCCATGTTCTCGACGAAGAGCTTGTAGTGGCCCTCCGGGAGTGTCATCTCCTCCGAGTCCCACTTGCCCGCTGAGTTCGCGCTCCACGTGCCGCTGGCGACGACCGTCTCGTTGTCGCCAGTCGGCTTCCAGGCGACGATCTTCCAGGTTCCGTGCGCGTCGGTGTGGAAGCCGAAGCCGTAGATGTGGAACGTGCATACGCGGCTGTCTTCGTCCTGATCGTCCTCGTTATCCGTACCGCTGACGATCTTGACCGTACCGCGGTTGTCTTCCTCACCACCCGTGCTTGAGTTCCCCGTCGTTCCGGTTGTCGACCCGCCACCGGAGGTGTTGCCGCCGGTGCTTGAGGTCGACGTGCCGGTACTCGTCGTCGTCGCGCCGGTCGTCGAGCCCGTGCTCGTGCCACCGGTCGTACTCGTCGACGTACCTGTGCTCGTGCCCCCAGTCGTGGTTGTCGACGTAGCTGTGCTCGTGCCGGTCGTTGTTGACGTGTTGGTGCCGGTCGATGTTGACGTAGTCGTGCCAGTCGAAGCCGAAGTAGAACCGGTCGTGCTCGTCGAAGTCGTACCAGACGTGCCCGTCGTGTGGTTGCACGGGCCGTGACTCAGGTTGAATTGTCCGTTCCACTCCGAGTTGATCATGGCGGTCGCGCTCGTCACGGTGGATCCGAGATTCGAAGTCGTGACGTAGTGCGCGACGTTGCCGGTGACACGGTCGAGGGCCACGGTAGAAGTCCCGCCGTTGGACCAGCTGACCGTGATGGAAGCTGGAGCGTTGACGTCATGCATGTCGGTGATCACGAAGTGCCACTCGACTGAGCTGCACTCGTGGTCCGTCAATGCTTTCGCGTGGATCGTGATCATGCCTCCACCAGTGGTGGTCGATGTGCTGGTGGTTCCGGCCGTCGTGGTCGACGTGTTCGTGCCAGTCGATGTTCCGGTGCTCGTCCCAGTCGAGGACGCTGTCGTTGTCGTCGTCGATGTACCGGTCGTCGTTCCTGTCGAG
>Ga0209472_1001090_pt1 | contig 15808 bp, 19 predicted proteins | sample GraSoiAngelo_130_FD_185887 | JGI IMG/M metagenome (GOLD analysis project Ga0209472, IMG submission 185887) | Grasslands soil microbial communities from the Angelo Coastal Reserve, California, USA - 14_0929_02_20cm (SPAdes) (version 2) | ecosystem: Environmental > Terrestrial > Soil > Grasslands ...
AAGGCTCTTGAAGTTATCATGAAGTAACTGTTCGTAGAGCAACTCTAGCTTCATGCCTTTAACCGACTTCTCGATTGGCACAAAATTGCGATAAAAGCGGTATGGAGGTCTCAGACCGATGGTAGACTCTCGGATCACCTTCTTGAGATTATCGTACGGGTTGCCTTCACTGACATCAGAACGTTTGATCGTGTCTACACGTAGGAGGTTTCTTTGCTTGAAAGATTCTACATCTATTCCACTTTTAGATAATCTTCGCTCGATTTTTTTTGGATCCTCGAACGTGAGATAGACACACGATTCTCCTCTTTCGAGTCCCTTCGATATGTAGTAAGACGTTACCAATTCCGCATATTTCCTATCGTCACAGAGAAGCACCGAATGACTCTTGGGCGGTAGGTCATCAAGGAACTTTATTGGTCCATAATCTTCTCTTTCAGAAAGCCTTGATGCCTTGTAATCCAAGTACTTCATGCCAATTTCGTGCACAAATCTGCTGATTCGTCTGTGGTCTTGCAGAAAATCCAAACCCTTTGCAGTAATTGAAATTGGTTCTCGAAGAATCAGTTCCTTAGCTGCCATTTCCCCTAGATAACGCGAAAATTTATCGTAGGCGAGATTACACCGTTGCTGTACTCGCGTAGGCTTTACCTCACCACTACTCCTCAATTCTTGCTCTATCCCTTTGAGAATATCATTGTAAATTTCCATTCTACTGCGTTTAGGTTTTGGTAGCTGGGCTGAGTTGCTCGTGGCTATGGGCCTGCCTTTTTGTTGCGCGAAGGCTTCTTCACTTTTAGCAAACACTCCCCAAGGGGCGTAACTGGTTTTAACCTAAAAAAAGACAACTCCGCGTGATGAGGGCATTGAGACCAAGGAGATCTTCCTCATCTTACAGCGGACTCAATCTGATGCTCCATAGCGGACTGCAACTCTCGTGGTCTACGACTAGAGTATCAGTCGTAGTGAAACTCACCCAATGTGTTTGGTGGAGAGGAGGGTGAGAATTGGAAGAGAAACAAGAGTCGAAGTTAAGATTCAGTTGGACGCGGAAAATCATGTTGGGCGTAATCGCCGTTGCGGCAGTTGCGGGCGTCGCGGCCTTCGTAACCTTCACGCAGTACTTCCCATCTGTGCCGACGGGAGCAGTCGCCGCAAACCTAGTAGCGAACTGTGGTGTATCCACCACGACTGCGTTGACCGTTACGCCAGCTACCGTAACAGCAGGGTCACCCTTTGCCTTGGTCTATAGTTGTTCATCAGGAACAGCCGCAATATCAGTAACAAACGGTCCTATCACCAAGATTCCAACAGAGGCACCAGCAATCGGCGCAGGTGGCATGCCTACAACCCTTAGTCTCATTGCTCCTGGTGCAACTTGTACAGCTTCAGCAGGAATAGCTCTTGCGCAAAGCACTGCTGTGAGCATTCCAACAGGCGACTACAACTATTGCGCCACTGGAACAACCGCTCCGGTAACCGGAGTCGTTAGCTTCACCGTAACTTGGGGTTAGACGATATCCCAAGGCACCTCGAACTCCCCCTTTCTCAGGACGATTATCTACCGCATCCGAATAAGTGCCGAAGAAAGATGACAACGGAAAAAATTGCGCTGGAAGGTCTTCCTCTGGTTGACAGAGAAGACTCATCCTAACTCGGAGCCCTAGATCATGCAACGATTAGACAACTTGGTTGAAACTCTCCGAAGAATCAGGAACGCCTTCAAGGCCGTGGTCCTAGTTGACCATATCAAAGAGAATAATTCGGAAAGAACAAAAGGACGCTTGACTTTCCCAGGGTCGATTTCGAGGCCCAAAGGGCCCGAAGAGATTCCAGGAGCGGAATAGACATTGGCCAAGTTCATCTTTTCCCTTGGAGACAGTTGCTTCGAAGCTGTCAAAGCCGAGGCTGAAGCAAGGGGCATCAATGTTCAACAACTTATCAGGGCCGTCATCATACCAGACTGGATAAGACAGAATCAAAGACAAGGCCTCTCGCCAAGGCATTCAAGCAGCGGCGAGAACTCTCCAATCTCAAAGTCTCCAGTTGGTAGATTACCCTCGAATGGCGGTAATATGCGGTCCAGGAGGAGTAATGGTGAATCAGCAATTGAGCCTTTACCAACAATGATCCGCGCTAGAAGATCCCTTCGACCCGTCCAAAGCCGAGAAGGGGAGCAGAAGATTGCACCGCAACCGATGGATTGAGAAGGATGCAAGTCGAATCTTTACGAACCTCTCATCAAAGAACCTGAAAGCAGAAGAGGCCACGAATGATTTCTAACGTAGGAACGCGTTACTCGTATCCTAAACAAATGGTAACGCTGCGGTCTAACATGGCCCCGAGACCCACCCTTTGTAGCCTTGCCTGTTCTTTCTGGTCGCAATTCCGGTCGAGGCCATGCCAGTTCTGGCCAAGTCCCATGGGGAGAACCATTCTAAACTAGTACCTAACTGCTTGGCCCTTCGATCCAGTCGGGCGACCGTTGTTGCTGGCGGTTCCGGAGGGATATTGTTCTCTTGCGGTGGCAGTGCTGCGCTTACAGTCGGGGAGTCTGTCCGGTTCCGACCCTTCTTCACGTTGCCTGCAGGATATACTGATCTGAAAATCGTGAATCATGATATCGGAAGTACCGACTGCGACGATGGATCAGTCCTAGTTTCGGGCCAGCCCTTTGACCTTGGTGGGCCAGGAAGCTTCGACTACTGCGCGGGCTATGCTAACGCTCCAAGCACTGGGCTAGCTTCATTCAAGGTGACATGGTCGAAGTGATCCGGACGCCCCGCATTGGAATGGGATTTCTACCTGTCCAGCAAGCCTAGAAGAAAGCTCTAGCCCGGTCCCATCTGAAGGCTAGTCCTGGACAAATCAGGAAAGGTCAAAATAAGCAGCGGAATGGATCTAGAGAGAATGAAAAAGTTTCAGTATGGTATAAGGTTCGGAAAAACAGCAACCTTCAACTTAGACTCCTTTGCAGGGGTCGGAGAATACCTTCTGGGATGCGCTAACACTATGAGAGAACTTGACGGGTTCGGAACGATACGATAAACTTGAAGACCATTCCAAACGTCAAGAGTTTGCGAAGTTCGCAACCCCTTAACAGAACCGCAACTCTAGTTCTTCGCGGTTGCGGGCCCCGATCCTAGCGCGAGAAACAACATGAGCGATTCTAAGTCTTCTGGAAAAGGCGAACCCTTAACTGAAACATATTTTCCCGGAGCGTCTGCTCCGGTAGTATAGACCGGTCTGCACATGGCCGAGAGTATGCCGGACTCTCGATCCGGCGACCCGGGTTCAAAAGCTTCCATAGGGCGGAGAGTCCCGGCCGGAGCACCAGAACAAACCTTGCCCAAGATCATCATTGTGACTGGAACGCCGGGAGTTGGAAAGACGGCCGTCGGCAAACTTCTGGCTAAGAGGATCGGATCTGAATTTCTTAGCTTGGGCGACTTGGTGAAGACACAAGGACTTCACAAGGGATTCGATCGTAGAGCCCGATCCTACATAATCGACGAGCCGGCCGTAAAACGGATGCTCAAAGGCTATCTCAAGGATCACAGAGAGAAAAGAATCGTCTTTGAGACACACTCATTCAATTCAATCCTTCATAAGACCCATGGAATGGTCGCCGTTGTTCTACGTCTTGACCCGCTAGTTCTGGCCAGGCGTCTGAAGGGGAGGAATTGGCCGAAGTTGAAGATCTGGGAAAATGTGGAAGCGGAACTTATCGATCTTTCTCTCTACGATTCGTTGAAGGTCTTAGGAAAGCGGAGGGTCTACGAGATCGACGCGACCGGGAAGAGTCCGGGTAACCTTGTCAGAGAAATTTTGATCGTGTTGCATAAGGGCAAGGGATGGAGTATGAAGTCCTTACCGAATTGGCTTGAAAAGTACGACCCCGCCTTGCTCTCCAGGAGGATTCTATGATCGATCGATACATTGTTGCGGAATGTCCACGCTGCGGAACCTTTCTTGTTGCGGACTCTCGTTACAAGAGCAAGACATGTCCCAAGTGCAATGCGAGAATATCTGCCAATGAACTCAAGGTGATACGGTCGGCGAAGGATTCGCGCGAGGCGAGGATGATAGTGTCAGAAGCGAAGGCTCGGCGAGGTGGGTTGGACCAAAGATGATATAGCCGGTTCCCGAAGCCGACCGAAGGTAGCCAAGTTGTCTTCGACTGCCGGCCGCAAGTTCATGGAAGAACTCTCAAACCTTCTGCAAAAGCATGTTAGTATAGTCACGAGCCAAGGCAAGACATACGTGGGGACTCTTACCGGCGTCGACACTGAGCATCTTAGCGTCTGCTTGACGAACGCGAAGGGAGAGCAGGGGGACATTCACAAGCTCTTCCTCAATGGCAGCGTTATTCTCCAGATTTCGAGTTTCGAAAAGCCCTTCGATCTCCAGAGCTTGGGTGAGAGGCTTGAGCGAGTATTCCCCCGGATGGTCCGAGTCATGGACGATGCAGGTGTGATTGTTGTGATGGATAGGATCCGGGTCAACGAGAAGGGAATTATTGAAGGATCCGGGCCTGCGGCGGAGAGAGTCCAACGGGTGTTCGACGAGTTCATTCGCGAGAAGGGCCTCAAAGTAGCCTAAGACGCCAAGAATGAGTTTTCAGGTTCACTGCAAAGATCTTCTCGGACGAATCGGGACCATCAACACCAAGAGCGGAGCCTTCGCTACTCCGCACATGTTTCCCGTACTGGACCCGCATCACTTAATTCTAGGAAAGGAATTCTTCGATCGAGTGGGCATTCATGCGGTGATGACTAACGCCTACTTGTTGAAGCGAGGCCGACGAGGGATGGACCCGGTTGATGTTCATGGAGTCTTAGATTATCCGGGCACTGTTGCTACTGATTCTGGCGCGTATCAGATTCTGGAATACGGCCATGTTGGTGTAACGCCTGAGGAAATAGTGACTTACCAAGAAAACATTAACACGGATATCGGAGTGATTCTAGATGTTCCTACCGGGTTTAGGAGCGATCCTTCGCGTGCAAGATGGACGGTGGATGAGACTATCCGGCGTGCGGATCGAGCCCTTGAAGTGATTACTCGAAGAGATATTTCGTGGGTAGGTCCAGTCCAAGGGGGCGTCCACTTGAATGAGGTAGAGCGGTCGGCTCGAGAAATGGCCAAGCGAGATTTTGCAATCTACGCTCTGGGAAGCCCGACAGAGCTGATGGAGACTCAGCGGTACGACGTGTTGGTCGACATGATCGTCGCTGCAAAGAAAGCTCTTCCAAAGGGGAAACCGTTCCACCTGTTCGGTGCAGGTCATCCAGTTCTCTTTCCATTCCTAGTAGCGCTTGGCTGTGATCTTTTCGATTCCGCTGCTTACGCTCTCTATGCACGTGCCGGCCGATACCTGACCCCGGAGGGGACCCTGCTCCTCGGAGATATGGTGGAATTCGTCTGCACCTGTCCAGCTTGCGTCGACTCGAGTCCGGACGAGTTTATGAGGTCACAAGAGAAGGAGGATGAGACACGACTGGCTCAGCACAATCTCTGGACGTGTTTCTCCGAACTGAGACGAATCCGAGAGGCTGTCAGGAAGGGGAGGCTCTGGGAATTGTTAGAGTTACGTTCTCAAGCTCACCCTGCGCTGAAGGAGTGTTTCAATCGAATAAGCCGTTACGCGGAGATTCTCGAGAGATCTACGCCGGCGGTCAAACCGCATGGAATATTCTACCTTGGGCCGTCGAGCGACAATAGGCCAGAGAAACTGAGATTCATCTCGAAACTTCTGCATAGTGTTGAAGAGCGAAGGAAATTTGTCCTGGTCTTGCCGGGCCGACGGCGAAGACCGTTTCACGAGGACCCTCGATATGAGTCAGTCTCAAAGGCCTTCGACGATCATCCGAGGGTATCCATCTGCTTCTACTCACTCTCATGGGGTCCTGTGCCAATAGAGCTGGACGAGACCTTTCCGATAGCTCAGACGGAAGGACCAGACGTCGGAGATGCGCTCGTACTCAACGAAAGAGCGAAACAAGTCTCAGAATTTCTAGAAAGCCTACATCCGAGAAGGGTGGTTCTGGTTTCGGACGGCGACTATGGGCGAGCCGTCACAAGGATATTGTCTAAGACGTTTGCAAAGAGCATGCTCACCATCTTTGATGGTGAGACGCTGAGGCCTGATGACATCATCAAGTCTGTAGAAGAGAAACTTCTCAAAGAAGTCTAAGCGTACATTCTCTGCAATGATTTGCGGGTCATCCGAGATTTCTGGTCAAATTCTCGCTCGATGAACTTGGCATCCTTCACTAGGTCGTTCACGTCGACATTGTAATTGTATGTTTTCGAGATCTTGCGGATGGCAAGAGCCGCGGCGGCGGGGTCTGCCCTTGCGGGTTCAGCGTATGGCAAGACTGCGACCGCGGGAAAATCGTGGATTTCGAACTGGCTAAGCATGACTGCGAGCGGTCCATAAACTAAGAGTCCAGGCTCTAGTATTGGAGCTTTGAAGAGTTTCGCACGATCAAGATATGCTCCTGTTGGCACGACACAGAAGTCGTCTTTGTTCTGTTTGAACGCGCTGTCCAGTCCTCCGATCAAGATCGCGTCTTTGAACTTCTGGTTTACAGCCCAATCAGAAAGAGCCTTTGCGAACTCAGATTCCTCTGATCTGTGAGGGGAGAATTCTAGTTTTATCAGAACTGTTTTGTTTTTACGGTACACCTCAAACGGTGTGACGAGACCACCTTCTGCGGTTCCGACCCATGGTGGCGGGTTGGAGACGTCTACGAATCCTATCCTGCTGGCCTTGAGCGCGTGAATCATGTATGATGTTGCAATGTATCCTGTTTGTCCAACGCCGTGAAATCCTGTTACTAGCGTGGACCCTTTCAGATTCTTGGAATCGACAAGGATGCGAATTGTCAATTTGGTCCCGCTAGATAGAGCTGAGCTGATGTGTTCTGGCGCTGCTTAAATCTCTCTTGTTTGCGTGATGATTGTAGGGCTTTTATCATAGTGTTCTGAGCCTTCGGGGTGATTGTGAGTTTAGAATCATCAAATGTTTCAGCGTCAGTCTGACTCGGTGTTCGGATGAAAATTCGGTTTATGGGTGCCTGCCAAGAAGTAGGCAGATCCGCGTTCGCCGTTAGCATGGGCGAGAAGTATCTAGTCCTAGACTATGGCGTGATGGTGAACCATCACGTGGGTTTCCCGATGCATATTCCACCGAAGGAGGTGGAGGCGATCGTTCTCACTCATGCTCATCTTGATCATGTTGGCTCGGCGCCGATCTTCTACATTGCTGGTGGCGTGCCTCTTTACGGGGTTCAGCCGACGTTCACTCTAACGAACCTGATCATCAAGGATTTCCTAAAACTGAGCGGCTACTATGCACCCTACGAGTACATTGATCTGCAGACTATGCTCAAGCATCAGCGTGATCTTCAGTACCAGCAGGCGACCGATATTGGCAACGGCTCGGTGACTCTGATAAACGCGGGGCACATTCCGGGCAGCGCTCAAGCAATCGTCCAGAGTGACGGGAAGAGGATCCTCTACACTGGCGATTTCAACCGTCAGCCTACTAGGCTCGTCGATGGCGCGGATCCAGAGTACAAGAACTTGGACGCCATAGTTATGGAGGGAACGTACGCGATGGAGGATCATCCGATTCGCGACGGTCTAGAGAAAGAGTTTGTCCAAAAAGTTACGGAGGTCGTGGAGGGCGGCGGGACCGTGTTGGTGCCTGCCTTTGGAGTTGGCAGATCGCAAGAGCTGCTCAGCGTGCTGTCTGCGTACCATTTCGAGCATCCGGTCTTCGTCGATGGAATGGCCCTCGATGCGATGGACTTACTCCTGAAGCATCCGGCTGCTCTGCGTGATGCGGGGGTTTTCGAGCGTGCGAGTAAGATGGCGCACTGGGTTGACGGCTGGAATGATCGGCGTAGAGCTGCGAAGACTCCGGGTGTGATCATTTCTCCCGCGGGGATGCTTAAGGGAGGGGCGTCAGTGTTTTACATGGAGAATGTGGCAGCGAAGAAGGAGAACGCTGTGTTCATGGTGAGCTTCCAGGTTCCGGGAAGCCCTGGACGAATTCTTTTGGAGAGAAAAAAATTCGTCATTCACGGCAGAGCTAGGCCTGTTGATGCGAGAGTCGAGCGATTCGATTTCTCCTCGCACGGCGGGAGAAGGGAGCTTGAACAGACACTCTCGGATCTGGACAAGAAGACCCGAGTGTTCATTGTGCACGGAGCAGAGGGGAATTGTAAGAAGCTGGCTGACTGGGCTTCGACGGAGCTTGGATTGAATGCGAGTGCTCCGAAGACCGGTGATGTCGTCGAGATCTAGAGTCCCATGGCAGAGAGCGAGAGCAAGGTCTTCAAGCCTCGCCCCAAGCATCTTCTCCCGGTAGTCCTCGGTCTACTAGCAACTGGGGCACTGGCTTATCCAATTTCGATTGTTGGGGCTCCACAGGCTCAAGTCACACCTTTTGTCGGAGACAACGTAACCAGCGCTTCTCTCAATGCCGTCGTCTTTGTCTTCGCTCTCGGGGCCAGCGCCACCGTAATGTTTCTATTGATTCGTCGGGGTCGGATGCGATTTATTCGTCGATTGGTTAAGGGAGCACTAGTTCTCGTCTCTTTCGCTGTCGCATTCTGGTACTCTACGTCGATTCTCGCATCTGTGGTCGACTTGTCGACCGACTTTTGGACACTAGTCTCACTACTACTCTCCCTAGGAATCGCCGCGGCGATCGGATTGACCATTTTCGGAAAGGGGCAGATTCGCCAATTATCAGGTGTGACTGCGCTCGGAGCTCTTACGGGTATCTTTCTCGGCTATTCTATTGGGCCGGTGACTGCGCTAGTCTTGGTTGGGGCACTAGTCGTCTATGATATTGTTGCTGTGTTTAGGGGACCGGTGGGTGCCCTGGCCAAGGCGGTCGAGGCTGGTGATCTTCCGGGGGCAATGTACACGTATGGCGAGTTGACTATCGGGATGGGAGACTTAGTCTTCTATTCTCTGGTCGCGACGACGGCTATGGTTTTCTTCGGGCTCTTCTCATTCTTTGCGACGGCCATTGGAATTCTCGCTGGATCCTACCTCGGTTTTAGAGCGCTATCGAAATACGAGATGTTTCCCGGATTACCCTTCTCTTTACTGTTAGGAGTTGTTGGAATGTTGTTGACTGCTGCGGTTAGTGGGACTCTAGTTCTCTAGACGCGTCCCGGAGTGAATGGAAATGATGATCTGCTAGGCTATTCTCGACGCGGTGTCTTCTGTCCACCAGAACTGTCTTGAGTCCCGAGATGTATCCTCCTCCAATGTCATGTATTTCCGAGTCGCCCACCATAACCGCCTCTTCCGGTCGAGCCCTGAACTGCATCAGCGCATAACGGAATATTCCCGGATCCGGTTTTCTAATCCCGACCGTGGCCGACGTGATGATCGCATCGAAGTATTTTGTCAGTCTGACGTTATCGAGGATTCCCATGGCTACCTCGTGCGATGAAACATTAGAAATTATTCCCAGCTTGACATCTCGTCGCGAGAGCTTCTGGATTGTCGAGTGGGCATCGTCGAATGCGACTCCGTTTGTTGCACGTGCTTTCACGATGATTTCAATGGCTCTCGTGACAAGTTGGTCTGACGGGTTATCTTCAATTATCCTTTCCAGTAGCTGTCTCATCCAGACCTGAATCGGAATCTCTACGTGATGTCTGGATCTGATAGTTTCGTTAATCTTGTAGCCCTCGCGATATAGTTCGAACAATCCCTCGGGGGATACTCGTTTGGGCAGTATCGGGCTAATTTCGCGAAGAGCGTTCCTAGTCACCATGTTGTCTTCTATGTTCTGCGTGACGAGGGTCTCGCCCAGGTCAAAGAAGATGGCTTTGGCAGGTCGAGCCATGGGTGTACCGGGTCCAGGTCGCGTCTTTCATGGAATTAGGCTTGTTGCCGGTCCGCAGACTTACAGTCTTCGACTCCCACGTGGGCTTTCTAGAAGAGCTGTTTTGTGTCGCGGGAGTCAACTACTTTTGAGATTTTTAGGAGAGGGGTCTAGCCGGCTGAAGCTGATCTTGGCGAGCTTTGCGTTTCAGGGCGCAGAGTGGAACCCTCGACCATTTTTCTAATCGCAGATTAAGCGTGGAGGTCAGCGTGAGGATCTCGCGATCTCAAATCGCCTGCCCAGATTCCGGATCAGGGCTTATTCTGGGCGATTTTTCGGTGGCAGGGTCCTACCTATCAACACTCGTGGCTCCTGCGTTGAATTGTATTGGAAAGTTCTAGGATGGTACTGGTCTGGTAACCTCGGATGGTAACAGTAGGGCTAGCCTAGTCCCCATGGGGATCCCTCTATGGTTGGAGTTGGTGTTGTATGGGTGAGAGTCTAGTTTGCGCCGTAGCGTAGTATTGCCGCGACTTTGCCGAATGAGTCGCGTAGCATTCGTCCCTCTTCTGTCTCCTCGGAGATGACTTCAACCTTGCTTGCTGATTTTTCCGCGTATTCCAGGAAGCTGTCGATAATGTCGCCGTGGTCGGTGGCCTCGAGCATCGGCTTGCCGCAGTTCTTGCAGGGTCTCGTCGATAGTTCGTTGATGACCGCGTGGGCTTCGTATCTTGTTCCTCTGAACTCCTCGATGTTCCCGCAGTTTTTGCATTTGAGGACTACCCGTTCTCCCTCCAGTTTCTCGGAGATCAGGAGCATGTCGACTATTCCCTTCTCAAGGTATTCCTGAACCTTCTTTTCTCCGAACGCCGCCTTCCCTGTTTCGTGTCCTAGCTCGTAAAGGAATTTCTGGACTAGCTGTTTCTCTTCGCCGTATCTGACGCCTTTGAGGATCTCGCTGCTCTTCTCAACGACCTCCTCGACTCCTGCTTCACTCGTGTAGCTAGTGTCGATTAGTGAGAGGACTTTCTTCTTGAGCGTGTACTGCAGATACTCGCCTTCTTCAAAGACATATTTTGTGGGTCCGGGTCCGCCTATGATGATTCCCTTCAAGTCTGGAATTTCCAGCATCATCTCGTTGAAATGCTGGCCGACACGTTTGTAGTAGTCGTTGATGACTTGTTCTCTGATCCGCTCGAACCTCCGGGCAGACTGTCCACCAGCCCTACTCTTGCCCGGTGTTCCCGATGTGAAAGTCTTCAAAATCTCTACTCTGCGTCCCTTCAGAGTGGCTACGACTGCTTCTGTCCCGTCAATCACGAGTATTCCGAACGTGTCCTTGTCGGCAACGAGCGCGAGTAGTGGTTCGACGTGGAAGCGAGCGTCGCATCTGTAGAAGCCGACCGTGATCGGTTCCGGCGGGATCAACGTGTATGTCTCCATCTTCTCACTGCCAGCTCCGTTCTGTGGGATTGCGCCTGCGAAGATTACCAGCCCGGTCGGAGGGGGTTCTTTGAAGAGTTTGAGTCGTTGCATTGTCCGTTCGATCCCATCTTGGACGTTATTCCGGGTGGTGCGCGATTTTATGTTGACCGCGGTACCAAGTTCTTCCCGCAACTGGCCAAGAACCTCGTGTATCTTTCTGTCAGGTGGGACGTAGAGGCTGATGAGTTCTGTGCCTCTGCCCTCTTTCTTTGCGAGTTGTTCGAGGGTTCGTTTGAACTTGAATTGTGCGACAGAGTCCGGACCTGACATCTAGCGTCCCCCTGCCTTTGAAAATTCTTGTTTAAGGGCTTGGCCAGAGCGGCCGCTATTCGTTCAAAGAGAAACGTTACGTGTCGAACTGGATTCGACCTGAGTCTTGCTATTCATTTTGACCAGTCCTCGTTAGTAATAGTGGTCAGAATTGTATTAAATGCTTGTTTCAAAAGTCCCCTCGAAGACTCCACTGATCACTTCGGGGGGTAGCGGTCTCCGTCGTCCCTCCAGCCGCTTTCTCCACTCTAATATACCGAGTCAGTTTGTTTCTGTCTTCAGACTCGGATGAAGGCTGTTGTGAAGCTAGGGGGTGCGCTGTTCAAGCGGGACCCGGACGTTGACGCGTTAAGGAGCATGGGAAAGGTCCTGTCAGGTTTCGCGAGTGAAGGGAATCAACTGGTGACTGTTGCTGGTGGTGGTCAGAATGCGCGCGTCTACATTGACGTGGCGAGGAAGCTGGGGGCGGATGAGTCGACTAGCGATCTGCTCGGGATAACCGTGACCAGAGCTAACGCGGAATTGTTCAGGCTCGCTCTTGGCAGTATTGCCGTCACGAAGATTCCTACAATGCTCTCGGAGCTGATTCACTATGTGAGTCCCGGGAAGGTGGTGGTCATGGGGGGTCTTCAGCCTGGACAGTCGACGAATGCTGTGGCAGCCCTAGCGGCTGAGATAACCCGTGCCGATTTGCTTGTTAATGCGACAGATGTCCAAGGGGTCTATACTGCGGATCCGCAGAAGGATCCGAAGGCGAAAATGTTGAGGTCGGTCAGTGTTGACAAGTTGTTGAGCTGGGCGATGGCGGGCGATGTTTACGCTGGCAAGTATGAATTGTTGGATCCTGTTGCGTTGAAGATCATGCAGAGGGCGAGGATTCCGACGAGGTTCGTCTCGATGGAGGACCCGTCGAATATAACGAGTGCTTTGCGAGGTAGAGACATTGGAACCCTCGTATCCTATTCTTGAGAGGCATGCTTGATGAAACTGTTGGACCTGTTTCAATCCAAGGCACAGGTCAGGCTTGTAGAGCATTTGTTGCAGAATCGGGACAAGGTCTTCAACCAGGCCGGTCTCGCGCGAGTCTTGGACGTGTCCCCCTCAACCGTCGCGCGGATCGCCGAGCCGCTAGTCAAGTGTCGAGTGTTGATGTTCGAGAGATATGAACAAGGAATGAAGATCTTCGCCCTGAACAAAGAGGAGCCGGCAGCCCGCAACTTGATAGATTTTTATGACAAGATTCGCCAGCTGTGAAGATCGATGAGTCGAATAATCTTATCGCCTGGGCCCTTGCTGCTTCGTGCCCGAGAGTTTTCTTTTGACCGGTGCGCTTGTTAGCTCACGAAGCGCATCTGATGCAACCCATTTCGCTGAGGTAGAGTCAGAATCTCGGATCTTCGAGCAGGTTTCGATCGCTGCGGCATTCAAGGCTGCATTTCTTTTTCCGATCTGTCTTAGCGCCCAGTTTACAGCTTTCTTGACGAAGTTGCGTTCGTCTGAGGCCTCTCGAACTATCAGGGGAAGGAAATCAAGGAATGTTTTGTCCGCTGCTTTCCTATCATGAACAGCCAGTTCGGCCATCAGGACAAAGCCGGCTCTCTTGACGTACTCTTCCTTTCTCTTGGACCATTCGAGCGCCTTTCTGACTGCAAGTTCAGTCTTGTCGAACAGATTTCCACAGGAACCATCCACGATATCCCACGAGTCAAAGTCAGCTACCCACTTTTCCATTTGATCCTCGGTGACCCATGCTGGATCGTCGATCATGCCAGCCAGAATCCGAGCTTCGTGTATGCCAGTGCCCCACAGCTGTTCGGCCAAGTGGTGATTCTTTCCAATTTTTCCTGCTAGATCCCGGAGTTGTGGAATTGAGACCCCGAAAGCTTTGCTAGTCTCTATTCCGAAACGTGCCATTCCTGCCACAGCCTTAGGGTCACCTCTTGTATCCATCTCGTGAATAATCTGCTCGAGCTTAACCGATGAAGATTGTTTTCTAGGGCGCTTGATTGGGGGATTTCTCATTGAGGACTCGGTTACTGCTGAGTTGCGACGAGCCTAGAAAAGCTGTTTGAATCCGTGAATCGGAGACGGCATAAGGTCCCCTTTTTCCCGCTGTCTTTCTCTCACGATTTTCTAATCGATAAACAAGCTGCATTTTCAAAGCTTGCGCAGAAGCAGAGGACACTGTGCCTATTCCTGTGACTCTTCGTCGTTAATCGTTCTTCGTCCGTGGTTTCGTGCCGCGATCTTTCGCCGACTTTTATAGTCGTATGTTCGGGTAATTTTATTCTGCTCATTGAGCGATTGCATTCTCTTCTTGGCAGTTGCAAGTTCTGCCGCGGCTCTTAAGTGTACGAGGGCGATCGCGGATATTATGCCCACCAATGAGCCTATTGCCAGTAGCCACACGCTTGTGGTCATCCCTCTAGGGATAAGGCAGGTGAGGCAGAGCCCTCCGCTCGACGGTTGTGCAGAGCTACTCAGTACGTGTACAGGTACGGACTGTGTCCTGGCCCATGATGGGTCGTTGCTGTCGGTCGCGGTGAAGCTGACCATGAACGTGGCACCGGCCTGGCTCGAGCTGGGTGTGAAAGAGAAGGCTCCACTGGCCGCGTCAAAGACCATGTTAGGGGCTAATCCAGTGGCGGAGAGTATGACCGTTCCCCCGGTCCCGGTAGGGTCGGTTCCAGAGACCGAGAAATGTAGGTTTGTTCCCACGGTCGCGTTCAAGGGACCGGGCACCGTGATGATTGGAAGAACATTCGACGCGACGACGGTTATGGGCACGTACACTTGAGATGTAGAAACGCCGTCGGTGACCGTGAAGCTGATGGTGTATTTTCCAGGCGAATCGGCAGTCGTGGGAGCCCACGTGAATGTGCCGGAAACTGGTGAGGCCCCTTGGACGGTTGCGAAGCTCGAATTTGGCGGTAACTGGTTAGCTGAGAGAGTGAGGGTCGGTGTTGGGATAGAAGAGTCTGTGGCAGTCACTGAGAACGTGAGGGTTGATGTTTGAACGACGGTTTCCGTGGACGGAGCGGTTAGGACTGGGGAAACCTGAGTTCCAACACTAATGGTCAGCGACATGGTTCGTGTCAAGGATCCACTCGTTCCCGTCACGACAAGCGTGTAAGACCCTGCACTTGTTGGCTTTATCGTCAAGGTAGAGGTTACTGATCCACTTATGGTCGCGGAGCTGAGCGAGACAGTTACCCCGGTCGGGCTGGCGACACTCAATGCCACTGTTGACCCGAATCCGTTCAGAAGGTTCAGGCTGATAGTGGAAGTTCCTTGCCCTCCAGTGTTAATCGAGAGGCTTGACGGATTTGCTGAAAGGCTAAAGTCGCGGAATGTGAATGTCGTAGTCGCCGTATGGGTCGAGCTTCCACTCGTGCCAGTGACTGTTAGCGTGTAGGTTGACGCGGACGAGGATGAGCACGAGATTGTAGCGGTTCCATTCGTAGTGAAACTAGTTGATGAGATCGTGCCGCAGTTCAGCCCTGATGGCACTTTATCCGTCAGCGTTACTGTGCCTGTCATCCCGTGAACGAGCGTTATCGTAATTGTCGACTTTGCGGACAAGCCAACATTCAGGGCAGATGGTGAGGTCGCGGCTATTGTAAAGTCTGGAGGGTTGCCGAATGTGAAGGCGACGGTCGCCTGGTGAGTTAGTGATCCGCTGGTGCCGGTGATGGCTACTGTGTAGACGCCTTGGCTGTTCGAGCTGCAAGACAGGGTCGCGGTACCGGAGCCGCTGACACTGCTCGGCGTCACCGAGCCGCAACTGAGGCCGGAGGGGACTGTGTCGGAGATCGTGATCGTTCCAGTGAAGCCGTTCAGTGCAGTGAGTGTAATGGTAGATGTTCCAGACGAGCCGACGGAGATTGAGGCGGGTGAAGACGTACTGATAGTAAAGTCTCGGAAGTTGAAGACCGAAGTCGCTGAACGCACCAGTGATCCGCTAGTCCCAGTTATCGTTAGTGAGTAACTGCCGGCACCGGTTGCACTACAAGAAACTGAGGCCGTGCCTGACCCGACAACGCTCGCACCGCTGATACTTCCGCAGCTTAGACCACTTGTTGCGCCGTCCGTCAAAGCCACGGTGCCCGTGAATCCATTCAAAGCGCTGATCGTAATAGTCGTCGTGCCCGATTGGCCCACATTCGCGGCAGCAGGCGAGGTGACAGAAATTCC
>Ga0209472_1001095_pt1 | contig 15772 bp, 17 predicted proteins | sample GraSoiAngelo_130_FD_185887 | JGI IMG/M metagenome (GOLD analysis project Ga0209472, IMG submission 185887) | Grasslands soil microbial communities from the Angelo Coastal Reserve, California, USA - 14_0929_02_20cm (SPAdes) (version 2) | ecosystem: Environmental > Terrestrial > Soil > Grasslands ...
CAGCCCCGTCCAGGCGGAGCGAAGCTCCGCAGCTCCCGGAGCCGCTTGCCCCGGCTGGTACATTAACCGCGAGCCGTTCCTCGACGTCATCCGCATGCACCGCGCCTCCGTCAACAACATCAACAAAAACAACGTCCCGAGCAGTCTCTATGAAGCCTCCAAATCCTGCTGGGACGAAGCCCTCGCCCATGGCGAGAAATTCGGCTACCGCAACTCCCAGGTCACAGTTCTTGCGCCGACAGGGACAATCGGATTCATGATGGATTGCGCGACGACCGGCATTGAGCCTGATCTTGCCTTAGTCAAGTTCAAGAAGCTGGTGGGCGGGGGAATGATCAAGATCGTCAATCAGACGGTGCCGACGGCGTTGTTCAAGCTTGGGTACGATCACGATCAGACCGATGCGATTGTCAGTTACATTGACGCGACCGGAACGATTGAAGGCGCGCCGCATATCAAAGACGAGCATCTGGCAGTGTTTGATTGCTCGTTCAAGCCGGCCAAAGGAACGCGCAGCATTCACTACATGGGGCACCTGAAGATGATGGCGGCGGCGCAGCCATTCATCTCCGGGGCGATTTCAAAGACGGTCAATCTGCCGGAATCGGCTTCCGTGGAAGAAATCATGGAGGCTTATCTTCAGGCCTGGAAGCTGGGGCTGAAGGCGGTGGCCGTCTATCGCGACGGCTGCAAGAAGTCACAGCCTCTGTCGGCGGCAGGAACAAAGACTGCCTCTTCCGGAAACCAGGCGGGCGAGGGCGCCCGCCCCACACAGGCAATGGTTGAACAAGACTTGAATGGTCCTCCGCGCGCGGTCCGACACAAGCTGCCGGAAGAGCGCATGTCGGTGACGCACAAATTCAACATCGGCGGACACGAGGGCTACATCACGGTCGGCCTCTATCCCGACGGCAGCCCGGGCGAAATTTTCATCACCATGGCAAAAGAAGGCTCGACGGTCAGCGGGCTCATGGACAGCTTCGCCCTGGCGGTGTCGATCGCGCTGCAACATGGTGTGCCGCTCAAGCTGCTGTGCGAGAAATTCGCGCACACCCGCTTCGAGCCGAGCGGCTGGACCAACAACACCGAGATCGGCTTCGCCAAGTCGATCATGGACTACATCTTCCGCTGGCTGCAGTTGCGCTTCCTCACCGGCCAGCAACAGTTGCTGTTTGAGAACCTGAGACCGCGGCCGGCAGCCCTCGGCCCTCAGCCGGAAGATGTAGGGCGGGCGCCCTCGCCCGCCATGCCCGTGACGAACTCGGTTCATGCCGCCGACGCCCTATCCAGCATCATCGACCTGGGCGACGCGCCGACGTGCAGCTTCTGCGGCTCGATCATGGTGAGAAACGGCAGCTGTTATAAGTGCATGAACTGCGGCAGCACGAGCGGGTGCTCGTAGCGTGAGAGGACTCGAGATTGTGTAGGGACGGGCGTCTCGCCCGTCCAGGCGGAGCGCAGCTCCGCATGATTTTTGGGGGGCGCGTTCAGTTGCGGGCGGGGGCGCCCGCGCCACATGGATTTGGGAAGGGTATGGTTTCAAGCCATGCCGAAACGGAAACGAAATCTTAGCGGCTTTTAGCCGCTAAGGTAAAAACAAGTGGTACGTAGACGCAAGCTGTGAAGGGAGGGCACGGCGAACGCCGTGTCCCTTTTTTGTTTTTAAGGCAAACGGTGCCTGACTGAGATGCAAGATTTGGTTAAGCGGGAGGCTTGGTTTATGTCAACTGGACTGGATCAACTTAAGCACATCGTGGTGCTGATGATGGAGAATCGGTCGTTTGATCACATGCTGGGGTCGCTGAAGGCAATAGATTCCCGGATCGACGGTGTTACCGACCAGCTGAGCAATCCAGATACTACAGGCGCGAGCGTCAAGCCGCAGCCACTGGCGGAGTTTCAGGGCCAGCTCAATCCCGATCCCGACCACCACTTTCCAGCAGTTGACCTGCAAATCTTTGGTGGTGACGCGAGCCCGACTCGCGCGCCGAACATGCATGGATTCGTGAAGAGCTACTTCAGTCAGCGTCGCGACGTAGAGCATTCACAGAAGATCATGTACTACTTCAAACAGAGTGACTTGCCGGTGCTTAGCACGCTGGCCTTGGAGTTTGCGCTTTTTAACCGGTGGTTCGCATCGATTCCGGGGCCCACGATCTGCAACCGCGCGTTTGCGCACTATGGGACGTCGTTCGGCAGAGTGGATATGAACCCGTTCGACATCATCGAACCGTTCAAGAGCATCTACACGCGGCTTATCAACGCGACTCCCAAGCACACGGCCAAGGTCTACTACTACGATACGACCAGCTCGACGATGGAGGTCGTGAACCTACTGCAAAACCAGCCGGAACTATTCGGCACGTACAAACAATTCTTGAGCGACTGCGACAAGGGATTGCTGCCGGAATATTCGTTTGTCGAGCCGAATTATAACGACCACGAAACCGATAGCGGCGAGGAAGTGGCCAGCGATCAGCATCCCGACCATGACGTCCAGGCGGGGGAGCTTTTGATCGCCGAGGTGTACATGCGGATCAAGCGAAACCCGAAAATGTGGGCTAGTACGGCGCTGCTGGTCGTTTATGACGAGCATGGAGGTATTTACGACCACGTCGTGCCGCCGCCGTGCACTCCTGATAAATTTACGGCCTTGGCCAACAACACAGGTACGGGGATGGAGTTCAAGTTCGATCGGCTGGGAGTACGGGTACCCGCAATTCTGATTTCGCCGTGGATCCCCAAGGGGACGGTGGTGGACCGCGTCTTCGACCACGCTTCAATTCCGGCTACTATCACCAAGTTTTTCCTGGGAGATTATTCGCCGCGGTCTCCGCGGGAGATCAATGCTGACGTTTTTATCGAACCGAATTCGGGAGCGGTGGATCCTAACCGCAATCTGCTGTCGCTCTTGACCATGCGGAACGATTGCCCCGAGTTTGGAGTTCAGGATTGAAATCGATTGAGAAGGAGCAATTGAAATGAATGTTATTCCTGTACCGAAGCCAAGACAGAGCGCGATGAATCCGGACAGGCCAGTCAACGCACTTCTGCAAGTACAGATTCAGCACTTGCGCAACGCCGAGAGAAATCTTCCTCTTCGGTACCGAACCGAGATTTACGCCAATGCAATCAGGACCGAAGGAGAAGCGGCAAGGTACATTCGCGCCGTGACCGAAGCGATTCATCAAGCACATGCAGATGCGGCAGCGCAACGAGCAATTCCCTCGATCCGGCGGAAGCGCGGAATCGAAATTGCCGCCGCTGCCGACAAGCCGATCCGGCACGCTACCGCGGCCAAGACCAAGGCGGCTAAGCGTCAACGTAAAACCTAACCGTACTGGAAAGGGAGGTTCTTCGCCGTATTTTCTCCCAGAATGCGAACGATATTTTTGACGCGGCGGCTTGTGCATTGAGTTGGGTGGCTACTCATGCCGGTAACTTGGCTCCACATTTCAGATCTACACGTTCAAAGTGGCGATTCCTATGATCGCGATGTCGTATTTCGTGCACTCGTCAAGTCCGTAAGACGCTTTCGGGAACGAGATGGCCGTACTCCGGACCTAATATTTGCAACGGGGGACATTGCATATTCCGGTAGCTCCGCCGAGTACGCAATCGCGAGTGAATTTTTCGACCAGATCCTCGAAGCTAGTGGGCTCGGTCGCAACCGGCTTTACGCCGTCCCTGGGAATCACGACGTGGATCGGAGCGTTGGGCTCCAACTCAAGAGAGAACTAGGGTCTCGAAGTGAGGCAGACGACTACTTCCATCCTGACACTCAGAAGCTGCATTTGACCCACAAGCAAGGTTCTTTCCTGCGCTGGTATCACGATTACTTTGGTGGAATCCGCACAATGCCAGAAAAATCAAGCTGTGGTCCAGTGGAACTGGTTCGGGTTCGGAACCAGAGACTCGGCGTATTACCGATCAACACGGCTCTGTTCTGTCAGAATGATTCAGATTTCGAAAGGTTATGTGTCGGAAGGCGTTGTCTCGATACCGGGATTGAAGAACTTAATCTCCTCGGCGCTGACCTCAAGATAGCCGTGATGCACCACCCCCTTCACTATCTCAGCGTCATTGAGCGCGAGAATATTAGAGCAAGTCTGGTTGATCATGTCGACGTTGTCCTGAGCGGCCACCTCCACGAAGCGGGGTACGCCGGAGTTGACATGCTGTCGGGACGGAATCTTTACTGCGCAGCGGGCGCCACGTACCAAACACGCAAGTGGCCCAACACAGCCTATTACGCCACATTCCATAGGGATCATGTCACCATTTTCCCGATTAGTTACTACGACAAACCTCGCGAGAGATGGGAGGTGGATCCGAGCGTGTTCCCGGATGCTCCTGGGTACGAGGCAAGCTTTCCGGTCCCACGTGAGCCGAGGTTCAGAAGTTTCCGAATCCCACGGTGGGACGGCCAAAACCAGATACCTGCTCGCAAGCACCCGGATAGAACAAAAACCATGCCCACAGGAAGTCCTGAACCGAGGCTCGGTCGAGGCGTGGGGTCTATGGAAGCTATGGGTGAGAAGCCCGCCAGGAAGCAAAAGAGAGTAAGAGGGACAAAGAACAAACGGAAAGCTTAGACCCGAGTGGTTTTCCTAGGAGGCAGGTATGCGGTGGGGTGCGGCGTTGGTGCTGTTGGGTGCGTCCACGCTCGCGTTGGCTCAGGAGAGCGCTCTACACGCAGAGTTGCGGCGCGAGGGCGAGCGTGCGTCGGATGCCTGCCAGGCTAGCTTTAAGGCGGTGCCCGGATGCGCGTACACGCTGTTTACCGACCATCCACTGCACATAGCCGCGGGCAGTATGCCTCCCCAGAACGGATTCGGGCTGGGCGGCGCATTCGTTTGGTCCAAGAACACCAGGAATTGGCGGATGAGTTGGGACTTTGATGGGGTTGGCGCCTTCAGTGGGGCGTGGCGCGCGGGTGCGTACATGAAGATGGTCCATACGCCTCATCCTGCCAAAGCGCCGATTAAAGTCACAATCCCGCGGCCGGGAGAGACACCGAAAGAATCGGGAGAAGCAAAAGAAGAAGATAAGCCCAAGGGGCCGGAAAAATTCACTCATCCATACGCAGTCTTCGATTTCTACGCGCAGTCAATTTCGCTGAACAAGCTGAACTTCTTTGGCTTGGGCAACGACAGTCCGCTTGCGGGGAAATCGCTTTTCGGGATGAGCGAAAGGATTGTTGGGGCCAGCGCCATCAAACCCGTGTTCGAATGGGCAGCCATTCGGTGGTTGAATCTCGCGCTGCTAGGAGAAATCAACGGACGTTTTGTGGATATAAGAGGGAAGCACGGGCAGTCTGTGCCCTCGATTGAGGCTCTGTATACGGATGCGACGGCACCGGGCCTAAGCAGCCAGCCGGGATTCGCTCAGTTGGGCGAAGGCCTGCGCATCAAGCCGGCGATCGGAAATCTGCAGCTGAATTACATGGGGAAATTTCAGCAGTTCTTCGCGCCCTCCAGTTCGCACAACTCTTTTCTACGCTGGACCGTGGATCTGGACCATACATACTCCCTTTATGGAAGGTCGCAGTCTGGAGCGGCGAGCCGAGAGACACTTGGTCCCGATTCCTGCGCGCCAGCGGGGGAAAACTGCCCGGGGATTTCACGTACGCGGAATTTCAATGGCTCGATTGACGTGCGCCTGCTGCTGTCGGAATCTCTCACGTCAGGAACCAGTGTTGTGCCTTTTTATTTTCAGCAGACGTTGGGAGGACAAGACATCAACAGCGCGCTGTCGCTCGGCAGCTATCAGGATTATCGGTTTCGCGCTCCCAATCTGCTGCTCTTGCAGGAAAGCTTCGAACACTCGATCTGGGGTCCTTTTGGTCTGAAGCTGATGGCGGATCAAGGAAGGGTTGCACTGATGCGCGGCGACATTGGTTTCAGCCATTTGAAGCATAGCTTCGCCGGTGGGCTGACGCTTCGAGCAGGCGGCTTCCCGATGATATCTCTGATGTTCGCCTGGGGAGGACCCGAAGGCCACCACAACATCGCGAATATGAACACTTCTCTTTTAGGTGGATCGGCACGACCGTTGTTGGACTGAGCGGCGCTGGGATAGCGCCTGCCGTTCGGCTTTCGGCCTTGCGCTTGATCTGTTTTTTCCAGCTACCCAGGGAGACCCAGGGCTGAAGGCCTGGGCTACCACGCCCCGGCTCCCAAATCTGCCGCTCCTTCGGGGCTGGACAACCGAGGGCGGCGGTTCCCCACGCGAGAAAGGCGTTCACTTCTCGAACGCCACTCTGCATAATCATTGCCCTGCGACCTGGGCGATCCAGTGCTCACATCCTTCGGCGGGCTGGCCCATCTTTTCCGGAGCTGGCACAGACTGAGGCTGCCCCATTTCTTTGTTTCTCCAGGTGTTGGAGACACAAGGGTGGTTACCACGAACCTGTGCCGCACCTGGGCTTCCTTCAGTCTGGATGCTTCTTCGCGCCCGGAGCACAAGAGCTTGCATGAGCGTGGAAGAGCGGCCATTCATGGCCGCGACAGCGGGGTGATGGATGCCCTTTAGGGCTGGCCGGGGCTGAAGCCCGCAATTAAAGGCACATGCTGACACGGCTCTAAAGAGCCGCTCTTCCACGTCCGCTCTTAAAGAGCTGCTCTTCCACACAGAGCCGCGCGTTCACATTCGGACACAAGGGTGGGTACCACGAATCTGATCCCCATCTGTGTTTCTTCCTGTCGGATGTTTCTTCGCGCCCGGAGCACAAGCGCTTGCGTAAGCGTGGAAGAGCGGCATTCATGGCCGCGACAGCGGGGGATGGATGCCCTTTAGGGTTGGCCGGGGCTGAAGCCCGCAATCAAAGGCAGATGCTGACACGGCTCTAAAGAGCCGCTCTTCCACGTCCGCTCTAAAGAGCTGTTCTTCCACGTAGACGCGGCTGCCTTCGGGCAAAATCTGTCCCGTTCTGGAACGCGCCATTGATTTTTGTTACAAGATCACTAACCGGGGCTGAAGCCCGCAATCAAAGGCACATGCTGACGCGGCTCTAAAGAGCCGCTCTTCCACGTAGACGCGGCTGCCTTCGAGCAAAATCTGTCCATTCTGGAACGCGCCATTGATTTTTGTTCCAAGATCACTGACTTCGTGTGCGCTGGCCGGTAGGGTTCTGGAATGAATTTAGAGAGGACGTTCTTCGTCACTACGGTCACATGGAAACGAACCCCGATCTTCCGCCAGCATGCCTCGCAGCTCATGGTCGATGTGCTCAAGCACCATGCAGAGCAGGGCAAATTCGTGTTGCATGAATTCGTCATCATGCCCGACCATCTGCATCTGTTGCTCACGCCCGCGAAGGATATTTCGCTTGAGCGTGCGCTGCAAGTGATCAAGGGTGGATTCTCGTATCGGCTCGGCAAGAAGCATGGGCCGGTATGGCAGGAGAGTTTCTCGAACCATCACGTTCGCGATGAAGGAGATTATTTGCGGCATGCGGAGTACATCCGGTTGAATCCCGCGCGGGCGCAAATCGTGGAAACGGTGGAACTCTATCCGTACTCGTCGTCCGCCCGGGTTACGTGTAGTTCAACCTCGGTCAGTAAGTTGGCGTGAGCACGGCCGGCCGTCGGCAGCGTTAGACAAAAAGCAGATTCCTCGACTCCGCCGGACAATTCGTTTTACGAATCGTTCTACTTAGTTCGGAACGCGAAATCTGGTTCGCTGTTCTGGTTTGGGCTTTCAGACCTGTTTCGTTGAGGGCGAACCGGTGTGTTTTGGGGTCTTGATGCGCCATCCAGCAAGTGCCCACTATTCAAGCGCTTAGATTGGGCGCCGCTAGTCCGCTGCAACCTGTTCTGGCCAAGGAGACATCGAATTCCCGGTCGAGAAGGAAATCTACGGAGGAACAAACATGAGAAATCTGCTTTTGTGCCTGGTGCTGGCGTGTACGGCGTCGGTATGGGCTATGTCGGATGATTCGTCCGAGGCGAAAGGGAAATCGGACACGAAAAGCATTACTGGATGTTTGGCGCAGGGCGACAGCGCGAAGGAGTTTAATCTGACTGCGGATGACGGCAGTACATGGGAAGTGCGCAGCAGCAACGTGTCGCTCGCTGAGCATGTCGGGCATAAGGTTACGGTGACAGGAGTGGTCTCGCACGCAAAGGCGCATAACATGAAAGAAGACACCAAGGACATGGCCCACGATGCCGGCATGAAGAAAGAAAACACTGAGCACGGACATCTGAAGGTCACGGACGTCAAAATGGTAAGCGATTCGTGCTCGAAGTAGCCTGATCGGCTCGGAGCAATGCAGTTGCAAAGCCGGCGGGACCTGGCAAGTCTATTTCAATCTTCAAATTAGAAAATCCGCCCCACTTCTCATATGGGAGAAGTGGGGCTTTTTGATGACGACTCAGGCACCCCGGCGCTCCTGCTCAGCCCTGGGGTTGATAGCAGTTTCGGCGAGTTGAGTCAGCAGCCTTCTCTTCTTCCAGAGTTAGATGGAGCAAGCCGGCAGCATCGGGAACGCCAAGCTGCTGCGCGAAATCGGCCAGTGATCCATATATGGCGATTTCATAGTGCTCCACTTTGTTAACGCCGACGATAATTCGACTCCGCTTCGTCTTCTACTCAGGGTTCTCTCAGAGCAGGCAGGGGCAATTCGATGCAAGAAGCAGATTCCTCGCGTCCTCCCGCTCAGGGCCGGAATGGCAAAACTATTGAGGGAGGCCAAGAAGCCAGTTCTGTCGTCCTGGGGAAGAGCAAAAACCGCGGATAGGAGTGTCCGCGACACACGATCACGGATTGATGTCGCCCTTGGAGAGTGGACTCAAGCCAAACAAGAAAGCCCTCTTTCGAGGCGATCTTTGATTATTGCGCGCGGGGTATTGGGGCGTGAAATCAGTTATGCCGCTTTTGCCTGCGCGACGCGGCGATAATTCTTGACTGCTTTTTCGATGCCCGGTCCGGCTTTCTTCAGGTCTTCGAGGTTCATTGCGGGATGCAACTCGATATGCGCATTGAAGGCCAGAAACCACGGCTCCGCCACGGCAGGAATCTGGGAAGTATCTTTCAGGTCAAAGAAGATGAAACCAGTTCTCTTGCCATTTTCTTCGGCGAAATAGGCTGCCTCGGGGTTTAGGTCGGCAAGGATTGATTCAATGGTTTTCGGCAAGCTGCCATCGCTGATCGCGGCATTGCCAGTCTCAACAGGGATTAGAACCTTAAGCAAACAACGCATGGAAACACCTCAGCGAGGAGTCTAGTCCTCCACTTAGGGCGGGTCAATTGCAGACGCGGAGAAGATGAAGCGTCAGGTCGCCTTCGGACAGTGTGGTTTCTGTCCTGTAGAACGCCTTTGGGGTGCGCGAGGCGATTCGCGGTGAAAAACAGATTCCTCGGGCCTGAAGGCGCTCGGAATGACAAGGGCGGAGACGCTGCAGAACGGCTTGGGGCTATGCGGGGCGAAATCTTGCGGCTCCAAGCCGCATGCGGATTCGAACAGTTACGACGTTGAAGTCGAGCACGATGGACGGTTAGTTCAATTTATGCGGTTTCGATGGCCTGCATCTGCTCGGTTGAGGTTCTCGTTTTTACTTCGGCGCTGGTTACCAGTGCCACGGACGCGACGACGATCGCGCTGCCTGCAAGAATATATGGCGTGATGGGCTCGTGCAGGATCAGCCATCCCAGGAAGACGGCGACCACTGGATTTACATACGCGTACGTCGAGACCTTCGAAGTAGGCACATGGCCGAGAAGCCAGATGTAGGCGGTGTAGCCGATCCAGGAGCCACAGACGATCAGATAGACTATTGCGCCTATTCCGCGTGCAGTCCAGACAGCGTGGGAGTGATCACGCAGAGCTACCGCGAATAGGAGATTGGCGATTCCGGCGGCAATCATCTGCCAGGCTATGGCGGAGAAAGGGTCGACTTCGGGCGATTTCCACTTTTTCGCCAGCACCGAACCCAGCGCCCAACTGAAAGAGGCGAGAATCAGACTCAGCGAAGCCCATAGCTGTGACCGTCCGAACGAACCGGTCGCCATAAGATCAGGCCAAAGCAAAACTGCCAAGCCAACGACCCCCAGTCCAAGCCCGGCTTTTCCGCGCGACGCAATGTGGTGATCGCCGAGTAGCAGCGAATCGAGCACAAGAAACCACAAAGGCGTGATAGCAATAATCAGAGCGGCCAATCCTGATGCGACTCGCGTTTCGGCATAGGCGAGCGTGAGATTGCCTCCCATGAGCAACAGCACGCCAACTGCGGCCATTTGCCAGAGCTGTCGTGGAGCGTAGAGAATCCTCTTTCCGCGTAAGCCGCAGTACGCCAGCATGAACACGCCTGCGATAGTGAAGCGCGTGCCGCACATCAGCGCGGGCGGGATGTGCTCAACGGCGATGTCGATGCCGAGATAGGTGGAGCCCCAGAATAAGTACACGAGTGCGAAGCAGAGAATGATAGTGAGGCGGCTTGGAGCATTGTGAGCCACAGGATTAAGTTATCAGACCCGCTAGAGACGAGGCAGGATGCGGGATTTTCGGTAGTGGTGCAGTTTGGTGAGGAAGCGAGCCAAACGCGCGATTATTGCGCCGCAAGAAACGCGGCGCTTCGCGCGGCTCGCCCAGATCCTTCGCTGCGCAAAGAACGCTTGCTCAGGATGACAAGGAAACTGCACCACTACCGGATTTTCGCAACTGTACCGGATTTCCGCTGAAGGGAGTGTTCCGATCGATACAGGGGGGTTACGGGCACTTGCTAGTGCAGGATATAATAAAATGAGATTTTGCTCATGCGCCTTCAGAAGTCCAATTCGCATTTGCCCGCATGCTGGCTAAGGTCCCTGGTGTGCCCGCGGCGGTATCGGGCGGTGCTGCCGTCTCGTCTGCGGCCCAATCTTTTCGGTAGCGACTAATTTTTGATCCTCCTTTCTGTGTTCGGCTCAGGCCGTGTTCCCTCGTGCCTTGGCCAGCGACAAACGCCCAAAGACCAACGACCGAATTCGGAGGATCCCATGACCACCAAGGCTCTAGCAGGACCCAAGATTAAGACCGCGCTGCCTGGCCCGAATGCCAAGCGCATTCTGGCAGGAGATGAGAAATACATTTCGCCGTCGTACACACGCTCATATCCCCTGGTCGCAAAAAGCGGCCGTGGAATTGTAGTTACCGATATAGACGGAAACGAGTTTTTTGACTTCTCCGCCGGCATAGCAGTGGTCTCCACCGGCCATTGCCATCCCGATGTGGTCGCAGCCATTCAGAAGCAGGCGGGCGAGCTGATCCACATGTCGGGAACAGATTTTTATTACGAGAACATGATCACGCTGGCGGAGCGGCTGTCGAAGATCGCGCCCATGCCTGGCCCGCACAAAATTTATTACGGTAACTCCGGAACGGAGGCGGTCGAAGCCGCGTTCAAGCTGGCGCGCTACCACACTAAGCGGCAGAACGTGATCGCATTCCTCGGCGCCTTCCACGGACGGACGATGGGTGCGGTGTCGCTCACTGCTTCAAAGCCGCAGCAGAAGCGGCGTTTCGCGCCACTGGTGCCCGGAGTCACGCACATTCCTTTTCCGGACATCTTCCGTAAAGGCGAGCAGGACGCGCTTGCTTGCGCCCGCTTCATTGAAGACAAGCTCTTCAAGACGATCCTTGCGCCGGAAGAAGTCGCCGCGATTTTCGTGGAGCCGGTGCAGGGCGAAGGCGGATATGTCATCGCTCCGACAATTTTCATGCAGGAGCTGCGCCGCATTTGCGACCGGCATGGAATCCTGCTGGTCGCTGATGAAGTTCAATCTGGCATGGGGCGGACAGGCAAGTGGTGGGCTATCGAGCACGCTGGAGTGCAGCCCGATATTGTCTGCGTGGCAAAGGGTATTGCTTCGGGGATGCCTCTTGGCATCACGATGACGCGCGCAGACATCATGGACTGGGTGCCTGGCTCGCACGCCTCAACATTTGGCGGCAATCCCGTATGTATTGCAGCAGCGCTGGCGACGCTCGATGTAATCGAGAACGAAGGCCTGCTGAAGAACTCGGCAGACGTTGGCAATCACATCATGAAGCGGATCGCCGACTGGCCAAAGAAGCACAGCCTGGTTGGTGACGTTCGCGGCCGCGGGCTGATGATCGGCGTGGAGATCGTCAAAGACAAGCAGACCAAGGAATACGCCGGCCCGGAGCGTGACCGCATTGTCGAGCTCGCATTCGAGCGCGGCGTTCTGTTCCTGGGCTGCGGACCGAGCACTATTCGCCTGGCGCCGCCGCTCGTGGTCACCAAGGACGAAGCTGATGTCGCCCTTGAGGTGCTCGATGAATGCATCAAAATTGTCGGGGACGAATCGCGGAAGCGTTGATGGAGGACGGGCGTCCTCGCCCGTCTTCCCAGCAGCTCTTAACAAATTGTCATTTCGAGCGAAGCGAGAAATCTGCTTTCTATATGGGTACAGCAGATTTCTCACCGCCTGAAGGCGTTCGGAATGACAACATTAGAGGCTTGGGTTGAGCAAATGTGGCAAGGCACGATCGAATCCATCAACATCGCTGACGGCGCAAAAGAACCTATGCGCGAAATTGCCGAAGCTCGCGCCCTACCCGGCGTTGGTCTTGAGGGCGACCGCTACGCGCTGGGGCAGGGCACTTTCTTCAAGCCGGAGCCATCTTACGAGCTGACTTTGATCGAGGCTGAAGCCATCGAGGCGCTCCGCCGAGATTACGCTATCGAGCTTGCTCCTCGCGATGCGCGGCGGAATCTGGTAACTCGCGATGTGCCCTTAAATCACCTGGTCGGAAAGGAATTCTTTATTGGCGAGGTCAAGATTCGCGGCATTCGCCTTTGTGAGCCCTGCGATCACCTGCAGCACCTTACGGGACAGCCGGTAATCAAAGGCTTGCTCCATCGCGGCGGATTGCGCGCTCAGATCTTAAGCGAAGGCACCATCCACGTAGGCGATATCGTGCGAGCCTAGTTCCGCGCTTCCGCAAAAGGGTCGTGGAAGTATCGCGGTGCCCCTGCTGGTCACGGGCGCTGCGGTGTGTGCCGGGGAGCAGGAGTGGCGTAGCTGATTTGTTTTGTCCTTCATAAACTGTCATAATATGAAGCCATGCCAATGACTTCATTAAATATTTCACTCCCTGAGGCGCTGAAGGCATACGTAGAAGGGCAGGTGGCTTCTGGGGACTGGGGTACCCCGAGCGAATATGTTCGCGAGCTGATTCGTCAGGACAAGGAACGGCGGCTGGGAAACTTGGAACAGGACCTGATAGCGGCTGCGAGAGGAGCTAGAATCGAGCTGCCAGTTGCCGACATCCGCAAAAAAGGCTTAGTGCCAGCGTTACGTGCGCGGGCTCGCCGGAAGTGAAAAAACTTAGGCTTGCTCTGAGCGAGGCGGCGGCTGCCGACATCGTCGAGCAAGCCGATTGGTACGAGGAGCAGTCAGGCCCAACGTTGGCGAAGCGATGGGAGAAGGCCGTAACGTCAACCCTGTTGTGCGTTCTCGACAATCCTCAGGCTGGCTCAATTTGCACCTTCAGTCATGCAGAACTCAGCGACGTGCGGCGAGTTCTGGTCCCGGGATTTCCAAAGCATCTGGTTTTCTATCAATTCCGCGGGGCTGAGATATTCGTCCTCAGAGTTCTTCACGGTGCTCGCGATTTGGAGAACTTGTTCTGAGGTCCGTTTGAGTATCGTGAACTCTTAAACCGCTTCCATTCAAACGGCTGCGCAGAGCGCGCGCATTCGGGGCGTTTTGCTGGAAAATGAATAAGAGATACCCGCCATTCGACAATCGCGAACGGTGGGCATCCATGGGGTTCTCGAAGGTTGGGGAATTGCCTAGCTCAGTTGCTCGTGCAACGTATCACCTTATCCAGGCCAACCACGCCCATCCCACCAGCAGTGTAGCCGCGGTGATTGGGGCGCCGGCACGGAAATAATCCCAGAAACTCACGTGCACGTCGGGCCGCGCGCTTTCGACCACAATGATATTGGCTACGCTGCCTGTGATCGTGAGATTGCCGGCAAGCGTAGAAGCCATCGCCAGCACCAGCCAGGCTGTGTGTGGATTGGAAAATCCCGGAACCAGCGACTTGAGCAGCATTACAGCTGGGACGTTGCTGACGATATTGCTGAGGACTCCTACGGCAATCGTGAACACTGCCACGTGTTGCAGGTTCCAGTGTTCAGCTACATCGAGCAGATTACGAACAATTCCAGCATTTTCCGCCCCGCCAACGATCAGAAATAACCCAACGAAGAATACAAGTAACCCCCAGTCCACTTCTTCATAAAGTTTATGGGGATCGAGCGTGCGCGTGATCAAGAGCACGGCAGCGCCCAGTGCCGCCATCATTGCGGGAGGCGCTCCCATGAAGAATCCCGTAACAACGGCAGCTACAACGATTACGGGTTTCGAAAGCCGCGAGAGGTCGAGAGGCGGCAGCGGAATAGGTTTTTCTATATCAGCAGATTTTGCCTCTGCGGCACCATACACCGAATGGAGTACGGCCCAGTCGAGGAACAACCCAATCAGCGCGACGGGACCCAGGTGCCAAAGGAAGTCGCGATACTTAATCCCGGAGAACGACCCGATCAGCATGTTCTGAGGGTTGCCGGCGATCGTCGCGACGCTGCCGATGTTTGATGCGGTTGCGACCGCGAGCAGATAAGGCAGCGGCGGGAGTTTCATGCGTCGCGTGATGTTCAAGACGAACGGCACCATGACCAGGCACACGATGTCATTCACGAAAAACGCTGAGAAGATGCCGGATGTGAAGATTACTGCAGGCAATAACCGCGCGGGCCTTAAGCGGCGCAGTACGACTTCAGCAATCCATTCGAAGAAGCCGACCAGGTGCAGATTGCCCACAATCAGCATCATCGAAAACAGCAGAACGATAGTTGAAAAATCAATGAAGTGCAGGGCCTGTGCCGGCGAGACAACGCGAGCTGCGACCATAGCAACCGCACCAATGATGGCGGCGCCAGGGCGATCAATTTTGAATCCTGGGAATTTGCCGAGAGCGAAAACCAGGTAACTGGCGAGAAAAATGATGTATGCGGCGATGATACGAGCGTCAGAGAACGCAGCAGAAGGAATCTCGGGCATGTGCTCGCAGCAGAATAACAGGACTCATACTTGTCTCAGGATTCTTTGCGCGCCGGCATCGCGGAGTTGTCCGCCATGCAGAAGCTATGGCGATTTTGCAACACTTATGATGCCAATATGCAGGTAGCGACGGGTGCTTCTTTCCAGTTGTCGTGAAGTTTTCCAAGCAGATGGAAACGCCAACTGCCGCAGAGACCACCGCAAGAACTGCCAATATAAACGATGGCCTGAGTTTTTCATGGTTGAAGCCTACGGGTGACATCTCAACGTATGCAGCCGAGCTTGGTGGATAGTCCGGGAGAGCCGCAATGACACCTGAGCTCACGATTTTGTAAGGCTTCTCGATCTGGAACTGCCGCTGCAAAAGCCACTTCTTACTGTGGAAGCGGTTGAAGCCGGCAATGGCGTCTTTGAACTTGTTCGCCACCGCGCTTGTCAGACATGCCTCGGTTCCCCTATATCGGGCAACGTCTCCTCGCGGATCATCAGTGTGTCCTTGGCGAAACGATACGATTCTTCCTGCGGAAGGAGAAGGCTATAAATCGTACGCGTCTGCAACATTGTAGGGCTCCGCTTGCCACAGCGGCGGCGGTGAGTTTGTGATTTCCGATTTTCGAGCGGCGATTGCCAAGTTGAAGACCTTCCGAATCGGCAATTGCAAACTGGCGACTGAAATCAAGGCGTGACCTTTGGCGTA
>Ga0209472_1001100_pt1 | contig 15718 bp, 10 predicted proteins | sample GraSoiAngelo_130_FD_185887 | JGI IMG/M metagenome (GOLD analysis project Ga0209472, IMG submission 185887) | Grasslands soil microbial communities from the Angelo Coastal Reserve, California, USA - 14_0929_02_20cm (SPAdes) (version 2) | ecosystem: Environmental > Terrestrial > Soil > Grasslands ...
CCACGGCGGCGTGCGGCGTGCTCAGGAACCTGGCCGCGAGGTAGGCGAGCCAGTGTGGGTCGGGGTAGGCGTCGTCGTCGATGTAGGCGACGACCTCGCCGGTGGCCGCTTTCAGGCCCGTGTTGCGCGCATTGGACAAGCCGCGGTTCTCGGTCCGGATCAACCGGCAGTCGTATTGGCACGCGATGGCGGCGGTCGAGTCAGTGGATCCGTCGTCCACCACGATGACTTCGTAATTCGGGTAGGCGAGTTGCTCCAATCCATCGAGGCAGTCGCGGATGGTGCGCGCGCCGTTGTACGAGCACACGACCACCGAGATCCGGGGCCACTGGAGGTTCGCCGAGAACGGCACCTCGGCGAACGCTTCTTGTACCGCGTGCAGCGCAGGCTTGGGCGAGCGGTCGGCGCGCGTGAGGCCGAAGGCCCAGTCCTCCACGTCGTGGCCATGGCGGTACCACTCGTCGGTCCAGGCGAACACGAACACGCCGGCGCATCCGGCCGCGAACGCCGTGCGCACCTGCCAGTCGAGCGAGCGCGCCTGGACGCCCTCGCCGTTGCGCAGGCCGTCGAGCCCGAGCTCGCTCATGATGAGCGGCCGGTCCCCGGCGATATTCTGCAGGCGCGCCAGGTACGCCTCGAACCGTTCCTGCGACTCGAGGTAGACGTTGAAGCACACGAGGTCGAGGAACGGCAGCTGGAGGTATTCTGTCGTGGGGTAGTTCACATACGTCACGAGCCCGCCCGGGTCCTCCTCCTTGATCACCCGGTACAGCCGCTCGAGGTAGCGCTCGATCTTTCGGCGGCCCAGCCAGCGCGCTATCGTCGACGGGATCTCGTTGCCGAGGGCGTAGCACAGCAGCGCCGGGTGCCCGGCGCACTCCCGGACCTTCGCGCGGACCAGCGCCTCGATGTCGGCCACACTCTTCTTCCGATCGATGAGAAAACCCAGGTATTGCTCGGCGGATAACCCCACCATGACCCGCAGGCCGTGCCGCCTGGCCGCGTAGAGGAGGGAACGGGGAGGCATCGTGTGCGGAATGCGCACGGTGTTGATCCCGTTCGCCGCCATCTGCGCGAAGTCGCGTTCAATGACGTTCGCGTCGTGGTACTCGTAGCCGCTGGCATCGGGTTGAAACGCCCCGTAGGTCACGCCGCGAACGTAGAACTTCTCGTCGCCGGCGAAGAGAAATTTGCCCCGCACGTGCGGCCGGGCGAGCGCCGGGACGCAGGTCGACGTGCTCGCACGGAAAATGTCGCGGGTGGTCGCCCGAGCGCTCGGCGCAGTCGTGGGCACGCTGGCTGGCGCCGCGATCGCCACGCTGGGCCCCTACACCGAGACCGGGGAATTTTGCCCGGGCGTCACGCTCACGGAAGATCGGCGGCGCATGCTCATACGTGCACCCGTTTCGGCTCCGTGCGGAAGGTCGCCTCCCCGCGGCCGAGGCTGTAGTACTCGAACCCGGCCGCCTGCATCTGCGCCGGCTCGAAGAGATTTCGCCCGTCAACGACGATCGGGGTTCGCATGAGTGAACCGACCCGGCCGAGGTCCAGAGACCGGAACTCCTCCCAGTCGGTTAGGATGACCAGCGCGTGGGCGTCCCGGACCGCCTCGAAGGCCGAATCCACATAGGTGAGGCGGTCATCGGGCGGATACAGCCTTTCGAGCTTCCGGGTGGCGGCGGGGTCGTAGACGCGCAGGCAGGCCCCGGCGCCGTGCAATCGGGGGACGACCCCGAGGCTGGGCGCCCCGCGAATGTCATCGGTATCCGGCTTGAACGCCACGCCGAATAGGGCGATGACCTTATTCCGCAGCACCCACAACGCCCGCTCGAGTTTCGCGAGAAGCCTGTCGACACGAGCGGTGTTGATGCGCTCGACCTCTCGGAGCATGCCGACATCGACGCCGTTGCCCTCAGCCACCCTGATGAGCGCGCTCAGGTCCTTGGGCAGACAGGAGCCGCCGAAGCCCAGACCCGCATTGAGGAAATGGCTGCCGATCCGGGGGTCGAGGCCGATACCTCTGGCCACGGTCGCCACGTCGACGCCGAGTTCCTCGCACAGGTCGGACACCATGTTGATGAACGAGATCTTGGTCGCGAGAAAGCTGTTGGCCGTCTGCTTGATCAATTCGGCGGTCGTGACGCTCGTGGAGACGATCGGGCAGTCGAAGTTGGGCTCGTAGAGGTCCAGCAGCAGCGATCGCGCGCGGTCGGTATCGGCGCCGATGACGATCCGGTCCGGCCGCAGGAAGTCGCGGACCGCCGAGCCCTCGCGGAGGAATTCCGGATTGCTGGCGACATCGAACTCATGCTCCGGTCCGGCCAGGCGCCGGATCGTGGTGTCGATCCAGTAAGCGGTCCGGGCGGGAACGGTGCTCTTCTCCACGATCAGCTTGTAGCCGTCCAGCTGCTGCCCGATGGTGCGGGAGACTTCCTCGACCTGGGAGAGGTCGGCCTGTCCGTCGGCTCGGGGCGGGGTGCCCACGCAGAGGAAGATGATTTTGGACGCGGACATGGCGTCCTCGGCCCGAGTGCTGAACCTGAGCTTGCCGGCCTCCAGGTTGGCGGTCAGCAATTCCTGCAGGCCGGGCTCATGGATAGTCGGCGTCCCGTCCGAAAGGCGGGCCACGATGTCGGGATCTTTGTCGATCGCCGTGACCGTGTGGCCCACCTCCGCGAGACCCACCGCCGTGACCAATCCCGCGTAGCCTGTGCCGAAGATTCCGACTCCCATGCCCACGGTCACACCTCCGATTGTTGGCCCCGCACCAGCGGCGGGATTACGAGTCTCTTGGGATGAGTGTTACAACCTCATCGCTTCATAGACACGAGCAAGACCTCCGCGAGGTTCCATCCTCTGCGTAGTCTGACCGGCCTATGTCCTTCGTACGGAGCCGCACCGCTGCTCCGCAACCACAAAGCAGTTACCATCAACTATGACCTGTCCACCTTCAATTCCTGAAAAGCCTGATTTCGCCCTCGGGAAGGTATTGCAGTCGGCTCAATGAAATGACGTACCGACATGTCGGTACGGATATATTTTTCTATACCGCTGGATATATATCTTGCGCAGAAGGACGGCTGCTGACGTCGAGCTTTTGAAAAAGGGGGTAACCCGTAGATAGTTCGCATGGCGTTTCCCCCTGAGAAGAGGGACGTATCGCATTTTGGTCACCGCGACACAATCAGGCGTCGGCATGAATTGGCGGGCACTGATACGATAGGTTCTCAGACTTTCCGCGGAGTCCCGTTCAGGAATCGGTGGAAAGGACGAGGCCCGCGCTCGAATCGCGGTTAACCCGACACGCCGCTAGGGACGGGTTGTGCACCGGAGAGCCGCTATGCCTCCAGCCTAGCAGCTTGCAGCGCAGATCCCCGGAAACGGCGCCTTTCCCGACGAGTAACCCGAGCACCGCGCGCCGAAAACCCAGTTCGGCACGCTGCCCGCGGGTCTCACGCGCCGGTCAGCGCGCGGTGCGCAGCGCGTACGTTCCAAATCTCGCCACGTAGAGCCGCGTCAGCGCGCCGCAGGCGACCGCGCCGACGATGAACGGGACCGTCGCCCACAGGAACAGCTCCTGCAGCGGCATCTTCATTCCGATCAGCACGCCGCCGACAATCGGGCCAAGCACCGATCCGACCCTTCCCACCCCGAAGGCCCAGCCGGACCCGTTCGAGCGCACCGAGGTCGGATAGATCATCGCCGAGGCCGCGTTCAAACCGAACTGCAGCCCCAGCACGCAGAACCCGGCGAGGAACACGATCGCCATCAGCGCCGCGGCGGAGGACAGTCCGACGTAGCCGAGCGCGCCGACGGCGAGGACCGAGCAAGCGAACAGGATCGTGACCGGCAGGAACCCCTTCGCGTCGATCGGGCGGGTGAGAGCGAGCCCGCCGACGGTGCCGCCGATCTGCACCAGCGCCGTCGCGATCGCCGCTTCCGAGGGCGGAAGTTTCGCTCCGGTGAGCAGTGTCGGCAGCCAGCTCAGCAGGAAATAGAATCCCATCAGGTTGCACGCGAAGCAGATCCAAAGCAGCGGCGTGATGAGCGCGAGACCGTCGGCAAACAGATACTTCGGATTGAAGCCCCGGTAGACCTTCTCGTCGGCGACCACCAGCCGGGTGGCCGCGTCGGGCGCGCGATCCGGTTTCAGAAGGGCGAGCAGCCGGTCCGCCTGCGCGCGGTCGTCCCTGACCACGACGTGCTTGAGCGACTCCGGCAGCTGCAGGGCGGCGCCGACCGCCATGAGAATGGGCAGCACGCCGCCGACGGCGAATATCGCCTGCCATCCGTACTGCGGCACCAGCCACACCGAGATCGCGCCCGGGACGGCACCGCCGAAGGTGATTCCGGTGAACATGACGATGATCAGCGTGGCGCGGAGGCGGCGCGGCGCGTATTCGGCGTTGAGCGCGATCAGGTTGGGGAGCAGGCCGCCGAGGCCGATGCCGGCGACGAAGCGCAGGTAGAAAAGCTCCCTGAGCGATCCGGCCCAGCAGGCGAGCAGGGTGAACGCGCCGAAGATCAGGCAGGAGCCGATGACGGCGATCTTGCGGCCGTAGCGGTCGCCGATGTACCCGAACAGGGGCGAGCCGATGAGGATGCCGAACAGGCTCGAGCTGAAGATCGGGCCGAGCTCGGCGCGGTTGGCGATGCCCCAGGTTTTGATCAGCTCGGGCGCCGCGAACGAGATCGCGGTGATGTCGTAGCCGTCGAACAGAACGATGAAGAACGACCAGATGACGAGGCTCGCATTGAACCGGTTGAGCCTGCGCTCGTCGATGAAGCGCGAAACGTCGAATTCCCCCGCCGATGCCATGCGCACCTCCTCCTGTTGCCGCTCCGGCTCAGGGCGACGCGCGATAGACGAGCTTTTCGAAGGAGCGCTCCCCAATGTGCTGGTCGAGACCCCAGCGCTTCACCTGCTCGAACACCCCGTCGAATTCCTCGCGCGCGATGGGCCTGTAGACGAAGCGCTCGCCGCGCGAAAAGCGGCTGAAATCCCATTTTCGATCCTGGAACTCGGGCGGGACGCAGTGCCTCCACAGCGGCAGGTACTTCGGAAGATCGGCCTTGAGCGCCCGCTCGGCGCGCTCGAGCGCGTTGAGGTAGCCGCGCACGCCGTCCTTCGGCGCCGACTCGGGCACCCACCACAGCGTGTGGAACTCGTCGGCGATGATCTCGCGCAAGCCCAGCTGCTTCGCCATGTCGATCTGCGGCGGCAGGAGGCTCGCCGCCTCGATCTCGCGGTTGAGGAGCGCTGCAAGGCGCGCGCCGAAGCCGCCGACGTTCACGGTCTTGATGCGCTCGAGCGGCATGTACTTCTCCAGGCGGAACGGGACATTGAAATGGCTCCCCGCGCGCAACCCGACCGCGACCGGAACGTCCCTCAGGTCCTGGGGCTTGCGGATTTTCGACTCGGGCCGAACGAAGATCGACCACGGCGACACGCCGTGGCAGTCGGCGACCATCCGGCCCATGCCCGCGCTCGCGTTGCTGATGGTGCCCCACAGGCACGCGCATTGTACGATCTGCTCGCCGCCGCCTTCGGTGTAGGGTTTGTCCTGGGGGCGCTGGAAATAGTCGTACCTTTTCCAGCTCGACTGCGTGCCGCGGAAGGTCTTCCAGTCGAGCTCGACGTCGATCCCCTCGTCCGCGTAATAGCCTTCTTCGAAGGCGACGAAGTCGTTGAGGCCCATGCCCTTCGGCGCGACCTTGACCCGCAAAAGATTGACGCTTGAAGCCATGTCCCCTCCACCACCCGCGGGAATTGCAAAAACTATACGCCAACGAGGGGAAGAAAAAACACCAGCATCACGTCTGCTTCACGGCGCGCGCGCAGGACCTGCAAGGGCTGAAGAAACACCTCGAGCAAAACGGAACGAAGCTCGTCGACGCGCCGAAGGAAACGCCGGGGAGGGCGTCTGGTTCCGCGACCCCAAGCGCGGCACAGCGTCGTAGCTGATTTTCCATTCATATTGGGATCGTCAGCGAACCCGCCGGCCCGGGCAGGTACTTGACTTTACCGGAAGGGGATGCTCCGAATGGACTACGTCGAGCCTAAGGCAAAGGCATGTTTTTTATCCCCCAAACCAGTATTTTGCCGGATGGCGAGCGCGAACTTGCGTTGCTACCCTCCAGCGGAGGCGTTGTGCCGCCGTACCGGCTAAGTGGAGCGCCAGCGGACGCACCTGTACGCAATCTCATCACCACGGAGAGCTCGCTTGCTTACCGCTTCCATCAAGCCGCACCTCTACATCCGTCTGCAGTCTCGGTGGGGAGGCAGGTGTTCGTGAAGCTCAGCTACCTCTGGCGCTTCTAGGGGGACGGAGCCGTGCCAGGGACGGGGCAGCAGAGGAAGGAAAAGCCGGACACGTCTCCGGGCGACGGCGACGTGCCGAAATTCGTGGAAACGCTCGAGCTCGCGCTGCGCGCCCTGTCCACGGCATCGGCTACGCTTGAGGAGCTGGCCGAAATCCGCAAGCTGCTCGACGGGATGCGCGCGTCGTCGGCGGTGCGCGCGGCCGACCCACTCACCCCGCCGCGGTCACACCGGCCGCCGCTCTTCGTTCGTGAGCCGCCCCTCCCTCGGATCGCCACGTATTCGCAAGGGATGCACGGGTTCGGACACATTCGCCGCAACGCCACCATCGCGCACGCGTTGCGAGGCGCGGGCACGCAGGCGGTGATCCTCATGATTGCCGAAGCGTGGCAAGCCGGCGCCATCCCGATGCCGCAAGGCGTGGATTGCGTGACGCTGCCGGGCCTGCGTAAGGAAGCCGATGGCGGCTTGAACGCCCGTTTCCTGGACATCTCCGACCAGGAGTTGATCACGCTGCGGAGCAAGCTGATTCGCAAAGCGCTCAAGACCTTCCAGCCGGACGTGTTTCTGGTGGACTACCTGCCCCTCGGCGCCGGGCGGGAGCTCGTCCGGACGCTCGAGCATATCCGCAAGCGCGGGCGCACGCGCTGTGTGCTGGGACTGCGCGAAGTGTTGCAGGATCCTGAGACCGTGCGCCGCACGTGGAGTACCGACGGCACCCTCGAAGCCATGCGGGACTACTACGACGCCATCTGGATCTACGGGGACCCCGCCGTGTTCGACCCCGTTCGCGAGTACGGCGTCTTCGACGGCGTGGCAAGCAAGGTGCGCTATACCGGCTACCTGGACCAGCGGCCGCGCCTCGAGTTTGCCGGCGCCCAAGCCGCGCAGGTGCTGGCGAACCTGCCGCCCGGCCGGCTCGCGCTCTGCGTCGTGGGCGGCGGTGTGGACGGCCATGCGTTGGCCGAGGCGTTCGTGGAGGCCGAGCTGCCTCCCGATACCACGGGCTTGGTCGTGACCGGGCCATACATGCCGGCGGAGCAGCGGCAACGCCTGCTCCACCGCGCCCAGCGGCACCCGCGCTGCGATGTGCTCGAATTCGTCCCCGATCTGGTACCGCTCATCGATCGGGCCGACCGGATCATCGCCATGGGCGGCTACAACACCATCTGCGAAGTGCTCTCGTTCGAGAAGCACGCCCTCATTGTGCCGCGCGTGCACCCCGAGCCCGAGCAATGGATTCGCGCACGACGCCTGCAGGATCTGGGGCTGATCGAGGTGCTGCATCCCGACGACTTGACCCCCCGCGCGCTGAGCGACTGGCTGACCCGCGATCTCGGGCGGCCCCCGGCCAGCCGCAGCCGCGTCGACGTGAGCGGTCTCACCCGGATCCCCGCTCTCCTCGCGGGACTCCTGGGCGTGTCCTTCGATGCGGCGGCGCCCGTCGCCAGGGCGGCGTGACATGCCGGCGGCCCGGCCGGTCCGGAACCGTACGCTGCTGTTGTACGCGCAAGACAACCAAGGGCTGGGGCACGTCACCCGGACCCTGACCCTCGCCCGCCACGTCCTGGCGCGCCATCCGGACTGCATCGCCTACATCGCGACCAAATCTCCGCTCGCCGGGTTCACGCTGCCCGAGCGGTGCGACTACATCAAGCTGCCCACCCTCCTCACCGCCGGCACCGTTCGGCCGACAGCAGCGGAAGAAGAAGCGGCGAAACAACACTTCCGGACGATCCGCGGTGCCATCTTGCGGGACGCAGTGCTCGGGCTGGTCCCCGACCTCGTGCTGGTGGATCACGAGCCCCTGGGCTCCAAGGGCGAGTTTCGCGATGGTCTGTGGGCTCTCAAGGCCAAGCACCCCGATACCAGGTTCGTCTTCGGCCTGCGCGACATCATGGATGACGCCGCGCGCATTCGTGCCGCCTGGGAAGAACTCGGCGTGTACGACGCGCTCGAGAACCTGTACGACGGCATCGCGGTGTACGGCTCCCCCGACCTCTACGATGTCGCGCAAGCCTATGCCATCCCGGCATCGGTCCAATCCAAGCTCCATTACTGCGGGTACGTCGTGCGCGCTCGGCCCGCGGTTGATCTTGGTGTGGTGCGCCGGCGCCTGGGACTGCCACCGAACGCCCCATTCGTGCTCGCTACGGTGGGGAGTGGCAGCGACGGGTATCCGGTGCTGGCCGCCGCACGGGAAGCCCTGGAGCGGTTGCAGGCGACGATTCCCGAGCTGTACGCGATCCTGGTGACGGGGCCGTTCATGCCGGCCACTCAGCAAGCGATGCTGCAGGCACGAGCCACATCCACTTGTCGCGTGGTGGCGGGCGCCGACACCTTCGAACTCATGGCTGCAGCCGACGCCGTGGTGAGCATGGGTGGCTACAACAGCGTGTGCGAAGCCCTTGCCATGGCGCGACCCCTGGTGATCGTGCCCCGAGCCACGCATAAGGTCGAGCAGCAGATCCGCGCCGAAACGCTGGCCGCGCGTGGGCTGGCCCAGTGCATTCACCCCAAGGACTTGACGGGCCCGGGTCTCGCCGAGGCCCTGGAGTGGGCGCTGCGGTGCGATCGGCAAGCGCACGCGCGACTTGTGGCCCAGATCATTCCGTCGTTCGACGGAGCCACTCGGCTCACCGCGTACCTCTCGCGCTGGCTCGGTGGCGACTGATGCGCATCCGGTTCAAGCCCACGCCGGCGCAACGCGCCGCGGTGCGCGCCCAGTTGGCTCGTCTCGAGCAACCGGGGCCAGCGCTCGAGATCCTCGGGCCCGCGCTGCCGGCGGACTTTCGGGCGGCCGATACGGCCTGTGCCCTGCAAAGCGCGCATTCCGACCGCTTCGTGCTCCGGGTCCTGGTGCGCTCACACACCGGGCAAGAGCGCGCCTACGCGGTGAAGGTATATGCGGATGACTTCGGACGGCAGGTGTGGGCGCATTCGCAGGCTCTGGCGGTCCAGCTGCAGCCGAACCACGACGGACCGTGCCTGCCCACGCGCTACGTCTCGAGCGCGCGCGCGCTGGTATTCCCATGGGTGGATGGGGCGTTTTTGTCCGAGATCGTTGACGATCGAAAGCCGGAACTCCTGCGCCGCGCGGCGCGCCTGGCGGCGACCCTGCACCGCCTGCCCGTCGTTCCGGAGCCACCCACGACGGCCCAGATGTTCGTCGCCGAGACGCGGGGACGGTGCGACCGTCTGCGGCGCCGCTGGCCCGAGACGACCGCAATCATCGAACCACTCCTGGCGGCGATCCAGGACGCGGCGACCCTGCTCGATCCGGCCGAGCCCGTGCCGGTCCACGGCGACCTGGCTGCGGGGCAGTTCCTCTGGACGGGCGATCGCCTTGTCCTGCTCGACCTGGACATGTTCGGGTACGCCGACCCGGCATACGACGCCGGCCATTTTCTCGCGCAACTCGAGCGACGGTGCTTGTGGGATCGCACGCTGCCGGCGCACGCGGACGACTGGGTCGCCTGCTTCCGGGACGCCTACCTGGCCGCGATGCCCCAGGTATGCCCACGCAACGTGTCGTTCTATCAAGGCCTCACGCTCGTGCGCAAGATCTACACGGTCTATCGCAAACAGACGCCCGACTGGGTGCAGCTCGCGCCTCAGCTCGCCGCGCGGGCGCGGGCGGCACTCGAGGACGCGGTGCCCTCGGGGCAACCCCGATGAATCCCCCGCCCACGACCCTGAGTGCTGCGGACCTTGGAGCCGCCCTGGCGGCGGCGCTCCGCGCGGTTCACGGCGCCGACGGAACGGTCGAGACCTGGAGCGCGCACCCCCTCTCCAAGCGCGGGAAACACCGCGTGGTGCGGTACGACGTCCAGGCCCGCGTGGCCGCTGGCGCTGAGGTACAACACTACCAGTGGGTAGGGAAATTCTACGAGAGCGACGAAGACGCCTGCTGCGTCGCGACGACGCTGCGAGGGCTGACCGCCTCCGGTTGTGGCGCCCGCGGCGGCTTCGTGGCTCCGGGCGTCCTCGCCTACCACCCCCCTCATTGCCTGCTCCTCCTCAGCTACGAGCCGGGCGAGTCGGTCGTCAAGGCGATCGCGGCAGAGGGCGCCCACGTGCTGGCCGCGATGGGACGCGCGCTGGCCGCCCTGCATGCCGCGCCCGTTACGCCGGCGACGGTGACGGGTCCTGCCGCCGTGCTCGCCGACCTGCAAGGAAGGATCGTGGAGCTGTGCGGCCGGTTTCCCGCGGAAGCGGCGTCCTTGGGACGGTTGCTTGCCTGGCTGGAGCGTGAAGCGTCGCCGCCGCCGACCACGCCGTCGTTTCTGCACGGCGACCTGGGCCTGGTGCAGCTGCGGTGGAACGCCGGCACCATCGTCTTCCTCGACTTCGACGATTGCACCCGTGGTGATCCGGCCCTGGACCTCGGCAATCTGCTGACCCAGCTGCGTCGGCTCACCCTGCGCAAGCCGGGCAAGCTGCCGGACTTCGCCGCGGCGCGCGCCACGATCCTCGATGCCTACCGGCGTTCCTCCCACGACGATCCAGGTTTGGCGGAGCGAGTCGCCTGGTACGAGCGGATCGCGCTCGTGCGGAAGATCCACTCTCTGACCTTCGACCGGACTCGCCACCCGGAGGCCGAGGCGATCCGGCAGCGACAGGCCGAAGCGATCGGCCTGCTGGCGAGCATGCTCTAGCCATGCGACGCGGGAAACGCACGCGGTTCCGCCAGATCTTCTGGGCCCACCTGCGCCAGGTCAGAGGGCGCTTGCTCTTGGCCGCTGTGTGTACCGTGGGCGTTGCGGCCACGGAGCTGCTGAAGCCGTGGCCCCTCAAGATCATCATCGATCACGGCATCCTGCAGAACCCACTGCCGCATCTCTTGCCCTTTGTCCGGGATCTCCTCCCGAGCGGCCAGGTTCCCCTCCTCGTGGGAGCGTCCTGCGCGATCGTCCTGATCGCGGGGTTTGGCGGGCTGTTCTCGTACGCCCAGATCTTTATCACCTCGTCCATCGGCTACACCACCGTGTACGCGCTGCGCCGGGAGCTGTTCGCGCATTTGCAACGACTGTCGCTGTCCTTCCATAACCAGGCGCGGACGGGGGACCTGCTGACCAGGATCGGCACGGACACGAACACCCTCAAGAACGTGTTCGCGGAGTCGATCCTCAAATTCTCCGCACAGCTGCTGACCGTGGTCGGGATGTTCGCGATCATGTTCGCGATGAATTGGAAGGTCGGCTTGATCGCCTTGGGGACCCTGCCGTTCCTGGGTTACAGCCTGCTGCATCTCTATCGCAAGACCAAGGCCTCCGCCAAGAAGCAGAAAAGGCAAGAAGGTCAGGTGGCGTCGCGCATGAGCGAGGTACTCTCGGCGATTCCCCTGGTGCAGGCCTTCGCCCGAGAGAAACACGAGGAAGAGCGGTTCGACGCGGTGACGGGCGAGACGCTGCGGGAAAGCATCCGTATCGCCCGCCTGGAGGCCGCGGCAACCCGGTCATCGGAAATCATCACCGCGCTGGGGACCGCGGCGGCGGTGCTGTTCGGGGCGCTGGAGGTCATGAACGGCAGGATGCTGCCCGGCGAGCTCGTGCTCGTCGTCGCGTACCTCACCAACATGTACAAGCCGCTGAAGGGTCTGGCCAAGCTCTCAACCGACTTCTCCAAGGCCATGGCCAGCGCGGAGCGGCTGTCCGAGGTCCTGGACATCGAGCCCGAAATCCAGGATCGCCCCGATGCCATCGAGGCCGCCCCGTTCCGCGGAGAGATCGTGTTCCGGAACGTGTCCTTCGATTACGGCGACGGCCGGGACGTGCTGCGGCACGTTTCGTTTGCTGTGTCGCCGGGGCAGCGGCTGGCCCTAGTGGGTGCGTCGGGGGCGGGGAAGTCCACCATCGTCAGCCTGATCTTGCGTCTCTACGAAGCGCACGAGGGGGTCATTCTCATCGACGGGGTCGACATCCGGCACTATCGGCGGGAGTCCCTGCGCCGCCAGATCGGGCTCGTGCTCCAGCAATCGATTCTGTTCGGAGCCACCATCCGGGAGAACATCGCCTATGGCAGACCCGACGCGGACCTGGAGGAGATCATCGCGGCGGCCAGAGCGGCAAACGCCGACGAGTTCATCCGGGAGCTGGAAGACGAATATGACGCCGTCATCGGCGAGCGGGGCGCGACCCTCTCGGGCGGGCAGCGCCAGCGGATCGCGATTGCGCGCGCGCTCATTCGCAACGCCCCCATCCTCATTCTGGACGAGCCGATGACGGGCCTCGACGCCGAGAGCGAAGCGAACGTGCGCGAGGCACTCGATCGGCTGATGGCCGGCAAGACCTGCCTTATGATCACCCACGACCTGCAGTCGATTGCGGACGCCGATGCCGTCCTGGTTCTGGAGGAAGGACGGGTCATCGGCTGCGGCACCCACACCGCGCTGCTGGCCGGGAACCCGCGGTACCGGCAGATGTACACGCTCGATCTGCAGCAGCCGGCCGCGAGCCTCTCGACCTGACGGAGGAGTCGGCACCCGTGCGAAAACAGGCGCTCCCCGCAGCCGTCTGCCTGGACGGCTTCCCTCGGGACCCGGATTTCCCGCAGCTCGAGACCGCCAGCGATCCCCGGCTCATGCTCCAGGTGTTCCGCCGACATCTGAAGGCGGTCTCGGGGAAAGCCTACCGCATCGAGGAGTGTATCCCCTTCCGATTTCGGTGCCGCCAGTCCACGTCGCGCTGCGTCCTGCAATACACGCTCCGCGTCGCCGATTCGAGCAGCGGTCGCCGCTGGGACCAGTGGGTGACCGGCCTGGTGTACGCCGCGGCCGGCGAGGCCGAGCGATTGTGGCGGGAGCTGCGCGCCGCGGATCCGCCCCCGGAGATTCCGGAGCAGTGGCTCGCGTTCGAGCCGGTGGGCTTCATCCCCGACCTGCAGATGCTGGTGCAGGTCTTCCCCTATGACCGCAAGCTGGGGAATCTGCGGCTCGTGCTGGGCGGCGCCCTGCGCCAGCTCGAGCCGCTGCTCTTGGCCGGTCTCGAGCCGGGCCGCTGGCGCGCCGAACAACGGACCATCGAGCCGATGCGCTACCGGACGGAGCTAGGCGCAGCGCTCCGGTACACGCTGCGGGCGCGCGACCGGCTGACAGGGAAGGACGAGACCCGCCGCTGCTACCTCAAGGTCTATCGCAACGAGCGCGGGGCGCAGACGTTCCACCTGCTGCGGGCCCTGACCGACAAAGCCGGGGCGGGCGAGAGCCCGTACCGCGTGGTGCGGCCCATCGTCTATGTGCCCGAGCTGCGCACGCTCGCCCTGGAGGAGGCGCAGGGCACGGCGCTGCAGCAGATGCTGCTGCACGGCGGTGACTGGCGCGCGGCGCTGCGCGCGGTAGCCCGGGCCGTGGCGGCCTTCAATCAAGCGGACGTGCCGCTCACCGAGCACCATTGCCTCGCCGACCAGCTCGCTGACGTGAACCGGGCGGCGAGTCTCGTGCAGTGGGCCTGTCCGGAGCTGCGTGCGCAGGTCGAGGCGCTCACGGTGGCGATCGAGGCCGGCCTCACCGACGTACCACCGGCCCCGATCCATCGGGACCTGAAGACCGACCACATTTTCCTGTCGGGCGACCAGGTGATCTTCATCGATCTCGACTCGGTCGTCTTCGGCGACCCCGTGAGGGACCCCGCGCACCTGGTGGCGCACATCACGGCCCGGGTCGGTCTGGACGCGCTGCCGGCCGACGAGGCATGTCGTGCCGCGAAAGTGTTCGTCGACGAATACTTTGCCCACGTCCCGCCGGCGTGGCGCCCGCAATTTGAGCTGCATTGCGTCGGCGCACTCATCGAGGTGGCGGGCGGCATCTTCAAGCGCCAGGAGCCACGCTGGCCCGAAAAGGTCGCGGCGGCCGTCGCCGCGGCGCACCGCACGGCAGCCGGGACACTCCGATGAACCCCACCATCGATCTGCCCGACGACTCTGCTCGATGAAGCCGACGACCGAGCTTCCTGACGACCCCGCGCTGCCGGGACTCCTCGCGATTCGCACAGTCGGCTTGGGGCGTGTCGTCCCGGCCCTCGAGCTCGGCGGTGGGCCCGAGGCGATCCGCCTGGTCGGTTACACGCCGGGGTCGCGGGCGACGCTCGAGGTGCGGTCGGGGCGGCGGCGCTTCACGCTCAAGGCCTACGCACACGATGCGGAGCCGGAGGCCGCGTTGTACCAGGCCCTCGCCGCCGCCGGGTTCGGGGAGGGTGGCCGTGCGGGGGCGCGCGTCCCGCCCCTGCTCGCCTGGGAGCCGTCGCTCCAGGTCCTGGCCCTCGGCTGGCTGGAGGGGCCTCCCGCGAGGCAGCTGATCAGGCATGGGCAGGGGCGGCGAGCCGGGGCGATGGCTGCCCGCTGGCTTTGGAGCGCCGCGTCCGCCCCGGTCAAGCTGGGCCCGACCGTCGGCGTCGCCCAGGTGCTGCTGCAGGCGGGGAAATCGGTGGCCCAGCTCGCCGGTGCGGATCGAGTGCTCGGCGCCGCCGCCAAGGCCGTCGCCGTCGCATTGGCGCGCCAGCCGCCATCCGAGAGCACCCCGCGGCTCGTGCACGGCACGCTCTACGCCCGCCATATCCTCGATTTGGGCGACGAGCCCGGCGCGCCCGGGGTGCCCGGTGCGATCGACTGGCAGCGATTCGGACAGGGGCCGGTCGAGCTCGACGCCGCCGTGTTCCTGGCGACCCTCACGCGACTGCGGCGGCACGACGAGGCGGCCGGCGAGGCGTCGCGGGCGGAAGAGGCGTTTCTGACGGAGACCCGAGGGCTGGTTGACCCGCGCGCGCTCCGGTGGCACCGGGCGGCCGCGTTACTGCATCTCGCGTCGCGCCTGCTTAGACGCGACACGGCTGCCGCCGCGCGCCCGCTGGTGGACGAAGCCGCCCGGCTCACGGAGCGTGTGACTGCGGCGCCGCGGAGGGCGGCGCTGGAGCTGGAGCTGGTGTTGCAGGCGCTGTCTACGCGCCCCGCGACGCCGGAGGAGCTGGACGAGATCCGCCGGCTGCTGAGCTAACGCTCGCCACCTTCGCCAGCGCCCGCACCGCCTTGCGGTGCACGTCGGGGTCTCGGTCGCGGCGCGCGATTTCGCGGAGGACCAGCACGGCGGCAGCCCGCGGCGCTTCGTCGCGGATGCTCTTGACCGCCTCGCGCCGCACCGCAGGGTCCGGGTGCGTGCGCGCGATGTCGATCACCACCGGCAGACCGGCGCCGTTCTTCATCCTGCCGAGCGTCTCGACCGCTTCGCGCATGACGTGCTCATTTGGATCGCGCCGCGCGATCGCGGCGAGCACGCGCACGGTCTCGGCATCGGGGAACGCCGCGCCGAGGCTCTCGACGGCTTCGTCCCGCACGTCGTCGTCGGGATCACTCTGGGCGAGGGTGATGAGGGTCGCCCGGGTCCGGGCCTCCTTCGCTCGGCGC
>Ga0209472_1001111_pt1 | contig 15630 bp, 11 predicted proteins | sample GraSoiAngelo_130_FD_185887 | JGI IMG/M metagenome (GOLD analysis project Ga0209472, IMG submission 185887) | Grasslands soil microbial communities from the Angelo Coastal Reserve, California, USA - 14_0929_02_20cm (SPAdes) (version 2) | ecosystem: Environmental > Terrestrial > Soil > Grasslands ...
TGGCACCGCGATGCGCCCGCTCGCCGGGCGTTCCCCCTGCCGATCCCCGAGCTGGCAACCGGGAACGGTTGCCCTACAAGGCTGCGCAATGCAAAACTGGTAGCTGTGACAATGGAAGGAACCGCACGCAGCATCGCGGTAAAACTGCGCGAACAGGGCCATATCGCATACTTCGCCGGCGGCTGCGTGCGCGACATGGTGCGTAAGCTTGCGCCGAAAGACATCGACATCGCCACCGACGCGCGCCCGGAGGAAGTGCAGAAATTGTTCCCGCGCACTTATGCGGTCGGCGCGCACTTCGGAGTCATTGTCGTTTTGGAAAACGGATTCCAATTCGAAGTCGCGACCTTCCGTTCCGACGATGTTTATTTGGACGGACGTCGTCCGAGCGAGGTTCATTTTTCCTCGCCAGAGGAAGATGCGCGGCGGCGCGATTTCACGATCAACGGAATGTTTTTCGATCCCGTGAAGGACGAAGTGATCGATTTCGTCGGTGGCCGGGCCGATCTGAAAGCGAAATTGATCCGCGCCATCGGCGATCCGGCGCAACGTTTCGCGGAAGACCGCTTGCGAATGTTGCGTGCAATTCGTTTTGCGACTGGGCTCGAGTTTGAAATTGAAAACCAAACCTGGAGCGCGCTGCAGCAAAGCTCCTCGTCCATCACCGAGATCAGCGCGGAACGAATTCGCGACGAGCTCGTCCGCATCTTTCTTTCACCACGACGATTGCGCGGCTGGGATTTGCTCGATCGCTCCGGCCTCCTGCGCGCAGTTCTGCCCGAGATCGATCCGATGAAAGGTTGTGCCCAACCGCCGCAGTTTCATCCCGAGGGCGATGTCTTTCAGCACACCCGATTAATGCTAAAGCTTTTGCCGGAAAACGTTTCCGTGCCGCTGGTTTTCAGCGTCATCCTTCACGATGTCGCCAAACCGCGGACGGCGATGGTGGATGCGGATGGCCGCATTCGTTTCAACGAGCATGATCGCATCGGCGCGGAGATGACCGAACAGATCATGGAGCGTCTGCGTTTTTCGCGCGCGGAAATCGACGCCACCGTGGAGATGGTGCGTCAGCACATGGTTTTTAAAGACGTGCCCCGGATGCGCGTTGCCAAACTGAAACGATTCATGGCACGCCCGACTTTTGAAGATGAACTGGAACTCCATCGCGTCGATTGCGCCGGCAGCCATGCCATGCTCGACAATTACGAATTCCTGCAGCGCAAAAAAGAAGAGTTCGCAAACGAGCCGATCATTCCGCCGCCCTTAGTTACGGGGGATGACCTAATCGCGTTGGGAATGAAACCGGGCCCAAAGTTTGGCGAAATCCTGGAAGCCGTGGAAACGCGCCAGCTCGAAGGCGCCCTCAAAACGCACGAGGAAGCACTCGACTGGGTCAAGCGCGAATACCGAGCGCAAACGTAACTTCGTCATCCACATAGCCTCGTCATCCCGAGCATCAGTCGAGGGATTCCGTGAAGTTACCTTAAAGCCTTCGCACCGCATCCCTCGCATTCGCTCGGGATGACGCGTGATGGTGGTATGAACGCGCATAACTGCGATTTCGTCTCCCCGTGTCTTTGACATCACATCTCAACCATCGAACATCAAACATCTTATGCGCATCTTGATGATCAGTGCGGAAGCGCCGCCCCTGCACCGCGCCGGGGCCCTGGTGGACGTGCTCGATGCCCTGCCCCACGAACTGCGCGAACGGGGCCACGAAATTAGCGTAGTCCTGCCGTTTTATCGCGAGATTCGCGAGAATAATGAACTCGAAATAAACGATACCGGCATCACCGTTGACATCCGCGTCGGCGAAAAAAATTACGTCGCGGAATATTTGGAAGGCCGGGCCTCGAGCGGGGTACAATTATTTTTTGTTCGTCGCGACGAATTTTTCGATCGCCCTGAAATTTACGGCGAACATGGCATCGCCTACGAAGACAACGCCACTCGTTTTATCTTTTTCAACAAGGCCGCCATCGAACTGGGGCGACGCCTGACCCCGGCCCCGCAGATTCTGCATGTGCACGATTGGGCAGCCGCGCTCATCCCGGTTTATATCCAGGCGCACAATCTGCCTTTCGCCACTATCCTGACGATTCATAGACTTGCGGAGCAGGGAAGTTTTTGGGGGCTCGACTTCGCCCTTACCAATCTGCCGCAGCGCTTTTTCTCTCTTCGTGGAGTCGAATTTTTCGGGCGTCTCAATTTTTTGAAAGGGGGCATCGTTTTCGCCGATCGCATCACCACCGTCAGCGAGCATCACAAGTGCGAAATTCTTCAACCCGAAGGCGGTTATGAACTCGACGTCGTTCTCCGTGAAAATGCCCACAAACTCGGTGGCATCTTGCACGGCGCCGATTACGCGCGCTGGAATCCGGCAACCGATCCGCTGTTGCCAGCTCATTTCGGTTCCGAAAACTTATGGGGCAAAATGATCTGTCGTGACGCTTTGCTGGCAGATCTCGAGCTCGCTCCCGCGCCGCGCGGTCCGGTTTTCGGAATGGTCACACGCGTGGTCGGCGAAAAAGGTTTTGGAATTCTCACCCCGCTCTTCGATCGTTTGCTGACGGATGACGTGCGCCTGATTATTCTGGGCGAAGGCGACCCGGCGTTCGAAACTGCTCTTGCCACCGCTTCCCGCCGCTATTCAGCACGATTCGCCTATCGTCGTCATTTCGATGAAAGGCTGGCTCACCTGATCGAAGCAGGTTCCGATATCACGCTAATACCGTCGCAGTTCGAGCCCAGTGGGCTAATCACAATGTATAGCTTGCGATACGGCGCGCTGCCGGTCGCGTATGCCAGCGGCGGGATTCAGGAAATCGTCCAGGACTACGACCCGACGCTCGAGCCTTCCGACTCGGGCTATGGTTTCCTTTGCTACGACTATTCTGCGGAAGCGTTTTGGGATTCGATCAAGCGAGCCCGAGCCCTTTTTCGCGATCGCACAGTTTGGACCGATCTGATTCGCCGGGCGATGGCGCGGGAATTCTCCTGGTCAGCTGCAGCGCAACGCTACGAAGAACTTTATCGGGGCCTTGTTGGGGACACAGAACTCGCCGCTTAGGTAGGGGCGGTTCACCGAACCGTCCGCTCCTTTGATTCTGGGGAGCGCAGGCTGCTAGCCTGCAGTTGCCGGCAGCCTGCCGGTAACATTCCGATGCGCTCGCGCATCGCTGGAGTACTTCGGGCAGCGCACGCGTCTCGCGTGTTGGTTTCGGCGTCTCGCCGAAACAGTCTTGCTCGATAACAGGAAGCTTGGGAGCAAAGTCTGCGATAGCGGGACACCATCGCCAACACGCGGGACGCGTGCGCTACCCAGAACATGCGAATAAAGCGAGAGGAGCAGCGTCAAAAAACCGCACCGTGACCGCCGTACTATATAATAAGGGCAATGCCGGGCTGGAAGAGCCTTGCATTCCGCGGGCCGTTCCGGTTTCCTCTGCCCTTCCACCGACTCGCCCCATGATTCGTGTATCCGCTGCGGCCAAAGCCCTTTCCGCTGGTCTTGTCGTCACGCTGCTGCAAATGCTGGTCGCGATCTTCCTTCTGGCACCCGATGGGCCATTCGAATACCGCTATCAAACACTTCTCCAACACGATAGCCACTGGTTCGCGAATATCGTCAATCGTGGTTACGAAACGATTGTACCGCCGATTTCCCACAAATTGATGGAAGTCTCCAATACCGGTTTCTTCCCCGCCTACCCCGCAATCGCCTGGATATTGCATCGCGGGCTCGATCTCGGAGCCGAAAACGCCTTACTAATTACAGCCCAATCCGCCGCCTGGGGTTTCTGGACCTATTTCTTCCTCTTCTGCGAACGATGGAGCCTGCCTTCCGGTTGGCAGTTGCTCGGCGCGCTCGCCATTCTAGCGCATCCCGCCGCCTTTTTTCTCGTCGCCGGCTATTCCGAATCGCTTTTTTTAATGGCGCTGCTCGGTTTCCTCTTCTGGAGCGGGACAGAAGCACGAGGCGCGCGAATTTTGGCGGCGATTCACGGTATCGTCATGTCGGCGACCCGAATCGTCGGCTTGCCCTGCGCGCTTGCGCCACTAGTGAAAAGGATTTGGGAGCTCGGCTGGCGCAAATTGACGAACGTTCGCGGTTGGTTGGCGAATTATGGCGCGACTGCCCTCCTCAGTGCATCAGCCATGCTCGGCGGTCTCGGATTTTTCGTTTACTGCCAGTTCCGCTGGGGACGCTGGGACATCTACATGCTAACGCAGCAGTTCGGCTGGGCAATTGAACCCGATTACCTCGCCATCTTTAGACCATCGAGCTATCACTGGCTCCTGCCCGCGCTCGAAGATCCTACCGAAATGAGCCAGATGGCGACGACGTTCGGCGGACTCTTGCTGCTCGGGATTTTTGCTTTCGAATTTTTACCGGGCGCGCGCCGTCAAACCAACCGTTGTGTGCGCATCGCATTTTATTTCACCGCCTTCGTCGTTTATTTCCTCTCCGTCTCCGGCGTCGCCTGCGTGCACATGGAAAGCATGCTGCGTTACGAATTTTGCCTGCATCCACTTATCGTACTGGCGCTTTTGCATTATTTGCACAATCTTCCCCTCCGCTCGTGGCTGGGACGAGCAAGCGCGGTGACTGGAATCGCGTTGATCAGCGCGGCGGGATTGGGCCTCGAAAGCTGGTACATTTGGAATTTTACACGGGGAAACTGGGTCGCTTGATTTAATGAAAACGAACGTAGCCATTATCGGCGCCGGACCAGCCGGTCTGACCGCCGCTTACCTTTTGTCGAAGAACGAGGTCAGCGCCACCGTTCTGGAAGCCGATCCGGTTTACGTCGGCGGGATTTCCCGCACCGCCACCTACAAAGGTTTTCATTTTGATATCGGCGGTCATCGCTTTTTCTCGAAGTCGAAAGAAGTAAACGATCTTTGGAACGAGATTTTGCCGCAGGACATGCTGGCTCGGCCGCGCAGCTCGCGCATTTTTTACGGTGGCAAATTTTTTGCCTACCCGCTCCGCCCGTTCGAAGCCCTGGTGAAACTAGGCCTCCTCAAATCCATCCTCTGCGTTTTGTCGTGGTTGAAAGCGCGCCTCATGCCTGTGCGCGATCCGCGCAACTTCGAAGACTGGGTCAGCAACCAATTCGGCAAACGTCTCTTCAATACTTTCTTTAAGAGCTACACCGAGAAAGTTTGGGGAATGAGTTGCCGTGAAATCTCGGCCGATTGGGCGGCGCAACGGATCAAGGGTTTGTCATTAGGCAGCGCGATTAAGAACGCGCTTTTCCCGCAACGCCGCCCGAAAGACAGCTCCAAAGTAATCAAGACCTTGATCAACTCCTTTAAGTATCCGCGCCGCGGACCGGGAATGATGTGGGAAACGTGCGCGGAGAAAACCAAAGCGCTGGGTGGCGCGATTGAAATGGGCTGCCGCGTGACCCGTTGCCATTACGACGATGCTAACGGGACGTGGACGACATTTTATCGCGACCAGCGCGGCACCGAACATGCCCTCGAATCCGAACACGTCATCTCGTCGGCCCCGATGCGCGAATTGATCAACGGCCTCGAGCCCGCCGTTTCCGAAAAAGCAAAGCGCGCCGCCGATTCACTCAAATACCGCGACTTCCTGACCGTGATGTTGATCCTAAAGAACCGCGACGCTTTCCACGATAACTGGATCTACATCCACGATCCGAGTGTGAAGGTGGGCCGGATCCAAAACTTCCGTTCCTGGTCGCCCGAGATGGTGCCCGATCCAGACAAAGCCTGCTACGGGCTGGAGTACTTTTGTTTCGAACACGATGGGCTCTGGGATTCGAAAGATGAAGACCTGATTGCGCTGGCCCGGCATGAGTTGATTAAGATCGGCCTGGCCCGTGAGGGCGATGTCCTCGATGGTTGCGTTGTGCGACAGAAAAAAGCGTATCCGGTTTACGACGACGATTACGCGGAACACGTCTCCACTATTCGCGGCGAACTCGACCGCCGTTATCCCAATCTTCATCTCGTTGGCCGCAACGGCATGCACAAATACAACAACCAGGATCACGCCATGATGACGGCGATGCTTTGCGCGGAAAATATCATCGCCAACACGAAACTTTACGATCTGTGGCAGGTGAATCAGGACGCGGAATATCACGAAGCGGGCGACGCGCCTGCGGAAGAAACTGTGGGAACGGCAATTCGTCTCGTGCCAACGCGAGTAACGGGCACGCCTGAGCTCGCGCCCGAAGGCTAGTTGCTGGTGCGGCCGTGCCGCGATCATTCATTTTTCAGGACCGGACCGACGCGGGTCGGCAGCTCGCGGAAAAATTGTTGAGCTATGCCGGGCGCGACGACGTCATCGTTCTCGCTCTCCCGCGCGGCGGTGTCCCGGTCGCGTTCGAAGTAGCGCAACGGGTCCGGGTTCCGCTCGATGTTTGCGTTGTGCGCAAGCTCGGTGTGCCTGGTCACGAAGAACTCGCCATGGGCGCAATCGCCTCTGGTGGTGTCCGCGTCTTGAACGAAGACGTGCTCTACGTCCTGCCGGATGCGCAATCGATCGTCGAGATGGTCACGGCCATCGAACGCGAAGAATTGAAACGGCGGGAACGCGATTACCGCAGTAATCGTCCCGCGCCGGAGGTGCGTGGGCGGACCGTGATTCTAGTCGATGACGGACTCGCCACCGGCGCGACCATGCGCGCCGCGGCTGCCGCGCTGCGTCAGCAAGGTGCGGCGAAAATTATTGTCGCTGTCCCTGTTGGCGCACCGGGTACCTGCCACGAGATCAGGAGCGTGGCTGATGAGGTCGTTTGCTTGCAGACGCCCGGTTCATTCATGGGCGTCGGCCAATACTACGAAGATTTTTCCCAAACCACCGACGAAGAAGTGCGCGAGCTCCTCGCGGCTTCGGCCTCCAAGGGACCAGAGGCCGACGTTTGATGTTTGATGTTTGATGTTCGATGTTCTGTTTGTTTATGCGCGAGAAACTCTTCCTCCGGGGAGCGCAGGCTGCCAGCCTGTCCGTTTCGGCTGCTAGCCGAAACCTATTTCCTTCTTGGGAGGACACGCGCCCTTGCGTGTCGTCTTTGGCGTCTCGCCGAAGACCATCCTCAAATCCTTGATTTTTATGAGCGAAACCACAACCACCGCACCTCCTCCCGCAGAAATCCCTAGAGAAAAACTCACCAAAAAAGCCGTCACCGCCGATCACCCCACCTGGTGTCCCGGTTGCGGCGATTTCGCAGTGCTAGCTGCCTTTTACAAAGTCCTCGAGAAACGCCAGCTCGATCACGAAAAGATCGTCACTCTCGCCGGGATCGGTTGCTCGTCGCGTTTTCCCTATTTCGTCAACGGCCACGGCGCCCACTTCATTCACGGCCGCGCCGTCCCGCTCGCCTCCGGCATCAGCCTGGCCCGACCCGATCTCCATGTCTTTTTGTTTGGCGGCGACGGCGACGGCTTCTCCATCGGTGGCAACCATCTCAATCACGGCGCGCGCAAGAACATCAACATGGTCTATTTCATCATGGACAACTTCGTCTATGGCCTGACCAAAAAGCAGACCTCGCCCACGTCGCCCATCGGTTTCAAAAGCAAAACCGATCCGACCGGCGCGATCGACATGCCGGTCAATCCAATGAAACAACTCATTAGCGCCGGGGCCACCTTCATCGCGCGCACCCACGCCACTCAGGTCAATCACATGATCCAGATGATCGAGCGCGCCATGGATCATCCCGGATTTTCCGCCATCGAATGTTTAAGTGAATGCGTCGAATTTTATCCCGGTGCCTTCGATCCGGCCAACCCGCGCAAAGGCGGCAGCTTCGAGCTGGTCCAGGAAAAGAAATGGGACAACACCCCCGAGGACGAGCTGCGCCACGACGTCACCGACGAACTCGCCGCCTACAAGCTTGCGCAACTACCGTTCCCCGGCGTCTTCGGCGTCTTTTATCAGAACGACAGACCGACAAAGAACGCTCTCGAGAAGAAATGGATCGAGAGTACTCGTGAGAAAACGGGAAGCGCCAGCGATCTGGAATTGCTCCAGAAAACCTTCGACAGGATGAAGTGAGTTCCGTCGTCAAAATCCGACCAGCTGCTCCTGCAACCATCTACTGCCGCCCGAGCGTTTCGATTTGATGGAGTCGTCGCTTAAGGAGCAATTGCGCTCGCTTCTTCAAGAAAAGTCCGTTTGTCACGGCGAATTTACCCTCGCCTCCGGCGCAAAGAGCGACTTCTACGTCGACGCGCGTGTCACCACTCTGGATCCGCGCGGTGCTTGCCTCATCGGCGAGGTCGGTTGGGAACTGGTGAAAAAAACTGGCTCGAAGTTGGGCAAGCATGTGGATGCCATCGGCGGTCTCACGCTGGGCGCCGACCCGGTTGCGCTGAGCATCGGTATCGCCGCACAACGCCAAGATCCTTCTAATTCGCTTCAGGTCTTCACCGTCCGGAAAGCAGCGAAGGAACATGGCCGACAAAGACGGATCGAAGGCAATTTCTCACCGGGGAATTCAGTCGTCGTCGTTGACGATGTCGTCACAACCGGCGGATCGACCATCCAAGCCATAGAGGCAATCGAAGAGGCGAAAGGGTCCGTCGCGTTTGTGGTCGTACTAGTAGACAGAGAGGAAGGCGGACGCGAAAACATCGAGAAACGCGGCCACACAGTTGTCCCAATCTTTACGCGTTCTGACTTGATAAAGACTGATGGTGGCCAACGCCCGAAGCTCGGCGCTGCTTGAGTCGACCGAATCCTTCTTATTTTAGGCTGTCACTCGCGAAAGCTTTCGGAGTTCTTAATTCTCCCTTTTGTAAACGCCTTTTCAAACGGCGACGGTCACCCGCAGGAAGGTTGCGGGAATTGAGGTCGCATCCTTACTTTTGTTCTGGCGGTTAAATAGTTCTTCCAGCTCTCTCTGCAGATCGGCTGCGCGACCGCTCTTTTCTGCCGCCTCGAATGCATTCATGGTCGGCCCATAGTATTTCCTGAATTCATCCACGTAGGCGGACGGCGGGCCGGCGAAATTGAAGGTAAACGTGTCCCGCGCGAATGAGATCTTCTCCGCCGAAACTCCTCCGCCGGCAAACCGCTCGATCACATTGCTCTCGATCCCCCACGTCATCGGACTAACGAAACCCTCCGGCGGTGGCGGGGTGTAGTTTGAGCTGATCTTTAAAATTTGCGCTACCAACGTCGGATCATTGGGAATCCAGTTGCCCATCACGATCCGGCCTCCCCGCCGCGTGACGCGCACCATCTCTTTCGCGACCTCGAACGGCTTGGGCGCAAACATCGCGCCGAAAATACTGATGACGACGTCAAAGGTGTGATCCGGTAACTGCTCGAGATTCGACGCGTCGCCTTCCTGAAACCTGCAGTTAGTCAGCCCTTGTTCCCTAACCCGCCTATTCCCAGCCTCCACCAGGTTGCGCGCGATATCGACGCCGAGCACGTCCGCTCCCAGTTTTGCCGCCGGAATCGCGGTGGTGCCATCGCCGCATCCGAGATCCAGGACTCTGAGCCCTTTGGTGATTCCAAGTTGCCGCACCAGTGCCTCTCCACTGTCGCGCATCGTGTCAGCAATACGGGTGAAGTCGCCTTTTTCCCAGAGGGCCTTGTTCGGATTCAAAGGAGTATTCATAGTGACATTGTTGAATTGGCTTTCTGTGGTCGCAAATATCTTGGCGCCTGACGAGACACAAAAGGGGTGCGAATCTGATAAAGACCCCACTTTCCTAATTCATCCTTCTTAATTCCTCCTTTCTTACGACGCGGCTTGTGTTTCGGAAATAATCGTCAAACGCTGTGGAATGAAGATCGCGCTCCTGGCAGGGATGATTTTTATCGCATGCGCCGCGACAGCGATATGCAGCGATCCGGGCGTGACTGAACAAACGATCGGGATCAACCCCGCTTACCGGAATTTGTCGGTGAAACCGGGCGACGATTTCGAAGAATACGCTAACGGCGGCTGGCGAAAAACTGCCGAGATCCCCGCCGATCGCGCCAGCACCGGCGCTGGCTTCGAGGTTTTCGAGCGCGCGGAAAAACGCAACGTCGATCTCGTCCGCGAAGTCGCCGCGGGCAATCCGCACCCGGACACGCCGGAGGGGATGATCGCCGCCTATTACGCCGCGTTCATGGACACGGCCAACATCGAGAAACGCGGACTCGATCCTCTCAAAGAAAAACTGCGCGAGATCAACGGGATCACATCGAAAACAGACCTGGCCCGCGTACTCGGTGAACGGCTGCGCGCCGACGTTGATCCGCTCAATGCCACCGAGATGTGGACGGAGAACCTGTTCGGCGTCTGGGTAACCCAGGCATTGAGCGAGCCTGATCGCACCGTTCCTTATCTTCTCCAGGGCGGGCTCGGCATGCCCGATCGCGAATATTATCTGTCCACCGAGCCGGAAATTACCAGGCAACGTACCGCTTACCAAACCTACATCGCCGACTTGATGAAACTTGCCGGCATGAGCGATCCCGCCGGCCGCGCCGATCGGATCATGGCGCTGGAAAAAGAGATGGCGACCGTGCACGTCGATCGCATCACCAGCCAGGACGTGCACAAGGCGAACAATCCGGCCACGCTCTCTGACCTGAAATCGAACGCGCCCGGACTCGATTGGGACGCTTACCTGAGCGCCGCTGGTCTGGCGAAACAGCCGAAGTTCATCATCTGGCAACCCAGCGCGATCATAGGTTTATCGGCCCTGGTCGAGAGCGAGCCGATCGAAACATGGAAAGAATGGCTCACCTTCCACACCATCAGCCAGAACGCCGCTTATCTCCCGCAGGCCTACTACGATCTGCGTTTCGGTTTTTATGGAAAAACGCTGCAGGGAACGCCAAAGCAGCTCGACCGTTGGAAGCGCGCCCTTGCTAGGATCAATGACGATCTCGGCGACGCTCTTGGCAAAATTTACGTGGCAAAATATTTCCCTCCTTCATCCAAGGCTGCGGTGCAGGAGATGGTCAAAAATCTTCTCGCCGGGTTCGACCATCGCATCGACGCGCTGACCTGGATGGCGCCAGCGACAAAAGCGCAGGCCAAAGCCAAGCTCAAAACTCTACGTGTCGGAGTCGGTTATCCCGAGAAATGGCGCGATTATCGCGGGCTCGTCATTCGTCGTGATGATCCGCTCGGGAACGCCTGGCGAGCGGAGGAATGGGAATATCATCATCAGCTCGCCAAGCTGGGTAAACCCGTCGGCCGCGACGAATGGTGGATGACGCCGCAAACGGTCAACGCCCTGAATCTTCCGCTCCAAAACGGACTCAACTTCCCCGCTGCCATTCTGGACGCGCCTTTCTTCAATCCGAAGGCGGATGCCGCTGCCAACTATGGCGCGATCGGCGCCACCATCGGGCACGAGATTAGCCATGGCTTTGACAATGCAGGCGCGGAATTTAATTCGGAAGGCAAGCTCGCCAACTGGTGGACACCGCAGGACGCCGCCCATTTCAAAGCCGCCAGCCAGCAATTAGTTGAGGAGTTCAACAAATACGAGCCGTTGCCCGGTCTGCATCTGAACGGTGAGCAAACGTTGGGCGAAAATATCGCCGATGTTGCCGGTCTGTCTGCCGCCTATGACGCTTACAAGCTATCGCTCCACGGCAAAGAGCTGCCTATCGTTGACGGACTCACTGGCGACCAGCGGTTCTTTCTCGCCTTCGCCCAGTCGTGGCGCCAAAAGATCCGCGACGCGGCTCTGCATTCCCAGATCGTGACCAATGAGCACGCACCCGATCGTGAACGCGCCCAAACCGTCCGTAACATCGATCCCTGGTATGAGGCCTACGCAGTGAAACCGGGACAAAAACTTTATCTCAAACCGGAAGAGCGCGTCCGCATTTGGTAAGACCATGAATTCGCTCGGTCATTTGTTTTAAGCTTAGTGCTACCTTCGCGCTGCTTTAACAATGCCAGTCCGGTCGAAGACTCGCCCGTGGCGAGCTCGGACTTTGGCGCCTCGCCGAAACGAACTTTTCTGCTTCGCCCGCTTTGGACGATTTAACGATATCAGTCCGGTGGAAGACTCGCCCTGGCGACCTTCGACTTGCGCGCCCCGTGAAAAACGATGTAGAGGCAACTGCAACGATTCGCCTAAGTTCCCGCCTTAATTGGCTGTCGAGCGACGTCTCGCTGACCCTACAAGACCAGCCGACCGTCGCCACATCGACCCGCACAAGAGCGGTTTTTGCTCGACAGACCAGGATGCGGTCGTCATCATCGCTCTCGCAGGAGGCGCAATTATGGCAGAACAGACGAAACCCAGCGAAGATCCGAAAAAGAAGCGCGTTATCGAGTTCGACATGTTCGTCCGCGACCTTGAACCCAGCAAAGAAGAAAAAGTTCGCGGTGGCGGTGGCAGCTCCAAGAATCCGTCCGAAAACAAAGACGCCGCGAAGTAGCCAGCCGCTAGCGAGCCGACAATTCGAATCAGACCTTTCCCTAATGCGCGCGAATGTTGATTTCGAAATGCCCGTGAGGTTATCGGTGCATCGGTGCCTAACAATGCCCGTCCGGTCGAAGACTCGCCGTGGCGAGCTCGGACCTCTTCACTCCAGCGCGTAGAGAAAAGCGTCCGTGCTGCCGAAATAGACGACGCCGTTTGCCACCAGCGGTGACGAAAAGATCGCGCCGATGGCAAATTGCCGATCGGCCGACACGACCGGTCCTTCCCGCCAGCCATCGAAAAACAAAAGCGGAAAGTTGCATCTTCGTCCAATCTGGAAGCAAAGCGTAGGAATCCCCGTGGGCAGCGGACGTAGAGCGAAGTGTGATCGGCAAACCGATTACTTCTAACTTCGCCTGACCACCACATCCACTTCGGGAAGATAGCAGCCTACCTGGTAGGTTTGAATCAAGTGCCTCGGGTACACGGGCACGCTACTTTTGACAGTAATTCCTGCGGAGTACCTGCTTTGTCTCGCCGCCGATGTATATGAAAAAGCTCCAATGCCGAAACTGAGACCCTCGCGTTGCCTTGATGCTCTGCCTCCGCTGGCACTCGTGTTGATCTTCGGCTGGGCCACTTGGGAACGCTTTCGGTTGCCGCTGACACCTTTCGCGAACCCGGACGTGTGGGCGTACCTCGGACCGGGCCTGGATGCGTTGCTGGGCGAGCCGTTCCGAGAATGGTTCGGGCAATGCTTCCTCTATCCATGGTTTCTGTACGTGCTGCTGAAGGCCTCCGGAACCTTCAAGTGCATCACCCTAGTGCAGAGTCTTCTCGGGCTCGGGACGGGCGCGCTAATGTTCTGCTGTTGGATGGAACTTGGCCGTCTGATGTCGACGCCGCGCCTGCCGAGGCTCACATTCAAGCTGCTGGGTGCGGGGTTGGCGGGCGTCTACTTGTTCTCAACGGCGACCATCCAGTTCGAGCGTACGCTGAACCCCGAAGCAGTTTTTCCGTTCGTTGTTGTTCTCCAAATTTACTGCAATCTGCGCTTTATCCGCAGCCGCTTTATTGACGGTCAGCCAGGCCGGGCCCTGCTCAGCGGCTGGTCGGCGCTTTTTCTCTCGGTTGCAGCCTCGCTGCTCAAGCCCAGCTTCCTGGGGGTAGTCGTGCTGGCTAATCTGCCGATCATAATCGCCCTGTTCCGCCCGGGGCAGTCCGCTTGGGGCAAGCTGCTTTTGGTGGCCGTGCCCGTTCTAGGAGCGGTACTCTTGTTAGTGTGGCCGGAATATAAGCTGCGCCAGGCCGCGGGTTCGCTCTACTTGGCGCGATCACTTTTCAGCGTCCACGCGGACCTCATTAACGACCAGATCGCCGAGGACCTCGCGCGACACGCTCCGGTACCCTACTCGCCTGAGCTTCTCGCGGCTATTCACGCGGACCTGACCGAAGCTCTGCGCGAAAGCCGCGGCGAGGTAGGCAAGTACTGGTATGCGCTCGGTTTTAACGCTGACTACCTGCGATTCGGCAACGCGGGAAAACCCTCGTTCTTGCGCGAGTTGACCGTGCGATTAGGGGGCGACGAGCAAACCGGCAACTTCTGCCGCTACTACTATTGGCGCACCGTGCGCGGGCAACCGGCCGGTATGGCCGCAAAAGTCGCGCGTCAGTTCACGGTTTTCTATCGAATCGGGCGCTGTCCAGCTTACGTGACCAATAAGCGTATCGATCTCTCAAAGGAATACCGCCGGAGCAGCGAGTCTCTGGCGCTTCAGCAGAAACTGCTGCGGTATCCACCAGGTGCCGCGCTGGTCGCGCACACCGAGACGTTGAGCGATAGCGCCCCCCACGTTGGGCCGTACAGACTCACCGGTCGGATTAATCAATTCCTGTCCAAAACCCACCTTTTCTGGTGCGTGTGGGCTGTCTTGCTGGGGGTGTGCGCTTGGAGGATTCAACCCATACGCGCCGTGTTTGGGATCGCCGCACCGGTCCTCCTGCTCATATACATGTACAACTTCGGCACCGTGCTGACCCTGGCGATCGGCCATTCACTCGACGTCACCCGCTACAGCCAATACCAATTCGCCTACACGCTGTTGCCCGATTTTGTCTCTGTGTGGCTGGCGGTGGAGGCGTTAATGCTATTTAGGTCTTTCATAGGTGGCCGCCAAAAGCTTACGGATTCCTCGCCCGTCGCCGGGTAAACAGAGCGCGGTCATTGCCGTCGCCGACGAGCTCGCCGACTACAAACTGGCGCAATTACGTTTCACCGGCGCGGCGCCTTCTAACAGAGCGATCCAACCGACCAAACAAACTGGAATGATTAGAGTCGAGAGAAGGTCCGCCACTGATCTCGAACTGTTGCAGAAACCCTTCGACCGAATGAAATGAGGCCGCACACATCGTTTCTTACTTCATCCTTCTTAATTCTGCCTTTTGAACGCTTCGTCCGATCGCGAGCGGGCGCAAACTTCGGCAGCCTTAGCGAAGCGGCTGCGTCAATTCCGGCGGCAGCAACGGCGTTGCGCCATAATGCGACGCGACATATGCGCCAAGGCGACACGCGTTTTCCAAAACACGCCGATGATCTATTCCGCGCGTGAGCCCAACCATCAATCCTGCCATGAAGGCATCGCCCGCGCCGACGGTGTCCCTCACTTCGACGTGCGGCGCGGGTGCGGTCGTTAGCCTGCCGCGGTCCCAAAGCGCGGCGCCCTCTTCGGCACGCGTTACGCAAACGCGGTAGACACCGGTTGCTTCTGCCAACGTCTGACAATCTTGCGCGATCGACGCATCATCGCGCGGCGTGTCCGAAATTGCTTCGCCGGTACGAACCCAATGGGCGAGCTGCCCGACTTCGCCGTCATTCAGTTTTAAAACATCAGCGCGCCTGGCCAGATTCATCACCAGTGGTGGGTCGGCGAACGGCGGACGCAGATTCACATCAAAAAACTTCAGCGGCCCTTTGACATCGAGCAGACGATCGACCTGATCCAAGTTGTAAGGTGAACGACCCGCTAACGAGCCGTAGATGAAAGCGCGCGCTTTCGAGACTGCATCGAGAGCTTTTTTCGGAACACGGATCTCGTCCCAGGCCGCGGGTCGAACGAGCTCATAGGTGCCGTTACCATGTTCATCCAGCGTGACGATCACCGTGCCTGTCGGCAAACCGATTCGAGCGCGTGCGACAAACTCTGCATTCACCCGTTTGTGACCGGCCACTTCCAGGATTTCGTCGCC
>Ga0209472_1001114_pt1 | contig 15612 bp, 7 predicted proteins | sample GraSoiAngelo_130_FD_185887 | JGI IMG/M metagenome (GOLD analysis project Ga0209472, IMG submission 185887) | Grasslands soil microbial communities from the Angelo Coastal Reserve, California, USA - 14_0929_02_20cm (SPAdes) (version 2) | ecosystem: Environmental > Terrestrial > Soil > Grasslands ...
AGGGTGACGGTGCGCCGGAGCGAGATGATGGGATCGAGCACGGAACCGGCGGTGTTCGAAAGCGGCGCAACCTTTTTCATGGCCGCAGGGTTCACCAGATTTCCATCACGACCGATAAATCGGGCACGGTCGGTTTCGCACGAGGTTTCGCCGTCGGTGCCACCCTGCCCAACCAGCAAATGCAGCAGCCAGGGCGGTTTTTCCTCGGCCGTGCGCGCTCGCCGGGTGCAGAGAATGGCGGAGGAATCGGGCACAAATTCAGTCTGCACAAACAAATTGCTAAAGGCCGGGTGCGTTTCGTCCGCAGCCTGGGTGGCGAGCACGACTTCGGCGTAACTCGTTAGCTCGATGGTGCGCTCGGTGGAGGAATGATTGGTCAGGGTGACACGCCGCAGCTCGATGTCGTCTTCGGGCGAAACGCTCAACTCCGTATGAATCTCGAGATTACCCTGGCGCTGGCGGAATTCCGCGCGGGCCTGGGTGAAAATAGCTTCGTAATTTTTTGTCGCGCGCAGCGTTGGTTGATAAGCGGCCGACCAGAAGTCTCCCGTTGTCACGTCGCGCAGATAAAGAAACGCGCCCCAGCAATCGCAGGTCGCATCCTCGCGCCAGCGGGTGATGGCGAGACCTTTCCAGCGACTGTAACCGCCGCCGGCATTGCTGATGGCGACGTGGTAGCGGCCATTGGAAAGAAGATGAATCTCTGGCGTGCGCGAAGTGGGACCTTTGAAAACCCGCATGACATCTTCGCCCTCGCCGAAACGCAGTCGCGTTTCTTCCAGCTCAAGGTCTTCCGGCAAAACGCTGGCCTCCGTTTTCGGAAGCCGCTCCTGCAACAACAAATCAGCGGTCTTCAGCAATGGGCGCGACATGAAGCGGCGCTGCATTGGCAATTCGCGCAGCGACGAAACGAGCGCGAGCAGACTCATCCCCTGATGATGCGCCATGTAGGAACGAACGGTGGCGCTGCTCTCATCCGGCGGCAGGCGTGATGGCGTATAATCGACTGCCTCGTAAAATCCAAAATCGCCTTCGCGCCCATCGCGGGCCAGGCGCTGGAGATTCTCGCTCGCTTCCCGCGGCGCCACCATCAAAGCCAGCACCGTCGCATAAGGCGCGATGACCAGGTCTTCGGCCAGGCCCCGCTTCAAACCCAGACCAGGCACACCAAAGGCGCGATATTGATATGTTTGCTGCACATCGCCCTGGTTAAAACCCGATTCCGAGACACCCCATGGGACGCCGCGCGAATTGCCGTATTCAATTTGCAATTCCACCGCCGTTTTGCAGGCGCGATCGAGTAACGTGCCGCGGTAGTTCGGCATCACCAGTAGCGGCATCAAATACTCAAACATCGATCCGCTCCACGAAACCAGGATCGGTTCGCCACTAGGCGCGACCAATAACCGGCCGAGCGCGAACCAATGGTCCTGTGGCACCTGCCCCTCCGCGATGGCGAGGTAACTGCAAAGCCGCGCTTCTGACGCGAGCAAGTCGTAAAAACTTAGGTCGCGCCGGCCTTCGGTGACGTTAAAGCCGACCGCGAATAAGTTGCGCGCCTTGTCGAAGAGGAAACTGAAATCCATTCCCGCCAGTTGGTCGCATTGGCCGGCGAGCGTTTCCAAAGCGCGCATCCGCTCCCGCGCACGTTTGCTCGCCTCGCCCAGGATTTCCGATCCCGTTGGGAACTGGCCGTCGAGCTGATCGAAACTGGCGATTTCTCGCAAAGAAGGAGCCGCGTGAAGCTGCGCAATTCTGCTCGTGAGATTTTCATCCTTCAGCCAGGGCGCATGGAAATTCAGTTCGTCCAAATGCTCAACGCAACTGCGTTGTAGCGTTTGCGCCCAAGCCTTCAAATCTCCGTCTCGATTCGCCAGCGCGTTGGAAATCTTCGCTGATTGTTCCACCGCGCGTTGTAACAACGTTGCGGCCGCACGCAGATCGGACGGCGTCTTCGCCAGCTCGGCGTCGAGTTGGGATAAAAGCGCGTTTTCGCCAGTCAAACCTTGCACCAGCGCAAGCGTGTCGCGCAGACCAGCGAATATTTGCGGATCGAGAATTTTTTCCTCAGCCAGCCCGCGCAATCCGCTGGCCAGGGTGAGCAAATGCCCGGCGAGATTGCCGCTATCCACACTGGAGACGTAGAGCGGGATCAGTGGCCGCAGGGTGCGGGTCTCATACCAGTTGTAGAAATGCCCGCGATGCCGTTCCAGCCGATGCAGGGTATCGATGGTCGCGTGCGTCCGCTCGAGCAAACGGCCTAACGAGAGATAGCCAAAATCGCGCGCCGCCAAATTCGCCAGTAATGACAAACCGATGTTCGTAGGTGAAGTGCGTGCGGCAACGGTGGGCGTTGGTTCTTCCTGGAAATTATCTGGTGGCAGCCAGTTCTCCTCCGCGGTGACAAAGGTTTCGAAAAAATGCCAGGTCTTGCGCGCGATGCGGTGGAGCAAGGTCAGTTGTTCGAGGCTGAGTTCCGGGGCCGGCTGCTCGATGGGCAGGCTGATCCACCATGCGATCCAGGGCGCCACCAGCCAAAGGACGAAGAATGGCAGGGCAACCATCCAGCGCGCCGGTTGCACGAGGCCCAAAGAAATTGCGCCGCCGAGCGCGATTGCCGGCGCAAACCACATTGCGCCATATGAGCCCGCAAGATCCGTTCGCGCGCTGCGCGCCACTTCGCCCGAGGTGACCCATTCCAGTAAGTGTCGCCGCGTGATGAACACGCGCCAAAGTGTCCGGCCGATTGCTGTCAGACTGAGAAAGGCATCGTTCGGCAGGAACGCGAAAGTAAGTCCGATCTGGCCGAGCGTCCGTTTCGATGACGCCAGCATTCCACGCAAATGCATTCGCCACGGCAACTGCTCCGGCTTGCGCAGGAGTTCGACAACGAGTGAAAGCAAACCTGGCAGCGCGATGATGGCGAGAAGCATGCACGTTGCCAACAAGCCGAGCCGCGGAACGAGCAGCCAACTGGCGAAGAAAAAAAGTACGAGCGCGATCGGAACAAGGCTGCGGCGCAGGTTGTCGAAAATTTTCCACCACGACAACGCCGAGATCGGATTACGGATACCCCGACCCTCCGCGTCGGGAACGCGCGGCAGCAGCCACGGCAAAATTTGCCAGTCGCCTCGAATCCAGCGATGCCGCCGGACGGCGTCGATTTCGTAGCGCGACGGATATTCCTCGTAAAGTGTCACGTCGCTCACCAAACCGCAGCGGGCGTAGACCGATTCCAGCAAGTCGTGGCTCAGAATTCGATTCTCCGGAAAGCGGCCGGCCAGTGTGCGCTGGAAAGCATCGACGTCATAAACGCCTTTGCCGATGAACGAGCCCCCGCCGAAAAGATCCTGATAAACATCCGAGACGGTGCGGGTGTAGGGATCGATTCCGACTTCGCCCGCGTGCAACCTAACGAATCGTGAACGGTCCGCCGTCGGCAGGCTCACATCCACCCGCGGTTGCAAAAGACTGTAGCCTTCGGTCACAATCCCGCGCGTCGAATCGAATTGCGGCCGGTTCAACGGATGCGCCATTGTCCCGATCAGTTGGCGAGCTGACTCGCGCGGCAATTTCGTGTCGGTATCGAGGGTGATGACGTACTTGATTTCGCGCAAAATCGACTGGTCGCCGACCACCGCGGCGAAGCATTCCGCGCAGCGTCCCCGGAGAAAGGCGTTGAACTGCACCAGCTTTCCCCGCTTCCGTTCGTAGCCCATCCAGACACCTTCGCTTGCGTTCCAGCGGCGGGGCCGATGGAAAAGGAAAAAAAGATCGCGCCGACCGCCGGCGTATTTGTGATTCAACAATTCGATGCCCGCCTTTACGCGCTCCAGCAACGGCGCCTCTTCCAGCAAATTTTCTTGCGCCGCATCGGGCCAGTCGGTCAGGAGGGCGAAGTGCAAATGCGGATCGCGATTTGCCAGATGATGAATCTCGAGCGTTTGGAGCAGATCATCGATGTTTTCCGCACTTCTCAGGATGGTGGGAACGACGACCATGCCGCGACTCTCCGGCGCGATTCCGCCAGGGGAATAGCCGAGACGAGGCAGCGGTCGCGGTTTGAGCAGCAAAGTGGCGAGCCAGTTCCACAACGCCACCGCCAGTTGACTGACCCCGAGCGAAAATGTGACTGCGCAAAAAACGAGTCGCCATTCTGCGACTCCGCGCATTTCCGCCGCGCGCACAAATCCTAAAGTGGCCAGGATCGTGAAGAGGAAAATTCCGCCTAGGTAGAAAGTGAAGGGAAACTTGCGAACACTTCGTTCGACAAAACCTTTCCACCGCCAGCGCGCCCCAATGGCGCGCTCCAGCCGAGGAAGGCCTTGGTCAATCAAGTAAAAACCGACGTGCGCGGTGCGATCTTCCCGCCCTTTTTTTTGCGCGCTTTCCTGCGCCAACTCGGCGGCATTGCGCGCCACTTCGATTTCTGAGAGCGCGCTGTAACGGGCGAGGGTTTCAACGACGTGGCGATAACGATCGCGCGTCGCGAAATCCATGTCGCCGTAAACATCGGCCGGCTCGCCACGTAACGTTTGTTCGACCAGGCTGAGCGTTTCGACGAATTCCTTCCAATCGATCGCGCTCAGCAAACGCAGGCTCGAGATGCTGTGGCTGACCGAAACTTGATCGGAGGCCTGGCTCTGACTTTCCTGATGGATCAGTTGTTCTACCGAGGAACCCTCCTCGAGCGTACGCTGCTCGAGCCAGCCGCGCGCAAGATGCAGCACCGGATTTAAACGCGAGAGGCGCTGACAAAATTCCGCCACGAAGGCACTCGATAACGACGGGTCTGCCCGTGCCATGTCCGCCACCACGATGACAATGCGGGAGGGATTTTTCTCCGCCATCGCCTGCAAACGCTCCACCCATTGGTTGGCCAGATTGCGATCACGCCGGCCTTGGGCCAGCCCAGTGCTGATACGAGCCAGATTCTCGATCAATCCCAGCCGCAACATGATCGGCACAGCCCAGAGTTCGCCTAGTTTCAGCGGCGCCACCGTCTGATATGCGGCCACGAACGCGCTCAGCGAGTCGACATCGACCTGCGCATCGACGTGCGCGATCAACTCCAAAACGATGTCATAGACGCGCAAAAATCCGGCGGAGGGACCATTGGCCAGGCGGGGCAATTCGCGGCTGTAATGCTCCGGCAGATGCCGGCGGGCCAGTTGGATTTGCTCTTCGATCAGATAAAAATTATCGAGCAACCATTCGGCCGCAGGCGTGACGTGCCGGCTTTGATCCACCGCCAGCGTCGCGCGATTGAAAGCGCGCAACACTTTCTCATTCTGATCCAGCCGCCTGAGCAACCAAGCGGAAGCGCGACCCGTGACGACGGTATGTCGTGCCGCGATGAACTGAGCGTGACGGGCGAGTTGTTCAATGCCAAACAACTCCGCCCGCAAGGCTACTTCTCGCGCGCGTTGACGCCGCACGCTTGGCCTTGCCAACGAGATTTTAGCGCGCAGCGACTTTGGCAGCATGACGTAATATTTCGTTCCTCAGCAGTGTTGATACCAAAGGTTATTTTGCGCGCGTTGCTCGTGACTAGCGCGAATGAATCGAGTCGCCAGCGTAATGGCCGTATCGTCCGCGCCAGTTCTTCAGCGCTTCGCGGTGGTAACTGATCCTTAAGCGATAGCTAATAACAGCTAAGTTGTAATTACAAATCAGCTGTTCCACCAACTGAGCTATGCCGGCGCAGAAGCGACGCGATATCCGTTGTGACGACATCCGCGCTTGTTGTGGCAATTATAAGGACGCCTGCGCAAACAAAAAAATAAAGTAAAAAAAGCATTGAACACTTACAGCCGTTTTGAGTATTCGTCGGATCGAGGAGAACAAAATATGAACAAAGTCCAACTTCTGGAGTGCGGATTAATTCGCAAAGGGATTGCGGTCACGGCGGCCATGTTTCTCGCCATGGCATCGAGCGCAGTTGCACAACAAGCTATACCCTCGCCCCCGCCGGAGGCGCCGCCAGGAGCGACGGCTGTCAACGCACAGGGCACTCTGGCTCCGAGCACCACAGCGGCAGCGACGGCGGAGCGCGTCATCGTGACCGGTTCAAATATCCCTACGGCCGAAGAAGTGGGGGCGGAGCCTGTTGATACCTACAACCGAGAAACCATGAGCAAGTCGGGGCAGCGCACGACGGAACAATTTCTCCAAAGCATTCCGACCGTTAACGCGAACGTCGTTCCGCAATCCAACAACGAGAACGGTTCCAATACCGCGGTGGGCGCCGCGACAGTCGCACTGCGCGGCTTCGATTCGAGAGCCACCCTCATCCTCATCGACGGGCGCCGGGTCGCTCCATATCCGACGGGCAACGATCCCGGCTTGGTTAACGTCATGTTCGTCGATCTCAATTCCATTCCGGCGGCAGCGATCGATAGCATCGAGATTTTGAAAGACGGCGCCTCTACCACGTATGGCGCAGATGCCGTCGCGGGGGTGGTCAATATCAAGCTGCGTCACGATTATCAAAACGGGGCTGAAGCGAGCGTCCAATACGGCAACACAGAGCACGAGGATTCGAGTGAGTTCATCGCTTCGGCAATCTTCGGCGTCGGCAACGACACCACCAACGTCACCGGTGTTTTGAACTACTACCACCGCGATTCGATCGCCAACCGCGACCGCGCTTACTCGGCCGTGGCGCCGTTCCTGAGCTCGAATACCAGTCCTTATAATCTTCAGCTCAGCGGCGATGTTGCGGCAGCCGCTGGCGGATTGAATCTGAATTCGGTTGAATTTGCTGGTGCGCCTTCGGGGACTAACGGCTTGGCTCCGGCAAGCACGTACCTTTACAATGCTACGCATCGTGTCAGGTCGGCCACTGGTCAACTCCCTGGATTCAACTTCAATGAGTTCTCGCTCTCCTATCCGGAAAGCGAGCGTTATGGAGTTTATCTTAGCGGTGATCACAAGATCTTCGGCGACCAGATGGTTGCTTACGCAAATGGATTCTATCAGAACGTCAAAACGCACAACGAACTGGCGCCACCAGCCACAGGCTCATTCCAGACAGCGGGTCAGGTCACATTAGCCATTCCGCCGCAGTCGCCGATTGCGCCGGGCGCGGAGCCACCCAACACGCCCACCCACGCAGAGACCGGTGTTCCAGCCGACGCGTTCAATCCGTTTAATCCCTTCCAACAAATCATCTCCGGCGGTACTCGCGCTCGTCTGGCTGAGTTTGGAAATCGGTTGTTCGACAACGAAACCGACGCGTGGCTCAGCACAATCGGTGTTAAAGGAGACAAACTGTTTGACGGAACCTGGGGCTACGATGCCGGGTTCCGCTACAGCCAGCTCAAGAACGTCCAGACCGGACAACAAGTGTCCATCTCAAGATTCAATCAAATCTTGAATCAGAACGATGCGATCTTTCAACCGGGTGGAGTCCTCGCTGGCCAGCCTGCCTTTAATCCTTTCGGTGATTTTCGCGTTCCTATTGCGTCCAATCAGGCCACCATTGAGTTTGCCAGGGCGCATCCCAAAGACGAAGACTTCTCCAAACTCGCGACGCTGGATGGCAACATCTATACAACCTCGCTCTTTGAGCTGCCGGCCGGCGGCGTCGGTTTCGCTGTCGGCGGTCAGTTCCGCCGCGAAACCCTCGAGGAGAATCCGGATGAGTTAAACGTCAAGGGCGATATTGCTGGTAATTCGCCGGTGCCGCCCGCGCGCGGGGGAAGGAAATCCTACTCCTTCTACGCCGAAGCCAGGGTGCCGTTTTTCGGCGAGAACTTCACCTTTCCCGGCTTGTACTCGCTCGAGTTTACCTACGGGGTGCGCTTTGAAGAGTTCCTGAACAATGATAGCAATGTGCTGGTGCCGAAATTCGGCATGCGCTGGCAACCGTTCGATGGGCAGCTGACGATTCGTTCCACCTGGGGCGAAGGGTACCGCGAGCCTTCACTCGAGGAACTATTTGGGTCTCCGCTCTCAGGTCTGGAGTTTTCTCATGATCCGATGAACAAGGGAGCCTTTGAGCCTGAGACGAACGTTCTTATCAGTAGCAATAAGAATCTCCAGCCGGAGGATTCCCGGACCTTTACCGCGGGGTTTGTTTACACGCCGAAATATGTGCCCGGTTTGGACCTCTCAGTTGATTTTTGGGACACCGAGCGCATTGGCGTGGTGACTGCCCCGATTGCCGACCAGGTGTTGCAGCGTGAACTAACAGGCACGCTACTGCCCGGCGAAGCTGTGGAGCGTGACATCGGCGGCAACATCACCCGTATCTTGATTCAAAATCAGAACATAGGTAATCAAGAGTCTCGCGGGTTTGACTTCACCCTCCAATATCAAAAGCCGACGCCATGGGGGACATTCACCTCCCTCACGCAAGCCACCTACCTGGATGAATTCATCTTCCAGGGGTTCATCATTCGAGAATTCGGGCCAACGAATGGCAACCTGGCCGGCAGAACCACCGACCCCGGCGCTTCGAATGAGGGCTGGTACAAATGGAAAGGCACCAGCCAACTCGACTGGAATTGGAATCACATCGATATCGTCGGCACCGTGCGCTACTGGGATGGGTTCCACGAATTCACACCGGGCAATGGTGGAAACGTTCACCCGCACTGGGTCGACCAGAGGTTCTTCTTCGATCTGCAGGCGACCTACGATTTCAGCGGACTAGTTCCGGTCGAGAACAAACCTGTGCCAGGCTATTCAAAGGATGCGAAAGCGGTCGCTCGCGGCAAGGACGGCAAGGCGACCGAGACAGCCTCAGCTCAGACCGCCAACTATGGTGTTCCCGCCTGGCAACGTTTCCTATTCCAAGGCACGAGCATCACTATTGGATGCAACAATGTCTTTGATCAGGATCCGCCGAAGGCGTGGGGTGAAGGCGGAAACGCTACCGGTTATCCAGGCTACACTTACGATGCTACGAACCGGTTCTGGTACGCGCGCCTGACGAAGAAGTTCTAACTCAATTCCAGCAAACCGTCTGAATCTCGGGTAAACGTGGGAGGGATCACTCCTTCTCGTGTTCGGTCCGGCTTTCTGTGACGATTTGCAGCGCGAGCCAGCGGGTGTATTTTTGCGTTGTGAAGAGTGTAATTGTTGCTGGCGTTACGGCTCTAATCGCGACCACCGCCGCGTTTGCCGATCCGCCGGTCAAGGGAAGCCCGGAGCGAAAGGAACAAGTGGTTGAGCAGACGGTTTTCGTTACCGGTTCGCTCATCCCGCAACGCATCAAAGTGCACCGCGTCGGCACAAAAACGGTTTCGCCGATTCGCGTCATTGATCGTTGGGAAATCGACGCAACAGGGCGTGGGACGACGGCAGGCGCTTTCGTGAACGATCCTTCGGTGCGCATCATTGGCCACTGAGCTCCGAGTCGGCAGCGGAACAAATCCAAGTCAATTCGGCCACTGAGCTTCGACATGGAATCGCCAATCTGCTGTGCGATCCTTGATTGCGGCAAAAGCTTGTCAGAAATGCTCGCGAAACCTTGGACCAACATCGCGATGCAACCACGCCGACAGCTGCGCTGATCAACGAGCTTGTTTGAGCAGACGGTTTCTCCGAATTCCCAATCTGCCTTGGGTGGAGGACACCTAATTCCGATATTGGCCCTGCCTTTTGTGACGCTCTCCGATTTTCCGCTGACGCAGCGTTTCGGCCTCGTCGTGCTCGCCGGATGCATCATCGATATCCTGGCAAATCTTTTCGTTCTGCCGCTGCTCGGTGGTGCGCGACTGAAAAAGCGCGCGTTTGAGCATTCGGCTATGATGCATAATTTAAGATCGATGCAGGCCGCGTTTTATCAGTCTGAATCTGACCAGCCGCATCCGGGGCGGGCGCGCGCGATCATTAAAGCGCATCCGGAAGTGCGCCAGCTGATGGTTAGAAATCCCTGGACCGCGCTGATCGCGCTTTCGGTCGTGGTCCTGCAAACGTCCCTAGCCTTTTGCTTTGGCAAACTCGGCTTCGGTTACTGGTGGCTCAGCCTGGTGATGGCTTACTGTGTCGGCGCGTTCGCTAACCATGCCAATTACGTCATCATCCACGACGCCACTCATAATCTCATTTTTCGAAATAAGAGCTGGAACAAGTTGGTCGGCATCCTGGCCGATCTTCCGAATTTGAATCCGGGCGCGATGGGTTTCCGCGTTTACCATTTGCGCCATCATTCGCATCAGGGCGATTACGAACACGACGCCGACCTGGCCAACCATTGGGAGGCGCGCCTAGTCGGCAACAAATGGTATCGTAAAGCGATTTGGTTGATGCTCTTTCCGTTTTTCCAGCTGACGCGGCCGCCGCGTCTGAAAGCAATCACTATGTGGGACCGATGGTTCTTCGTAAACTTTGCCTGCGCCGTCGCCTACGATGTGGGCGTGGTTTATTTCTGTGGCTGGCCGGGATTCCTTTACCTCGCGTTTTCGTTTTTCTTCTCCATCGGGCTGCACCCGGTAGGCGCACGTTGGATTCAGGAACATTACACGAACGATCCTGAGCAGGAGACCTACAGTTATTACGGGCCAATCAACCGGCTGGCGCTCAACATGGGTTATCACAACGAGCACCACGATTTGCCATCAATCCCTTGGAACAATTTGCCGAACCTGCGGGCGATGGCTCCTGAATTCTACAACAACCTAAAGTATCACTCCTCCTGGAGCCGACTTCTGTTCGAGTTCATCTTCGACAAAAAGTACAGCCTGTTTTCTCGAATCGAGAGAACGAAGCGGCGCAACGACGAAGCGCCATCCTCTCCGCCTATGCTCCGGCCAGCGACTCCGGTTGCCCTGAGCGCGGAGACAATTACCTTTTGATGTATGACGCAGCTCTACGTCTCAAATAAAAATGAAAGCGTGCCGATGTTCCAAAGCCGTTTCATGGAGTTTTTTTCGCATGTGCATCCGGCCACACCGCTGGTTCTTTACCTGCCGGCGATTGCCTACTTTCTTTACCAGGCGCTGTGGCAGAGGGGCCTTTCGATTCCCTTCGTGCTGGCGCTGTTTGTATTCGGCATTCTAATCTGGACTCTTTTGGAATACGTCATTCACCGGTGCGTCTTTCATTATGAACCGAAAAGTCGTTGGGGAAAATTCTTGCACTTCATGCTCCATGGCGTTCATCACGACTACCCCAACGACGCCAGCCGGCTGGTGATGCCGCCAGTCGTGAGCATCCCCTTGGCCGTATTATTTTATTTACTGATCACGCTAACGTTTGGGCGAGTTGCACCCGCCATTTTTGCGGGGTTGGTCTTCGGCTACGTTTGTTACGACGCGATCCATTACGCGGTACACCATTTCGCCATGAAACGCGGAATCTGGCTACGGCTGAAACAGTATCATCTTCGTCACCATTATCACGACGATCACGTTGGCTTTGGAGTCAGTTCGCCCCTTTGGGATTACGTTTTTCGAACCACACGAAAATAAAAGTGGGCGACTGCTCCAGGTATAGCCTTACGCCGGTGAAGGGCGGATAAAAATCTTGTCGGAAACCGCTCCGTCGTTACAATGGCTGCCCCGATATGGCAACCGAATTGTCGGAGCCGCCATAAGGAAATGACTAATTATCAATCAACGTTTAGCGGGACTTATCTGAGGGTGGTTGCCGGGCTAACCTTCGCCACCGAGATTCTTTTAATCCCCTCAAAATCGAGTCGCACGGCAAATAGCCCCAGCGATCTTTGCGTATGAGTGAAGACCCGGCAAAACTCAGCCTTAGCAATTTCCTCGCGGGCGAGACCAATGATCCTCTTGAGGCCCCGCCAAGTTTTACTAATTGGATGCGAGTTGGCGCGTGGGCGGTCAAGCTGTATGAGCCAGAACTCCTGGCCACCGCTGACGCTCGTACCACCATTAATTATGGTGGTCAGCCGAAGTCTGTCATTAATCTTTGCTCCTACAATTATCTCGGCCTTGCCAATCACCCCGACGTAATCGCTGCAGCGCACGAAGCGCTCAGGACTCATGGACTGGGAGCGTGCGGATCGCCGATGCTTTCGGGAATGACCGACCTGCATCGCGAACTTGAACGCCGTGTGGCGCAATTTCTTCAGCGTGAAGACGCGATGATTTTTAATAGTGGATTCGGCGGCGCCCTTGGCACGATTTCCGGACTGCTTCGCAAAACTGACGTAGCAATTCTCGACAACCGGTCGCACCTGAGCCTGCGTGACGGCGCAATCCTTTCTCGTTGCCGCACGGAAAAGTTCGAACATAACGATTCAGGCTCACTCGATGCTGCTTTGGCGCGACAAAAGGGGCGCCGTCAGTTAGTCATCGTGGAAGGGATTTATTCCATGGACGGTGATTTTGGGAATCTTCCCGAACTGCTCGCGGTAGCTGATTCACACGGCGCCAAGGTTTTTATTGACGAGGCGCATTCGATGCTTGCCTGCGGCCCAACCGGTCGCGGCGCGGCGGAGAAATTTGGAGTGCAGGATCGTTTTCCGCTCGTTTACGGCACGTTTTCAAAAGCAATTGGCGCGCTCGGAGGATTTGTCGCCGGGTCGAAAGAGACTCTGCAATACCTACGGTTTTACGCCCACCCTTATGTTTATTCGTGTGCGCTTCCCCCGGTCGTAGTCGCGGCCATCCTCAAGGCACTGGAGATCGGTACCGGTCAGCCCGAACTACGAACGCAACTATGGGACAACGCCGATTACTTCCATGCCCAACTGCGAGGTCTTGGTATCGATACAGGCGCATCGACCACCTACATCATGCCGATTGTAATCGGCGATCGAGAACGAATGTATCGACTTGGTCACCAGTTACGAAGGCGCGGTCTTTGGGTGGCGCCAGTGGATTATCCGGCTGTCCCGCAAGACCGGATTTGCTTCCGCGCTTGTGTGACTGCTAAACACACTCGCGCTGATCTCGACGAGGCGCTGAACATCCTCGAGGACACCTTGGCTCCGGCTGCACTGCAGCATGCCTGAGTTGTTGCTCAGGACTGCCTGTCAATGCCGGTGCAGATCATCGAACCCTCGACCACTCCGGAAGCGACTTACAAGGCGCGCGAGGTCGAAGGAATTCTCGATCTTTATTTCTACCGCAAGATCGGGTTTTGGCTCGCGCATTTTTTCGCGCGACTGAATGTCACGCCGGCGGGCGTGAGTCTTTTTGGCGCCCTCTGCGGCGTAATTGCGGGTCACCTCTACTTTTATCGCAATTTAGGCACAAATATCATCGGCATGGCGCTGCATGTCTTCGCCAATGCCCTCGATAACGCAGATGGGCAGTTGGCCCGCTTAACCCGAAGGGAGAGCCGGGAAGGTCGGGTTATCGACAGCCTGGCCGATCACCTCATCTTCTTAAGTATCTATGTCCATTTGGCGCTACGTTGTTCGATTGAAGGTGCCTCGCCGCTCGTTTGGCTTCTGGCGGTGACTGCCGGAATTAGTCATGGTTTGCAAGGCGCCGCCGCCGATTATTATCGGACAACCTATCTTTATTTTGTGAAGGGTGGATTACCGGTGGATTTGGATTCCTCCATGATCTTGCGCTCGAGTTATCGAAAACTCCGTTGGCGTGATCAGCCGTGGCCCAAGTTTTTGCTCGCGCTCTATTTAAACTTCACCCGGCAACAGGAAATGCTGTCACCCCGGCTAAATAGATTGCGAGAAGTATCGAATCGATCATTTCCTCATCAGATTCCGGAATGGTTCAGGACGCGCTATCGAATTTCCGCCAGGCCAATGTTTAAGCTGTGGGGATTGTTAATGACGAATACACGGATGCTCGTTTTATTTATCTTTCTATTTCTTGGTCAGCCCATTTGGTACTTCTGGGTTGAAGTGACCATTCTAAACATGCTTCTCGCCTACCTGATTCATCGGCAGGAAATGATGTCGCAATCGCTGATGGAATTGGCGACGACCCGTTAGAAAATTGTCGTTCGTGTCGCAGATTGAGGTTTCGCAAGTGCGCTCACGCGCGGACCGGAATGCGTTTATTCGGTTTCCTTGGCGCATTTATGAAAACGACCTGGCGTGGGTGCCTCCCCTGATCATCGAACGCAAAGCGTTTTTCGATCGCAACTCCCACCCTTTTTACGAACACGGCGACGCCGCATTATTCCTGGCGAGGCAGAATGGCGAAGTAGTTGGCCGGATCATGGCTAGCGACGATCCAAACTATAACGCCATTCATGACTCCAACGTTGGCTGCTTTGGCCAGTTTGAATGCGTCGACAATGACAACGTTGCCGCGGCACTATTCAACGCCGCGGGAGGTTGGGTTCGACGCAAAGGCCGGTTGGAAATAATGGGCCCAATCGATTACTCGACAAATTACGTGTGCGGACTATTGATCGATGGTTTTCAATATCCGCCCACTATTCTTACCGCCCATAATCCGCCCTATTACGCGGAGCTAATCGAAAGATGTGGTTTCGGCAAGGCAATGGATTTTTACGCCTGGTGGTTCAGCGACGCGACCAGAGCCGCGGCCCGGTTACGCGAGTTGGCGACAAGATTACAAACCAGGAGGCGGTTTACAATCCGGCCCGGTAACCTGCGGGACTTGCCGGCGGAAAGTGTTCGCCTGCGAAGGATCTACAATGAGGCCTGGCGGGACAATTGGGGTTATGTCCCTTTTACCGAAGCCGAGTTCGCGCACATGACGAAGGAAATGAAACCACTACTACGTCCTGAATTCACCGCCATCGCAGAGGTGAATGGAGAAGAAATCGGTTTCATCATCGCGCTACCGGATATCAATGTCGCGCTCCAGAAAATCAACGGACGTCTCACTACTTTCGGTATTCCGATTGGCCTGATCAGGCTTTTATACGAAAAACAACGGCTGAGAAGGGCGAGGCTAATTGCGATGGGCGTGCGTCCAGAATTTCGTCAGCATGGCGTCGCAGAGATGTTGGTTCTGCGGATTATTGAAGAGGGAATGTTCAAGCTGGAATTCAAGGGCGAGCTAAGTATGACGTTGGAAAACAACGTCATGATCAACCGCTTCATCGAAGCCATCGGAGCGACGAGATACAAGACGTATCGAATTTACCGCAAACAGTTACCCTGCTGACAACGACTGCCAAATGAAGCTGCGGCCGCCGGGGCTTCGTAAAACGGAGCTTCGTCTTGCTGGGCGGCCGTCAGATCACGAATGCGCTCGGGCCCGCCGCGCCGCATCCTTGATACCCGACTTGCCAGCATCCCCGCCACTTCCCGGCCGACGTATTGCAGGGGATGGCTCACGGCCAGTGAGGCCTGTGCGGTGCAATAAACGCCGCATCTCGCCTGGCAATCCTTCTTCCGGTTGTAGCCCAGCAAATCTTCCCGCGTGATCTCGAGAATGTGCCTCTCGGTTCGCACCTGACTGCAGAGCCAGAACTTGCCGGTCGATGAAACGAAGAAATATTTATAGCCCGCGATGCAGGTCCATTCGACCGGTTCCTGCCGCAGCATCTTCTTTTGGTAAGCGAAAAGGTTCCAGCTCGAGTGAATCTTCTCGCCGCTGCGCTTCAGTTTCTCCTGGTGCTCGAGAAAGCGGAGCAGCGGCTCGCTCGCACTTGCATCGCGCAAGGCGCGGTCGTGCACGAGATCGTCGTGGACCACGCGCGCATGGACCGGGATGCCCAAGTCGAGGCAAGTGTCTATCACCTGTC
>Ga0209472_1001122_pt1 | contig 15561 bp, 13 predicted proteins | sample GraSoiAngelo_130_FD_185887 | JGI IMG/M metagenome (GOLD analysis project Ga0209472, IMG submission 185887) | Grasslands soil microbial communities from the Angelo Coastal Reserve, California, USA - 14_0929_02_20cm (SPAdes) (version 2) | ecosystem: Environmental > Terrestrial > Soil > Grasslands ...
CGTGGCGTCCTACGATGAAGCACACGAAAATCGCGGCACCGGGTTGTCGGCGGGCATCGAGCCTGCTTCGGGCGCCTTTCCGCAGAGTCCGGATCGCTACACCACCGGGCAGTTCCTTGGCCGCTATACGTACGGCGTCTCTCATACGCGGGCCTTTATAAGCCTCGAGGCGAGCACCGATAAGATCGCCTACCAGAACAACCCGGCGCTCACGCAGCCGTTCGATCGGGACGAATCCTATGGGCAGGCGACATTCGGTGTCCGTGTTCGACCGAAGACCTCCCTGGAGCTGAGCGTGCAGGCGCTGGACATCACGTACGATCATCCCCGTGCATCCGGACTGAACCTGGATAGCCGGGAGTATCGCTACCTGCTTGGGGTTGTGTGGGAGGCAACCGGCGCGACGACGGGCTCCGTGCGGGTCGGCGGGGTAACCAAAAGATTTGACGACCCCGCTCTCCCGGATTATTCGGCCCCGAACTGGGAGGTGGCGATACGCTGGTCCCCCCGGACGTACTCGCATTTCACCCTGAGCACCAAGAGATATCTGGCAGAACCCGTCGACCTGGCTGGGGATGCCACCGATTCGGCGGTTTACTCCCTGAGCTGGAGTCACGGATGGAGCAGCCGCCTGGAGTCGAGGTTGGCCCTGTCGAGACTCTACTGGACGTATCGGTTTGTGACGGGCGAGCGCAGGGACAGGAGTCCTCTGTACAGCCTCGCCCTGACCTACAAGATGCGCTGGTGGCTGCGCTGGGAAGCCGGGGTCGACTTCAATGCGCGGGATAGCCCGGCCGCGAGCTATAATTATAAGGAGAACATCGCTCGACTCGGGGCCAGAATCACCTACTGATGTCCAGGCTCCCAGGGCCACTCTTGAGACAGCCGCGAACGATAGGGGTCTGGCCGCCCTTGATGCTTTTCCTGTGGCTCGCGGCTGCCACCGCGCTCGCCCAGTCCACGGACAGCGTTTACAGGCTCGGCCCGGGCGACCGGATCATCATCAAGGTTTTTGGTGAAGAAGATCTCAGCATGGATGTTCGGATCAACGACACCGGCCGGCTCAACTATCCCTTTCTCGGTGAGCTGGTGGTGCAAGGCCTCACGGTCACCGAGCTGGAACAGCGCATTACCCGCGGTCTCAAGGGTTCCTACCTCCGCGACCCGGCAGTCACGGTATCGATCGCCGAGTACCGGCCATTTTTCCTGTACGGCGAGGTACAGAAGCCCGGCGGCATTCCCTATCAACCGAATTTGACGGTCGAGCGCGCCATTGCACTCGCCGGCGGGTTCACGGAACGGGCGTCGCGCACCAAGATCGAGGTGGTTCGCGCCAGCGACCCGAAACACAAGGCGGTGCGGGTTGAGCTCTCCGATCCCGTGTTTCCCGGTGACGTCATCACCGTGAAGCAGAGCTTTTTCTAGCGTGCGCTGATGAACCGGGGCAACTCGACGATACCGGTGGATGAGGACTGGGAAGCCGGCGACGAGATCGACTGGCGCTATTACTGGAGCATCATCAACCGGCGCAAGTGGTCGATCATCGGCCTCGCCCTGGGCGTGGGCCTGTTGACCACGCTGGTCGTGTTCGCCATGACACCGATCTACCGCGCCTCCACCACGCTGCTGATCGAATCGCAGGCGCCCAATGTCGTCTCCATCCAGGAAGTCTACGGCCTCGACACGCGCAGCCAGGATTATCTTGCGACCCAGATTGAGATCATGGGCGGGCGGCCGATAGCCGATACGGTCGTGGACCGCCTCGGGTTGATCGAGCAGCCTGCATTCAGGCCGCAGCACCTCGACTGGCAGGCCTGGTTGCCCGGAATGCAGAAAAAAGCCACGTCGCGGCAGAGCGAACGCGAGAGTGCGATCGATGCTTACCTTGGCAATTTGAGCATCGCGCCGGTGCGCATGACGCAGCTCGTGCGCATCGAGTTCGAATCCCCGGATCCGAGACTCGCCGCGAGGGTCGCAGAGGCGCACGCCAAGGCCTATATAGAGAGCACGCTCGAGGCGCGCGCGGAGGCGACCCGGTCCGCCACCGAATGGATGGCGACACGGCTGGAGAGCCTGCGCAAGGAATTACAGGCCTCGGAAGCCAGTCTGCAGGCGTATCGGGAGCAGGAGCACATCGTCGACGCGACCGGGCTCAAGGCATTGCCTGCCTCGGAGATCAGCAACCTTTCTGCCCGGCTGCTGGAAGTGCGACAAGCGCTTGCCGCGGCGAAGATTGCCTACCTGCAGGTGACGCCCGCGGCCGGAGAAGGGCAAAACCTGCTGGGCGTTCCCGCCCTGCTCGCGGACGAAGGCATGCGCCGTGCCCAGACGGCCCAGGCGACTGCACAACAGGCGGTGGCCGAGCTGGAGAAACGCTACGGGGCGTCACATCCCAAGATGATCGCTGCCCAGAACGAGCTCGCCCAGGCCACCGAGAATCTCAACAACCAGGCCCGCAGCGTCATTGAAGGCATCAGGAAACGCTACGAGGCGGCGAAGTCCGAGGAGGCCGCGATCGTGGCGGCGCTCAATCGCGCCGGCCAGCAGTACCAGCAGGTGGGCCGCAAGGAGGCGAAGCTCGAGAGCCTGCAGCGGGCCGTGGACACGAATCGCCAGCTCTATGACCTCTTTTTCAAACGGCTGAGCGAAACCTCGGCCACTGGCGATCTCGCGACCGCGCGGGCGAGAATCGTCGAGCCCGCCGTCATACCCCGCGTGCCCGCCAGGCCGCACAAGCTCCGAATCGTGTCGGTCGCCGTGCTGCTGACCCTGCTGTTCGGTGTCGGCGTGGCCTTCCTGCTCGCGTCCCTCGACGACACCGTCAAGAGCTCGAGGGATGTCGAGGAAAAACTCAAGCGTCCCCTGCTCGGCATCGAGCCGCGGCTCGCAGATCCGGCCCTGAGTGCGGCCAGCATGCTCGGCAAGGGCGAGGAGGCGGGAGAAACCGATCCGCGTTTCTCCGAGGCCATACGCACGATCCGCACGGCCATCTCGCTCGATAATCTCGACAAACCGCACAAGATCATCCTGATCACCTCCTCGATCGGAAGTGAAGGCAAGTCCATCTTTGCGCTCAACCTCGCGGTTGCATTTGGCCGTGCAGAAAAGACCTTGTTGCTCGATGGAGATCTGCGGCGACCCGCGGTCGGCAGGATGCTCGGGCTGCCGCGGGATGCACCGGGCCTGTCCGAGCTGCTGGCCAGTAGCGCCCGGCTCCCCGAATGCGTGAGCGGCACGGGTGTCAAGGATCTGGACGCAATTCCAACGGGCTTCATCCCCCCCGATCCGCTGCAACTCCTATCGTCGGCCCGCATGTCCAGTGCGCTCAAGGTGCTGGCCAACATCTATTCGCGCATCATCATCGACTGCGCGCCCATATTGCCGGTGAGCGATGCGGCCGTGCTGTCGAAGTACGCGGACTGTGTGCTCTATGTCGTGAAGTCGGACGCGACCAAAGTGCCGCAAATCAAGAACGGCCTCGGCCTGCTCGAGCGGGTCAATGCGCCGATACTGGGCATCGTGCTCACCCAGTTTGATGTTCGCAAGGCCGAAAAATACGCTGGCTATGCCTATGGCAACTATTACGAGCCGGATGCTTCGAAGTCTTAGGCGGCCCGATTCAAGGCGGCCTGATATCGCACCCCCGGCGCTCGTTCGGGCCTCTATCGCCGCGGTCCTGCTTCTGCTCGGCTACGCCCTGAGCGTCGCCGCCCGCACGGGGCTGGCCGACGTATACGCCGAACCGGCCAAGTCCTATCTGCAGACGAAGCGCGAGGCGGGCGAGGTACTGACCCGTGACGAATGGCAGGCCCTCTACGGGAGCCTCGCCCGGGCGTTGGCGCTGGCACCGGGTGATCCAGACAACCTCAGCGAGTTGGCCCGCCTGCATCGGATCCTCCTCGAGGCAGACGATCTCGATGCCGGGGAGATCTCGCGCTACGGGGATGCGGGCGCCGGCTACTACCGGGCGGCTCTTGCGCTGCGCCCGACGTGGCCCTGGGATTGGGGCAACCTGGCGCTGGTGAAATATCAGCAATACCAGGATACGAGCGCCGTCTACCAGGACGCACTGGTGCGCGCCGTCGAATTCGGCCCGCGGGAGCCTTCATTGCAGGACCGGGTCGCGGAACTGGGCGCCGGCAGCTGGTGGGCCCTGAGTCCGGCCGCTGCCCGGGCGGTCCTGACCGCCGCCGACCGGGCACTCGAGCGCGATGCCCAGTCGTTTTCCGGGAGGTCTGATGCGAAGGAGCGATGGCGGCCGCTGTGCACCCGTGCCGGCGACTTCTTCGCGCATATCAAGCGTCACTGTGAGGCGCTCGGCTTGACATAGTGGTGGGAATCGCGCTCGCGCGCGGCGCGTTGACAGAACCGGACGTGACGACCATAGTCAGCAGCCCATCGGGGAACCCACCTGCGCTTGGGGAGATCGTCATGAAAATCAGACCGATCGTCATCGGGATGGCGGCTTGGTTGCTCCTGCCCCTGGCCGGCGCGAGTGCGCCAGCCGTATCCGATCCAGGCCTGCATCAGGCCGGCGCGGGTGCCGATCTGCAGCGCGGCGCTGCGCACCCGGCCGAGAACTTTGGGCGCAAAGAGAACGAGGATAAGGACGACAAGGGCGACAAGGACCACAAGGGCAAGCATTGCGACGACGGCGACCATGGCGATGGTGGCGACCGTGGCGGCCATAGCGACCATGGCGACCGTGGCGGCCATGACGACGATTGCGACAAGAGCCGGAGCAAACCGCACCGCTAGGGCTCAAAGGAAATAAAGTCGGTCAGCCGACCCTACCGCCACCGATTAAGATCAAACGGCGTACGTTCCAGGACGTACGCCGTTTTCGTTTGGGGAATCGCAAGTGATGGCGCCACGGGCTCCCGCCGATCGCTTCCTGTTTCATGCCTTCCTGGCGCTGTTGTTGTGGATGCCTCTGCCGTTCGGCAGCAACGTCGCCTGGGCCTCATCGTTCATGGAAGCCTGGGTGTTCCTGATCGCGGGCCTGTGGCTCGTGCAGTACTACCGGGGCAAGGTTTCACCGAGCCGCCCCTTCGTCCGTGCATGGCCCGTGACCGCGTGCCTGCTCGCCACCCTGTTGTGGATACTCGTGCAGGCGCTGCCCTTGCCGGCCCGCGCCCTCGGCCTGCTCTCGCCGCGGGCCCTTGAAATCCACAGTACCACGCACAGCTACCCGAGCCTGTCGCTCGACGTCCACGCCACCCGCCAGGCGGCCCTGCAGACACTGGCCTACCTGCTCTTCTTCTGCCTGACGTTGCTGCTCGTCAACAGCAGGCCGCGCATCAGGTTGCTGGCGCAGGCGCTCATCGTGGGCGGCGTGTTCCAGGCCGCCTATGGCTCGCTCATGACGCTCGCCGGACTCGAGCACGGGGTATTCATCGACAGGCAGGACCCCGGGGTGGCCACGGGCACGTTCATCAACCGCAATCACCTGGCGGGTTACCTGGAAATGTGTCTCGCGGCCGGCGTCGGCCTGATGCTGGCCGAGCTCTCGAGCACCCGTGCGGTCGGCTGGCGCGACAGTGCGCGCCAGCTGTTGCGGACCCTGCTCGGCAACAAGGCGCGCGTGAGGCTCGCGCTCGTGGTCATGGTCACGGGCCTCGTGCTCACGCGCTCGCGTATGGGCAACACCGCGTTCTTCGCAAGCCTGACCGGCGTGGGCTGTTTCTACCTGCTGGCGGTGCGCAAGCTCTCGGGCCGCACCATCACCTTCTTCGCCAGCCTGCTCATCATCGATCTGATCGTCGTCGGCAATTTCTTCGGCCTCGAGAAAGTGGCGGAGCGCATCCAGCAGACTTCCATTGAGCCCGGGGATCGCGTCGACACGGACCGCGACGCCCTGGCGATGCTGCGGGACTTCCCGCTGACGGGCATCGGAGCCGGAGCCTTCTATGCCGTTTACCCGATGTATACCAGCGCCGTCGTCGTCACCGGCTTCACCCGGCATGCGCACGACGATTACCTGCAGTTCGCCTGCGAGTTCGGGCTGGTGTTCGCGGCCCTGCTGGGCGCCGTCGTGCTGGCCTCGCTATGGACGGCCATTCGCGCCCAACTCAAGCGCCGCGACCAGCAATTGCAGGGCATGGGCTTCGCGGCCACGATGGCCATCGTGGCGCTGCTGATTCATTCGGCGGTCGACTTCAACCTGCAGATCCCGGCCAACGCGGCGATGTTCGTCGTCATGCTGGCCCTCGGATGGGTCAGCCGGTACTGGGACCCACTGATCGATCTCCCGGCGCACCACTGATTGTTTTTTGGTGTTTCAAAGGCCAAAGATTGAAGTGGATGAGGATGTGCAGATGGTTGCCGCAGTCATGATGGCAAACATACCAACTGCCCGATCAGTGGCCGTGGCAAAGGCTGTAGATGCGATTGCACCTACTCTCCGGGAGGCATTATCCTCCAGAGCAGATCGTCGCTTTACAGTTGATCGCGTCGCCTATTTTGGCCGGTGATCAGCAAAGACAATCAACTGCCACCGGATAGAGCCTTGGGCTACTGTGTGCTCGTGATGGTCTTGCGGTGGAAGCGGATGAGATTCGGTGGAGACTGCTTCACGCCCGCATCCTTCGCAGCGATAGATTCCAGACAGCGGAGCCGCGACGCCCGGATGTCTGACTTCGTCAAAAACAGCATCCTGTGCCTTACCAACGTATGTATCGTATTTGTAGAGCGCCATTGTCCTGATTGGGTTATCTAGTGCGAGCGGCTTTCTGCGGCGGCTCTTGAAGCAAGTCCAGCTGGTTGGAATTTGCGCTTGATTCAGTATGCTGAGCGAACGGATCTTGAAGGGAGATCAAGGCCGTTCGCTTTGGCCTCAAGGACCGAAGCCAATCCGATCCAATATAGACACGACCTCTGCGCTCGCCGACCGGAACTAGCAGCCCCTCATTCACGAGGGTCTTTAGATCTTTGCTAGCGACCTCATTTGAAATGCCTGCAATAGCGCGATAAGTCGAATTTCGAATACGGCGGCCAAATGCCGCATCAAGTAACGCAAGGACCAGGCGCTCATTCAATCCGCGTTTTCGAGCTTCGACTTCTAGAATATCGCCAACTCGCTCCATCTCCTTGGTTCGGCGCAGAAGTGTCGTCGCTTGTCGATAGTGCGCAGTCAGGCAGAACTTGATGAATGGCGACGGATCGCGCTCAGGGTGCCAACTTCCTTGGCCTACCTCGGCCAGTACCGCGTAATACTCAAGCATTTGTCGCCCGAGATATTCTTCGATACTTGAGAAAATAGGATCGAGAATCCCTTCTCGTGCGAGCACCATGGTTTGCAACGCGCGCCCCATTCTTCCGTTCCCATCGGAGAATGGATGGATCATGACTAGATTGAGGTGTGCCATAGCGGCTCTCACCATCACAGGGAGATCGCTAGGTGCATTGAGTGAATTGATCAAGTCTTCCATCAGCTTTGCGACCAAGGAGATGTCCGGGCCCTCATAGACGATTTGACCAGTGGGCTCGTGGCGGACGAATACTGCTCCGGGTCTCCACCGGCCAGGATGCTTAGTGATATCGAAATCGAGCATCATGTAATGCAGACCGCGAAGCGTCCCTTCGTTGTGAACGAAGTGACGATCGTCTGCGAGCTGCAAGACATAGCTCATCGCCGATCTGTATCCCTTCACTGCCGACCAAGCAGCACGATCAGCATCTAACGGTTCCTCGCCTTCGATAGCCGCGACTGCGTCTTCGTGCGTAACGTTGTATCCTTCAATGGTGTTGGAGCCTTGAATTGCTCTGGCAAAGGTTGAACGGCTCAGCAAGCCAGTCCAACGACGGCGGTTGTCGCTGGTGGCATTTCGGAGTTGCACTCGCAAAGCATCGATCTCCGAGATGACGCGCAGACACTCAGGAGACAGCGGATCGATAGTGAAGATTGAACCCATATGTATATAGTATCTGTAACTTATCCAGATACTATCAGGATTGTATCCTGTTATCAACTGGAAATGGGTATGGTCTTAAATCGGTTCTTCTTGCAAAGCCGAAAAAAGCTATTAGGGAAGAAATCTTTTCCTTTTCAATATGTTGTGGAGCGACTGCTGGCGACTCCGCCAAGCCATTTCGGCAGAAAAAGCCTAGTTCCTAGGGAAAACGCCAAACCTAGCCGCTCTTAGGCTTAGCAAGCCTGACTATTCTCCGCCGCTCATCTATTTTGGTTTGTAAAACGGATGGTCGTTGTTTCAGCGCCGGCGCCCGGCGGGCGAGCGCCGTCGACCACCCGATGCCGCGCGGCGGCGGGCCGGGGCTGGCCGCCGGGAGCGGCGCGCCGCTGACTTGCGCGGCGCGGCCCGCGACTTCTTGCGCGGCGCGGTGCCGCGGGCGACGCGCGAGGGTGTGCGTGCCTTGCGGCGCGCTGCGGCCGGCTTGCGCCGCTTGGGCGCCGCCCGGGGCCGTGCCGCGGCGGCCGCTGGCGCGGGCTTGCGGCTGGCGGGTGCGGGCGCGGCGCCGTCGGTGCCGCGCAGCTGCTCGAGAATTCCCGGGTTCTCGAGCGTGGAGACGTCCTGGGTGATCTGCTCGCCGCGCGCAATGGCCTTGAGCAGGCGGCGCATGATCTTGCCCGAGCGCGTCTTGGGAAGGTTGTCCGCGAAGCGGATGTCGTCGGGCTTGGCGATCGGACCCAGCTCCGCGCCTACCCAGTCGCGCAGCTCCTTCACCAGCGCGCTGGTGTCGCCGGTGGGGCGTGGACCGCGGCACACGACGTAGGCGAACACCGACTCGCCCTTGATGTCGTGGGGCTTGCCGACCACGGCGGCCTCGGCCACCCGCGGATGCGCGACCAGGGCCGATTCGATCTCCATGGTCCCGAGACGGTGGCCGCTGACCTTCAGCACATCATCGATGCGCCCCATGATCCAGAAATAACCGTCCGCATCGCGATGCGCGCTGTCGCCCGCCACGTACAGGCGGTTGTGGAACTTCTCCCAGTACCCGGCCACGTAGCGCTCGTTGTTGCGCCAGATGGTGCGCAGCATCGCCGGCCAGGGCTTCCTGATCACGAGATACCCGCCGGCATCGACGCGCGTCACCGGCTCACCCTGATCGTCGACGATGTCCGCGTCGATCCCGGGCAGCGGTTGCGTGCACGATCCAGGCTTGGTCGCGGTCACGCCCGGGAGCGGGGAGATGAGGATGGCGCCGGTCTCGGTCTGCCACCAGGTGTCGACGATCGGACAGCGGCCCTGCCCGATCACCCGGTGGTACCACATCCACGCCTCGGGATTGATGGGCTCGCCCACGGTGCCAAGCAGCCGCAGGCGCGAAAGATCGTACTTCGCCGGCAGCGCATCGCCGAGCTTCATGAGGGCGCGGATCGCCGTGGGCGCGGTGTAGAACACCGTCACACCGTGCGTCTGGCAGTTCTTCCAGAAGCGTCCGCCGTCGGGGTGCGTCGGCCCGCCTTCATACAGCACCACGGTCGCGCCCGCGGCGAGCGGCCCGTAGGCGACATAGCTGTGCCCGGTGACCCAGCCGACGTCCGCGGTGCACCAGAACACGTCCTCATCGCGCAGATCGAACACCCACTGCGTCGTGACTTTCGCGCCCAGCAGATACCCGCCGGTGGCGTGCTGGATGCCCTTCGGCTTGCCGGTGGAGCCCGAGGTGTACAGCAGGAACAGCGGGTGCTCCGCGTCCACCCACTCGGCTTCGCACGCCGCCGGCTGGCCATCGATGACCTCATGCCACCACAGGTCGCGGCTCGGATCCATGTTGATCGGCTGGCCGGTGCGCTTGAGCACGATCACCCGCCGCACGCTCTTGCAGCCGCTGGCGAGCGCCTGGTCGGCCGCCGCCTTGAGCTCGACCGCGTGGCCCCCGCGCCAACCGCCGTCGGCGGTGATCACGAGCTTGGCTTCCGTGTCGATGATGCGATCCTTGAGCGCCGGCGCCGAGAAGCCGCCGAACACCACCGAATGGACCGCGCCGATGCGGTTGCAGGCGTGCATCGCGACGAGGATCTCGGGCACCAGCGGCATGTAGATGATGACGCGGTCGCCGCGCGTGACGCCCTGGGCCTTGAGCGCGTTGGCGAAGCGGCACACTTCCGCGTGCAGCTCGCGGTAGGAGAGGCGCCGCACGTCCCCGGGCTCACCCTCGAAGATGACGGCGGTCTTGTGGCCGCGCTCGTTCAGATGCACGTCGAGGCAGTTGTAGGAGGCGTTCAGGCGACCGTCGCCGAACCAGCGATAGTTGGGAGCCTGCGTGTCGTCCAGCGCCACGGTGAAGGGCGTGTGCCAGGTGAGCTCCTGGGAGGCGAGATCGGCCCAGAATCCGACATGGTCGTCGCGCGCGCGCTTGCGCAGGGTTTCCAGGTCCGCCGGCTTGACGCGCGCGCGCGCCGCGAAGCCAGGCGGCGGGGTAAAGGTGCGCGTCTCCAGGAGAACCGATTGTATGTTCTTGTCCGCCATGGCTCGCTCCTGACAAAACACTGCGGCTGTGAGGCGCAGCATAGCCGCGCGCAGCCGCTCTGTCAGCGCCGCGCCTGCGCGAGCAGCCGCTCGATCATGGCGCGCGCCTGCCGGGCATAACCGCCGCCGAACAGGTTGGCATGGTTCAGCACGTGGTAGAGGTTGTAGAGCTCGGCGCGCGCCTCCCAGGCCGGCGCGAGCGGCGCCGCCGCCTGGTACGCCTGGTAGAAGCGCTCGCCGAAGCCGCCGAACAGCCGTGTCATCGCCAGGTCGGTCTCGCGATCGCCGTAGTAGACCGCCGGGTCGATGAACACCGGCTCACCGCTCGCGCTCGCGAGCCAGTTGCCGCCCCACAGGTCCCCGTGCAGGAGCGAGGCCGCCGGGCGGTGAGCGGCGAGCAGCACCGGCACCGACTCGAGCAGCCGCTCCCCGGCGGCGGCGGGAAGCTCGGCAAAGCCGTGCGCCGCGGCCATCTCGAGCTGCGGGCGCAGGCGCCGCTCGCGAAAGAATTCCGCCCAGTCCTCGCTCGCGGCGTTCACCTGCGGCGTGCGGCCGATGGTGTTGTCGCGCACCCAGCCAAACCGGGGCGCCGTGACGGCGTGCAGCGCGGCGAGCTCCCTCCCCAGGCGCGCTTCGCACTCCGGCCCCGCCACGCCCGTCTCGATCCACTCGAGCGCCAGGAACGCGCAGCCCTCCGTATGCCCGCTCGCCAGCACCCGCGGCACGCGCACCGTGCGGGAGCGCTCGAGCTCGGCGAGCCCGGCTGCCTCGGCCGCGAGCATGGCCCGCGCCTCGGGCGGGGCGAGCTTCACGAACATCGGGCCCGCAGCGGCCGGCCAGAGGTAGCACTCGTTGATGCTGCCGCCCGACACGCGCCGCTGCGGCCCCAGGGCACAGCGCGTGCCGGTCAGCGCGCCGATCTCACGGGCGACGGCCGCAAAGCGCTCCATCTCATGCCGCGGGGCGCGCGCTCAGAGGGCGGGCAGCTGCGCCAGCCGCTCGCCCTGGCGGCGCAGGAACGGTCCGAAGCCGAGTCGGTCGTACAGCTCCGACAGCGCCGGCATGTCGGGCAGGCGGCGCCTGAGCCCGGAGGCCCCGACCTCGAGCGAGAGATCGCAGGCGATGCGCGTGAGCCGGCGGGCGAGGTACACCGACTCGCGATGCTCACTCAGGCGCGCCCCCAGGGTCCCCGCGCCGCGCAGCTTCAGGTGCGCCACCCGCGCCAGGTCACCGTACAGCTCATCGAGGGAGCTGAATGCGCGCATGAGGCAGGCGGCGGTGCGATGCCCGATGCCGGGCACGCCGGGAATGTTGTCCACCTCGTCGCCGGTGAGCGCGAGATAGTCGGCGAAGCGCTCAGGTCTCACGCCGAAATGCCGCTCGATGTCGTGATAGCCGAACTGCTCGCGCGCGCCGAAGTCCCAGAACAGATCCCCGTCGCGCACCAGCTGCGCCAGGTCCTTGTCGCGGGTGATGAAGGCGCAGCGCTCCCCCTGCGCGCGCATCAGCGCGGCGAGCGTCCCGATGAGGTCGTCGGCCTCGTAGTCCGGGTCCACGAACACCGCGACCCCGAGCCGCCGGCACAACTCGCGGCAGTGCTCGAACTGCAGCGCCAGGTCCGCCGGCGCGCGCTCGCGGTTGGCCTTGTACGGCGGGTAGATGCGATTGCGGTAGGAGCCGGCGCGGCGCTGATCGAAGGCGACCGCCATGTAGGTGGGGCGCACCCGCTCGATGAGGTCTCCGAGGAAGCGCGCGAACCCGAACACGGCGTGCGCGGGGTTGCCGTCCCGGTCGCGCATGTCGGGCAGCACGGAGTGATAGGCGCGAAAGACGTAGACCGAAGCGTCCACTAGGAAGATCAAGGCGCCGCTCCGCTGCTGGAAACCGGCGCCACCTTAGCAGCCGGCGGCCCCGATCGTCACGCGCCGATCGCGCGGCCTTCAAGTGCGCGGTCAGCTGAGCCAGCGCTGGATGCGGTCGTGCAGCGGGCTCGAGCGCGGAAAATGCGCCACCAGGTATTCCATCTGGTCGGCGAGCACGCGCCGTCCCTTGAGAAAGATGTATTCCGCATAGGTCGGCGTGAACGGCACCGCGATCAGCTGCATGCGCGCCTGCTCGGGTGTACGCGAGGCCTTCTGGTTGTTGCAGCGGCGGCAGGCCGCCACCACGTTGGTCCACAGGTCCGTGCCGCCCTGGCTGAAGGGGCGGATGTGATCGCGCGACAGCTCGCGCGAGGCAAAGCGCTGGCTGCAGTACATGCACAGGTACGCGTCGCGCCGGAACAGCGTCTGGTTGTTCAGCGGCGGCACGTAGTCGTGGCGCGTGTTGCCCGGATTGCCGGTGTGCCCGACCGTGGCGACGATGGAGTTGACCTCCAGGACCGTGCGCCGCCCGCTGCGCGCATTGGTGCCGCCGTACAGCTCATACAACAGCGAGCCGCACGTGTAAGCCACCTGCTCTTGGGTGTACAGTCGCGCGGCTTCCTTGTAGTCGATCCACTCGAGCGGCATGCCGGCGACGTCGGTGCGCAGCACCAGCTGCGACAGCCCGCGCGCCGCCACCGTCGCGACTATCGCGAAGTCCTCCGGGAGGCCGTGATCGGCGCGCTCGAGATCGATGCCTAGCATGGCGGGGTACGATACGGCACTTGTGTGCATGAGTTCAACATTGCAAGATCTTAATTCAACTGGGGATTTGCAGACACGTGGCTGGCCGGCCACGTACGCGAGGGCCTGAATGTCAGTCACCATTGGCGCCCTGCGCGAGAGCGCGCCGCGTGAAACGCGGGTCTGCCTGGTCCCGGAGGTGGCCGACAAGCTCACCCGGGAGGGCGCGCGCGTCCTGATCGAGCGCGGCGCAGGCGTGCGCGCCTGCTTTCCGGACTCTCTTTATAAGGGTGTCAGCTGGGCGGACTCCGCCGCCGGCGTGCTCGCCGCCTCCGACGTGATCCTGACGGTGCAACCGCTGACGCTGGAGCAGATCGGGCAGCTCAAGCCCGGCGCGGTGGTCATCGGCTTCATGCAGCCGCACGCGCGCGCCGCCGAGGTGCGGGCGCTCAAGGCGCGCGGCGTCACGAGCTTCGCCGTGGAGCTGGTGCCGCGCATCTCACGCGCGCAGTCGATGGATGCGCTGTCCTCGCAGGCCGCGATCGCCGGTTACAAGGCGGTGCTGATCGCCGCCTCTCACCTGCAGAAGTTCCTCCCCATGCTCACCACCGCCGCCGGCACCATCCGCCCCTCGCAGCTGCTGATCATCGGCGCCGGAGTGGCGGGACTGCAGGCGATCGCGACCGCGCGACGCCTGGGCGCCGTGGTCGAGGCCTACGACGTGCGCAGCGCCACCCGCGAGCAGGTGAAGTCGCTCGGCGCGAAGTTCGTCGACACCGGCGTGAGCGCCGAAGGCAGCGGCGGCTACGCGCGCGAGCTCACCGCCGAGGAGAAGGCCAGGCAGCAGGAGGTGCTGGATGCGCGCATCGCCGCGGCGGACGCCGTGATCACCACCGCATCGGTCCCCGGGCGCCCGGCACCGAAGATCATCTCGCGCGCCGCCGTGGAACGCATGCGCGCCGGCTCGGTGGTGGTCGACATCGCCGCCGAGCAGGGCGGCAATTGCGAGCTCACCAGGCCCGGCGAGGTGCTCGAGCACCAGGGCGTGAAGATCGTCGGACCGGTGAATCTGCCCGCCGAGCTCGCCTATAACGCCAGCGAGATGTACGCGCGCAACCTCTACAATTTCCTCAAGCCCGCGCTGGTGAAGGGTGAGCTGGCGATCGACTGGAGCGACGAGGTGTTCGCGCAGTCGTGTCTGACGAGCGGCGGACAGATCAAGCACGAACCGACGGCCAAGGCGCTGGAGGGTACGACATGACCGGGATGGTGGCGCTGTACATCTTCATGCTCGCGGCGTTCACCGGTTACGAGGTCATCTCGCGTGTGCCGGTGATCCTGCATACCCCGCTGATGTCGGGCTCGAACTTCGTGCACGGCATCGTGCTGGTCGGCGCGATGGTCGCGCTCGGTGGTGCGCACACCCCGCTGGAGAAGACCATCGGCTTCATCGGCGTGCTGCTCGGCGCCGGCAACGCCATGGGCGGTTACGTGGTGACCGAGCGCATGCTGGAGATGTTCAAGTCGAGCGGCGCGCGAGCGGCGCGCCAGAGGCCGCACTGATGCCGGGGGGGATTTCCGCCGGCCTGGCGATCCAGGCGAGCTACTTCGTCACCGCGGTGCTGTTCATCATGGGGCTCAAGCGCATGAGCTCCCCGGTCACGGCCCGCAGCGGCATCCTGTGGGCCGGCGCCGGCATGCTGGTGGCGACGCTCATCACGTTCCTGTACCCGGGAATGTCCAACTACGGGCTGATTCTCCCGGCGATGCTCATCGGCGGGGTGCTCGCGTGGTGGAGCGGCAAGCGCGTGGCCATGACCAACATCCCGCAGATGATCGCGCTCTACAACGGCATGGGGGGCGGGGCGGCGGCGGCGATCGCGGCGGTGGAGCTGTATCGCGGCGGGACCGAGGGCTACGCGAGCACCACGCTCGCGGTGGCCGGCGGCATCATCGGCGCGGTGTCCTTCAGCGGCAGTTTGATCGCCTTCGGGAAACTGCAGGGTCTGATCACACGCAGCATCCGCTTCCGCGGCCAGCAGCTGCTCAATCTGCTGCTGCTCGCCGTGGCGCTGGTGCTCGGTGCGCTGGTCGCTGCACAGCTCGACGCCTCGCTCGCCGTGGTCACCGGATTCTTCCTGCTGGCGCTGCTGCTCGGGCTCACCATGACGCTGCCGATCGGCGGCGCCGACATGCCGGTCGTCATCTCCCTCTACAACGCGCTCACCGGGCTCGCGGTCGGCCTCGAGGGCTTCGTACTCAACAACGCCGCGATGATCATCGCCGGCACGGTGGTGGGCTCGGCCGGTACGCTCCTCACGCAGCTGATGGCGAAGGCCATGAACCGCTCGCTCGGCAACGTGCTGTTCTCGGGGTTCGGCGACACCGGCACTGCTGCCACCGGCGAGGTCAGCGGGAGCCTGAAGCCCATCGAGGCGAGCGACGCCGGCGTGATGATGGCGTTCGCCAGTAAAGTGATCGTGGTTCCGGGTTACGGCATGGCGGTGGCGCAGGCCCAG
>Ga0209472_1001123_pt1 | contig 15551 bp, 13 predicted proteins | sample GraSoiAngelo_130_FD_185887 | JGI IMG/M metagenome (GOLD analysis project Ga0209472, IMG submission 185887) | Grasslands soil microbial communities from the Angelo Coastal Reserve, California, USA - 14_0929_02_20cm (SPAdes) (version 2) | ecosystem: Environmental > Terrestrial > Soil > Grasslands ...
TGCCAGCTAACGTTCAATCATCTTCCGAAAAACCGTCTAATCTGGCGTGTCAGTCTACGCTTCTCGGAAATGCGCCGCAAAATCATGCCTGTGTGTTGTGGGCTATGGATAACGAGTCGTGATAGATTGCGCGCGGATGGTGAAGTGTCTGATTTCTCAGAGTGTGAAACCCTGCGAGGGCCTCGGGCCGCGAGTCTAGCGGGCCCCGGGAACGTTTCGGGTCTTGAGGAATTCTTTCAGCGATTCTCCGCGGAATCCCGCGACCATTTCCGGATTGGATACGCCTTTGACGCGCCCGAGTTTCTCGAGGCAGAAGAAGCTCGCGCCGTAGCGCATGAGCGCGGCCCAGTCGAGCTCGCGCACCATGCGGCGTTCCTCGGCGCTGAGGCCGGCCTTGTCGAACGCCGCTTGGGGGTCTCCCTTGAAGAGCGCGCGGTTGATGGGCACGGTGAAACCGTGGAGGAAACGGTTCAGCCGCAGCGCCTTGGCGCTGGCGGCGAGGTCGAAGAGGTAGGTACCTTCGAGTTTTTCCACTCCTTTGAGTTGCGGGTTCAAAGCAGATCCTTCGCTTCGCTCAGGTTGACATCTATGCGGGGTTGCGCGCACTCGCTTTTCTCGACGCGCGCCCTTTCCGCACGGGCTCCTCGAACAGCGCCACCGCCATCGCGGTGGTCATCGGCAGGTAGTAGTTCTGGTGAATCTTCTTCGCGCGCGGCGAGAGCGCGCCGCGCATGGCGAGCCACATGATTTCCTCCGCCCCTTCGGTGCCGCCCAGCCGGATGTAGTCCGCGTGGCGCATCGCCACGAGTTTCTTCGGGTCGCGCGCGATCAGATCGAGGAATTTCTGGTCCCATTTCTCGTTGTTGAAGCCGGCGCGCTCCCCGTTCATCTGGTGCGACAGGCCCCCGGTGCCGACGATGACCACTTTCAGGTCCTCGGGGTAGGAGAGCACGGCGCGGCGCACCGCCTGCCCGAGCTTCCAGCAGCGCGCGGGCGTCGGGATCGGGTGCTGGAGCACGTTGATCTCGATCGGCACGATCTTCCCGGGCCAGTCGGGCGAGGGCGGCCAGAACATGGTGAGCGGCGAGTGCACGCCGTGGTCGATCGGCAGGTCCTGGAAGACGGAGAGGTCGAACTCGTCGTTCACCAGCGCGTCGGCCATGTGGCGCGCGAGGCCGGCGTGGCCTTTCAAGGGCGGAACGGCGCGCGGTCCCAGGCCCTCGTCCGCGATCGCGTACTCGACGCCCACGCCCAGCGCGAAAGTCGGGTAGTGATCGAAGAAAAACGTGGTCGCGTGATCGTTGTAGAAGAACACGAGCACGTCGGGCTTCTTGTGCTCGAGCCAGGATTTGACCGGCTCATAGCCCCGGAACAGCGGAGTCCAGTCGGGGTCGTTCTGCTTGTTGCGGTCGTAGGCGCCGCCGATGGTGGGGACGTGCGAGGTGCCGATGCCGCCGAGGATTTTTGCCATGGAGGAAATTCCTGGGGAATGATGGGGCCGGCGAAGTGAAACGGCAAGCGCGCCCGCGCGATCCGCCGTCCGGGGCACATTGTCACGTTCCGCGCACGAATGAGCCCCGGTGAGCGCTCGAATCGCGCTTTCCTGACAGGAGGTGTCGGGTTTCCCCGATGGACGGCATGCGCCCGCGAGGCATATCGTTGATCGGGCTCGCGTTCTTCGCGAGGTTTGCGCCGCTTCCAAAAAAAAACGGGAGATCCAATGCCGAAGTTTGCTGGTGTCATCGGGGCCGGGGCCCTGGCCCTCTTCGTCGCGGGCGGAGCCTCGGCGCAAGCCGAGCGCCTGACTCTGGGGGTGTTTCCCGGCCTGGACGCCGCCGAATCCTTCGAGATACTCGATCGCTACATGCCGCTCGCTCAATACCTGCAGGCCAAGAGCGGCGCCGTGATCATGCTCGTTCCGGTGAAGGTTCCCGGCGCCGCGATACGGCGGATGATCGAGGACGGGAAGAGCTACAAGCTCTTCTTCGGTCCGCCGGTCTTCGCGGCCGAGGCCATCAAGAAAGCCGATTTCGTCACGCTCGCCATGGAGCGGGAAAAAATAAGCGGCGTCTTCCTCGTCAAGGCGGGCAGCAAGCTGCAGACGGTGCGGGACGTGACTCCGAATACGCACGTGGCGATGCCTTCCCCGAAGCTGCTGCTCGCGATCCTCGCCCTCGCCACTCTGGGCCAGGAGAAGATCGTCCTGAAGCCCGAGGCGCGCCGCCATCTCGACTCCGCGGAAGGCATGCTGCTCGCTCTCGACAACGGGGTGGTGGACGTCGCGGTCATGCGCGACCGCCTGGGGCGGAAGATCGCCGCCGAGAAGCCGTCGGAGTATCGCATCCTGGGACAGACGCTCGAGGGCCCGGGATTCGCGCTGATCGCGCACCGGTCGGTTTCCGAACCGCTGCGTGCGAAACTGCGTCAAGCCGCGCTCGCCCTCAACGACGATCCGTCTCCTCTGGCGGTGCAGACGCGCGGGAGCTTGAGGACCAGTCCCTTCCTTCCGGGGCAGGACGGGGAGTTCATCGCGTTGCAGCGCATGATGGACACTCCAACCTCGGGCAACTGAGCCGTCTGCCGTCAAAGCGCTTTGGATCCTACGCGAGTGCGACCGGGGTCTTGAAATCCTTGATGCGTTTCTCCCATTCCGCCGGCCCGGTCTGGTGCACGGAGGTGCCCTTCGCATCGACGGCGACGGTGACCGGCATGTCTTTCACCTCGAACTCGTAGATCGCTTCCATGCCGAGATCGCCGAAGGCGAGCACTCTGGATTTTCGGATCGCCTTGGCGACGAGATAGGCGGCGCCGCCCACGGCGATGAGCGAGGCGGCCTTGTGCCTGCGGATCGCCTCGAGCGCCGCGGGGCCGCGTTCGCCCTTGCCGATCATGGCGAGGAGACCGGTTTGCCCGAGCATCGTCTCGGTGAACTTGTCCATGCGCGTCGCCGTCGTGGGGCCCGCCGGGCCGACGACCTCGTCGCGCACCGGATCGACCGGGCCGACGTAGTAGATCACGCGATTGCTGAAGTCCACCGGGAGTTTTTCACCGTTGGCGAGCATGTCGGCGATGCGCTTGTGCGCGGCGTCGCGGCCGGTGAGCATTTTCCCCGACAGGAGGAGCGTTTCGCCGGGCTTCCACCTAACGACTTCCGCGCGCGTGAGCGTGTCGAGGTTTACGCGCCTGGACTGCGCGGCGGGAGTCCAGGTCACGTTCGGCCAGTCCTCCAGGCTCGGCGCCTCGAACTCCGCTGGCCCGGAGCCGTCGAGCGCGAAGTGTAGATGCCGGGTGGCGGCGCAGTTCGGGATCATCGCGATCGGTTGCGACCCCGCATGCGTCGGGTACGTCCTGATCTTGACGTCGAGCACCGTGGAGAGGCCGCCTAGGCCTTGCGCTCCGATGCCGAGCCGATTGACTTTGTCGTAGAGCTCCACGCGCAGCTCCTCGTGCCGGTCGCGCGCCCCGCGCGCGAGTAGCTCGTGCATGTCGATCGGTTCCATCAGCGACTCCTTGGCCATCATCATAGCTTTCTCGGCCGTGCCGCCGATGCCGATCCCGAGCATCCCCGGCGGGCACCAGCCCGCTCCCATCGTGGGCACGGTCTCGAGCACCCAATCGACGATAGAGTCCGAGGGGTTCAGCATCGCGAATTTCGACTTGTTCTCGGAACCTGCGCCTTTCGCGGCCACGTCCACCGCGACGGTATTCCCCGGAACGATCTCCATGTGGATCACCGCCGGGGTGTTGTCCTTCGTGTTCCTGCGGCCGAAAACCGGATCCTCGACGATGGACGCGCGCAGCTTGTTGTCCGGATGCAGGTAGGCGCGGCGCACGCCTTCATTCACGGCGTCCGCGACCGAGCCCTTGAAACCCTCCAGGCGTACGTCGATGCCGATCTTCAAGAATACGTTGACGATGCCCGTGTCCTGGCAGACCGGCCGGCGCCCTTCGGCGCACATGCGCGAGTTGCTGAGGATCTGCGCGATGGCGTCTTTCGCTGCTGGCGACTGCTCGCGCTCGTAGGCGCGCGCGAGGTGCTGGATGTAGTCGCGCGGATGGTAGGTGCTGATGTACTGCAGCGCGTCGGCGACGCTCTGGACCAAGTCTTCCTGTGTGATGACGGTCATGACGAATCCCGGCCTGCAACGATGCGGCACAGGACCAGTATACCCATAGCCGCTTTTCGCCCGCCTAGAGATGTCGCGGCGTTGAGACAGGTCCAAGGGCTGCGAAATCAATCCACTAGTCAATTCGCTGCATGGCTGCGTCGTCCCACGGCGACATTTCTCGGTGCACGTTTGCGTCCACCAAAGCGCTAATTGTCTGATGCGACGTGAACAAATCCTGATGGCACGAGTGTTGCGAGTGCGCTGCGACCGCCTGGAAAACGGAGAACCGAGATGCGCAGTCTGAAATACACGGTGGTTGCCTTGACCCCGCTGCTCGGCGCCGGAGGTTTTGCACAAGGACTCAACCTCGGTATGAATGATGGCTTCATGTTGCAGGCGCAAGCGCCCGCGCAGACGGAATCGACGGGATCGTACGGCGCGATGAACGGCGGCGGGAGGCCCGAACCCGACCGTGAATCCGGCGCCGACGGTGCACCAACTCGTGTGAGCGGGAAAGTCAGGCCGGATGTCGGCAGCCCGATGGCTGTGGACTTCAAGGGCTCGCCGCGCGCGCACGCAAAAACGCAAACTCGCAAAGTCGGGAAGAAATCCAAGGACACGGTCGCGAACTGACGCAAGGTCCGAAGGGACGGAGGATACAACATCGAACATCCACACCGCCCCGCCGGGGTGGCTTGCGGGAGTTCCGCCCGACGCTGCGCCCTGCTGCTATTGGCAACTGCCGGCTTGTTGTTTGCTTGCGGAGGCTCCTCCGGCATTGCCACTGATGCCACCAGTACCACGGGGGGCACCGCCACCTTGGCGTGGGATGCGGTGACAGACGAGAATCTACAGGGGTACCGGGTGTACTACGGCACCTTCGCTGGAACATACCTTCAATCCCCTGGCCAGGGACTACCCGTAGGAAATGGCACGACCACCTATAAGGTCACCGGCCTGAGCACCGGCGCCACGTACTACTTTGCAGTCACCGCCTACGATTCGCGGGGCGACGAAAGCGCTTACTCGAACGAAGTGCACAAAGTCATTCCTTAACCGAATCTATTGAAGGATCACCGTCCGCCTCAACTCCTCCTCCCTCCCAGGCGGACGGCTCGGGCCCGCAGGAAATTGACCTCCTGCGGGTCTTTTTTTTCCGGCGTTTGCGCCGGGTTGCGAAGGCCGCTCCGGGGCCGGTAATATCAGCACTTCCACAGGGGGGATTTGCAGATGGCCGACGCAACGATCGAGTCCGTACTCCAGGAGGACAGGCTGTTTCCGCCGTCCCCCGAGTTCGTCATGCAGGCCAACGTGTCCGGCGCAGCGGCCTATCAGGCGCTGTGCGACGAGGCGGGTCGCGATTTCGAAGGCTTCTGGGGCCGGCTCGGCAGGGAGCACGTGCTCTGGCACAAGCCGTTCACGCGAGTGCTCGATGAATCGAACGCGCCCTTCTTCAAATGGTTCCACGACGGCGAGCTGAATGCGTCTTACAACTGCCTCGACCGGCACCTGAAGATGCAGGGCGACAAGACCGCCATCATCTTCGAAGCGGACGACGGCAAGGTCGCGAAGATCAGCTACAGGCAGCTCTACCACAAGGTCTGCCAGTTTGCGAATGCGCTGAAGGCACTCGGGATCAAAAAAGGCGAACGCGTCATCATTTACATGCCGATGTCGATCGAGGTGGTGACGGCGATGCAGGCCTGCGCCCGGATCGGCGCGACGCATTCGGTGGTGTTCGGAGGTTTCTCGGCGAAGAGCCTGCAGGAGCGCATCATCGACGCAGGGGCGGTGGCGGTGATCACCGCCGACGGGCAGATGCGCGGCGGCAAGGAAATCCCGCTCAAGCCCGCGGTGGACGAGGCGTTCGCTCTGGGCGGCTGCGAAGGCGTGAAGAACGTGGTCGTGTACAAGCGCACCGGGACTCCGGTCGCCTTTCAGGCGCAGCGCGACAAGTGGTGGCACGACGTGATCAGGGGCCAGGCCGAAACCTGCGAGCCGACCTGGGTGAACGCCGAACACCCGCTCTTCATCCTGTATACATCGGGCTCGACCGGCAAGCCGAAGGGTGTGCAGCACTCGACCGGCGGCTACCTGCTGATGACGGTCATCACCATGAAGTGGGTGTTCGACTACAAGCCCACGGACGTATTCTGGTGTACCGCGGACGTCGGCTGGGTGACCGGGCATAGCTACTGCACCTACGGCCCGCTCGCGGTCGGCGCGACCGAAGTGATGTTCGAAGGCGTCCCGGTGTGGCCGGACGCCGGGCGCTTCTGGAAAATGATCCAGGACCACGAGGTGACGGTGTTCTACACCGCGCCCACCGCGATACGCACGCTCATCAAGGCGGGAGGCGAGCTTCCGAAGAAATACAACCTGAAATCGCTGCGCATCCTCGGTACGGTCGGCGAGCCGATCAATCCCGAGGCGTGGATGTGGTACTACAACACCGTCGGCGACCAGCGCTGCCCGATCGTCGACACGTGGTGGCAGACCGAAACGAGCAGCCATCTGATCACGCCGCTTCCCGGCGTGCATGCATTGAAGCCGGGCTCCTGCACCATGCCGCTGCCCGGAATCATGGCGGCGATCGTGGACGAGACCGGCCGCGACGTCGACAAGGGCAAGGGCGGAATCCTCGTCATCAAGCGCCCGTGGCCGGGAATCATCCGCACCATCTGGGGCGATCCGGAGCGCTTCAAGAAGAGCTACTTCCCCGAAGACTTCAAGGGCAAGTATTACCTCGCGGGCGACGGCGCGAGCCGCGACAAGGACGGATACTTCCGCATCATGGGCCGCATAGACGACGTGCTGAACGTGTCGGGGCACCGGCTCGGCACGATGGAGATCGAGTCGGCGCTGGTGGCGAACGTCAAGCTCGTCGCGGAGGCCGCGGTGGTGGGGCGGCCGGATGAAATGACGGGCGAAGCGGTGTGTGCATTCGTCGTTCTGAAAGGCCCGCGGCCATCGGGCGACGAGGCGAAGAAGGTCGCGCAGGAGCTGCGCGACTGGGTCGGCAAGGAAATCGGCGCGATCGCCAAGCCGAAGGACATCCGCTTCGGCGACAACCTTCCCAAGACGCGCTCCGGGAAAATCATGCGGAGGCTGCTGCGCTCCATCGCCAAGGGCGAGGAGATCAAGCAGGACGTCTCGACCCTGGAGAATCCCGCGATCCTGGAACAGCTCAAGCAGTCCACCTGACAAAAGAATTCCCTTTCCCCTGCGGGAGAGAGGGTAGGGTGAGGGGCAAGCGGGAGAGGGTGAACGAATAACGGAGAGGTGGATGAGTGGTTTAAGTCGCACGCCTGGAAAGCGTGTTTAGGTTAATAGCCTAACGCGGGTTCGAATCCCGCCCTCTCCGCCAAGACCCGTCCCAGGAAGTCCCAGAACGTCCGTCGTTGGATCCGTACGGGAATGCCACAACCGCGTCTCTAATCGGATGCAATAATTCCGCGCTAACAATCCCAGGGATTCGGGTTTTCCGTTCCAAGGCCATAGCTCGCGATAGCCTTGGCCACGACCGCGCGCTCGACGCCGCCTTCATCGGCGAGCGCCTTGAGCGCGGCGACCGTCACGTGATGGCGATCGACCTCGAAGAAGCTGCGTAGCGCCGCGCGCGTGTCGCTGCGGCCGTAGCCGTCGGTTCCAAGCGTGACGTAGCGGCGAGGCGTCCACGTGCGGATGAGGTCTGGAACCGTACGCATGTAGTCGGTCGCGGCGACGATGGGGCCGCTCGTGTTCGCAAGGCAGCGCTCGACCCAGGATTTCCTCGGCTCGGCCTCCGGATGCAGACGGTTCCAGCGCTCGGCGCCCAGGCCGTTGCGGCGCAGTTCGGTGAAGCTGGTGACGCTCCATACGTCGGCGGCGACCCCCCAGTCCTTCTCCAGCATTTCCGCCGCCGCCAGCACCTCTCGCAGTATTGTCCCCGCGCCGAGCAGTTGCACCGCGTTTTTCTTTTGAGCGTTCGCGGCGCGCAATTTGTACATGCCCTTGAGGATGCCATCCCTCGCATCCTCCGGCATCGGCGGATGCGCGTAGTTTTCGTTCATCACGGTGATGTAGTAAAAGACATCTTCCCGCGCTTCGAGCATGCGCCGCATGCCGTCCTGCACGATGGCGATCAACTCATAGCCGAAGCATGGATCCCAGGCCACGCAATTGGGCACGGTGGAAAACAGCAGATGGCTCGACCCATCCTCGTGCTGCAAACCCTCGCCGGAGAGCGTGGTGCGCCCGGCCGTGGCGCCGAGCAGAAAACCGCGCGCGCGCGAATCGCCCGCGGCCCAGATCAGGTCGCCGACTCGCTGGAAACCGAAGCAGGAGTAGAAGATATAGAACGGCAGCATCGACACGCCGTGCGCGCTGTAGCTGGTCGCGGCGGCTAGCCAGGACGAGATCGCGCCGGCCTCGCTAATGCCTTCTTCCAGAATCTGCCCGTCCTTCGCTTCCTTGTAGTAGAGGAGTTCGTCCCTGTCTTCGGGTTCGTAAAGCTGGCCGAAGGGAGAATAGATCGCCACCTGGCGAAACAGCGATTGCATACCGAAAGTGCGCGCCTCGTCGGCGACTATGGGCACGACATGCTTTCCGATGGATTTGTCGCGCAGAAGCTGCGAGAGCATCTGCACGAACACCATGGTGGTCGATTGCTCGCGTTCGCCGGTGCCCGCGAGCAGCTTGCTGAATTCGGATAGCGCCGGAACGGGCAGGTTCCGCGTCCCTGCTTCGCGTGAAGGCAGGTAGCCGCCGAGCGCAATGCGGCGCGCGTGCAGGTATTTCATCTCGGGAGCGTCCTCGCCCGGTTTGTACAGGCGCAGCGCGCCTACGTCCGCGTCGGAAAGCGGCAGGGCGAAGCGATCGCGGAAAGCCAGCAATGCGTCGTCCTCCAGCTTTTTCTGCTGATGGGCGCCCATCTTGCCTTGCCCCTCGTGACCCATGCCGTAGCCCTTCTTGGTCTGCGCGAGAATCACGGTCGGCTGGCCCCTGTGCGACGCGGCCGCGAGATAGCCGGCGTAGATCTTCACCGGGTCGTGACCACCGCGCCTGAGCCGGTCGATATCTTCGTCCGACAGATGCGCCACGATCGCTTGCAGCTCGGGATACTTGTTGAAAAAATGCTCGCGATTGAAGCGGCCGTCGGTAGCGGCGTAGGTCTGAAACTCGCCATCGACGGTTTCGTGCAGTCGTTTGAGGATGACGCCTTCGGTATCGCGCGCGAACAGCGGGTCCCAGTCCGAGCCCCACAGCACCTTGACGACGTTCCAGCCGACGCCCGCGTACAACCCCTCCAGCTCCTGGACGATCGAACCGTTGCCGCGCACCGGCCCATCCAGCCGCTGCAGATTGCAATTGACGACGAAGATGAGATTGTCGAGACCTTCGCGCGCCGCGAGCGAAAGCCCGGCGATGGACTCCGGCTCGTCCATCTCCCCGTCGCCCACGAAGCACCATACCTTGCGCGCGGCCGTTTGCAGAATGCCGCGATCGGCGAGGTAGCGCATGAAGCGCGCCTGGTAGATCGCGTTCAGCGCGCCGAGCCCCATCGAACCCGTCGGGAACTGCCAGAAACCCGGCATCAGCCATGGGTGACAGTAGGACGACAGTCCCTTGCCTGCGGTTTCGCGCCGGTAATTCGCCAGATTTTCCTCGGCAAGCCGTCCTTCCAGAAAAGCGCGCGCATAGACGCCCGGCGCGGAATGCGGCTGGAAATACACCGCATCGCCGTTCGGGCCAGCGCGGAAAAAATGGTTGTACCCCACTTCGAACAGGTCCGCGGATGAAGCATAGGTCGCCAGGTGCCCGCCAAGTTCCGGGTGCTCGCGATTGGCGCGCACCACCATGGCGAGCGCGTTCCAGCGCACCAGCGCGCCGAGCCTTGCCTCAACCTCAAGATTGCCGGGGAACTGGGGCTGATCGGCAAGCGAGACGGTGTTGCAATACGGCGTACTGAGAAAGGGCGGCAGCGGAACGCGCCGCGCACGGGCATGATCGAGCAACCGGCGCAGAAGGAAATGTGCGCGCTCCGCGCCTTCCGTCTCCAGTACCGCATCGAACGCTTGCAGCCATTCGCGGGTTTCGACCGGATCGGCGTCCTTGGGCAACACGCGCCAGTACCCGGAAAAAACCAGCTCGGTGCGGTCGGAAAGATCAGTCATGCAACCCTCCGTAATTCGCGGTCGAGGCGTGTCGACGGCCGCTCAAGTCTGACCATGCCATTCTACGGTCAGCCGCGCCTCCGCGTTGATGGCTAGGCCGCCGCACCCGCCTTCGCGCGCCCGAGGGCGGCGGAGCCGGGGAACACCAGCGACTTGATCACCACCGGCACGGCGCCGGAAGTCTCGAGCAGCGCCCCGATGTCGATGAAGTCGAATTCCTTCAGGACGATCCCGTCGATCGAGACGATCGGGTTGGAAAGCCCGGTTTCCTCCCGGCAGTGGATGCCGATCAGTCCGCCGACGTCGCCGTCCCCGACCAGGATGAGCGGAAGGCCGCGCCCGAGCGCACTCGCGAGGCCGGCGACGATTCCCCGGCAGAAGGCGTCCAGCCGCTCATACGTCGCCGAGCCCTTCCAGCGGTAGCGGAGCGCAACCGCTCGCTCCCCGCCGTCGAGATCGAGACGGCGCAGCGCAGCTCCGACCGATTCGGATATTCTTTCCACGGCGAGAGTCTCGGCGTCGAGCGGTAAATTCGGCGTGACGACCGGCACGTTCTTCACAGGGAGCACACTTTGCGGCGCGACGAAGATGGTGCTGCCGCTCACCTGGATCGTGTACTGGGAGGCGCCGATCACGGTGGCGCGGATTCCTTCGTCGGAAGGCTCGATGCGCGGTCCCCAGGTCTTGATTCGGGCGAGGATCGCGGCGGCGAACGCCGGGCCAAGATCGCCGAAGGCCCGGTCCTCGCGCCCGTAGATGTACTCCGAAATACCGCCCGAGAAGCTGACCACGTCCGGCTTGCGCCCGCTGCGCAAGGGGTCGAGCCGCAGCAGGGCTGCCGTGCCGGCGTCGAGGGCGGGCTCGCTGATGGTCGCGAACAAACGGTCGGCCATGCGCTCGACCATCGTGTTCAAGCGGTTCGCATCGGGCTTCCCGCCCATTTCGAGGAGGAGCCCGACCTCGGCGGCGAAACGCCGGCCGGCTTCCTCGATGCGCGCCACGCGCCCTTCGGCGTCGAAGGAGACGATGCGGGCCCCGACGTCGACCGCGGTCAGGTCGGCGATTTCGCCGGCCTCGCACACGGCGATCTTGGAGGTCCCGCCGCCGATATCGATGTTCATGACGCGGGCGGATTCGCGGATCGAGCGCGCGCAGGCACCCGAGCCGAACGCGGCGAGGGTGGCTTCGAGCGCATCGCCCGCGCTTACCGAAACGAATTTTCCCGCCTGCGAGGCGAACAGTTCGCCGATCGCCCGGGCGTTGCTGCGCCGGACGGCGACGCCCGTGAGGATGAGGGCGCCCGTGTCGATTGCGTCGGGATCGACTCCGGCGAGCTCGTATTGCCGGTCGATGAAGCGCCGAGCGCTAGAGCGTCGATGGTCGCGTCGCCGGCATACGGAGTGAGAAGGACCTCGGATTCGTGAATGACTCTGCGCTCGGACACGACGTAGCGGTTGTCGAGCCGCTCGAGCACGAGGCGCGAGAACACGAGGTGCGAGGTGGAGGAGCCGATGTCGACGCCGACGCTCGTGAGGCGGATCTCGTCCTCGATCTCGAGGCTGCGCCTGACGTTGGTGAAGAAGACCCGCCCGCCTTCCTCGCTCATGGGAAGGGCGGGGCTACTTCCTTGCCGGCGGAACGTACCAGCCCGGATCCATCCGGTTCGGCACGCTGCTCTTCGCGAGCGTTTCCCCGTATTCCTTGCGGATGAACGGGTCCTCCATCCAGTACGGAATGGAAGTTCCGCCGTCGGGAATGTCGATCGCGGTGTAGTCGGTGTGTTTTTCCCCCGGCGCGCCGGGATCGCGGCCCGGGTTGTGCGGGCCGAACCAGGCGGTGAGGCGGAAAGGGTCTTTCGATACGCTGAAGTGCTGGTGGTACCAGCGCGCGCCGCCGGGCGCGGCGCTCACCATCCCGACCGGCTCGTAGTCGACGCGCTTCACTTCGTCCATGCGGCCGTCCTTCCACGGCGTGACGCCCAGCCGCTCGGGCCAGGTATAGGTGTAGCCCTTGCCCTTGACGCAGATGAGCACCGCGGCCGAGGTGTGCGCGTGTCCCTTCGAGTAGCGGCCGTTCTCGTGCTGGCCGATCCAGAAGTAGAAGCAGTTGTCGGTCATGAACGGCTCGACGCGCCGCCATCCGGGGGAGCGCCGGTTGTCCAGAGGAAGATCGCAGTCGACGATGTCCGGAATGAAGTTCGTGCGCCGCATCGCGAGGCCTCGCACCGGGTCGGGCTCGATATCGTCCTTCGGCTTGAAGAAATCGTCCGCGCCGTTGAAGCGCTCGCGGAACACGAACGGATTGTTGAACACCGCGTCCACGTTGTTGATCATGTTGAGCACGTTCGGCGCCGTGGTGCCCGCGAGCAGCAGCGCGCCGCCGGAGGTGGCGTTCACCAGGCGGTGCCAGGCGTTCATCGGGATCGAGAACATCGAGCCCTTCTGCCACTCGAAGACGTGTCTCTTCGCGTCGCCCTCCTGCCAGACTTCGGTCGTGCCGCGACCCTCGACGACGAGAAAGATCTCCTCGTACATGTGCTTCTCGGGGTTGAGCGCGCCCGCGGGAGGGATCTCCACGACATAGCAGCCCCACTTGGTCTCGGTGCCGTGAAGCTGGATATAGTGGCCGCGGCCGCCGGTGCGCTTCCAGGGCGCGAGCGGCAGGTCCTGCACTTTGCGTATGCCGATGCCGCGGAACACCGGGATGCCCTCGGACGCCATGAAGGCGTCGTAGGGGGTGGGCTGTTTCTTGAACTCGCCGAATCCGGCCTTGCGCGTGCCCGTCGGCTCGTGCCAGTGGGTTTGGTCTTTTTCGTGCGGCATGATCTCGCTCTCGATGTTCTGATATACGGAACACAGTTCCGTTCTTTTGCAAAGCGCTCTCATTCGACCATATAATCCCCGCGAGCGTCAATCGCGCGCGAGCGACCCGCGGAATCGCGGCAGGCGCGAGGAGGAGGAGGAAATCGATGCGGTCGAAGGGCCCGACCATCCTGTTTCAAGCGCTTGTCCTGGGCACCGCGTGCGTTTCGTTCGCGAGCGCGCAATCCCCGGAGAAAAATCAATCGGTCTACCTCTACCAAGGCGCAGACCGCGCGCAGCGCCTTGCCGAGCGGGCCCGGCAGGAGGGGACGCTCGTCATGTACACCTCGCTCGCGACCTCGGAATCGGTGCCGCTCACCCAGGCGTTCGAGAAGAAATACGGCGTCAAGGTCCAGCTGTGGCGCTCGCTCAGCGACCAGGTGGTGAGGCGCGCCTTGAACGAAGCCAAGGCGCGCCGTCATGTCGTGGATGTCGTCGAGACCAACGGCCCGGAGCTGGAGGCGCTCGCGCGCGAACGCGTGACCGCGCCTTTTTTCAGCCCCCACATCGCCGACATTCCCTCGTGGGGCGTGCCCGCGCACCGCATGTGGGTCTCGGATCGCGTCGACTTCTTCGTGGTGGCGTTCAATACGGCGAAGGTGCGCCGCGAGGAGCTTCCGGCGACCTACGAGGGCTTCCTCGACCCCAAGTGGAGAGGGCGGATCGGGCTCGAAGCGACCGATCAGGAGTGGCTCGCCGGGCTCGCCAAGCACTGGGGCGAGAAGCGCGCCCTCGATTTCTTTCGCGGCCTGGTCGCGATGAAGCCCGACGTGCGCAAGGGGCACGTGCTGCTGTCCGAGATGGTCGTGGCCGGCGAGGTGCCCGTCAGCCTCACCAATTACGCATCCAACGCCGATTCGATGAAGCGCCGCGACAAGCCGATCGACTGGAAGCCGGTCGAGCCGGTGATCGGCAGGCCGCAGGCGATCGGGCTCGCGGCCAACGCGCCCCATCCGAACGCCGCGCTGCTCTTCGCCGATTTCGTGCTGTCCCCGGAAGGCCAGCAGCTTTTCAACTCCATGGGGAGGTTTCCCTCGAGCCGGAAGGTGGCGAGCGACCGGGTGACGTTTCCCTACTTGATGCTCGACCCGATCGCCCTGATCGACGAAGACGAGAAATGGCTCGAGCAGTGGAACGAGCTCGTCACGGGGAAATAGAACGGCGATGGAACGAAAAGTCAATTCCGCAAGATCCCGCACGCGCCTCTCGTCGGTGGCGAATTCCTTGCGGCTCATCAAGGCGTTTTCCGAGGACGAGTACGAGATCGGCATCAGCGATCTCGCCAAGCGGCTCGGGTTGGCGAAGAGCACCGTACACCGGCTCGCCTCGACGCTGCTCGAGCAGGGGATCCTCGAGCAGAACTCAGGCGACGGCAAATATCATCTCGGGCTCGCCCTGTTCGAGCTGGGGGCGATGGTGCGCCGGAAAATGGACTTCACCATGGAAGCGCGGCCTTTCCTTCGCGCGCTCATGGAGAAAACCGGCGAAACCGTGCATCTCGCGATTCTCGATCACGATTCGATCCTGTACATCATCACCCACGAGAGCAAGCAGGCCCTGCGCATGGGCTCGAAAGTCGGCACCCGCGCGCCGGTGCACTCCACCGCGGTCGGCAAGGCGCTGCTCGCCTTCCTTTCCGAGGACGAGCTCGAGCGCATCATCGCCCTCGGGCTTCCGGCGAGCACGCCCCGGACGATCGTCGAGCCCAAGGCCTTGCGCCGCGAGCTGGCGACGGTGCGCGCGCGCAATTACGCGGTCGACGACGAGGAGAGCGAGATCGGACTTCGCGCGATTGCGGCGCCGATACGCATCTACTCGGGCAACGTCGTCGCGGCGATCAGCATCGCCGGCCCGGTGCACCGCATGGCGAGAAAGGCGCTGCTCGGCTGGGTGCGCGAGCTGGTGGACGCCGCCGAGGCGGTTTCACAGCGGCTCGGCTGGCAAGCGTCGCGCGCGGAGGCCCTGCCGAAGCGCGCCTGATCAAACCGCGCCTGGCTCAAATTCCGAGCCGCTGCCAGATCGTCGAGGTGAGCCCCGCCTGGTTCATGGTGTAGAAGTGCAGGCCGGGCGCTCCGGCCGAGAGCAGCCGGTCGCACAGGTCGGTCACCACGTCCAGGCCCAAGCTTCGAATCGAGGCGACGTCGTCGCCGAGACTCTGCATCTTCAGGCGCAGCCAGCGCGGAATCTCGGCACCGCAGGCGTCCGAGAAGCGAGCCAGCTGCGAGAAATTCCCTATCGGCATGATTCCCGGGACGATGGGCAGGTCGATGCCGAGCGCCTCGCAATCGTCGACGAAGCGCAAATAGGAATCGATGTTGTAGAAATACTGCGTGATCGCAGCGTCCGCGCCGGCGTCGACCTTGCGCTTGAAATTTCGCAGGTCCTCGTGCGGGCTGCGCGCCTGGGGATGGAACTCCGGATAGCAG
>Ga0209472_1001124_pt1 | contig 15551 bp, 16 predicted proteins | sample GraSoiAngelo_130_FD_185887 | JGI IMG/M metagenome (GOLD analysis project Ga0209472, IMG submission 185887) | Grasslands soil microbial communities from the Angelo Coastal Reserve, California, USA - 14_0929_02_20cm (SPAdes) (version 2) | ecosystem: Environmental > Terrestrial > Soil > Grasslands ...
TCTATTGTCTCGCAAATCCAGCCTAAATCGCAGCAAAACAGTGTGGCGCGGGCACCCCTTCGACTTCGCTCAGGGCAGGCCCTCGCCCGCGAACAGCGTGGACCGTCGCCGTTCCCGACCCCTAGCTGGCAGGAAACTCCCACCGCGTCGCGCTGTTCAGGGTTTTCTTCTCATCCAATCCGAACACAGTGACAGGACGAACAGCGAAGATCGGCTCTTTATAAGAGAAAATATCCTTTTCGAAACCGGACATATCGAATTTGTACTTACGCTCGTAAAGCGAAAGTACTCGCCGGAGCAGCGCAGCATCCCGCACCCTCTCAGCCACTCCTTCAACAATCACAGCCTGATTCGCCCGCTCCGTACAAATCACACATCTCGGATTTCGATCCAGGTTCTTTGCCTTACGAGACTTTGAACCAGTGCTGAAGTAAATTGTCCCATCGAGCCACAGTGCCCAGACGACCATCACGTGAGGCGTTCCATCTGGGCGCGACGTGGCGATCCAATAATTGTGGCTTTTGTTCAGCAGGCGCTCAGCCCAACTCCAGGGAAGCAATCCCTTCGCGCCCTTTGGCAGGCCATACCCGGGCATGTAAGGACGGCTGGCGTGGGGCTTCGCCATTTTCGCAATGGATTGTTTCTTCGGAGGCATTGCTAGAGATTCTGCTGCGTCCAGCGATCCAGCCGTTGCAGCGCCTGGTTCAGGTTCTCAAGCGAGTTAGCCACGCTGAATCGCAAATAGCCCTCGCCAAAATCGCCGAACGCCGTTCCAGACAGGCAGGCCACGCCAGCGTCCTCCAGCAAAGCGTCTGCAAGCTTCTTGGATTTCCAGTGAGTCTTCGTAATGTTGGGAAACACGTAGAACGCGCCTTTGGGCATGCGGCACGAGAATCCTTTAATGCGATTCAGTCCGGCAACGAAAGCATCGCGTCGCCGGTGGAACTCGGCGCGCATCCCATCCACCGAACTCTGGTCACCGCGTATGGCTTCAATCCCCGCCATCTGCGTGAAACTCGCTGTGCAGGAATTAGAATTCGTCATCAGCCGCGTGACATGGGCCGCGAGGTCCGCGCGCATCACGCCATACCCCATGCGCCAGCCCGTCATGGCATAAGTCTTCGAAAATCCGTCAAGCAGAATGGTGCGGTGTTTGAATCCCGGCACCGACATGATCGAATAGTGCTCGCCCTCGAAAATCAGCCGGCTGTAGATCTCGTCTGAAAGCACCATGATGTTGCGGTCGCCGATGGCCTCGGCGATGTCGCGAATGTCTTGTTTGCTCAGCACACCGCCAGTCGGATTCTGCGGCGAATTCAAAATAATCAGCTTGGTGCGATCGTTGATGAGGGAGGCAAGTTCATCGACATCCAGCCCAAAATCTTTCTCTTCTTGCAAGCGAATGGGAACTGCGCGCGCGCCGACGTATTGAATCATCGACTCGTAGATGGGAAAACCGGGATTCGGGTAGATGACTTCATCCCCCACATCAGCAAGAGTAAGAATACTGAAGAAGATGATGGGTTTGCCGCCTGGAACAACGACCACTTCGTCGCTCGCGACTTCGACTCCGCGAGAGCGGCTTACATATTCGGCAATGGCTTGGCGAAGATCGGGGAGGCCCGCAGAAGGTCCGTAATGCGTCCAACCTTTATGTAATGCTTGAACTCCAGCCTCGATAATATTTTTCGGGGTATCAAAATCGGGTTCGCCGATTTCCAAATGAATAATCTCTTTGCCTTGCCGCTCCAGCGCCCGTGCTTTGTTGAGAATTTCAAACGCGGTTTCTGTGCCCAAGCGCGACATGCGCTCCGCCAAGCGGAGCTCGTACTGAACGGCTTTCTCCATGGGACAAAACAGAAATTATACCCCGCTAGTGCGCACGCAAGGGACAGGCCGCTCGGCGGTCAAGCCAAGCGGAGCTGGGCAGTTAAATCGCGGGTATGCTGCGAGCCGTCCGATGCGTGCCTTCTAAGAGTTGGGGGTGCCCCGCCAACAAGCACCGAACCGATCCCATTCGGGAGCTTCTCTCTTAATCGTTGGCGGCAGCGGAGATTGGCTGAGAAGCATCTCGTAGGCGTGCCCCAGCCACGATCTGTTTAGATTCGATCCAGTTCGGGGCGACATCCCGCTCGTCATTCGGACGATTCATGGTGAATGCCGCCACCACCCGCTTCTGCTGCAGCCACCAGACGCTGAAGCTCTTGCTAGAAATATCTCCGCGATGGACCACCTCGTCTGCGTCGGAGGAATCGCCCCAGTATTCGTAGGAAAGATCGAACACATCAGAAAAGAAGTAAGGCACATGCCTAAAAGGAGCTCGTTCGCCCATTAGCGTTCGAGCACAATGCTGGCCCTGAGAAACGGCGTTGTCCCAATGTTCGACGCGCCTGTGTTTGGCGAAGAGCACATCCCAATAGTTCGCAACGTCACCCGCGGCATAGACGTCCGGTAGGCTCGCTTCCAGATATTCATTCACCATCACACCATCCGCAACCTCGAGTCCGCTATTGGTGAGCATCTCAGTTGCAGGCGTGACCCCAACGCCAGCGACGACCAAGTCGCACGGGATTGCTTGGCCACTCGCAAGAACGACTGATTGCACTGAGCCATCACCTCGCAGTTCGGTGACAGTGGCGTTCTTTACGATCTGCACACCACGCGAACTGTAATAGTCCTCAAAGAATTCGGACATCTCCGGGGTGAATAGGCGCTTCCAGATTCGATCTTGATTGAGAACCATGGTGACTTCGATGTTCCTTTGCGCCAGTACCGCGGCTACTTCCATGCCGATGAAACCACCTCCGATCGCCACAGCGCGCTTCGCTCGTTCTGCTGCACGGCGAATGGACTTGGAGTCCTCCATAGACCGAAGGTAGAACACCTGTTGGAGTTTCGCTCCGGGAACTTCGAGCGTTCGAGGATGGGCACCGGTAGCGATGATCAGCTTCTCGAAGCCAAACTCTCCACCTGATTTCAGATTCAGCCGCTTACGATTGCAATCGACCGACGAGACTTCACAGCCAAGCTTTAGCTCGATCCCATGATTGCGGTAGAAGTCTTCGGCGTTGATCCTGATGGCTTCCTCGGTGTCCTTACCCGCAAGAAAACCTTTCGATAGCGGCGGCCGCTCATATGGCACCGAATTGTCGGCGGACAGAATTGCGAGCTCACCTGGCTTCAATCCGAGTTCAACCATTTGCTTGGCTGCATAACCTGCAACCATCCCGCCGCCGACAATCACAAATTTCGCAGCGTCCATCTTTCTCTCCGTCAGTTACGGCGATGCATTTCGGCGAAGGTTGCGTTTTCAAGGGCGAGGCAAACTAACCATTGCGACGTAGGTCAACCCGGCGAATGCCTCCAAGATGACCCGGCTATGCTGCGGGTTCGTCCTCTCCGTCCCGGTATTCGCCGGGTACATCGTCCTCCGGAACTTGGCGCGTAGTGACCTCAGACACGTCAGCGTCCTTGGCGTTTTCCACTCCGTACACAGCGTCCGCTTCGAAGGCATTGCCCTCTTCGATTAATTCCTCGACACTTTCGGAGTCGGCATCGGCGACGTTTGGGATCTGTTGAATGTCACCGGACTGCCCAGCCGAGTCCGGGCCCAGCTCATTTGGTTTCCGTTCATTTTTTTTGTCATGTTTTTGCTCCGTATATCGCGCGCTAGCAAGTCTATTGGTTTCTGAATCTCCCATCGTTGGCCTTTACATATCGTAGTAACGTCCGTTGACTTCTTCTCCCATGATCGCAAAGTCTGCCTTCGATGTGCTCAGCGGATCGGACTTCCAGGAAAACCCGATCGAGGGCACTTCGATTTGGGCCTCCAGCTGACATGTGGCGCGAGTACCTGTGAAGCGGAAATGCCTGGAAGGATCGTCATATTTCACGGGTTCTCCAGTGGTTTTCCAAACCATCTTGAAAATCATGCTTGCGGGAGTGGCAATGGACTCCAGAGCCGGCCAGCGCGGCTGGTCTACCACTGGCACGTTCTGCATTTCGAGCGTGAAAGTGCTCCCATCTGGACTGATGGTGAGGCCATGCTCCGGGACCGGCACAACCCAATAGAGTCCAGATAGCGAAATCGGAGGATGACAATCGTGTATTTGATTTGCAGGGACCGCCAGCCCCTTGAACAACGTTAGTCATATGTGTGTGAAAGTCCCTTGCTGTGTTGCGCGAGCCGCCCAATATTCTCCTTGCATCACACCGTAATCGGTAGTGGGACTGCCGAACGCGATCCGGTTTCCCTGATTGTCTGTGCCCATGCCTGTAAAGGTACTCGAACGCGCGACCTGTCCTTTGAAGTGGTAGATATGCGACGGTTCGAGGTTTGGGCCTGCCGGCTGATTGTGACTGCCATTCTTATCTAACGATGGAATCGGATAAGGGTCGGTGCCGCCGTTCGCGGTCATCGGTTGTTGGTCGGCCATTGCGTACTTCGCAGATGGAATCGCGAAAGGAAGCAGGGCCAGAGCACCCGATTTCAGGATGCCTCTCCGACTGAAGTGTGCGAGGGACTTAGTGAGCGGATCCATCAGTCCACCTCCATCAAGAGAATTACTGCCCAAACATCATAGCTCTACATCGTAATGGCTACTCGATTGCTGGGTCTATTGATGATTCCACATGAAGAAAAGCGGCGATTTCGCTGAAGTTCTTTATTTTGTTGGCGTCCCCGACGGGATTTGAACCCGTGTTACCGCCGTGAAAGGGCGATGTCCTAGGCCGGGCTAGACGACGGGGACGATGAGGCGGGCGTCTGCGGCTGATTGATCGTAACAGCGGGCCAATTGAGAGTCAAAACGCTCAGTTTACAACGCCACGTTACTTTCGATGCCGCATTATTTTGCCAAGCGATGCGACACGGTGGTCACGCCAGCAAACTCTTCTGCGGGTTCGAACACTGGCGCCGCTCTCGCCTGTCGCGCACGATCGTAAACGCGAACATACTCTTTCGCTGAGGCGTTCCAGGAAAAATCTTTGTTCATGCCGTTGCGCATGAGCGTCTGCCAGGAACTCTGATCGCGAAACGCCTGCAAAGCCTGCTTAATGGTTAGCAGCAGCGCTTCACCGCTGTATTCGGTGAATTTGAAGCCAGTGCCTCGTCCGGTTCGCGCGTCCCAGGGCTCAATCGTATCGTCCAGGCCGCCGGTGGCGCGCACAATTGGCACGGTTCCGTACTTCAAGCTGTAAATCTGATTTAGCCCGCACGGCTCGTATTTCGAAGGCATCAAAAACATGTCGCTGCCGGCTTCGATCTTGTGTGCTATCGCGTTATCGTAAGCAACTTTCACGGCAATCTTGTGAGGGAACTGCTTGTTCAGCCGTAGAAACAGGTCTTCATATTGCTTGTCGCCTGCGCCCAACGCGACCACGATCATCTCCTCGCGCGCGAGGCGATCCATAATCTGCGAGATCAGGTCGAACCCTTTCTGCGCCGCAAAGCGCGAGACAATTCCAATCACCGGCAACCGCGGATCAGCATTTGTAACTCCGAAAGCCGCTAGCAGATCACGTTTGCAGAGCTGCTTGCCGCTGAGGTCTTGCGGCGAGTAGTGCGTGGCGATGAATTTATCCGTCTGCGGACTCCACTCATCGTAATCTACTCCGTTCAAAATTCCAGTCACTGTTGAGGCACGATCGCGCAATACCCCTTCAAGGCCAAACCCAAATTCCGTGGTCTGGATTTCCTGGCTATATTTGCGGCTGACCGTGGTGACAAAGTCGGAATACACCAAGGCCCCTTTTAAGAAATTGACGTTTCCAAAGAATTCCATCTTCGAGATGGTGAACAGATCCCACGGCAGCGTCAGCAGCGGTAAGGTATCAGGCGGGAATAAGCCCTGATATCCCATATTGTGGATGGTGAAGACAGTGGCTACATCACGAAACGCAGGATCCTCCCCGTATTGCGTGCGCAACAATACTGGAATCAAAGCCGACTGCCAGTCGTGGCAGTGAAACAGGTGCGGCGCGCCCAGAATCTTGGAAGCTTCAAGCACTGCCCGCGAGAAGAGCGCGAACCGCTCCGCATTATCGGGATAATCACCTGCTGAAGTCCCATATAGCGCTTCACGATCAAAAAATGGCGGATACTCCACAAAATAAAATTGCACGCCAGAATGGTTGCCGGCAGCCACTACTGAAGCGAAGCGGTACCGGTCATCGAATGGTACCGTGATGCTGCGTACCACTGTCTGAGCGTCACTCAGTTTTGTCTGGCGATAGCGTGGGACATAAACGCTGACCTGATGTCCCAGCGCGGCCAGCGCTCGAGGCAGAGCACCTACTACATCGGCTAATCCACCGGTCTTGGAAAAAGGCACGCATTCCGAAGCCGCAAACGCAATATGCATGAAGACTGCTCCTTATAAACTCATCGCCCTGCTTCTGCGGCACACGCTATCATAGTGAGTGCTGAGCCATCCCCGCAGAGGACTTGCAGGACACCTGTCAGTCTAAACGCCGGGAAGAAAGAGGGTCAACGTGCCGAAGATCACAGCATCACCTCCGCGCCCCCCACGTAAACCCAAATTGGGCCAACACTTTCTTGCGGATCACTCGGCGGCGGGCAAAATTGTTGAGGCGCTGGGCGATGTCTCTCAAGGCACAGTCCTCGAAGTCGGCCCTGGACGAGGAATCATCACTTCCCTGCTGGCGCCGCGAACTCGCAGGGTAATCGCCATCGAACTAGATCGGGTGCTGGCGGCACAGTTGCGCATGAAATTTGCCCTCAGGCCAAATGTGGAGATCATTGAAGGCGACATTCTTGCGATTGATTTTAGTACGTTGTTTGGCCCCAAACCTGGCAGTACGCGGCCTGGCATAGACTTCAAGCCTGAGCCGGTTCGCGTCGTCGGAAATCTTCCCTATTACATTACATCGGACATTCTGTTGCGCCTCTTTGCTCATCGCCAGTATTTCGAAACCATTGTCATCATGCTGCAGCGGGAGGTTGCCGAACGCCTGGCAGCGGCGCCGGGAACCAGCGACTATGGCCTGCTTTCGGCAACAGCTCAACTCTATGCGCGCGTGGATAACTTATTTACCTTGCCGCCCGGCGCCTTTTCGCCGCCGCCTAAAGTGCACTCGACTGTGGTTCGCCTGACGCTTGCGCCGCGCATTGAAAGTCTGCGTGTGCCGGAAGAAGAATTTATTAGTTTTCTCAAACTCTCTTTCGGTCAAAAAAGAAAGACGCTGTGGAACAATCTCAAATCGCAATATGCGCCGGACGTCCTGCGAAGCGCGTTGGAGAAGACCGCAGTAAAACCCACTGTGCGTGCTGAGGCATTGTCGTTAGAAAAGAGCGCGGCCCTGTTCCGAGCGCTAAACGGTACCGGAAAGTGAGGTCAGTTTTAGCAAGGGATTCCCATGCAGTCAACCATCCGCCAACCCGCCGTTGCGGGCCGCTTCTATCCACGCGATCCCAAAGCTCTGCTCGCGGACGTCCAATCCTATCTCTCTCCACGCCAGTCGCCGACCACCGCGCTCGGCTGCGTAGTTCCCCACGCCGGTTATATGTACTCGGGCCACGTTGCCGGCGCAGTTTTCGCCAAACTGGAAATACCATCTCGCTGCATCCTGATGTGCCCTAACCACACCGGCATAGGCCATCCCCTTGCGATCATGAGCGAAGGTCTCTGGCAAACTCCGCTCGGGCTGGTAAATATCGATCACGAGCTGGCTGAAAATCTGAGCCGCTCCTTCCCTGGCCTCGAAGAAGATTCTGGCGCCCATCGCGCCGAGCACGCCGCTGAAGTCGAGCTTCCATTCCTGCAATCGTTGAAACCAGACATCACTTTCGTTCCCATCGCCCTCGGCACCGGTCGGTATGAAACTCTCGAAAGCCTTGGGACCGCCATTGCGGAAGTCATTTCAAAGCAGGGCGAGCGCATCCTCATCCTTGCGTCCAGTGATATGAATCATTATGAGAACGACCAAATCACCCGCATAAAGGACCACAAAGCCATTGACCAGATTCTCGCCCTCAATCCGCGCGGACTTTATGACGTCGTCATGAAAGAAGAGATCAGCATGTGCGGATTCGGACCAACTGTCGCCATGCTCACCGCCGCTCTCAGCCTGGGTGCCACCAAGGCCGAGCTGATCAAGTACGCTACTTCTGGTGACGTCTCTGGCGACCACAACATGGTCGTCGGTTACGCGGGGATTATCGTGAGCTGACGTTATCCAGTCCCCGCCTGGACAGTGCCTTTAGTACCCAGGTTCCACGCCGGGAATCCCTTATAATCACTGCAAACTGGCTTAGAATCTGCACTCTTATATAGAGGATACGGGTGGACCCTGTTCTGGCAACGGCGATTTTCGTCTTCGGGCTGGCTTTCGGCAGCTTTTTGAATGTGTGTATCTATAGGTTGCCACGGCATTTATCCGTGGTTCATCCCGGATCAGCCTGCCCGCAGTGCAAAACGCGCATTCGTTTTTATGACAATGTACCCGTCTTGAGCTGGCTCGTGCTTGGCGGTCGCTGCCGAAACTGCAAGACCCGCATCTCGGCACGCTATCTCATCGTGGAGATCCTCACCGGCGCGATGTTCGTGGCGTGCTATGCGCATTTCGGACTCACCCTGGCTACGCTGAAATATTGGGCGTTTGGTTTCCTGCTGCTCGGGCTTATCTTCACTGACGCCGAAACACATCTGCTCCCCGACAAAATGACACTGTCCGGGCTCGTAGTGGGAATTCTGTTTAGCCTCATCGTGCCGGTGAACGACTTGGCGTCGCAGATGCTGCCCGGATTGATTTCACTTCCCGTGAGCTCTGATGTTTCCTCACATTTGCTGTCGTTCATCGATGCATTTCTGGGAGCCGCGGTGGGGGCGTCTTTTATCTACGGGGCCGGCGCCATTTACCTTCGTGCGCGTGGTGTGGAAGGCATGGGATTTGGTGATGTGAAACTGATGGCCATGATAGGCGCTTTCCTGGGAATGAAGCTGACCATCTTCACCCTATTTACCGCTTCGATCGCCGGATCTCTCTTTGGACTTTGGACCGTGTTCGCAGTCTGGATCAAGCGTGCTCGCCGCCGCATGGCTCGCCAGCATGAATCGGCACGCCAGGCCCTCCGCCACGCTTGGGAGTCAGCCACCATCGCCCTGCGTCGCCATCAGATGCCCTTCGGGGTATTTCTCGGCAGTATGGCCATGGTCGCGTTTTTCTTCGGCAATCGATTTCTGCGCTGGTATTGGGGGCTGCTATGAAGCTGCTGACCAATCCGATTTTTCTGCGGATGGCGGCGGTATTCTTCACGGCGGTCTTCGCATTCGTTGTGGCGCTGCTGGTCATGCGCCGTTTGCGAAAAGGGCTGATTGACGAAGATTTTTCTCTCGACACACCGCGCGAGTCCGAGAGTTTGCCGTTGCATACGTACCATGCTGTTATCCAGCAACTCAAGCAGCAAAAGCACGAACTGCAAAGCCTGCAGCAATCCGAGCGGCGGCGCGCCAAAACCTCAGAAAGCATCAGCGCCGCGGTGCTTTCAAATCTTCCCTGCGGCGTCGTGTTTTTCACTGCAAACGGCCTCGTTCGCCAGGCGAACGGCTCGGCTAAACATATCTTGGGATTCGCCTCGCTGGTGGGGATGAGCGCTGCCGAACTGTTTCGCGATGCCGATCTGCTTGGAAGCTCGCGGACCAAATTAGCGGAAGCGGTCCAAGCAGCCCTGCAAGAGAAATCGCCCTATCGCCGCCTGGAAGCAGAATATGTCACGCCGCGCGGTGAGGAGCGAGAATTGGAGATCACCGTCAGCTCATTGCACGGGCCGGGTGGTGAGGCCCTCGGCGCCGCATGCCTGATTAATGACCGAACCGAGTTCCTCGAGATTCGTCGTCAGCAAGAACTGCGGGGAGAAATGTCCGCCGAGATGGCGCTCGAACTCCGCACTTCGCTGACCACCATTTCTGGTTATGCACAGCAGCTCGCTGCCAGCCGCGACCCGGAACTGGCGCGCCAATTGGCTTCCGATATCGCCGCCGAAGCGGCACACCTTGATCGTACGATCGGCGGATTCCTGGCCGGCACAGCCGCCCGAGCCGCCGCAGAAGTTTAGATTTCCGTTGCAAGGATGGAGCAACTATGAAACGCATCGCATATTTCCCGCTGGCTGTAATAGTTCTGCTGGGCGCCTTTCTCGCTTTAGCCGCAGCGCAGTCCGATTCGCTCGCCGATTCTGCTCGCGCCGCCCGCAAAGACAAGAAAGAAACGTCTAAAAAGTTCGACAACGACAACCTGCCCAAGACCGACAAGCTAAGCGTAGTAGGGAAACCCGAGCCGCCGGAGAAATCCGCCGAGCAAGCAAGTCAGAGCAAGTCTGAGTCAGAAGCAAAAGCGGAAGCGAAATCCGAAGAAAAATCCGAAGCGCAACCAGAAGCAGAATCCGGCGATTCGCATGAAAAACCTGCCGACAGCGATAAAGCGAAAGACGGCCAGTCCAAGAATCAGCAGTGGAAGGACAAAATTACTGAGCAGAACCACCAAGTGGATTTGCTTACGCGCGAGCTCGATGTGATGCAACGCGAATATCAACTGCGCGCCGCCGCGTTCTACGCCGACGCCGGCAACCGTCTCCGTAATCAGGGCGCCTGGGACAAGGAAGATGCGCAATATAAGAAACAGCTCGATGCTAAGCAAAAGGAACTGGCCACGGCGAAACAGGATCTCGAGGATTTGAAAGAACAAGCTCGCAAGGCAGGCGTTCCGGCAGGCTTGAGGGAGTAGCGCGGGAGTATGCTCAACTCATGTAGCAGAAACCGCGGATTAGTTGAAAATCGACCTTCAATTAGCAGCCTGATGCCGTAACCGAACGATTTGATTCACGTGATGCCTTCCGTGCACCCAGTGAAATTTCCGCCACTGCCGGGCAGTCAGCGCCCCAAAGACGGGGTGGTCGATTAGCTTCGTCCTCTTTCCATAACGCGCTTCGCACTTCGCAATCCATTCGTCCATTCGAGCAATTTGGCGTTCTACCTCGCTTATCATCCTCTCCGCAGGCATTCCCCGCGGACGGGTCCGCTCCGGCGCCTGACGCCCACCCGGAAAATAGCCCGCCTCGATCACCACTGCAATTGCTAACCGCTGTTTTAATCTCAACGAACTGGCCAGCGGCTTTCCTGCTTCGCAACAGCGCTCGAAGCCTTTTGCCGTCCCCGTGTAGGTCAGATACAAGTGCTCCAGAATCTGAGCGCTGCTCCACTTCCCTTCTGGATGCCGCGTCAACTCCTCCACCGTCATGCCACGCGTCGCGGAGGTAATCGCATTAAGCAACCGCTCAAGACAGGAATCCATGCCAGTCCTCGTTCTTTCATCTAGTAGAATAAGCGCGACATTTCTTGCTGCAAAATTTCATTTTCAGGAAACGGCTATGAAGAAGCTGGTCGTGGCAATGCTATCGCTGGCGCTGCTGTCTCTGATCATGACTGCGGGCTGCACGTCTGAGCCTTCGAAACCGGCACAAAGCGAGAAGCCGCAGCCCAAACCGCCGGAACTCCTTACCGGCCGTTCCGCGTTCCAGAAAGTTTACATCGCCGCCCGCGGTTGGGCGCGCGATGCCCAACCTTATCGTTTGGAGTCCATGACCACTGCCGATTCCAAAGGGAAAGACGGTAAATCAGCAGTCTGGCGCGGAGCGTTCGCGTCAGCACTGCAGCGCGCGGTGAAAGCTTATACGTGGTCGGGCGAGGATGCCCCCGATGCACCCAACCGCGGCATGAATCCCGGCACTGAAGACAACTACAGCCCGAGCAACTCTTCTACGCAAGTTTTTGACACCCAGTTTCTGAAGATCGACTCCGACAAAGCGTTCGAGGCGGCGCAAAAGCACGGCGGCGACAAGATCCTGAACAAAGACCCCGATACTCCCATCGTTTACGTTTGCGACTGGAGTCGCGCTACCAACGAACTCATCTGGCACGTGATCTACGGCGACCGGGAGAATCCCAAGCTGCGTGTAGCCGTGAATGCCACCAGTGGTGAGTTCATGCGGGTGGAAAAGTAAAGAACGCCACGACCACATCTAACCCTGGGTGGTGTCTCTGCATCGCATCGTACCAGCCCCCCGGGGTTACAACGCATAGGAGGTCATCATGCGCATAGCCGCACGACTGGTTTTGTTTGTTTTTTCTGTTGCGGGGGTTGCGTGCGCCCAGATACCAACCCGCGGCAATATCTTTGCAGGGTATTCCTACATGAGGGCCGATAGCGATGTTTTCCCCGCTACTATTCCGACGTCTGGAGTCAATTTCAATGGTTGGGAAGGGTCGCTCGAGGGCAAGTTTCTGCCCTGGATCGGTGTGGTAGCGGATTTCGGCGGGAATTACGGCTCGGCGCAATCTGCCCCCATCCCCAGCGGCTCTAGTCGGGTGGATGCCAAGTTATACACGGTGCTTTTCGGTCCGCGTGTTTCAGTTTCGGTTGGCCGATTTACGCCATTCGTCCACGGGCTATTCGGCGTGGGACACATAAGCGCTAGCAGCAGCGGCTTCTCCACCTCCGATACGTCATTTGCCAAAGACATCGGGGGCGGGCTTGATTACAAGCTGATCAAAGGAGTGGCTTGGCGAGTGCAGGGAGACGGGCTGTTCACTCATGTTTTCGGAGTCTCGCAAGATAATTTTCGCTTCTCGACAGGGATCGTGCTCCGCTTCTGAGTACTCTTGCCCCCGTCCCGAACCATCCGGCATCGACCCACGGGGTATTTTTGTCGCCAAAACCCCAGCCTCAAACCTTTCGCACGTCGAGAACCCCAGCGGTGGGCGTGTGGAGAAGTAAAGAACGCACAAGCAGATCTAAACCTGGGCGTCGTCTGGCCATTTCTTCACCTATGTCTTTAAAAAAGTGCTTATGCGGGTCTGGCACCGACAACATGGATGGGCCTTGGGCTAAGAACGGCAGGATGGTCAGCCGGCCTACCTTCCGACCAGCCGAGAGGTTACTCGGGCTGCGGCAGCCCCATCCGGCGCAGCAGGTCGGCGTAGCGTGGGTCGGAACGCAGCCCATACCAGTACACGTCTATTGCAAGCCAAGGCATTGTGGCGGAATGCTCTGCGTAACCTTTTTCGAGCAACCGGAACGCCTCGTCTTTGTCGCCGAGACCCGCATAAATTCCGCCAAGCGGATAAAAATCGACGTAAGTGCGCGAGGACAAGTCTTTTAATTCTTGGGCGATCTTCAGCGCCTCAGCCCGCCTGCCCGAGACGGCATAAACCCAACCAAGGCCGCTAGCAACGAACTGGTTCTCTGCCGCTACAGCTTTGTCCGTGTCGGCAATTTTGTCGTATTCAGCGAGGGCCTGTGGATACATGCCCTTCATTGCGTATGACCAAGATAGCAGGGCACGCACCACCGGAAGGTTTGGATTGAGGTCGAGCGCCTTATGGTATTGAACAATCGACTCATCGTATCGTCGCGTGAACAGATAGACGTTTCCCACTTGAGAAACTATTTCCGGTGACAGCGGGTCAAGCTCTTGTGCCCGCTGCGCCTCCGCCATGCTTTCGCCGAATCGTAGTCTCGTTTTCAGGCATTCCGCATACCGATCATGGGAGAGCGCACTGTTCGGGTTTAGCTCGATAGCTCGCTTGAACTCTCGTTCTGCAGTTGGCCAGTCCCAGTCGGCGAAGAACACGGCATATGCTAGCGCAGCATGTGCCTCGGCGAGCGTGTCATCAAGTTCAAGCGCCTTCGTTGCCGCCGCCTTCGCCTTCGGAAAACTGTCGCTGGGGGAAAGATAATTCCATCCGCCTCCAAGCGAGGAGTAAGAGTCAGCCAGACCCGCGTAGGCCAAAGCATAGCCGGGGTCTTTGTCGATTGCTTGTTGGAAATACTCGATGCCCTTCTTTAGCTCGGCTGCTGTTGTTTGGTTTGCGTGATACCTGCCCTTCAAATAAAGCTCATAAGCCTCGGGATTTGTTGCGGACGACTTGTTCAAACGCGTCTTTTCTTCGCTTGTCAGCCGTACTCGCAGATTTCCAGATACAGCAGTCGCGATCTCCTGTTGGACGGAGTGGATGTCAGCCAGCTTCCGGCTGTACTGCTCACCCCAAAGCTGTTTGTCCTCGCGTGCGTCCACTAGTTCGGCGCTTACCGAGAGATCGTCGCCCCGCTGAATGACCCTCCCCATGACCAACGCCTCCACGCCAAGCTCACGCGCCACCTTCTTAGGCTCGATGTCACGCTGCTTGTAATGGAAGGCGGAAGTACGAGAGATCACCTTCAGATTTGGGAGCCCCGACAACCTGTCGATGACGCCTTCCGTGATGCCGTCGCTCAAGTATTCGGCGTTTGGATCACCGCTGGCATTAGAAAAGGGCAGTACAGCAACCGAGTTGATGCGGGTGCGACCACTGCTGCCAAAATAGAACGCTGCCACCGAAATGACTGCGATGACGAACACGAAAGCTACCGCGCCGACCAACATCGACCGTCGCGACCAGAGGGGGGTTGCTGTGCCACTCGATACCGTCTTACCCGATTCTGTGTCCCGCTTCAGCCGTTGGAGATCGGTGCGAATATCGGAGGCATGCTGATAACGAAGGCGAGAGTCTTTCTCAACAGCCTTGTTGATGACCTCTTCGAGCTTATGTGGTACATCAGGGTTGATCCGAACCGGAGGCACAGGCGGGCGCTCCAGAATGGCATTAAAGATCAGCGCCGACGTGTCGCCCCGAAACGGCAGCGTTCCCGTGCACATCTCGTACAGCACAGCGCCGAAGGAAAACAGATCAGTGCGAGCGTCGAGTTCTTTGCCCTTAACCTGTTCGGGAGACATATAGGCCACAGTGCCGAGCGTTGAACCGGGGCTGGTAAGGTGCTCCTCCGAGCCGATGGTGGGGTCGCCCACTGCAATGCTCTCCGGCTTCAGCGTGACTTTCGCCAGTCCGAAATCGAGAATTTTCGCCTGACCTCTATTCGTCACGAAGATGTTTGCTGGCTTTATGTCCCGGTGGATGATGCCCTTCGAATGTGCCGCATCGAGCGCGTCAGCGATCTGAATACCCAATTCCAGCACGGCTTCGATCTCCAGCGGCTTACCATTGATTTCGTGTCGGAGTGTTTCCCCCTCCAGCAGTTCCATGGCGATGAACGCTCGTCCATCAACATCGTCGATTTCGTAGATGGTGCAGATGTTCGGGTGATTCAGGGCAGAAGCGGCACGGGCCTCACGGCGGAATCGTTCGAGCGACTGTGGATCGTTTGCGAGTTCTTCGGGAAGGAACTTCAGGGCGACGTGGCGACCGAGCTTGAGGTCTTCGGCCTCATACACAACGCCCATGCCACCGCCGCCGATCTTGCGGAGTATGCGGTAATGGGAAACAGTCTGCCCCACGGGTTGGGACGGAGTGGCCACCGGCGGGAATGTTAGGCTGACTTCTACTAAGAGGTCAATCGCGAGGGAGAGGATTGTCATACCACATTAGGAATGTCCCCGGTTTGTCCACAATAGAAATGTCCCCTGGTTACCATGCGGGAGAGAAGGCAGGAGTTTTCATATTCTGCCAGCCTTGTCTCCAAGGATGATTGCCGGCAGG
>Ga0209472_1001125_pt1 | contig 15550 bp, 13 predicted proteins | sample GraSoiAngelo_130_FD_185887 | JGI IMG/M metagenome (GOLD analysis project Ga0209472, IMG submission 185887) | Grasslands soil microbial communities from the Angelo Coastal Reserve, California, USA - 14_0929_02_20cm (SPAdes) (version 2) | ecosystem: Environmental > Terrestrial > Soil > Grasslands ...
CACCTGCCGGTAAAAGCGGACGCCGTCGGCGTATGCCTGCGGCGTCAAACCGCCCGCGCGCTGTATCAGATCGGCCAACCGATCCGCTTTCGTCTTCAAGGCGTACGCGCCAGGATAACGCACCTCACCCGTAATCGTCACCGTCCGCTGCAGCTCGAACTCGGGCTGCCTGAGGATCAATACGTTGTCGAACGGCTGGAGCTGCACTTCCGGTGCACCCGCGGCGGGGGCGGGGAGACCCGGGGGACCGACGTACCGGCCGCTCGAGTCGCGGTCGAACAGATACGTCGAATCCATCGGCGCCCGGACCGTGGTCGCGAGTTGCCCTTCGGCGCGATCGGTTGGCAGCCGCGCGATCTCCGCCTCCTTGAGCAACGCCCCGACCCGCGGCCCCCGCGCCAGGCGCACCAGGTCGCGCAGCGTGATCCCCGGCCGCCACGGATAGCGGCCCGGGTTCTGGATCATCCCCGTGATCGATATGAAGTAAGCTTCCGGTGCGTCGGGGAGCGCCTCCACGGTCACGACGTCGCCGTCCTGCAGCTGCATCTGGGGAACGAGCACGGAGCCCACGATCAAGGAGCGGGGAGGGTCCACCGGCGACGCTGCTACCGAGCCACCGGCCGGTGCTGCTCCGAGGTCCCTGCTCCCGGGCCGCACGCCCAGTCCGACTTCGATCCGCGCCCGCGCCGTCGCTTCCGCTCCGCGCTCCGCGGCCGGCAGAATCCGCTCGATCACCACCCTGCGCAGCGACGCCTCGGGCCGAAACCCGCCCGCCGCCACGATCAGGCTCGACAGATTCTCGCCCGGCTTGAGCTCGTACACCGCGGGCCGCCGCACCGCACCCGTCACCTCCACCCGCGTGCCGTGCACCGGCACGAACACCACGTCGCCGGTCTCGAGCCGCAAGTCGTTACGGGTATCGCCGCGCAGCAGATAATCGTACAGGTCCAACGCGGCGAGCGGCTTGCCGAGCCGGCGTACCTCCACCGCCCGCAGATTGGCCCGCTCCGTCACCCCGCCCGCAGCGTACAACGCCGTGAGCACCGTGCCGAGCGAGCTGATCTGATACGCCCCCGGCTGCGCCACCTCGCCCACCACGTAGACCTGATTCGCCCGCACGTTCGCCACTGAGATGTCGAACCGGGTCGTGGCGTTCGCGCTGCGCCGCACGCCGGAATAGACCCGGCCGAGCCGCGTGTACAACACGTCCCGCAGGTGGTCGAGCGAGAGATTCGAGACGTACAGCTGGCCCACCTGGGGAATGAGAATGAAGCCCTCGCGCGTCACCTGGAGCGTATACGCCAGCTCCACGTCGCCCGTGAGGATCAGCACCAGCTGGTCGCCCGGGCCAAGCTTGTAGTCGGCCGGGACGGGTCCCGAAAGCAGCGGGAGAAACTGGGTCGTGGTCCGTTGAAACACGTCCACGCCGAACACGCCGCTCTTGCCCCCGGCGACCGACCGCACCAGTCCCGTGTCGACGGGAAGGACCTCGCCGGCCGTGGCCATGCTCTGCAATCCGAGCGATTGAATCGCCGCGAGCTCCTGCGCGCCCGGCACCGGCGCCGCCTGACCCGGCGTCTGCCCCCCCAGATATGCATCGAGCAGCGAGGGCGGATAGCCGCTCGCCTGCAGCCGCGCCCGAATCTGATCGGGAGTCATCCCCGACTGCGCGATGCGCTGGCGGATCACATCGGCGAGACCCGGGTTCTGCTGCACCGCCTGCTGCAGCGCTTGAGGAGCCTGGGACGGAGTAGGGACCTGACCGGGAGCCGGTATCGCAGCGGCGAGCAGCAGCCCGAGCACCACCGTGAGCGGTGAGCGGTGAGCGGTACCGGACGGCGCACGCTCAAGCGCCGGGGAGCGTGAGCGAAAGCTCCCCGGTCTGCCTGCTGGCGACCGGGCGTGCGTTGACTTCATCTGACCTGCGTCCCCCAAGGGCTCAGGGAATAGGGGGACTAACATGCGCGCTAACTGACGGTAAGTCAAGATGTTAAAAGGGAGCATCGCGGCTCAAGCCGCGGCTCGGCCCTGCCGCCGAGACAGCGTCTTTGCCTTGGTCCCCCCTCTCCGCATTGCGGAGAGGGGGACCGGGGGGTGAGGACTGGACGGAGGCCGAAATCGGCCCCGGCGCGCGCGAAAGCGATGACGCCCGACCGTCGGAGCCTATGAAATTGACGCGACTCCTTCGCCGAGCCGATATTGTGCGCATGGCGCTGCGCCCGCTCACAGGCCCGTTCACCGTGGATACCTACCAGCGTCTGGGGGAGCTCGGCATCCTCGGCGCGGCCGACCGGGTCGAGCTCATCGACGGCCAGGTCGTCGAGATGAGCCCCATCGGCGACCGCCACGCGAGCTGCGTGCGGCGGCTCATTGGCCTCTTTGCGCGGCACCTGGTGGACGTCGCGGTGATCGACGCCCAGAACCCTGTCGTGCTCGGCCAGCGCGACGCGCCGCAGCCCGACGTGACGCTGCTTCAGCCTCGGGCCAACGGCTACCCGCACCACCCGCGCGCCGAAGACATCCTGCTCGTCATCGAGGTCGCCGATACCACGCTCGCCTATGACCGCGACACCAAGATGCCCCTCTACGCGCGCGCCGGGATTCCGGAGGCCTGGCTGGTAGATCTCGCCGCAGACGTGATCCAAGTACACCGCAACCCGGCGGGCGGCGAATATACGAGCGTCCGGACGGTCTCCCGCGGAAACCCGATCACACCGCTCTGTTTCCCGAACATGAAGGTTTCGGCGGACGACGTCCTGGGATAGGAAGGTCACAGCCTTCCGGAGTGTGGGCATCAGCTACGTCCAGGGTATCGTCCGCGGCCCGAGTGGAGGCCAAGCGACCGTCCGCTTCCTGATCGACAGCGGAGCCACCTACTCGCTCCTCCCGGAGCCCGTGTGGCACGCCATCGGCCTCGCGCCCAAGCGGGAGATGGAGTTCGTCCTCGCCGACGGCACGACCGTCCATCGGCCCGTGTCGGAGTGCCACCTGTCGCTTGCGCAAGGAGAGGGTCACACGCCGGTGGTCCTGGGCCAGCCAGGCGACGCGGAGCCGCTGCTCGGCGTCGTCACGCTCGAGATCCTCGGTCTGGTGTTCGACCCCTTCCGCCGCACACTCCACCCGATGCGGAGCCTATTGGTCTAGGAGGGAGCAGGGAGGAGGGAGCGCGCCCTGTCAGTTCACTGACAGGGCCGAGCCGCGAGTTCAGTCGCGACTCCTCGGGCACGGATCGCCGTCCGTTGGGTATCGCCGTCCTTTGGGAATGGGAGACCTTCTCGGCTGAGCTGGCTCACCTGCGCCGATGAGTCGCGGCTCAAGCCGCGGCTCGGCCCTGCCGCCAAGGCGGCGTCTTGCACTTCATCCCCCCTCTCCGCATCGCGGAGAGGGGGATAGGGGGTGAGGCCTTCAACGGTACGCGTCCCGGCGGTGGCCGATCTTGACCACCGTGACGGTCTCGGCGGTGTCATCGATAGAGTAAAGGACGCGATAGTCCCCTTGTCGGATCCGATACTTCTCCTGCCCGGAAAGTTTCTCGACGCCCTGCGGTCGCGGCGTCACGGCAAGCCCCGCGACGTTGGCGGCGACCTGACGGCGAATTGTCGGAGGGAGTCCCTCGAGCTCCTTGGCGGCAGAACGCTTGATGAGGACGTTATAGCTTGCCACGCCGCTTCAGGTCTTTCACCACCGCTTCGAATGGCAAGACCGGCTCGCGCGCGCGCGCCTCGAAAACGGCCAGGTCCGCCGCGTCCTCATTCAGGCTCCGGCGCACTGCGACATTGACGAGGTCCGAGAGGCTCGTCTCGGTTTCGGCGGCTTTGATCCGGAGCGCCCGGTGCAGCGTGGGATCGAGGTAGATCGTGGCGCGTTTGACTTTGGTCATAGCAGGCAACGTAACGTTATGACGTTATAACGTCAAGCCGGGAGAGAGGGAGCTGGGAACAGGAAGCCTCGCGCTCTCGTCAGTTCACTGACAGGGCCGAGCCGCGAGTTCACTCGCGACTCTTCGGGCACGGATCGCCGTCCTTTGGCATGGAAGACCTTCTCGGCTGAGCTATCTCAGCTGCGGCGATGAGTCGCGGCTTAAGCCGCGGCTCGGCCCTGCCGCTCAAGCGGCGCGTGGTCTTCGTCCCCCCTCTCCGCATTGCGGAGAGGGGGACAGGGGGTGAGGACAGAGGGCTCAGGAGGCGGCGAGTTTCAGCAGTCCGGGAACCGAGACCAGCCGCCGATTCACCGGGTCGGCCGCGAGCCGGAACTCTTCGAGGGTGACCACGCCGAGGATCGGCTCGGAACGCGGCTCGCCGAAGACGGCGATCGTCGGCTGCACGCGCTCCCCGAGCCGCATACGGATCCACGCCATCGGGTATCGGACCTCCCGGCCGTCGGCCAGCACGAACGGCCATTCCTCCTCTGGCACGACGCCGAGGCGTTCGAGCACATCGCGGGGGACCCACGTGTACGTGGCCCCGGTATCCACGAGCGCCTCGATCGGCTCGAAACGCTCGCCAGTCGGGTGACCAACCTGCACGGCGACCCGAAAATGACCCATGTCCGAATCTGCTCGATCGGACCGGGGCCCGTGTAACCAATCCATCGCGTCCTCCAAACCGACTCACGCGAGACCGCGGTAACCTACGCTCGGCGGCAGCGAGCGCGCAAAGGCGCGCATCGAAATCGCACCCGTCGGCAGCGTTTCGATGACGCCCGGTCCGCTTCGGAGCCTATCCTGGCACCATGTCGGACCCTTGCTCTCCCTCTTGCGGAGTACCGATAGTATGGGCATGCCGTTCACCGCACGCCGCTTCTCCGTCGACGAGTACGACCGGATGGGCAGGGCGGGCGTGTTCCATGAGGACGACCGCATGGAGCTGCTCGACGGGCAGATCGTCGAGATGAGCCCGATCGGGCCGGGACATGCGGGCTGCGTCAGGGCGCTGACCAGCCTGTTGACCCGCCTCGTAGCAGGTCGCGCGCTCGTCTCGGTGCAGAACCCAGTCCGGCTCGGGGAACACTCCGAGCCCCAGCCCGACGTGGCTCTGCTGGTGCCGCGCGCAGACGCCTATCGCACGGCCCACCCCCAGCCGAAGGACGTCTTGCTCGTGATCGAGGTCGCGGACGCTTCCCTCGAGCACGATCGTGACGTCAAAGTGCCGCTGTACGCGGCGGCGGGCGTCCCCGAAGTGTGGCTCGTGAATCTCACCGAGGACGCTATCACGCTGTACCGCGATCCGGTCGGCGGGCGCTTTGCCACGCTCCGCACCACCCGGCGCGGCGAAACCCTCACTGCGCTTCGACTCCCCGATGTGACGCTGCGCGTGGAGGACATTCTCGGCTGAACCAGGGGCCTTCGTCCCCCCTCTCCGCATCGCGGAGAGGGGGACAGGGGGTGAGGACTAGAAGGCCACCCTCACCCCCGCCCCCAGCGGCCAGAACGTCGCCACGTGGCCTACATTCGTGTCGCGCATCCACTGCCGCTCCGCCCGCACCTCCAGCGTCACGCGCGGCGAAACCGCGACATCGAGGCCGACGCCACCCGACCAGAAGGCGTTGGTGTGATAGACCGTCCGCCCGTCGTCGTCACTTTTGAGCCGATACCCCCCGGCGCCGAGTGACACCACGGGACTCACCTGACCGCGCGGCAACAACGCCAGCTCGGCGCGCCCATAGCCTTCGAGCAACGCCACCGACACCGTCCCGCCCGTCGTCCGGTCGGCGCTGAGTGAGCCTCCGCCCCCGACGAGCGACAGCGAGAAGCCGACGGCTCCGGGGAACGATCGCCGCCCGAAGATCGTGAAGTCCGCGCCGGAGATCCCCGTGAGATTGCTCAGCTTGATCCAGGGGTCGTTCGAGCCCAGCCACGCCGAGCGCGCGCCGAGCGCCCACGGCCGCGGGGCATCGGGCAGCATGACTGCCACGGGCACGTGGGCTCGCAGCCCGGAGCCCGACACCTGCACCTCTCCCACGCCGCTGCGGCGCGGCTCGAGCGTCACCAGGCCCTGCGAGTCCGCGGCCGCCGCGGACACGAGACCGATCGCTCGCCCGCTCGTGGTCGCCGTGAAATCGTCGAGCGTGGTGCGGTTGCCGTACGCGTCGCGCGCCACCACCCGCAGCACGACCGTATCGCGCGACCGCACCGACACGGGTCCCGCCACGGCGGCGCGGCCGCGCTCGACCACGAGGTCGTGCGGCGGACCGGGGTCCGCGTACAAGGTGGCCGTCCTGCTGAACGTCCCTACGTTGGCGGTAATTACTACGGGGCCGGCGCGTTCGGGCAGCGTCACGCGCACCCGCACCGTCCCGGTCGCGTCGGTCTCCCCGGTCGGTGGCGTCACCGCTCCCGCGGACGCGGCGAACGTCACCGGTTGTCCCGCGAGGGTCGCGCCGGTGGTGTCTCGCACCTCGAGCACCACGGGACCGAGCGTGGAGCCGACCGTCCCGTGCTGCCCGCCGCCGCGCGTGAACTGAGTGAGCGCTTCCGCCGGGACGGGCGGTGCGGGCGCCGGGGCCGGCGTGGGCCTCGTGACGGGCGTCGTGACGAAGGCGATCAGAGTCGCCGCGCCACTGCTCGGCAGCGCGGCCGTCAAGCGGTACGTCCCGGGCGTCGTGCCCGCGAGGATCCGGAACGTCGCGACCCCGCGCTGGTCGGTGATGGCCACCGGGTCGCGCGTGAGCCCGCCCGGGACGGCGCTCGCGCCCCGCAATATCACCTCGACGTTCGGCTGCGGGACCGCTCCCCTGTAGACCTGCACCGGCACCGCGGCTTCGGTGCCGGCGAGCGCGGCGATCTCCTGGCTTGCCACGATACGCAGCGGCGGGGCGGGGACCATGGGACGCGGCGCGGGAGCAACGGGGGGCGGGGGAGCGGGGGCGGCGGCAGACGGGGGCGCTGTGGGCCGGCTCGCCGCGCGAGCGCGCAGGCACTGATCGATGGCGGTGAACAGCGCGTCGTCGGCGCCGGCGGCCCGCAGGTCGGCGCGGTCGCGCTCGCTCGGCCGGAACGTGACGCAGTTGCGGCGCACCAGCGACGCGACCTGGGCCTTGGACATCGCGCGGCTGCCGAGCAGCCGCACCAGCTCGACTTTGCGGAGCGGCTGGGTTCCCTGAGCGCGCGCGGGCGCCGCCGGGAGGAATCCCCACAGGGCGACCAGCAAGGCCCCACGGCCCGCGATCACGCCGTGTCGCATCGCGTCAGGGCCGGGGGCAGCCCGAGCGCTCGAAATCGGCTTCCACTTGGTCGACGTCCGCCTCCAGGCCATGCCCCCCCCCCGGCTTCGCGGCCGCTGTATCTCCGGTCGCTGCCGGCGGGGACGCCAGGGTGTAGGCCAGCCAGCGCGCGTCCACTTCGGCGAGTCCCGTTGCCAGGTCGCTGCACGTCATCTGATGGTTGGCGAACAGCGTCGCCCGCAGCTGGTACGCTTCGATCGCCCGCTGCACGGAGGTGGCGGCGACGATCTCTGGAGCCGGGGCAGAGCTGGTCTGCGCCGGTGCGCCGGCGGGTGGGGGCAGCGGGGGCGTCTCCGGACGGAGCCCCAGGTAGAGGCCCAGCGCGACGGCCGCGACCACCGCGCCGGCGGCCAGGATCAACCAGCCCCACACGCCGGCTCGTCGCGGCAGGCGGGACGGCCTGTCCTCATCGTCCTCGTTGTCCATGAGGATCGGTGCGTGGCGGCGCGCACCCGACGGGCGCTCGGACGGGGTGATCCGGGGAGCGCGCGGCTCGTCAGGGTGCGCGCGCCACACCGCGGAATCGGGCGACCAGTAGTTGCTCCAGGAGACGCGGGGCTGCTTCCGCCCGTCCTCCCGATAGGTCTCCGGGTCGAGCAGCTCGTAGAACGGCAGGTAGGGCACGGGCGACCCGAACTCGCCTGCCGGCCGAAACAAGCCGCCCCGCGTGCCTGAGGGCCCGCTCGTCAGAAGGAGCGCCACCTGCCAGGGACGCGAGAAATGGCCGACGTGCGCGGCGTGATCGCTGGCGGAGATCTTGAGCTTGCCGGTCGGATCGCTCCGGTACCAGCCCACCACCACGCTGTCCTCGGGCGGCAGCATGCGCTGCACGGCTGCGAGCGATTGCGCCACGACCCGCTCGCTCGCGCCGGCGACGATCATCTGCGGCACGCGCACGGCACCGTGCACCACGAGGTAGGGAAGGCCCGACTCGGGAGACTCGAGCACGCGCCCGACGAGGTAGCCGAGCAGCGCCTGGTGCGGCGCCGAGAGGAGATGGTCCTCCACGGCCGCGAGCGCCTGCTGCGCGACGAAGATCAGGGTGGCATCGCTGTCGGGGCGAGCCAGCTCCTGGACCGTCGGTCGCCACAGGACCGATTGGGCGATGGGCGGCGGTTGCTCGGGGAAGCGCGCACCAGCCGCGCCGGCCCCCCCCCCGCCGGCGCGCGACCCCTCGCCCGCCATCGAGCCGCCCGGAGGTCCCTCCTGCGTCATGTGGGTGCTCCGCTCATACCGGGTCCTCGACTGCGTATTGCGTGCCTGCGACACAAGGCGGGCTCCACATGGATGAAGGCGCCTTGTGTGGCGTGACCGCTACAGGAGTCGCGGCTTGTCTTCGTCCCCCCTCTCCGCATTGCGGAGAGGGGGACAGGGGGTGAGGTCCCTCAAGGCAGCTGCCCCTGCCACCCGAACCGATAGCTCAGCCCCACCGATCCCACGAACCGCGTGTGAGAGTCGCCCGAGACATGCTGGAAGTTCGTGATGTGATGCACCCCAGCGTCGAACGATACCCCGAGCCGCTGGTGCGGGGCATAGTTGCCAGAGAGCGCCAGCCGCACCGTGCGCTCCACGACGCCCTGGAAGATGGTTTGCGTGGTCGGATAGTCGGCTACCGCGGGATGCGGCAGCCGGGGGTCGCCCTCGCCCTGGCGGACCAACGTCAGCTCGGGCTGGAGCAGCAGACTCGGAAGTGGCAGGAAACCGACCCGCAGGGTCGCCTGGTCGTAGTCGGCGAAATTCCGCCCGATGCCGAGCAGATGATAGAACGGTACCTGGAAGTTGTTTTCGTTCCGATACGTGAGATTCGCGACGCGGGTGTAGAACAGCATCCACGCCAGGGGCGAGGACCCAAAACCTCCTTTGGCGCCGATAGTCAGCCCGTAGCTCGAGGGCTTCTGGTCCTGCGGGGTCGTGCGGTCGATTTGGATGTCGTCGAGCAGGAGCTGGCCAAACACGGTCGCGGCGCCGTGGCGCTCGAAGTCCAGCCCCAGAAGGTTGTTGGCGCTCGTGTGGGTGTTGAACTGCTCGATATAGCCGACATTGAGAATGTTCAGATACCACGGCTCGAAGTCGCGGTCCCGGCCCGAGACCACTGTTCCCTCCCACACTGCAAACGTCCAGCGAGCGTGAGGCCGCAGCCACACGCGATGCTGCACCATGTAGCGATGCACCGCAGCGCCCGTCGCGTCGGTGTCGTCGTCGAGCTGGGTGGCGACCGCCTGCAGCTGAAACCTGGCTGTGCCGAGCGCCAACGCGAGATGATCGAGCCCGTATGGGTTGTCGGATAGGAGCAGCCCCTGGATGCCGCTCGGCCCCCAGTTCCGGTCCAGGCGGCCGAAGAACACCTCGCCTACCGCCCACTGGGCGGACAGATACGACTCGGCGGTGCGGCCCGCGACGGAGCGCTTCTTGAAGCCGTACCAATCGGGGTCGTGCTTGAGCCGGGTGTCGACGTAGGGATGAGTGACCGCGACGACGTGGCCGAGCTGCAGCTGGCCGTCGAGCCCGCCGCTCACCGTAACGAGCTCCGGGCCGGCCTGGCGCGGCCCCGTGTCGTCGATCGCCGCCAGAGGATCGCGGCGGGCGTAGGTCGCGGCCGCGACCCCCACTTCGCCGGCGACGCGATAGCGGGGGCCGTGCCCCGGCACGTCGAGCGCGGCGAGCAGCCGGCGGACCGTCTTCGCCACCTTGTCGCCAACGGTCAGGGTGTCTACGGCGCGCAGCACGCGGACCAGATCGGCGCGCTTCAACGGCCGGGTGAGCGGCGTGGGATCGGGGATCACGCCCCGCGCGATGAGGTGCTCGACGTAGGGCATCGTCCAGTGCTGGAGCGGCACGTAGGGCGATGCCTCCTGGGCGGTAAGGATGCCAGGCAACAAGACCACCGAAAGAACCAGCAGTGCACCCTGGAGTCGCGAGTGAACTCGCGGCTCGGCCCTACCGCTGAAGCGGCGTCTTGCACTTCGTCCCCCCTCTCCGCATGGCGGAGAGGGGGACAGGGGGTGAGGACGGGCAGGGCCGAGCCGCGGCTTCAGCCGCGCACACTCGACGGGTACGACGTCTGGGTCGCGCATCGCGGGCTACGGTACCGTGTGCTCGGTGTGAAACCGGAACGTCAGACCCACCGACCCGACGAAGTGCGTGGCGCTCGCGCCCGTCACGTGCCCCGCGTTGTGGACGAAATGCACGCCGCCGTTCGCCATCACGCCCCAGCCGGCGCGCTGCCAACTACCTCCGAGGGCCAGGCGGATGGTCCGTTCCACCACACCTTGGAAGATGGTCGCCGTGGTGGGGTAGTCCGGCACCAGCGGATGGGGCAGGCGAGGATCCCCTTCGCCCTGCCGCAGCAGCGTGAGCTCGGGCTCGAGCAGCGCTCCCGGTTGCGTCAGAAAACCCAGCTTCACGGTCGCCTGATCATAGTCCGCAAAGTTTCTCCCGGTGGGAAGAAGATGAAACAGCGGCGCCTGCGACGAGTCCTCGTTCCGGTAGGTGAGGTTTGCGACCCGCGTGTAGAACGCCGTCCAGGCGACGACTCCCTGGTGCAATCCCCCCTTGGCACCGACGGTGAGCCCGTAGCTCGTGGGCTTCAGATCGGTCGGGTCGCGCCGCTGTACCTGGATGTCATCGAGCATGAACTGGCCGAACAACGTGACCGCACCGCGGCGCTCAAGGTCGAGACCCAGGAAGCTGTTCACGGTGCGCGTCGTGCCTCCCACGTAGGAACCGACAAGGTACCCTACGTTCACGACGTTCAGAAACCACGGCTCGGCCTGGCGACCCACACCCGACCATACATTCCCCTCCCACAACGCCGCCGTCCATCGCCCCGGAGGATGGACGTACAGCCGATGCTGCATCATATAGCGATTGAGCGGCGCCCCGGCCGAATCGGTGCGCGTGTCGAGCTGCGCGATGACCGCCTGAATCTCGACGCTGGGCGGCCCGACCCGGATCGCGAAGTGGTCCAGATTGTACGGATTGTCCGAGAGCAGCAGCCCCTGGATCGGGCTCGGCCCCCAGTTGCGGTCGAGCACCCCGAAGAACACCTCGGCGTAGCGCCACTGGCCGCTCACATAGGCTTCGGCGGCGCGCAGGCCATTCCGCCGAGCGTCAAACCAATCCGGGTCGGTCCGCAGCCGGGTGTCCTCATACAGATGTGTGACGGCGATCCCGGGCCCGAACTGGAGCTGCGCCTCGGCCCCCACATTACCATACAGCCGGCTCGGTCCGTACGGGCGCGCCGCCACGCCGCGTCCCAGCTCGAGCGGATCGCGCACGTCGTAGGTGGCGGCGGTGAGCCCCACGTCCCCGGCGAGCCTGTAGCTGGGGCCGCGGGCTGCAGGTCGAAACGCTCGCAGCAGCCGCCGCACGGTCGCATACACGGCGTCGCTCACCACGAGCGTGTCCACCGCTTCGAGCGCCCGGACCAGATCGGCCTGCCGGATGGGCCGGGTGAGGGGAGTCGGGTCTCGCAGCGCCCCGCTCGCGATCAGGTGCTCGACGTAGGGCATGGACCAGTGGTCGAGAGGCACGTACGGCGATGCCTCTTGCGCGGCTAGCGGCGCCGCGGCACACAGGAGCAGCAGGAAAGGGCGCACGACGCGCGCAATCTGCACGCCGCGGGCGCACCTGACAACCACGCGCCCGACTTCCGCGCCGCTCAGGGAGAGGCTAACATAGCGCATCGCAACTCCCGTTCCATCCTGCAGAGGTCACGAATGCGAATCGCCTACTGCACCGAGTCCTTGCCACCACTTGTCGATGGCGTGACGAGGACCCTCACCGAGCTCGTCGCGACGCTCCGGGAGACGGGACACGAATTCGTGTTCTTGTCGTCGGTGAAGCCGGACGCCGGCCTGGCGTGGCGCGACCGGGTGCATACGGTGCCCTCGCTGCCGTTGCTCGTGTATCCGTACTACCGCCTTGGCCTGCCGGTGGCGCGCACCCTCGATCCCGTGCTCGATCGGTTCGCCCCGGACGTGATGCACGTGGTGACGCCGAGCCTGCTCGGCTGGTACGGCGTGAAATACGCGCAGCGGCGGGGAATCCCGGTGGTCGCGAGCTTCCACACGGACTTCGTGTCGCTGTTCGGGTACTACGGTCTGCGCAGCCTCGAGCGGCTGGGGCGGCACGTGGTGCGGCGCTTTTACTCTCAGTGCGCCGTCACCCTGGCCCCGTCGCAGTCACAGGTGGCCAAGCTGCACGCGCACGGCATCGCCAATGTGGCGCTGTGGCAGCGCGGGGTGAACCCCGCCACGTTCTCCCCGGCGTTCCGGAGCTCCGCGCTGCGCGAGGGGCTTGGCGCGGCCGACATCCCCATCCTCCTCTACGTCGGCCGGCTGGGACGCGAGAAGAATCTGCTCTACCTGATCGAGGCCATGCAGCTGCTCGAGCGGAAGAGCCAGCCCTTCAAGCTGGTGATCGTGGGTCACGGGCAGATGCAGCGCGCGCTCGCCGCACGCCTCCCCAACGCGCACTTCGCCGGCGCCGTCGAAGGCAAGGAGCTGTCGCGCTGGTACGCGAGCGCCGACGCGTTCGTCTTCCCCTCCACCGCCGAGACGTTCGGGAACGTGGTGCTCGAGGCGTTCGCCTCCGGTCTGCCCGTGGTGGGGGTGGACGCCGGGGCGGTGCGCGAGCTGGTCAAGCCTAACTGGAACGGGCTGCTCGCCCCTGCCGATTCACCGGCCGCGTTCGCGGACAAGGTGCACTCGCTGCTGCAGCGGCCCGCCGAGCTCGCGCGCCTCGGCTTCGGGGCGCGAGTCACCGCCGCGCAGTACCGCTGGCCCGAGGTCAATCGCCAGCTGCTCGGGCAGTACGAACGGCTGGTCGCCGGCGACGGCCGCCGGCCGGAGCGCGCCCTGGCCGTCGCCGTGTGAAGCTGCTCGACGTCACCGAGTTCTACTCTCCGCAGGGCGGCGGCGTCCGCACCTACCTCATCGAAAAGGCGCGCTGGCTCGCGCGGCGGCACGATGTCCGGCATGTGATCGTGGTCCCGTCGAAAGAGACAGCCGTGGTGCAGTGGGAGCGCTCGGGCGTGTACCTGGTGCGCGGTCCCGCCGTGCCGGCGAGCCCGGGCTACCACTTCCTCGTCGCGGCGCGGAAGCTCGTCGAGATCGTGCGGCGCGAGCAGCCCGACGTGATCGAGGTGGGGAGCCCCTACTTCGCGCCGTGGCTCGCGCGGCGCGCGGCGCGCGGCACACGAGCGCGTCTGGTCGCCTTCGTGCACGAGAACCCGCGCCTCTACGCGGGGCGCGCCGCCCGGCTCGTGGGGCGATACCTCCGGGCCGCCCACTCGGGCTTCGATCTCGCGGTGGCGGCGAGCGCGGACAACCTCACCGGCCTGGGCGTGCGGCGCACCACGGTCGTGCCGCTGGGAGTCGACACCGACCTCTTCCATCCGGCCCGGCGCGATCCGGGCTGGAAACAGGAGATCGGAGCGGCTGCCTCGCAACCGGTGGCGTTGTACGTGGGACGGCTGTCGGCCGAGAAGGGCCTAGGCGTGGTGCTCGACGCCCTCCCCGGGGTCCACGCCGCAACAGGACTCCGGCTGGTGCTCATCGGCGAGGGCCATCTGCGACGCCGGCTCGAGCGCGCGGCGCGCACGCGGCCGGAGATGCTCGGCGTGCTCCCCTTCGAGTCCGATCGCGCACGCCTGGCGCGCGCCTATGCGAGCGCCGATCTGTTCGTCGCGCCCTGTCCCTACGAAACGTTCGGGCTCGCGGCGCTCGAGGCAATGGCGAGCGGCCTGCCGGTCGTGGGCGTCGGCGCCGCGGGGATCGGCCGCCTGCTCGAGCACGCGAGCTGGGGGCGCACCTATCGGGTCGGGGACCCGGACGATTGCGCGCGCGCCCTGCGCGAGCTCCTGACGTTGGATCTGCCGGCGGCGGGACGCGAGGCGCGCGCCGTCGCGGTCGAGCGCTACGGCTGGGACCGCACGTTCGCGGAGCTGCTCGCGCTGTACGAGGGGCTGGCGTCAGGAGGCCGCGACGTCGTGGGCGCGGCTGAAGCCGCGGCTCGGCCCTGCCGCTGAAGCGGCAACTGCACGCCCGTTTACGGGCAGATGCCGAGCCGCGAGTTCACTCGCGGGTTCCGAGCCGCGGCTTCAGCCGCGCACTCTCGACGCGCTGGACGAACCCTGAACGATCTCTCGGTCCACGACCTGTCGTCTCCGCCCCAGCGCCTCGCGGGCAAAGAGCAGCGCGCCCAGCGCGGCGGGCAGGATCAGGGTGTAGACGCGCCACGCGATCAGCAGGGTGGCGAGGGTCGCCGCGCTCAGCGTGCCCGCGAAGCCGCCCACGAACCCCAGCTCGACGGCGCCCGCGCCCGCGGGCGTCGGCAGCGCGAGCTGACCGAACAACAGCGTGAACGAGCCCAGCACCACGGCGCCGGTCGCCAGGCCCGGTTGTCCCGCGACGAGGACGGGGAGAATGGCCACCCGCAGCGCCATGCTCACCGCGGTGAGGGTCGCCGCGAGCGTCACGGACGGCCAGCCGAGCTGGCGGGCGCGTTGACACGCGGCGGTGACTGAGCCGAGAGCGCCGGCGGGAAGGCGGCGGCGATACCACCGGGCCGCCGCGGCGCTCCCGAGGGCGAGTGCGAGCACGAGGACGATGAGCAGGCGGGCGGTAGGACCGGTGGCGAGCGCGACCAGGTGACGCGCGCCGGCGGCGGCGGTGTCCGCGAACACGAGGCCCAGGACCACGGTCGCGGCGGCGAGCAGCACCCAGTCGATGAGCGCTTCCACGGCGAGCCCGGCGAGTACCCGCGGCGCCTCGACGCCGGCGCGGCGGCAGGCCAGGAAGCGCGCGGGGTCGCCGCCGACGCGCCCCGGTGTGACGGCCGACGCCGCGTCGCCGTACGCGTTGATCGTCACGGCCTGCCAGAGCGAGAGGCGAGCGTCGCCCGGCACGAGCAGCCGGAGCCGCACCGCGCGGACGACGACGTCGATCGCGCACAGCGCGAGCGCGGCGAGATGAGCGCTGAGGGATGGGAACATGCGAGCAACGATACGTCGGCCTGGGAAGAGTCGCGAGTGAACTCGCGTCTCGGATGGCCTTCGTTCCCCCTCTCCGCATTGCGGAGAGGGGGACAGGGGGTGAGGACGGGCAGAGCCGAGCCGCGGCTTCAGCCGCGACTCCTGGGACGACGGGACCAGCCCTGAGAACCACCTGGCCCCGGCTCCTGGTGCACGCGCGTTGGTGGGTGCTCAGCGCGTGGGCAGTCGTGGGCGCGCTTGCGGTCGTGCGAGCGGGAGGGGTGGCGGAGCGGCTCGACGTGCGCGGCGGCAGCCTGCGGGTGACCGAGGCGTCCCGGGTCGACGAGCTGCTCG
>Ga0209472_1001127_pt1 | contig 15538 bp, 14 predicted proteins | sample GraSoiAngelo_130_FD_185887 | JGI IMG/M metagenome (GOLD analysis project Ga0209472, IMG submission 185887) | Grasslands soil microbial communities from the Angelo Coastal Reserve, California, USA - 14_0929_02_20cm (SPAdes) (version 2) | ecosystem: Environmental > Terrestrial > Soil > Grasslands ...
GACGCCACCGTCGTCGCCCTGGCGGTGCAACGAGCGCGCCAAGATTTGGATGATTTCATGCTTTGGGAAATATCGGCGTCGTAGGATGGCGCTAATTTTCAGTTACCTTCAACGGGGGGCCGGCAAGGAATCGCCACCCTACAATACCGCGCGCGTTTATCTGGGGAGCGCAGGCTGCCAGCCTGTAGTTGCCGGCAGCTTGCCGGCAACCAGTTCGCGTAGCGAATTCCGAAATCAAAAACGTCTCGGCAAGCTGCCGAGACGAACAGGCTGGCAGCCTGTGCTCCCCAATCCACAGAATTCGCGGCGAAGCTTTAAACCAATAGCAGCGCTGGATTTTCGAGAAGGTGGCGGAGTTCTTCGAGATAGACTGCGCCGAGCGCGCCGTCGATGACGCGATGGTCGCAGCTCATCCAGATCGACATGCGATGACCGACGACGATCTGATCGCAGTTATCGATGACCGGCATTTTGTTGATTTTTCCGACGGCGAGAATAAAGCCTTGTGGCGGATTAATAATGGCGGAAAAACTGTCGATCCCCATGCCGCCGAGATTCGACACCGTAAAACTTCCGCCCTGAAATTCTTCCGGTTTCATTCGCTTGTTCCGGGCGCGGTTGGCCAGGTCCTTGGCCAGCTCGCTGATTTCCCGCAGCGATTTGTTCTGCGCAGCGCGGATTACCGGCGTCAGCAATCCATCTTCAATCGCGACGGCGAGGCCAAGATCAACGTCCGCATATTGCACGATGGCATCGTTATCGAATGATGCGTTCACCTTTGGAACTTTCACCGCCGCCATCACCGCTCCTTTCAAAACGAAATCGTTCACCGTGATCTTTGATGTGTCCGTGTCTTCGCCGGCTGATTTTAATTCCGCGCGCGCTTCCATGAGTGGGCCGGCATCGATATCGATGTTGAGATAGAAATGCGGGACCGGCGCCTTACTTTGCACAAGACGTTCGGCAATACCTTTGCGCATTCCGGAAAGATTGATTCGCGCACCTTCACCGGTCTTGATTGAAGGCGCGGCTTTCGGTTGTGCTTTGGCGTCACCGCGGTCGGCGACCGCGGCTACAGATTTGGAAGCAGCGCGCACGTCGGTCTCGGTTACCCGGCCTTCCGGGCCGGTTCCTTTCACATTCGCAAGATCGACGCCGAGCTCGGCCGCGATCCGTCGCGCCACGGGCGATGCTTTCACCCGCCCTTCTTCTGCGGTTTTCTCCTCGCGCGCGGCCGCGGGCGAGGGTTTGGGACGCGACGGCGCGCGTCCCTCCATCGGCTCTTGCGGCGGCGTAGTCTCTCTTTCTTTCGCTTTCGCGGGTGCGGGTTTTTCCGTCGCCCGTTTTGGTTCTTCGGATGTCTTCGCTTCTTCTTTTTTCGGTGCTTCCGGTTTTTTCTCAGGCGCCTTTTTCTCTTCTTTTGGCGCGGCTTCACCCTCCTCGCCGATGAAGGCGATCCGTTGGCCGACTTCAACTTTGCCGCCTTCTTCCACGTAAATTTCGGTGAGCGTTCCGTCCTCGGGCGATTCCCATTCCATCGTCGCCTTGTCGGTTTCGATTTCCGCGATAACGTCGCCGGCCGAGATCTTGTCGCCTTTCTTCTTTTTCCACACGACGAGAGTTCCCTCCGTCATCGTGTCACTCAATTTGGGCATCTGGATTTCAGGCATGGTGAAAATCGTTAAAGCGTTAAAGGGTTACAAAGTTAAAATGAAGAAGGCTCTTTCCGTTTTAACATTTTAACTTTGTAACTCTTTTAACCTCTTTCACGCATAACAAACTTTTTTGACCGCGGCGATGAGCTTCTCCGCGTTCGGCAAAACCGCTTTCTCCAGTCGTTCGTTGTAGGGCATGGGCACATCTTCCTGCGAAACACGCCCAATTGGAGCGTCGAGCTCGTCGAAAATATTTTTCTGAATGCGATAACAAACTTCCGCGCCCACGCCACAGAACGGCCGGTCCTGTTCTACAATCACCACCCGATGCGTTTTCGCGACGGAATCGTAAATCGCGCGTTCATCGAGTGGTTTGATTGAACGCAAATCGAGTACTTCCGCGCTGATGTCTTCGTCCTCGAGCTTCTCCGCCACTGCGAGCGCAAGTGCCACCGTTTGCGCGTAACACACAATCGTCACGTCCGAGCCTTCGCGTTTGACCTCCGCTTCGCCCAGCGGAATAAGCAATTCCGTTTCCGCCGGCTCGACCATGCCTTTCGAGCTGTAAAGCAGTTCGGATTCAAGCACCAGTACCGGATTGTTGTCGCGCACTGCGGTTTTCAACAGGCCTTTGGCGTCGCGTGGCGTAGCCGGCGTGCAAACTTTCAGCCCCGGAACGCTGGCATACAAACATTCGGTCGCATGCGAGTGGGTCGCGCCGAGCTGATGGGCCGGACCGTTCGGTCCGCGGAACGTGATGGGGATGTTGAACTGGCCACCGCTCATCGTCAGCATGTTGGGAGCGTTGTTCACCACCTGATCAAACGCGACGAGCGAAAAACTGAAGGTCATGAATTCGATAATCGGACGCAATCCAACCATGGCGGCACCGACACCGAGCCCGGCAAATCCATTTTCGGAAATAGGCGTGTCGATGATTCGCTTGGGGCCGAAGCGTTCTAGCAATCCTTGCGAGACCTTGTAAGCGCCGTTGTATTCCGCCACTTCCTCGCCCATGAGAAAGACATTCGGATCGCGTGCCAATTCTTCCGCCAGCGCTTCATTCAACGCCTGTCGGTAAGTAATCTCGCGCATTTGCATATGCGTTTAGCGGACTCGAACCCCACCGGCCGCACAGACTGGAAACCTATGCTCAGACGTAGGTGTAATCATAAAGTTTCTCGAGCGGCGGTTCCTCGCTCTGCTCGGCAAATTTCACCGATTCGAGCGCGATTCGTTTCGCTTCCTTGTCCAGCTCATCGAATTTTTCGTTCGTCAATTTTCCTTCGCGCGTCAGTTGCGCGCGCAAACGCGTAATCGGGTCATCCAGACGATATTTTTCAAGTTGTTCCTTCGTTCGATAACTCGCGGGGTCAGACATGGAGTGGCCGCGATACCGGTACGTGCGCACCTCGACAAACGCCGGATGCTGATCTTTGCGAATTGATTCGACCACTTCGCTCAAAGTGTCGCGGACGTGACGAAAATTCATTCCGTCCACCACGCAACCGGGAATGTCATAACCTTCCGCGCGATCGACGATTTGTTTGAGCGACGTGGAACGCTCGACCGAGGTTCCCATGGCAAAGAGATTGTTTTCACAAATAAAAATCACCGGTAACTTGAAAAGGGCGGCGAGGTTCAACGCTTCGTGAAAGGCGCCCTGATTGATGGCGCCGTCGCCGAAAAAGCAAAGGGTAACGCGGTCTTCATTTCGATATTTGCAGGCGAAAGCGAGACCGCAGGCCAGCGGCACATGCGCACCCACGATGGCGTGTCCACCGTACATGTGATGTTCCTTGTCGAAAAAATGCATCGAACCGCCCAGCCCGCGGGAACAGCCGGTATCTTTGCCGAACAGTTCCGCCATACAGGCATTGGCGCTGGTACCGCGGGCCAGGGCGTGGGCATGATCGCGATAGGCGGTGATGATGTAATCGTCGAATCGGATCGCCGCGATGGCACCCGCTACAACCGCTTCTTGACCAATGTAGAGATGACAAAAACCGCCGATTTTCTGAGCTTGATATTGCTGACTGGCGCGCTCTTCAAAACGCCGGATGAGCAACATCAACCAGAGCATCTCGACTTCGTCGCGCTGCTCCGCTGGCTGCATGGAAATCAGGCAGCGCGAGCGACCGCGACTTTTGCGCTAGCAGGTGCCGATTGAGTGCGCATCAACAGGACGAAGATGGCGGTGAAGGCGAGGTCGCTCAGGAGAGAGTTGCGGAAAAACATCCAGCTGGGGGTGGCGCCATATTGTGGAAGGCCAACGGTCGACGCCTGAATTAATCCCGCAAAATTTTTCACGTAACCGGGATCAGTCAGCCAGGAAAAGGCATTGGTGATTCCATAAAAAATCACTGAGGTGGCGAGAGATGCGGGCAACATCGTTTTCCACGAAGCACGTTTTCGCAGGGCGAAGCCGATGAGGCCGACGATCGCTAGGGCAAAGTAGCGGCAAAGAATTTGCGGATCGAAAAGCGGTGCGTGGTAAGTGGCATTCAGAAGCAAATCAGAGATGAAGAGAGTGAGCAGCGGCAGCGCGAATTTGTAGCGCCGCGGGAGATAGGCGGCGCAACAAAGCGCGATGGCGGCGAGAGGGGCGAAATTCGAGAGCCAGGTCGCGGCGCCGGAATGAATGAGGAGACCCGTCATCGCCCGAAAAGCGACGACACAAATGACGAGAAACAAAGCCGGAATCATCGGACAGCAAGTTTATCTGTCCTGCGCCAGATGCAACGCTAAACGCGCGAGGCTCCTTTTACTTGCTGGCGCCAGCGCGAACGCGCGCCAGTCTGGCTTTGCGACGGATGGCGGCGTTGCGATGAATAATTCCGCGCTTGGCCGCCTTATCTATCGCAGAAATGAGTGCGTTGATATCGTTCGCTGGCGCGTCAGCTTTGACCGCGCCCTTACTCAAAGTCCGAATACGACTCAAGACGCGGCGATTGCGAAGAGCTCGGCGCTCAGTCTGGCGCGCACGTTTGGCAGCGGATTTGGTATTGGCCATGCGATCAAAAAATTGCGGGCGGGAGCGTCATGGATGCGCTCCTATTTGTCAACCTGTCAACCGCGCTGCGCGATCAGGCGCGCGCGTTGCGCAACCAGGCGGTCGCGTCCGATTTCTTTGCCGGAGCGACCGATGTCTTCGGCGGCAGCGGCGTAACACTCGCCTTCTCCGCGCCCGGCTTCGACGAATCGACCGTGAAAACGGCGTGTGTCGGAGCGGGTGCAGAAGCTGGCGCAGAAACGAGCGTTCCCTTGGCGGCGCGACTCACCTTCGGCAAATGGTCGGGCGTGATTTGCACAATCGCACCAATGGGCAACTGCTGATAAAGCGCAGAGACGTCGGACGATTTCATTCGAATACAACCGTAGCTGGCCGGCCGCCCGATCGTTTTCTCCTCCGGCGTTCCGTGAATGTAAATGCCCCGGTAATAGGCGTGCGCGTTTGCAGCTTCCAACCCGCGCAGCCAGATGATACGGGTAATGATAGGATCGCGGCCAGGCGTGTTCGGCTGCAAAATTTCGCCGGTGAACCTGCGGTTGTGGAAAACCGCGCCGGTCGGAGCGCGGTCACCGATTTTCTGAGCAACCTGAAGAGTGCCAAGCGGTGTCGCCATCGAGCCCCATCTATCGCCGAGTCCGAATTTGGAAGTAGAGACGGGATAAACTGCGGCATTGCCGCCGTTGTCGAGGAGCATCAATTTTTGATCGCGCACACTAACGATGACGTTTGGCTGGACCAACTGCGCGCGCAATGGCGTAGCCCCCGGCGCAACCATCGCAATTAACAAGAACCAACGAAGGCGAGACATAGATGTCTAGGCGGGGAGTGCGTCAGGCGCCCTGCCGTTGTTCCAATTGAATTTCGGTAGCCATTGTATGACGGAGCAAAATGAGACGTAAAGAAACCCAAATTGAAACATAAGCAAGAATGGGACCGAAAGAAACTGCCGGTGCTCAATCGCGTACCAGACAAAGTAGGTAAAGTAAACGGCAAAAAACATCTCAGCCGCAGGCAATACCCCGACTTGAGAGGCATATAGCGGCAATTACGCCACGGCTGGGCTTTGCGTTCTATTCCATATTTCGGGGTGCGGGTGAAATCTGATTTATGATTGAATACCGCTTCGAGGACGGCGCGGGCATTATTTAGCGACAAGCCGACCCCAAGGGCGAGCAGGCAGGGCAAAAGCATTATTTCCTTCATCCAAGTTCGCGGATGCAGTTCGCGCTGCGCGCAAATATAAAAGACTGCGACCGAAACGGAAGCGGTGAGAAAGATCGGCACATCAATCAGCAGCGTTCGCACCCAGCCGGACTGCGGTCCGCCAGTCGAGGGGTGGAGCAGGACAACAAGACAAGCGAGAAGCAAATATGCGAAATTGGAAACAAGATGACCGGTCGCCTCCAGCTTGATCGGCATCGGCAGCTTACTCCGCCAAATTTCCGGAAGCAGTTTCTTGCAGGTCTGGATGGAGCCTTTCGTCCAACGATGTTGCTGCGACTTGAAGCCATTCATGTCGACCGGCAGCTCCGCCGGGGTAACAACGTCGGGGAGGAAAATAAATTTCCAGCCGGCTAGTTGCGCTCGATAACTCAGATCGAGATCTTCCGTCAGCGTGTCGTGCTGCCAGCCGCCAGCCTCTTCAATGCACGATTTTCGCCAGAGTCCGGCCGTTCCGTTGAAGTTGAAAAAGCGACCGCTGCGAGAGCGCGCGGTTTGCTCGAGCACGAGATGGCCGTCGAGAAACATCGCCTGCACCCGGGTTAGCAAGGAATAGCCGCGATTCAAATGGCCCCAGCGCGTTTGAATCATCCCCACTTTGGGGTCGGTAAAGAAATCGACTGTCTTGCGCAGCAAATGCGGTGGCGGAACAAAATCGGCATCGAGAATACATACGAATTCTCCGCGCGCGGTAGCCAAACCTCGCTCCAAGGCGCCCGCTTTGAAGCCGGTGCGATCGACTCGATGAATCAGTTCGACATCGAACCCGCGCTCACGTAATTCCGCCGCACAATCCGCCGTAATCTCGCGTGTGTCGTCCGTCGAATCGTCCAGCACCTGGATTTGCAGCCGATCGCGAGGGTAATCCAATTTACTGACCGCGCGCAGCAATCTCTCGACCACATAAACTTCGTTGAAGATGGGCAACTGCACGGTCACGACCGGCAATTTTTCAAATTGGCCCGCCGGCACCGGCGCGCGTTTCCGGTTCTTGAGAAAAAGGTAGATAATAAAATAGCGGTGAACGCCGTAAGCCGAAAGGCCAACGAGCACGCTGAGGTAACAGATTGTCCAGATAAATGAAACCATGCCTCCTTGCGTTAGGAATCCAGACTGCCTTGCCGATTACTCTGCAAGGGCGACATGATGCCGCTTCTGGGGGTGTCGTCAAATCAAAAAAGGCGGGCTCGTTCGCGCCGACCGGCTTGAAGTTAAAAGCACACAACCATTTACCGTGTCGCGAAAGCGAAATGGCTCGTTCCTTTTGCAGGCCGGCGGCATGGGGTTCGCTTCTCGGAGACGGAGCGATTTTGTGTTAAGATAGTCGCCACCGAAGATGGCAAGCGGATCAGCTACGACAAAAAAAAAGGGAAGAAATCTCGAACGCTTCGACATTGTCTTGACGGTGCTGCTCGCCGGATGGGTGCCATCGATTCTGATGTTGCTGGTTTCTTACACCACACTCAAAAAGACCCTGGAATCAAAAATTTTGCGCGACCGCCAGACTTTTGTCCAGCTGGTCGGTCATTTGGTCGATGACGATCTGGCCGGCACCGCCAGCATCGTCTCCTATTATCAAACCCTTCCCGATATGGAGCGTCTTTTTGCCGCGCCTAATTCTCAGGACACGGCCCAGCAATGGATCGCACAGAAGTTTTTCACTTATCCGCGCATTGATGGAATGTTCATCGCGGCGGCTGACGGCAAGCTTCTTGGCACTCTGCCGGCCGCGCCAAATCTACTAGGCCAGCCATTTCATCCCGATATTTGGAAAGACGGCGCCGACGCGCGGACCGACCCCTACGTTTCGCCCGTCCACCAGAGGCCAGTCGACGGCCGGATGGTCACTGATGTTGTGGGTGCAGTGCGAACGCGCGACGGCAAAACCATCGGATATATCGGCGCTTCTATTTTGATCGAACGGATTGGCCGACGTCTCTCCTCGATTTCGTTCACCGACCGCACTGCCTGCCAAATTGTCGATCAGCAAGGCTTCCCGCTTTTTACGGCCGACTTCAAATCGGAGACCAAACCAACATCCTCTGCGCAAGCGAAACTCATCTCCCATATTCAAAAGGAGCAAAACGGTCATCTTACTCGAGACGGCAATATTTACTCGTTCGAGCCGTTGGAGTCGGCGCAATGGCTGGCAATCATTCGCCAACCGGAAGAGATCGCCTACGCGCCGGTGCATGATTTGCTACGTAAAATCACGGTGCCGGCGGGGTGGTTGATTGCCGGCACGCTGGTGGCTGCCATTCTCGCAGGAAGATTTTATCGGCGGCAGGCGGAATCCGCGCGTCGGATCGAGCGCGAAGTAAGTTTCAATCAAAAAATTTTGGCGAACATGCCGATCGGCATCGCGCTAGTTGACCCTGAAACACGCCGTTTCCTGCATGTAAACGACGCCTTTGCGCAAATGGCGTTGCAGATCGGCCAGCTTCCAGCCGGAACCGACATTGGGGATGCGACCTACGACCAGATCAAGATCGTATCGCCAACAATAATTGAGAATGTGCTCGCGACCGGCAGGCCTTATCAGTTGATCGAAGAACCGTTCCGCGATCGCACCGGCGCGACACGATTTTGCAATGTCAACCTTCTGCGCCTGCTCGATTCGCGCCAGCACATTCAGGGCGTGCTCTATTTCGTGGAGGAAAAAACGCGCGATATGACGCTGCGCAACGAGCTGCTCAGTGCCAACGCCGCCAAAGATCAATTTCTCGCGCTCCTCTCCCACGAACTACGCAATCCCCTGTCGCCCGTGATCGCGATGGTTGCGGCATTGGAAACACACCTGGCTGATTCAGCCGAGGTGCGCCAGGCGCTCGACGTCATTCGGCGAAATGTGGAACTGGAAGCGCGCTTGATCGACGACCTGCTCGACATTACCCGCATTGCCAAAGGAAAACTCAAGCTCAGTCTCGAACCGGTTAGCGTGCACAACGTCTTGCAGCGCGCACTGGAAATTTGCCGTGAGGACATTTCACAAAAGGCGCTCGAGATCGAGTTGAATCTAAACGCTCATGACCATTTCGTTCAGGGCGATCCGGCGCGCTTGCAACAGGTTTTTTGGAACCTGATCAAGAACAGCGTCAAGTTTACTGAGGAGGGTGGACGAGTATCCCTTGCCACCTCAAACCCGCAGCCTGGACAAATCGAAATCGCTGTTAGCGATACCGGCATCGGGATTGAGCCGGATAAGGTCTCGAAAATTTTCACCGCCTTTGAGCAGGGCCAAAGCTCCATCACACGGAAATTCGGCGGCTTGGGGCTGGGCCTCGCCATTTCGAAGGCCATGGTCCTGGCTCACGGCGGAATCATTTCTGCCTCCAGTCCTGGCCCGAACCGCGGGGCTACCTTCAGTGTTCGCCTCGGCACAATTGCCGAGCCAGTGGTGCATGATGGCGAGTCGCCCCCAAATGGCGCCGAACCGGTGTCGAGGCCAGTTTCGGCCAACCGCCCGCCGCGCTTGCTCGTGGTGGATGACCATGAGGATACCTGCACTGGTCTGAAAATGATTCTGGAACGGCGCGGTTACGATATCACCATCGCCTACACCGCCGATCAGGCGGCGGAAAAAGCGCGGCAGGAAGATTTCGATCTCTTGATCAGCGACATCGGTTTGCCGGACCGGAGCGGCTACGAATTAATGCAGGAAATGCGTGGCCGGGGCGTGCCTGGCATTGCTCTAAGCGGTTTTGGGATGGAACACGACGTCAACCGCGCCCGTGCCGCCGGATTCTCCGAACACTTAACCAAGCCGATCAACTTCGAGCGGCTGGAGGAAGTAATCCAGCAATTGCTCGGCGTCGAAAAACGATAGGCCGATCAAGCAGGAGTGGATGGAGCGTTGGTCGCGGCTTTACGCTCCGAAGCGTCCTTTAATTCGCGCGATAACTTCTCCACCCGCTGACGCATGATTTTCCCTGGCTTGAATTTCACCGTTGCTCGCGCCGGAATAACGAAGCTGCTCCCCGGCTCGTTCGGGTTTCGGCCAACGCGCGGTTTGGTCAAGCGTGGTTGAAAGACCCCGAAATTTCGCAACTCCACCGCCACATTATTAGCAAGGCTATCCGTAATGTGATCCAGCGTGCGCTGGACGACATCGAAAACCTGGTGCTGGACCATGCCGGTCTGGTTGCTGATCGCCACCACAATGTCCCTTTTGGTTAACTTCGCCATATCTTAATATACCACAAATAAATCGCGCTGGGGCTTGAATTTGCGTGGGCGAAGCCGAAAATTTGCGACTTTTTTCCCCGCCAAGGATCGCCGGGAAAATAGGGCCATATTCGCCGTGGAAAGGCTATGCCAATGCCGGTCGGCGCCGCAGGCGACTCATGAAATAGTTGAACGGAGTCACTTCGGCAAAGGCTTTCCGTCGCGACTTCAGCTGTCCCTGCGCCACACCCAGCTTGGTGAAAACCCCGTTCCATTCCCCTTCCAGGCGGCGGGCATCGTCATTTGAAAGTTCGCGCACGGCGCGCAGGGAAGAACCGCGGTTCAGCACATTCATCGCCCGGCCCGACAGGTCATTTAGCAGATTCAATTCGCGAAGAACGTGCTCGGTTTCCTGCAACAAATTCGCTCGCACTTCGGTAAATTGCCGCTCCTGCTCCACCGAAATGATCGGCTTAGCCTTGTCCAGGCCATAGGTGATGAGGTCCTGCAATTTCTTCCAGCTCTCGAGCTGAAGCGAAATCAGGCGAAGTTTGGTTTCGGTTTGTTTATCTTTCATGTATGGGCGCAACCATGGCTACCTCGAGGGTTTCATCGAATTTTTGCAGATTATCGAGCAGCAGATGGGCCAATGGCCGGTCGACTGATTGCTCCCTGCTGATGATCCCCTCTTCAAAATAAAAACGGCCCTGCCGCCAGCGGAAAATCTCCGCCAGGGCCCCTTCGCCTTCCAGCGTCCCGTAGGCCGCATGCCGAACTTCCCCCTGATGGAGGTAGATTTCGCTGTTGCCGCGTCCTGACTTAAAGGTGAAGCGCCCGCTGCGTTGCCCCATGCACGTCATTTGCAGAACTTCGGCTGCCGAAAATTGATTCAAATTTCCAATCAAAGAGTGACACGGGTCGATCCCTTCCGAGGATGCACCCGAATGACTATCGAGACCGGTGAGAAAACGCCGCACCTCGCCGCGCAAATGCTTGGTTGACGCAGCGCCCTTTGCCAGCGGGAGATGTTGTTGCTGAGCATTGCGGATTGACTCTGCCGACGGGCGCTGCCAGGGCACGCAAAGAAGCTTCAATGATGGAAAATGTTGTCGGGCCACGGTAGCACTCTCGACCGCAGACTCCGGTTCTCCCTCGATGATGAAGCCATCGAAACTCTCTGCGATCAATATTGCGACCGCTTCGGAAACCGTTCGGACAATGCACGTCTCGCACTCATCGGTCATGTCAAAAATCGATAGTAACCGGTCTTCGAAGACTGGATCTGGATTCAGAATCAGGACGCGGGTTTCCACAAAAAAGACCGAGGAAATTGCTCGTTTGCAGAGCAGGAATCCTGCCTTGGCCGTGGTGGTTAACGTACCCCAGCGCGCTTCGGCGGCGGTGCAGGAAACGCGTCCGGCGCTACCTCATGCGCAGTGCGGAAATGAACTTTTCCGATTTGCGAAAGCATTTGCGGCCCATGCTTTTCGACGATCGTGGCTGCGATGCTTTTGATTTCACCTGAGACGCCGCGCCCAAGCCTCACCCCCAACTCCTTTCCCTTTCGCTCCAGCCAATCGATAAACGCTTCACGCGCCAAAATCGATGCTGCCGCGACCGCGATGTCTGATTCCGCGCGCGGCCGCTGCTCGATCCGAATTTTCCGGCCATGGCGTAACAGTGCATTTTCGATCACCCGCGCATCGGCAAATTTATCGGACAGCGATCTCGGGCAGTCCGGCTTCCGGGCCAGCAGATTCTCGATGACGCGGGCGTGTCCCCAGCCGAGCAGGCTGTTGAGATTGCCGAATTTCTTATAGAGCTCATTGTAACGCGCGGGCCCGATTGCAACCACGTCGGTTCCCTCGCGCGCGATCCGCCGGATTTCCTTTGCCAACGCATGAATCTTTGCATCCGATCCGATCCGTTTACTGTCCTGGACCCCATGATCGAGCAGATGGCGCGCAGTTTTGCGATCGACAAAGACGCCCGCGATCACCAGCGGTCCGAAAAAATCGCCTTTCCCACTTTCGTCCACACCAATGTGTGGTTCGAACATCTCCGGCGAATACACTTCTTCGTAGCCGAGACGGGCTTCGCCAAAAATGTCCGGTTCGAGCACGAACTTGACGAAATCCTCGACCCCGCGCCCTTGCACTAAAACCTTTGGACCTTTCTCATAAACGGCCACGCTTAGCTTTTCCTTTTGCGCAAAAAAAATCGTGTAGGGCTTCGGCGCGAAGGTGAATCCACGCTCGCGCAGAAGTGCACGAAGGTTTTCCGCCTGTTCAGAATTGAGCGGATGGGTGTAAGAGTTCACGAAAGAGTTTTAGGTTTGAATACAACGTCATCTCGAGCGAATACGCCAGTCCGGCTCGGACCGAGGGATCCCGTCGCGCTAGCAAAAGGTAATTCCACGGGATCCCTCGACTTTACTCGAGATGACGGACGACCGTTTCGCCGCAAGCTAAACCGGTGGTTTTTGCGCCACAAACGCGATCTCCCCTGGCGCCAGAGCCGCGACCCCTATGCCATCCTCGTTTCCGAAATCATGCTCCAGCAAACCCAGGCCGCCACTGTTGTCCCTTACTATAATAGGTGGCTGCGCCGCTTCCCCACTATTCGCTCGCTTGCCGCTACGACTGAATCAGACGTTCTGCACGCCTGGCAGGGCTTGGGCTATTATGCTCGAGCCCGCAATCTCCACCGGTGCGCCAAAATGATCGTCGAAAAATTTGGCGGAAGACTTCCGAATAATCCCGGTAAGTTGAAATCGCTACCGGGTATCGGCCTTTACACTGCGAATGCCATCGCGGTTTTCGCTCTCGACAAATCCCTGCCCATCGTCGAAGCCAACACCGCTCGCGTTCTCTCCCGCCTTTTCAATATTCGCGCGCCAATCGATTCCACCTCCGGCCGACGAAAATTGTGGGAACTTTCGGCAAAGCTCGTTCCCCGAAAAAGCGGGCGCGATTTCCAAAACGCGATGATGGATCTCGGCGCCCTCATTTGCACCGCGCGCAATCCGCGCTGCCAAATTTGTCCGGTGAAAAAGTTTTGTCGCGCGCGTGATCCAGCGTCGCTTCCGCGAAAAAAAAGACGCGGCGCAATTGTTCCGCTCACTGAATCACATGGCTTGTCCATTATGGCCGGCGCGGTGCTGCTCGAGCGATGCAGCCAGCGCTGGCGGGGTATGTGGATGCTGCCAAAAGTTCCCGCGCCGCGCTCCGCGCCGATTCACACCACGCGCTTTCCATTCACACATCATCGGGTCACCCTCCAGGTCTTTCGCAGCAAAGCAGCCCGGCCCGCATCCCACCAACGCTGGTTTCCCATTCGCCGCTTGAACAAGATTCCCATTCCCTCGCCCCACCGCCGCACCCTCACGGCTCTTCTAGCTTGATTGGACGTTCAACGTTTTTTCTGCCAAACCATTCTCATGCCTGCGATCGAAACGCTGCCGGACGCGCACGGCCACTTCGGCGTTTACGGCGGAATGTTCGTGCCGGAAACTTTAATGACGGCGTTGCACGAACTCGCCGCCGAATACAAACGGGCGAAGAGCGATTCGCAGTTTCAAAACCAACTCACACAATTACTGCGCGATTTTGCCGGCCGTCCCACGCCTCTTTATTTCGCGAAGCGACTCACAGAAAAACTTGCCGGCGCGAAAATTTATTTGAAGCGCGAAGACCTGCTCCACACCGGCGCGCACAAGATCAACAACGCGCTCGGCCAGATTTTACTGGCACAGCGCATGGGCAAGAAACGCCTGATCGCCGAGACCGGCGCGGGCCAGCACGGCGTTGCCACCGCCACGGTGGCGGCGCGGTTCGGATGCGAATGCGTCATTTACATGGGCGCGGTGGATATGGAACGCCAGGCCCTCAACGTCGCGCGCATGCAATTTCTTGGCGCTAAAGTGGTGACGGTGACGGCCGGACAAGCCACCCTTAAGGAAGCGATCAGCGAGGCGATGCGTGATTGGGTCACAAACGTTCGCACCACCCATTATATATTAGGCAGCGCACTCGGTTCCCATCCCTACCCCATGATGGTGCGCGATTTTCAGCGTGTCATCGGCGAAGAAACAAAGGCACAGATTCTCGAACGGGAAAAGCGACTGCCCGATTTGCTTGTCGCCTGTGTCGGTGGCGGCAGCAATGCCATCGGTTTGTTTCATCCGTTCCTAAATGACGCGAGCGTGCGCATGGTCGGTGTCGAAGCCGGCGGCGAAGGTATTCGGTCCGGCAAACATGCGGCCCGATTTCAAGGCGGAAGGCTTGGGGTTCTTCAAGGAACGAAAACTTTTCTGCTCGCAAACGAAGACGGCCAGATCGAATTGACCCATTCGGTTTCGGCGGGGCTCGATTACGCCGCAGTCGGTCCCGAACACAGTTATCTGCGCGACATCGGTCGAGTAGAATACGATTTCGCAACCGATGAGGAAGCGCTCGCCGGATTCAAATTGTTATCGGAAAAGGAAGGAATTATTCCCGCGCTCGAAACTGCACATGCCCTCGCGCACACCGCAAAGGTCGCACCCAGGATGTCAGCAAACGACATCATTATCATCAATTTGTCCGGCCGCGGCGACAAGGATGTCGATCAAGCTGCAAAATATCTGTTCTGACTTGTCAGGGGCGTTGCGCTTCAATTTCCTTGAGCGTCTCTTGCGCAGTCGGTTCGTTAGGCACGATTTGTAAAGTCGCGCGTAAATGCGCTTCCGCTTCGTCGAAGCGCCCGAGATGCGCCAGAAGGAGACCGAGATTGCGATGGATCGCCGGATGATTCGGCTCCAATTCCAGGGCTTTCTCATATTGCGCGATCGCTTCTTCGTATCGTCGCATGGCTTCGCTTGGAATTTCGGTTGCGCTACCACTGAGGTTGTTTCCGATGATCGCTAACGCGTTCGCGAGATTTGTTCGAATCGTTGCGACCGATGCACTCTCTGCGGCGGCCGCGCTCGGCCCTTTCAACTCCAATGCTTTGCGATATTCCGCGATCCCCTCTTCAAATCTTTCCGCCCGGCAATAAGCCAGGCCCAGAAGATTGTGATTTTCCGGCAACTCTGGTTTCAACTCGACGGCACGGCGCAGATATTCGATCGCATCGGAATAGTTTCTCTGGCGAAAGAAATACTGCCCAAGTCGTGCCCGCGCCTGCCATGCGTCGGGATTTTTCGCGAGAGTATCGCGCCAAAGCGATTCTTCATCGTGAAAAACTTTGGTGCGCTGCCACGCGTATGTTCCCATCATTCCGGTCAATAGAATGGCGATCGCCGCGATCGCAGTTCTAATTTCGCCGCGCGCGCGATTGGCAAACATCGCTACGGCCGAGCAAACAAATGCGATCAACGAAACGTCGGCGAAATATTGGAGATGATCCGCCACGAGCGTGCCGCTGCGGAGGTAAGCCATTCGAACAAATCCAATGACGGGTAGAAGCGCGACGATGAAATAGGCGGCGGCCAAAAAAGCGCCGC
>Ga0209472_1001129_pt1 | contig 15517 bp, 11 predicted proteins | sample GraSoiAngelo_130_FD_185887 | JGI IMG/M metagenome (GOLD analysis project Ga0209472, IMG submission 185887) | Grasslands soil microbial communities from the Angelo Coastal Reserve, California, USA - 14_0929_02_20cm (SPAdes) (version 2) | ecosystem: Environmental > Terrestrial > Soil > Grasslands ...
ACTTCGCCCAGGAGATGGGGCTGTACGGCACAATCGTCGTCGAGCCCTCCGACCCGTCGTATTGGCCTGCCGTCGACCGGCAGCTGACCCTCACGTTAGACGACCTGCTCGTCGAGGGCGGCCAGATCGCGCCCTTCCGCCGGTCCACGCCGACCTTCACCGCCATGGGGCGGTTCGGTAACGTCCTGCTGATCAACGGCGAGACCGCGTTCTCCGGCGAGGCGGCTCTGGGGGAGGTCGTGCGCCTCTATCTCGTCAACACGGCGAACACGCGCATCTTCAACTTCGCCGTTCGCGGCGCGCGCGCGAAGCTGGTCGGTGGTGACAGCGGTCGCTACGAGCGCGAGACGTTCGTCGACGCTGTGCTGCTCGCGCCTTCCGAACGAGCGGTTGTCGACGTGCTGTTCGACACCCCGGGGGACGTGCGGCTCGAGCATCGTACCCCGGACCATGTCTACGACCTCGGTGGGTTCTCGGTCTCAGCCGCTGAGGCTGGCGATGCCGCTCGGTCGTTCGACGTGCTGCGCGTCGACCCCCAACTCACCGCCGAGCATCAAGCGATTGGGCACGACGTCGAGCGAGCACCGGACAAGGTGCTAGCGTTCATCTCTTCCATGCCGCTCTTGTACGGAGAGGACGACAAGACGGCGTCCACATACGCCTGCCCCATGCACCCAGACGTCACCGCCTCTGAGCCGGGGAGGTGCCGGAAGTGCTTTATGAAATTGGTGGCGGTGCAGACGACCACGGTGGTCCCGGCCTCCTACGTCTGCCCCATGCACCCGGAGGTCACGGCCTCGAAGCCGGGGCGATGCCCAAGATGCTGGATGAAGCTGGTGCTCTCGGACGTGCCAGGGGTGCCCGCTCCGAAACCGCACGATGGCCCGCCGCACGGCGGGCACGAAGGAGGCGACGGTCTCGAGTGGGAGGACCTAATGCCAGCGATCAACCGCGCGTCGGACCCTAGCAACATGCTCTGGAAGCTCGTCGACCGGCAGACCGGGGCCGAGAACGGCGCCATCGCTTGGGCGTTTACAGTGGGTGATCGGGTGAAGATCCGGCTAGTGAACGAGATGGAGTCGGATCATCCGATGCACCATCCCTTCCACATCCACGGAGCCGGCCGCTTCCTGATCCTGTCGAGGGATGGCAACCGGGAGTCCAATCTCGTGTGGAAGGACACGGTGCTCCTGCGCGCGGGACAGACGGTGGACATCCTGCTGGATGTCACGAATCCCGGGCTATGGATGGCGCACTGCCACATCGCGGAACATACCGAGAGCGGGATGATGTTCAGCTTCGATGTCTCGCGGCGCTCCGAAGGGGGCTCGCTCCACGATGCAGGTTCACCGACCAAGGATGCTGGAGCGAGCGGTCCGCGTGGATCCACGCCGCATCATCATGGGGTGCGCTAAAATCCGGCTGGTCGTGGTGCCAACGGTGGTGCCAACGGCGCCGTTGCTTGACGTCGCCAGCTCCCGCCTTGCCGGATCCGAGCGGCCGCGCGATGTTGGTCCGACGTATGTCGCCCGGTCGCCACGGTGCCGTCATTGTGGCCTTGCTCTCCGCGCTGGTCGTGAGGTCCGCCGGAGCTCAGTGCCCCGACGGTACGGCCCCGCCGTGTAGTCGGGGAGCGCCCGGGGCGGCCGCTACGTCCCCGCCTCCTGCCGAGCGCGACCGGGCGCGCACATTTCTCATTCTCCCGTTTCGCAACCTGTCGCGCATCGCCGCCTATCAATGGCTGGTCGAAGCGTCCCCCACGATGCTGGCGGACGCGCTCGGCCAGTGGACGGAGTTGACGGTCGTCCCCGACGAGCGGCTGTATCCGGCGCTGCGCCGGCACGAGCTGCACCCCGGGGACGTGATGGACCTCGCGAGCCTGCGACGTGTGGCGGCGGAGACCGGCGGATGGACGGCGGTGACGGGCGAAATCATCGTGACGGGCGAACGGCTGCAAGTGAGTGCCCGGGCCTACGACGTCGTGACCCGGCGCCAGCTGGCGCGTGCGACGTTCGAAGGTCGGGCCAGGGACGACGTGCGGCAGGCCTACGACCAGATTGCGACGGCGTTGTTGCGCGCGGCCGGGCTCGAGCAAGCCTCGGCGGACCTGGGCACGGCCACGACGCGCTCCCTGGACGCGTATCGGGCGTACCTGCGTGGTATGGCGCATCTCAACCGAGCGGAATACCGCCAGGCGCGTGACGCGTTGCTGGACGCCGTCCGCATCGACAGCGCCTTCGCGCAGGCATACGGCAAGCTCGCGGAGGTCTCCTTGCTCGCGTTCTCGGTGCTGGATCCTGACCATCCGGCCTACGGCTACGCGGAGCGCGCCGCGGCGCTCAGCAACCGGCTGCCGCCGCGGGCGGCCAGTCACGTGCGCGCGCTGCGCAGCCTGCTGAACGCCGACTTCACCGCGGCGCGCAGAGAGTTGGGCGGTCTCGTCGCCCAGGACTCGAACGACGTCGACGCGCTCGAGGAGCTCGCAGGCCTCGAGTTTCTCGACCCCCTCCTCGTGGCGACGCCGACCGGAGAGCGGCGCCGCGGGTCTCTGAACGCCGCTACGCGGCTGTCCCGGCGCGTGCTCGATCTCGACCCCACGCGGCATGGCGCCTACCAGGGATTGGTGGTCATCTACTCGCTGGCGGCCGGGCAGTCGCCGGGCGCGATGGCGGGCTACCGCCGCGAGCTGCCCCGTCCGGTGCGGAGCTCGGTCCGTGCCTGGTGCAGCTGTGACTTCGAGCTCGGCGTGGCTGGGCAGCCGCCCGGCCGCGGCAGTGACTCGGCACTGGCACTCCAGTTCGCCGGTCCCGATCTCATGCTCGTGCCGCTGCTGCGCGACTCGCTCGAGCTCGTGCCGGTCGATTCCCTGGCTGCGCTTCCGGCAGAGTCGTTGGCCGCCTCGCGCGCCCGCGCGCGGGCCGCGGCGAGGGCGTGGGCCCGGCGTTGGCTGGCCGCCGGCCCCGCCGAGGCCGAAGCGCACCGCATGACGGCGCGTGTGCTCGAGCTGGACGGCAATTACGAGGCGGCGCTCCGCGAGCTCGACATCGCAGACTCGCTCGGTGTCGAAGCGGAAGCGGAGGCCCTGGCCGCACGGCGGATGATCCTGCTGGGTAAGCTCGGACGATTGGATGACGCGCGCCGGATCGCGGACTCCCTGTGGGGCGCGCATTACTTCGGGGGGGAGTTGTTCGCCACCGTGCCCGCCATGACCGAAGCGTACGCCTGGGCCACGAATCTGTTCGCCGCGGCCGGAGACTTCGAGCGTGTGCGGGCTGCGCTGGCCGCGTTCAGCGCCCGGCTGGCCGTGCGCCTCGAGCCGGCTCAGGCGTATGCCGCTACGGTCACGCTGCTGTCCGGATCAGAGTCCGGGCCGGTCGCACCGGTCGTGCTCCCTGACGGGCTGCGGCGCAGCGTGCGGGAGGCGCTGCGCGCGGAGCTGGCACGGTACCCCGGAGACCCGCTCCTCAGCGCCTGGCTCCGCACCTCCGCGTCGTTCCCGAACCGCTGAGCCCACTGGCAGGTCAGGCTCGGGTTTCGAGCAGCAGGCTCCGGAACGCCGCGGCTGCAGGCCCGAGCGGCGTCCCCAAGCGCCGCACAATCAGCAGATCCCGCGTCCAGCGTGGGCCGGCGAGCCGTGCGGCCACGATCCGCCGATCCCGTGCCAAAACCGCGTGACGCGACACGAGCGCGACGCCGAGTCCCGCGGCCACCGCCTCGCGAATCGCCTCCGTGCTCCCGAGTTCCATCACCGGGTTGAGCGTGACCCCCAGCCGCGCGAGATAGCGTTCGGCCACGCCGCGCGTACTCGAGCCTTCCTCGCGAGCAATGTAGGGCTCGCCGGCGATCGCAGGCGCGGTCACGGCCCGGCGGCGCGCGAACCGGTGGCCGCGCGGGACGATGAGCACCAGCTCGTCCTTCACCCAGGGTTCCGCAGCCAGCCCAGTCACGAGCGGCGCATCCCCGATCACTCCCAGCTCCAGTTGACCCGCCGCCACCGAGCGCTCGATCTCCCGGGTGTCGCTGATCTGCAGACTCAATGCGAGCGCCGGATGAGCTGCATGAAACCGGCCGAGTGCGGCGGGAAGGAGGTAGGTGCCGGGCGTCGTGCTCGCCCCGACGGTCAGGGCGCCGCTGCGCAGCCCCTGCAAGTCGGCCGCAGCCCGCTCGGCACCGCGTAGCAGCCCCACCGCCTGGCGGGCGTACGGTTCGAGCAGGCGGGCGGCGGGCGTCGGACGGACGCTCCGCCCGTGACGCTCCAGCAGCGGAACACCGAAGTGCGCCCCCAGACCCTGCAAGTGTTCGGAAACCGCGGGCTGGCTGATGTGGCAGGCCTTGGCCGCCCGACCCACGCCCCCCTCGTCGAGGACCGCGAGGAACAGTTCTAAGCGGTGCAGCGTGAGGCCAGGTTTTGCCATAGGGTAATACCTATCTATCTCATAAACATCATCTAATTGTCCTATTGTGCAAGCGGACCCACACTTCGCACATGACCGACAGCGCAGTGCTTCACGCGGAGGAGCAGGGCTCGCTCGAAGCAGTGATCAAGGGCGAAGTCTTGCGGATGTATCAGGAGGTAGCCGAACACCCGGAAGGTGAGTTCCACTTCCATCACGGGCGTCTGGCAGCCGAGCTGTTCGGCTACGAGCGCGAGTGGCTCGATCGCGCGCCGCCCGGCGCCGTGGCGTCGTTCGCGGGCGTGGGCAACCCGCACCTGCGCAGCCGGCTCCAGCCCGGCGAGACGGTTCTGGATCTCGGGAGTGGGGCGGGGCTCGACAGCATCATCGCTGCGTGGCAGGTGGGGCCGACGGGCCGCGTGATCGGTGTCGATCTCAACCCGACGATGTGTCGCAAAGCTGAAGCGCACGCCGCCGCTTCAGGCGTGCGGATGGCGTGCCACGAGGGGCGGATGGAGGACATTCCGCTGCCCGACGCGAGCGCGGACGTCGTGATCTCGAACGGCGTCATCAACCTGTCCTTTCGCAAGCGCCGCGTGATCCACGAGCTGTTCCGTGTTCTGAAGCCCGGCGGCCGGCTCTCGATCACCGACATCGTGAGCGCGAAGCAGCTGTCGCAGTCCATCGTCAACGACCCCAAGCTCTGGGCCAGCTGAATCGGCGGCGCTCTCCCGGAGGGAGAGGTGTTCGGGTTGCTCGAGGACGCGGGGTTCAAGCGGGTGCGTTCGACAGTGGTCCCCGGCTTCACGTTCCGAAAACAATCGACGCGCGACGCGGCCGAAGCCTACGGCGTGAAGGCCGTGCTGTTCACGGCGCAGAAGCCAGCGACCTAGGCACGCTTCCCGGATGACTGCACCCACCATCTCCACCGAAGGCCTGCGGGAGCTGCTCGAGCGGGGGGCACCGGTCACGGTCCTCGACGTGCGCCCCGCCGCCGAACGCGCCGAGTGGAGCGTCGCTGGCAGCGTGCACGCCGATGTCTACAACGCGTTGCGGCGCGGCGAACCGACCGCCCTCGCGGACTTTCACCCCACGAATGGCGACCGCGTCGTGACCGTGTGCGCTGCAGGGAAGACGAGCATGCTGGCTGCCCAGCGCTTGCGCGCGCGCGGCCTGGACGCGGTGTCGCTCGAGGGCGGGATGCGCGCTTGGAGCCTGGCCTGGAACACCGCCGAGGTTTCGTGCCCCGGCAGCACCGCGCGGATAGTGCAGCTGCGCCGCACCGGGAAGGGCTGCCTCTCCTATCTCATCGGCTCGAACGGCGCTGCCGTCGTCATCGATGCCTCGCTCGATCCCCAGGTGTATCATCGACTGGCCGACGAGCATGGCTGGCGTATCCGCACGATCCTCGAAACGCACGTGCACGCCGACCACCTGTTCCGCGCCCGGGCCCTCGCAGCCGACACCGGGGCGAAGCTCTACTTTCCAGCGACGGATCGCGTCTCCTTCGAGTACGCGCCCCTGAACGACGGCGACACCGTGCGCGTGGGATCCGCCGGCCTCAGGGTGCTGCACACGCCTGGCCACACCCCGGAGAGCGCCTGCTATCTGCTGGACGACTGTGCCCTGTTCACGGGCGACACGCTGTTCCTGGCGGCTGTCGGTCGTCCGGATCTCGAGGCGACGACCGAGCAGTCGGAGAGCCGTGCTCACGTGCTCCACGCGTCCTTGCAGCGCCTGCTCGCGTTGCCTCCAGAGACCGTCATCCTGCCTGCACATACGAGCGAGCCCGTGGCGTTCGACGGCCGGCCCATCAGCGCAACGCTCGAGGAAGTCCAGGAGCGGACGTCGCTGTTGCGTGAGACCGAGGAAACGTTCGTGAGCCAGATCCTCGCCCGGCTCCCGCCAACACCGCCGAACCATCACCGCATCGTCGCCCTGAACGAAGCCGGCACGTTGCCTGATGACCCCACCGAGCTGGAGGCCGGCGCCAATCGCTGCGCCGTTGCCTGAGGCGCCGTCTCCCATCCGGCTCGGCCTCGGCGCCAACTGGCGTCAGTTCACGCTGCTCGTCGTCGTCAATGCCTTCGTCGGAGCGATGGTGGGGCTCGAGCGCACCGTGGTCCCACTCATCGCCCAGGCAGATTTCGGGCTCGTCTCGAAAACCGTCGTCCTTTCCTTCCTTGTCAGCTTTGGCATCGTCAAAGCGCTTGCGAACCTCTTCGCCGGGCAGCTCGCCGACCGGATCGGCCGCAAGCCGCTGCTCGTCGCAGGGTGGCTCGCGGGGCTCCCGGTGCCGCTGCTCATCATCCGGGCGCCGAGCTGGGGCTGGATCGTGTTCGCCAACGTGCTGCTGGGCGTCAACCAGGGGCTGTGCTGGTCCACGACCGTGATCATGAAGATCGATCTCGTGGGGCCGGCGCGGCGTGGCCTGGCGATGGGGCTGAACGAGTTCGCGGGCTACGTCGCCGTGTCGCTGTCGGCGCTGCTCACCGGCTACCTCGCCTCCGCGCACGGCCTGCGGCCGGCGCCATTCTATCCCGGGATAGCTTTCGCCGTGCTTGGACTGGCCCTCTCGGTCTTGTTCGTCCAGGAAACTCACGGCCACGCCCGCGCGGAGGCACGCCAGCTCAGCTCTCACGCACGCCGCCCGCGCTTTGCCCACATCCTGCTGCTCACCAGCTGGAAGGACCGTGCGCTGTTCGCCGCCAGCCAGGCGGGCATGGTCAACAACCTAAACGACGGGATGGTGTGGGGACTCATCCCCGTGTTTCTCGCCGCGCGCGGTGTCACGCTCGACCGCATCGGCGTGGTAACCGCGACCTACCCCCTCGTGTGGGGAATCGGCCAGCTCGCCACGGGCGCGCTGAGCGACCGCTGGGGACGGAAGTGGATGATCGCTTCTGGCATGTGGGTTCAGGCGGTGGGCATCACGGCATTTGTCGTGGGCCGCGCCTTCTCGTCATGGATGGCCGGCGCGACGCTCTTGGGAATCGGAACCGCGTTGGTGTACCCTACCCTACTCGCAGCCGTGTCAGACGTGGCGCACCCCGACTGGCGAGCGAGCGCCGTGGGAGTCTACCGACTGTGGCGCGACTCTGGCTACGCCATAGGCGCGATCGCCGCTGGGCTCCTGGCGGACGCGTTCACTATGCCCTTCGCCATCGCCGCGATCGCCGTGCTGACCTTCGTCTCGGGGGTGGTCGTAGCCGGCGTCATGTATGAGACGCTGCCGCATGGTTTGAGCGCTCGCGTCTCATGACATTCCATGTCTTGGGGGTCGAAGCAGCAGCGCGTTCACCGTCACGGTCACCGTGCTGGCGCTCATCGCCAGCGCCGCCCACGCGGGCTTGAGCAGGATCCCCAGCGACGGATACAACACGCCGGCCGCGAGCGGGATGGCGATCAGGTTGTAAATCGCAGCCCAGAAGAGATTCTGTTTGATCTTGCGCTGCACCCGGCGGGCCAGCACGAGCGCCGCCGGGACGTCGGCCGGGTCGTCCTTCATCAGAATGATTCCAGCTGTTTCGATCGCAACGTCGGTGCCCGCGGCGATCGCGATACCGACCGTCGCCGCCGCTAGGGCCGGTGCGTCGTTTACCCCATCCCCCACCATGGCCACCCGGCGGCCTTGTGCCTCGAGTCGCCGGACCTCGGCAGCCTTATCCGCCGGCAATACCTCGGCGCGGACTTCATCGATGCCGAGCGTGCGGGCGACTGTTTGGGCGGTGGCCCTGCTGTCCCCCGTGAGAAGCAGGACGCGGATACCGAGGTCGTGGAGCGCCGCAACGGCACTTTTCGCCGTCGGGCGAATCCGGTCGGCGACGGCGATGAGACCGAACGTCCGGCCATCCACCGCCACGTAGAGTGCGGTCTTGGCTTCCGCTCGCAGTCCCTCGGCCTCGCGCTCGAGCCCCGGCGTGACGCCGTTGCGCTCTAGCAGCTTGCCATTGCCTACCAGCACGGCGCGACCACCCACGGTCGCCTGTACGCCGTGGCCGGGGACGGCCTCGAAATGAGAGACCGGATCCACGACAAGCGCACGCTGCTTGGCGGCTGCGACAACGGCGGTAGCGAGTGGGTGCTCGGACTCCCCATCCGCTGCAGCGGCGAGCCTGAGAATCTCTGCCTCTTCGACGCCTGCCGCAGCAATGACATCCGTCACCGACGGCCGACCTTCGGTGAGTGTGCCGGTCTTGTCGCAGACGACTGTATCCACCCGGGCAGCCGCCTCGAGAACTGTAGCGCTCCGGAAGAGCACCCCGGCACGTGCTGCCCGCCCCACGCCCACCGTGATCGCCGTCGGAGTCGCGAGCGCGAGCGCGTCTGGACAGGCGATCACGATCGCCGCCACGGCAGCCGACAGCGCGAAGGCGACGGCTTGATGTCCCAACACCAGCCAGACCAAGAACGTGACGACCCCAGCCGCAAGCGCCACGATGACCAGATACTTGCCGGCGAGGTCCGCCAGGCGCTGCGCCGGCGCCTTCGAGGACTGCGCGTCTCGGACCATGGCGACGATGCGAGCCAGCGCCGTATCAGCGCCGATCTTGGTTGCGCGGAACCGGAACGCTCCCTGCTGGTTGCGCGTCCCGCCCACGACCGCGTCGCCGGGCTGCTTCGCGACCGGCACCGGCTCTCCAGTGAGCATTGATTCGTCCACGTAGCTCGTGCCCTCGATTACGAAGCCGTCCACCGGAATGGTATCGCCCGGCCGAACGGCAAGGACGTCGCCCAGCGCGATGGCCTCGAGCGGCACTTCCTCCTCTTGCCCATCCCGCACCCGCCGCGCGGTGGGCGGCGCCAGCTCGAGCAGCGCCTCGACCGCCCGGCCGGTGGCGAAGCGGCTCCGCATCTCCAGCCAGTGGCCGAGCAGGCTGAAGGCGGTCAGCATCGCTGCGGCATCGTAGAACGGCTCGCCGCGCAGGCCGAATGTGACCGCGGCGGAATACAGGTAACTCACGAGGATGCCGGTCGCGATCAGAGTCATCATCGTGAGCTCGCGCTGTCGCAGCGAGCGCGCCGCGGCCGAGACGAAGGGCCACCCCCCCCACCAGACCACAATCGAGGTCAGGACGAAACTCAAGAGCCCGGACGACAGCCCGAATGGCGGCGCGAGCGCGCGGCCGAACAGCGAGGTGCCAAGCGGCGAGTAGATGACGATCGGAACGGTGAGGATGGCGGAGCCGATGAACCGGCGCAGCATGTCCTGCACCATGTGCGCCCCGTGCCCAGCGTGCCCTTCTGGCGCGTGCCGGTGCTCGGCCGGCGTGCCGCTCACGTAGGCGACCTCACTCTTCGCCAGCCTCACCCGTCCAAGCCTCGATCCCTTCGCGCACGATCAACGGCAGCATCGCCAACGCAGCCACGGGATCGGCCCACCACCAGCCGAGCACCGCGTTCAAGCCCAGACCGAGAAGAGTCGTCGCGGAGAGCCAGGCGCAGACGATGGTCTCGTGCGCGTCCGCCCGCAGCGCCCGGCTCCCGAGACTGGCCGCCAGGCGGAGCTTCGCCCGGGCCAGAAGGGGCATCACGATCAATGAGAGCGCCATGAGCACGATCCCCACGACGCTCTCTCCGGGCCGATCGCCGGTGAAGAGACGACGCCCCGACTCAGCCACGATGTAGACTGCCAGGGCGAGGAGCAGGACGCCTGCCCAGCGCGCCGCCCGCGCTTCGACAATGGGCCCGACGCGCGCCGCGCCCAGCTCCGCCCTGAGCCGCCACCAGAGCACAACGCCGCTCGCCACCTCGATCACGGAGTCGATACCGAACCCGGTCAGCGCCACGGAGCCTGCAACGAGGCCCGCGCCGATCGCCACGAGGCCCTCGACAGCGTTATAGCCGACCGTCAGCACTTCGAGCGCAGCCCCGCGTCGGAGCAGGACGGCGCGCGTATCCAAAGCGCTGTCGATCACGGTGCCACCTCCGCGTGCCCGCGCCGCCACAAGTAGTAGATCACCGGGATGACAATCAACGTGAGTATGGTGGACGTCACCATCCCGCCCACCATCGGCGCCGCGATGCGCTTCATCACGCTCGCCCCCGCGCCGTGACTCCACAGCGCTGGCACGAGCCCAAGCATAATCGCGAGCACCGTCATGAGCTTGGGCCGTACGCGGTTCACGGCCCCGTGCTCGATCGCCGCCACGAGCTCGCCGAGGGTCGGTCGCGATCGCGCCTTCGCGGCATCCTGCCAGGCGTGATCGAGGTAGATCAGCATCACCACGCCGGTCTCCGCCGCGACCCCTGCCAAGGCGATGAACCCCACCGCGACCGCGATCGACAGGTTGTAGTCGAGCAGCCACATGATCCACACCCCACCGACCAGGGCGAATGGCAACGACAGCATCACGATCGCCGTCTCAGCTACGGTCCCGAAGGTGAGATAGAGCAGCAGCGCGATGATCCCGAGCGTGAGCGGGACGACGACTTGGAGCCGCGCCTTCACCCGCTGAATCGCCTCGTACTGACCGCTCCAGCGCAGCCAGTAGCCGGTCGGGAGCTTGACCTCTCGGGCCACGACGGCGTGGGCATCGCGCACATAGCTCCCCACGTCCCTTCCCCGCACGTCGATCGACACCTGATCGTAGAGGTAGCCGCCCTCGCTCCGGATCATCGGTGGGCCGGGGCTGAACCGAATGTCCGCCACCTGCCCGAGCGGCACCTGCGGGCCGTTACCGCTGCCCACCAGGAGCCGGCTGATCGTCGTGGGGTCATCCCGGAAGTCACGGGCATAACGCACCTGCACGGGGTAGCGCTCCCGGCCCTCCACCGTGGTCGTGATCTCTTCCCCACCGAGCGCCAGGCTGATCACCTCCTGCGCGTCGCCGGTGGTCAGTCCGTAGCGGGCAAGAGCATCCGCATCCGGCCGGATATCCAGGTAGCGTCCCCCAAACGACCGCTCGGCGTAGACGCTCGCCGTGCCCGGGAGCGGCGCGAGCGCGCGCTCGATATCCTGACCGATCCGCTGGATGATTTCGAGGTCAGGGCCGAAGATCTTGACCGCGAGGGTCGTCCGTACGCCGGTCGAGAGCATGTCGGTGCGGTTCTTGATCGGCATCGTCCACGTGTTGACGGCGCCCATGAGACGCAGCCATCCCCCGCCACTCCGACTCCGGCTTTAGGTTCACGACGGTCTCGACCATCGACATCGGCGCCCAGTCGGTGGCTGTGTTCGCCCGGCCCGCCTTGCCCCACACGCTCTCGACCTCAGGGAAGGTCATCAGGATGGAGTCCTCGACCTGGAGCAGCCGTCGCTGTGTGGTGAGCGAGAGGGCGGGCAGCGTGTTTGGCATGTACATGAGCGACCCCTCGTTCAACGGCGGCATGAACTCGCTGCCGAGACCCGCCAAGGGAAGGAGCGTCAGCACCAGGACGCCCGCCGCGCCGCCCAGCACCAGCCAGCGGGCGCGCAGCGCCCATTGCAGCACGGGCCGATAGAGCTGGAGGGCCCAGCGGTTGAGCGGGTTCTCCGCCTCCGCGCGGATCTTTCCCTTCACGAACCAGCCCATGAGCGCGGGCACGAGCGTCACCGAGAGCAGCGCCGCGGCCGCCATCGCGAAGGTCTTGGTCAGCGCGAGCGGCCGGAATAGCCGGCCTTCCTGGTCCTCCAACGTGAACACCGGCAGGAACGACAGCGTGATGATCAGGAGGGACATGAAGAGCGCCGGGCCGACCTCCCGAGCGGCGTCGAAGACGCGCTCCCAGTGCGGTCGCTCGGGCTCGTGCTCGATGTGCTTGTGGAGATTCTCGAGCATCACGATCGCGGCATCGATCATGGCGCCGATCGCGATGGCGATCCCGCCGAGGCTCATGATATTGCCATTGATGCCGAGCGAGCGGGTGACCGCGAGCGACACCAGAATGCCGAGCGGCAGCGTGGCGATCGCCACGAGGGCGCTGCGCGCGTGCAGCAGGAACACCGCGCAGACGAGCGCGACGATGACCGACTCCTCGAGCAGCGTGCGCCACAGTGTCTTGATGGACCCGTGGATCAAGTCCGAGCGGTCGTACGTCGGCACGATCCGGACGCCGGCCGGCAGCGCGGGCGCGATCTCGGCAATGCGTTGCTTCACCCCGTCGATCACGCGCAACGCGTTCTCGCCATAGCGCATCACCGCAACGCCGCCCACGGCTTCGCCTTTGCCGTTCCGCTCAGCGATCCCGAGCCGCAAATCGGGCCCGATCGTCACCCGCGCCACATCGCCGACCCTGACCGGACGCCCATCCTTCCCGACGCCGACCGCGACCTTCTCGATGTCTCCGACTCCACGGAAGTAGCCCAGCCCGCGGATCGCGTAGTCCGAGCCCGCGACCTCTACGGTTCGCGCCCCGACGTCCTGGTTCGCCCCGCGCACGGCATTGATGACCTGCCGCGCGGTGGCTCCGTACGCCAGCAGTCGCGCAGGGTCGAGCAGGACTTGGTACTGGCGCACGAAGCCACCCAGGCTCGCGACCTCGGCCACGCCTGGCACGGACTGGAGCGCGTAGCGCACCTGGAAGTCCTGGATCGAGCGGAGCCGGTCGGGCGAGTACCCTGGACCCTCGAGCGCGTACTGATAGACCCAGCCCACGCCGGTGGCGTCGGGCCCCAGCCGGGTCTTGGCACCGGCAGGGAGCCGGCTCTGAATCGCGTTCAGGTACTCGAGCACCCGGGAGCGCGCCCAGTAGAGATCGGTCCGGTCCTGGAAGATCACGTAGACGAAGGACGAGCTGAACATCGACTGGCCGCGCACGACTTTTACCTTGGGGACCGCCAGGAACGTGGTGAGTAACGGATAGGTCACCTGGTCCTCGACGACTTGGGGCGCCTGCCCCGGGTAGTCGGTATAGACGATCACTTGCGTATCCGAGAGATCCGGGATCGCATCCACCGGCATCGTGCGGAGCAAGAACACGCCGGCCACCAGCACGAAGATCGCGCCGAGCGCCACGAGCTCGCGGCGCTTGATAGACCACGCGATGAGCTTTTCGATCATGGCCTCTTCCCCCTTCCCCCTTCCCCCTTCCCCATCTCCATCCCGCCCATGTTCAGACCCATCCCCATCTGGAGCATAAGCCCCTGAATCGCCGCGGCGAGGTTCGATTCCGAGTCGAGCAGGAAGGTCGCCGAGGCCACGACTTCATCGCCCGGCTTCAAGCCCTCCACGATCTCGACGAGCGAGTCGCCCCGGAGCCCCACCCGAACCTCCCGGGGCACGAACCGGCCATCGCCGCGGTTCACGAAGACGAGGTCCTTCGTCCCGGTAGGCAGCACCGCCTCGAGCGGCACACTCACACCCCGCCGGCCTGCCGTCGCGAGCGCCGCCGTCGCGTACATGCCCGGGCGCAAGGCGCCGTCCCCGTTATCCACGGCCACGCGGGTCGTCAGCGTGCGGGTCTTCTCGTCGAGCTGCGGGTAGATGAACGTCACGCTGCCGCGAAACGTCCGTCCGGAGAGCGCAGCCACGGTGATCGTGGCCGTGGTGCCGACGCGGACCGCTGCCGCGTCCTGCTCGAAGATCGCGACGTCCACCCACAGCACGCGGGCGTCGGCGATCTGAAACAGGTTGTCCCCCGCCCTCACCGCTTGGCCTTCGATGACCATCTTCTCCGTGACGGCTCCGCTCCGCGGGGCGCGCAGCAACAGCGTGCGCGTCACGCTTCCCCTCGTCTCCAAGCTGTCGATCTGATCGGACGGGATGTCCCACAGGGCGAGACGTCGCCGCGCGCTGGCTGCGAGCGTGTCGTCGTTCAGTCGCCGCGCCAGGAGGTATTCCTCCTGAGCACTCACCAGATCGGGAGAGTAGAGCGCCAGCAGCGGGTCGCCCTGCTCGACACGCTTACCGACATAATCCGCATACAGGCGCTCCACCCAGCCGCCGATCCGCGCATTGACGTACACGAGGTTGGGCTCGGCGTACTTCAGTATCCCGACAGCGCGCACCGAGAACCGTACCGGCCGCTCGACGGCCCGAGCAAACGTGATGCCGAGCCTCCCGGCTTCGGTGCGGTTCACCGGCACGCCCGACGTGTCAGCGCCGGCCGCCGGCATTCCGGGCATCCCCTGCATGTCCTTCATGCCTGTCGTTTCGTCGCTTTGGGCGGGCTTCCTCTGGCATCCGGTCAGCGTCAGGCCGGCGACGAGCAGGGTAATGACGATTCGTTTCACGGCTGCGTCTCCCCTGCGGTCAACTGCCGCAGCATGACAACTTGAGCCTGGTAGTCCGCCGCCACCGCAACCGCTTCCAGCTCGGCTCGGTATCGGGCGTCTTCAACCGACAGCAGGGTCAGGAATTCGGCGCGACCGACTTGATAGCTCCGCAGTACCGATTCGACCGTTCCCCGCGCGTTGGGCAGCACGCCGTCCACGAGGAGCGCGAGGCGCTGCTGTAACGCCTGCACTCGGGCGGCGGCTTCAGCGACCTCGCGAGTGAGCTGGAGCTCCGCGTCGCGCAGCCCAGCCGCGGCACCCGTCGAATCCGCGCGCGCGGCATCCGCGAGCCGGTTCTGTTTGCGCCACGCCCACACCGGAAGGCGCAGGCCGACGAAGGCGGAGAAGAAGTCCGGAAAGTTGAAGTTGAACGCTCGCGGTCGGTAACCGTAGCGGAGCGACAGCGTGAAGTCGGGGCGGGCGCCGAGACGTTCGACTTGAATCGTGCGCGTAGCCGCGTCAACGGCCGCCCGGCGAGCGGCGAGACGGGGATGGGTTGCAAGGGCCAGGGCCACGAGCGAGTCGGCCGGAGGCTGGGGCGGTGCCCCGGCACGGAGCGCAACCGGGTCGATCCAAGTGACGGGGACCGAGTCTCCGGGTGCCCGGTTCCGCAGCGCATTCACCGCGGCGAGCGCGGCGATTCGCTCGCTCTCTAATGCGAACTCCTCGGACCGCAGGCGATCACGTGCCAGCTTTGCCTGGAGGGGATCGCTTTGCGGCGCGACGCCCGTCGCATAGCGCGTCGTGCTGAGCTGCACGGCGGCGTCGAGCAGCTCCCGCTGGTGCCGCAGCGTCTCCACCGCCGTCACCGTATAGCCCAGGCGGTAGTATGCGACCGCCATCGTGGTCGTGAGGTCCCGGCGGACGGTGCCTTCTTCCGCTCTCGCGCCCGTCGCAGCGGCCCGCATGACTCCTGAGCGAGCGCCGA
>Ga0209472_1001131_pt1 | contig 15496 bp, 15 predicted proteins | sample GraSoiAngelo_130_FD_185887 | JGI IMG/M metagenome (GOLD analysis project Ga0209472, IMG submission 185887) | Grasslands soil microbial communities from the Angelo Coastal Reserve, California, USA - 14_0929_02_20cm (SPAdes) (version 2) | ecosystem: Environmental > Terrestrial > Soil > Grasslands ...
AAGGCGGCCGCGACGCCGATCGCCGGCGCGCCGCGCACGACAAGCGTCCGGATGGCGGCGGCGACATCCTCCCAGCGGGTGTACGCCCGCTCGAGCTCCTTGGCGGGCAAGAGCTGCTGGTCCAAGAGCATCAGGCGGTCGTGGGCCCACCAGACCGGCGTGATCGTGTCGGGCTTCACGCCAGTCGCGTACGGACGTCGGCGTCGGTGAGGCCGGCCACGCGCACGCGCTTGTCCCGGCCGCGCTCGCCGCCAACGACGCGCACGGTGGATGGGGCGACGCCGAGTGCCTTGGCCACGAGCGCGACCACCGCCGCGTTGGCCGCCCCCTCGACGGGCGGCGCCGTCACGCGCACGCGCAGGACACCGTCCTGCCAGCCGAGGATCGCGTCCCGCGAGGCGCGCGGCTGCACGCGGAGACGCAGCACGGCATGCTCAGCCCTTCGGCTCGCCGGCGTCCTCACCGAACTCGGTCGCCATCATGCGATAGTAGCTCTCGAGCGTCGAGCGCAGATCCTCCACGAGCTGGCGGCGCATGCGCCGGAGCCCCTGGAGCTCGCCCCGGATCTTCGCTTCTTCGCTGCGCACGCCCTCCAGGAGCTTCTCGCCACGCAGCTCGGCCTCCCGCATGTGGAGCTCCGCCTCGCGCCGCGCGGCCGCCTTCATCTCGTCGCCGAGCCGCTGCGTCGTCACGAGCGTGTCCTGGAGGGCCCGCTCACGCGCGGCGAGCCCGCGGGAGCGCTCCTCGAGCGTGGCGAGCTGTTCCTTGAGCAGCGCGTTCTCCCGGAGCACGGCCTCGTAGTCGTCGGCGACGTCGTCGAGGAACGCGTCCACCTCGTGCTTGTCGAAGCCGCGGAGCATCTTGACCGTGAACTGCTGCTGCCGGATATCGAGGGGACTGATACGCATCGGACCCTCCGACTGGCTACCTGAGGCTCAGCGCGAGATCGCGCAAGTTATCCACGACGACCCACTCGGCGACCTTGAGCGCGAGCAGGACGACCACCGGCGACAGGTCGAGCCCCATCCCGACCGTCGGGAGCCGGTCGCGGATCGGGCGGAGCACCGGCTCCGTCACGCGATGGAGAAAGCGCACGATCGGGTTGTAGGGATCCGGGTTGACCCACGAGAGCACGGCGCGGGCGATGATGATCCAGAAGTACGCCTCGAGGAGCAGGCTGATGAGCCTCGCCAGCGCAAGGACGAGATTGCTCACGAGGAACACGGCGTCATCTTAACACCCCGAGCTCCCGGGAACGCTGGGTGGCCCGCTCGACCGCCTTGATGAACGTGGTGCGGACCCCGCCCTCCTCGAGGGCGGCGATCCCGGCGATCGAGGTGCCGCCGGGCGAGCTGACCATGTCCTTCAGCGCGCCGGGGTGGAGGCCCGTCTCGAGGAGGAGCTTGGCGGCGCCGAGCACCGTTTGGGTCGCGAGCGTCATCGCCGTGATCCGGTCGAGCCCCATCTTCACTCCGCCGTCGGCGAGCGACTCGATCACGAGCGCGACGTAGGCGGGGCCGGAGCCCGAGAGGCCCGTGACCGCGTCGAGCAGCTCCTCCTCCAGCACGACCACGCGGCCGACGGCGCTGAAGATCTCGCTCGCCGTGTCGAGGTCGCCCGGCTCGAGGCCCTCCGCCTTGGCGATCGCGGTGACGCCCTCGAGCACGAGCGCCGGCGTGTTCGGCATCACGCGAATGAGCCGCGCCTGCTTGCCGAGGACCGCGCGGAGCCTGGCCGTGGACACACCGGCGGCGATCGAGATCAGCAGCTTCGCTCGCGTCAACGCGTGAGCCACCTCCTGCAACACGGGCTCGATGATCTGCGGCTTCACCGCGAGGATGACGACGTCCACGTCCCGGACCAGCGCCGGGTTGTCGGCGGCGACCTGGATCCCGTATCGCCGATCGAGCTCCTTGAGGCGCTCGGAGCGCACGTCGGTCGCGTAGACGGCCTTGGGCGTCACGAGCGTCGCCGCCAGGAGCCCCTTGATCATCGCCTCGCCCATGTTGCCCGCGCCGACGAACCCGATCTTCTTGTCTTTGATCGTCATCGCTCGCGTGGCTCCTTTGTGGGCGCGGCCGGGCGCGGCCCGAAGATCGCCGTCCCGACGCGAACCATCGTCGCTCCCTCCTCGATCGCCACCTCGAAGTCGCCGCTCATCCCCATCGAGAGCTCCCGGAGCCCGTGGCGCTCGCCGAGCTTCGCGAGCGTCCGGAACCACGCGCGCGCGTCGGCCGGGTCCCGGGCTTCGGGCGGGATCGCCATCAGCCCGAGCACCCTCAGGTGGTCGAGCTTCGTGACGGCGTCCAGCAGATCGCCGAGCCCCTCGGGCGCGACCCCGCCCTTCGACGCCTCGCCGGCCACGTTCACCTGCACGAGCGCCTCGACCGGCCGGCCCCGCTGCCGAGCCCGCTTGTGAAGCTCGCGGCCGAGCTCCGCGCGGTCCACCGAGTGGATGAGGTCGAAGAGCTCGATGGCCTCCTTGGCCTTGTTCGTCTGCAGCTGCCCGATCAGGTGCCACGGCACCGGCCGCCCGAGCTCGGCGATCTTCGCGCGGGCCTCCTGGACCCGGTTCTCCCCGAGCGCCGGGACACCCGCGGCGATCGCCTCGCGGATGCGCGCAGGCTCCACCGTCTTCGAGACGCCGATCAGGAGCACCTGCTCCGCCCGGCGCCCCCCGCGCTCAGCGGCGCGGGCGATGCGCTCGCGCACACCTTCGAGACTGGCCCGGATGTCCGGCATGGCCGCACCGCGATTCTACGGTAGCGCGGCGAGCGTGGCCAGCCGCCCCCGATTGCCCCTTCGGTACGAGTAGAGCAGCTCCGGGTGACAGGCGGTGCAGAGACGCGGGTTCTCCACGCGCGCCGGCTCGACGCCCGCCTCTCGAAGCAACGCCTCGTTGGCGGTCCAGAGGTCCAGCATGACCCGGCCTGGGCGCCCGGGAGTCACCCACGCCTCCCAGCGGAGGGGGTAGGCGCGGGCGAGCTCGCGGGTCACCGGCTCGTCCACTTCGTAGCAGCACGGGCCGATCGACGGCGCGATGGCCGCGTCGAGTCGTTCGGGGCGCGCGCCGAGCCGCCCGAGCGCCGCGACGGCCGCCTGGGCGGCGCCGCGTACCATACCCCGCCAGCCGACGTGCGCCGCGGCGAGTGCCCGCGCCTCGCGGTCGTAGAGGATGATCGCGAGGCAGTCGGCCGTGAAGATCGCGAGTGGCGTGCGCGGCTCGACGCTCACGAGGACGTCGACGGTGCCGGCGAAGCCGCCGCCCGCAGGAGCCTGCGCCGCCTCGGCGCCGTGGATCTGCTTGGCGTAGCCCACGCGGCGGAGGTCGAGGCCGGCGGCCGCGAGCGTCCGGATCGCGTCGGCGCGGAAGGGCGAAACCGGGCTGGCGGCGGAGATCGGCTCGGCGAACGACGCGACGCCAGGGCAGTGGCGCGTCGTGGTCGCGTGCGGGAGCCCGAGGGCCGCGAGTGAGGCGAACGTGAGATATGCCGGCGGGCTGCCGTGAGGGATCAGTGAGGATGGCATCGCGACGTCAGCGCCGGCTCACGGGGCCGGGGGGAGCAGGGACCCCCTCGGCCCCCTGAGCGACCTCAGTCGGCTTGGCGACGCAGGAACGCGGGAACTTCCAGGTCCCCGTCACCCAGGGCTTCTTCGGCATCGGCGCGCAGCTCTCCCGCGCGCCTGCGCCAGCTCCCGGCCCCTGCCGCGCTCGCGCGCGCCGCGCGCGGCAGGTCCACCACCTTGCCGCCGATGCCGACGGTCTCCTTCCGGTCGGCGAACCCGGTCGCGATCACGGTCATCCGCACCTCGTCGCTCATGTGCGGGTCGATGACGGCGCCGAAGATGATATTCGCGTCGTCGTGGGCGGCCTCCTGGACGACGCGCGCCGCCTCCTCCACCTCGTGGATCGACAGGTCGGCCCCACCGGTGAAGTTGATCAGGATGCCGCGGGCGCCCTGGATGGAGGTGTCGTCGAGGAGCGGGCTCGCCACCGCCTTCTGCGCGGCGTCGAGCGCGCGGTGGTCGCCGCGGCCCGTGCCGGTGCCCATCATCGCCATGCCCATCCCCGACATGATCGTGCGGACGTCGGCGAAGTCGAGGTTCACCAGTCCGGGTACGAGGATCAGGTCGGAGATGCCCTGGACGGCTTGCTGGAGAACGGCGTCGGCGACACGGAACGCCTCGATCAGGGGCGTGCCCCGGTCGACGACCGACAGGAGTCGCTGGTTCGGGATCGTGATGAGGGTGTCCACCACGCCGCGCAGCGCCTCGAGCCCCGCCTCGGCCTGAGCCATCCGGCGCTTGCCCTCGAAGGCGAACGGCTTCGTCACCACGGCCACGGTCAGGATGCCGAGGTCCTTGGCGAGTGACGCGACGACCGGCGCCGCGCCGGTGCCCGTGCCGCCGCCGAGCCCGGCGGTGATGAAGATCATGTCGGCGCCGTGCAGGAGCCGCGTGATCTGATCCGGGTCCTCCTGCGCCGCCTGCCGACCGATGTCGGGGTTCGAGCCCGCGCCGAGGCCGTGCGTGAGCTTCGCGCCGATCTGGAGCCTCACGGGCGCGGGCGAAGCGTGCAGCGCCTGGATGTCCGTGTTCGCGACGATGAACTCGACCCCGGTGAACTCGGCGGCCATCATCCGGCTCACCGCGTTGCTGCCGCCACCGCCGAGGCCGATGACCTTGATCTTCGCCGCCTGCGGCACCTCGTCGAGCTCGAAGAGCGGGCGCCGTGTGCGATCCCTCTCCATCAGATCCTCCTCTGTATCGGGGTCCGCGAGCCCGGAGCCACCGCGAGTGGCCCGACGCAGGCCCGCGCCGGCTTCCTTTGTAGCGGGGTCCGCGAGCCCGGAGCCACGGTGGGTGGCCCGACGCAGGCCCGCGCCGGCTTCCTTTGTAGCGGGGTCCGCGAGCCCGGAGCCACGGTGGGTGGCCCGACGCAGGCCCGCGCCGGCTTCGTTCGCCTGTCCGCCTTGGCGCCGCCGGCGCGATGAACGGGTGACGTCGGAAGGAAACAGCGGCGCCTGCTCGCCACGACCCGTCCTATAGGATGGCATCGAGAAACCCGGACAGGCGTCGCGTGAGCCGTCCGAGCCGGGTGAAGTCCGTCGACGAGGCCGTGTCGGCCTGAGTCCGCGCGCGGGCGCCGTGGAGCGCCAAGCCCACCGCGGTCGCGTAGATCGGGCTCTGCACGATCTCAGCGAGGCCGCTCACGCCGAAGGGCACGCCGCGTCGGACCGGCTGATCAAAAACCGCCTCGGCGAGCTCGGGCACGCCTTCCATGAGTGACGTCCCGCCCGTGACGACGACGCCGGCCGTTGCCGCGTCCTGGAAGCCCGCGCGCCCGAGCTCGCGGGCGATGAGCGTGAAGATCTCCTCGACCCGAGGCTGGATGATCTCCGAGAGCACCTGGCGCGAGAGCTGGCGGGGCTTGCGGCCGCCGACCGACGGCACGTCCACCGTCTCCTCCGCCGATACCAGCGCCGTCAGCGCGCATCCGTACCGCTTCTTGATGTCCTCGGCGTCGGCCATCGGCGTGCGGAGGCCGATGGCGATGTCGTTCGAGATGTGGTCGCCGCCGAGCGGCAGGACGGCCGTGTGCCAGATCGCGCCGTTACGGAGGAGTGCGACATCGGTCGTGCCGCCGCCGAGGTCCACCACGACGATACCGAGCTCCTTCTCGTCCTCGTACAGGACGGCCTCCGCGGAGGCGAGCGGCTCGAGGATCACGTCGTGGACGGCGAGGCCCGCGCGGTTCACCGACCGGACGACGTTCTGGACCGAGGTCACCGCGGCGGTGACGATGTGCACCTCGACCTCGAGGCGCACGCCCGACATGCCGATGGGATCGCGGATCCCCTCGCCGTCGTCCACGATGAAGTTCTGGGGCAGGACATGGATGATCTCGCGGTCCTGCGGCAGGTTGATCGCGCGCGCGGCGTCCACGGCCCGCTCGACGTCCGTCGGGCCCACCTCGCGGTCCTTGCCGGACACGGCGACGACACCGCGGCTGTTGACGCCGCGGATGTGCCCGCCCGCGATGCCCGCGCAGACACCGGCGACCTCGACACCCGCCATCTGCTCGGCCTCGGCGACGGCGGCCTTGATCGCCTCTACCGTGGAGTCGATATGGACGACGATCCCGCGCCGGAGGCCGCGCGAGGGCGCGGTGCCCACACCGACGATGTCGAGACCGTGCGGGACCGGCTGGGCGACCACCGCGCAGATCTTCGTCGTCCCCACGTCCAACCCAACGACCAGGTCCTGCGCCTTCGAGCGCCGCATTACGAGCGTCCGCGCCGGAGGATGACCTGACCCCGGAACCGCAGATCCACCGCGCGGACGTCCCGGCCGGTCACCTGGGCAAGCACGCCCTCGAGGCGCGCCAGGCGCTCTTCCCAGTCCTCGGTGCCCAGCCGCACCTCGACGCCGTCGATGGTATAGAGCAGGGGCCCATCCTTGCGGCTCATGTCGATCTCGGAGATCTCGGCGGCGAGCGTGCTCCCGGTCCGGAGCAGGGCCCGGATCAGCGCGATGGCGGCCAGTGCTTTCGGGCTCGGCGCGCTACGCATCGACGCGAGCTCGTCGTCGGAGAGGCCGCTCACGACCGGCACTTGAGGCACGACCGCCTCGGGCGAGGCGCCGAGGAGCCGGCCTTCCTCGTCCACCCAGTGCAGGCGACCTGCGTGAACGAGCGTGAAGGGGCGCCGCTCCTCGACGGAGATGACGACCCGGTTCGGGAACTCGCGGACGACGTCCGCACGCCGGATCTCGGGGATGGCCTCCACACGGGAGGCGACGGCGCGCGGGTCGAGGCCGAACAGGCTCGTTCCGGGCTGGACGGCGGCGGCGGCTAGGATCCGTGCCGCCGACACGCGGGAGGTGCCGCGCACGTCCACGCTCACGACGGCAAAGCGCGGCGTGGTGAGGAGCCACTGGGCGGAGACGGCGACGGCGAGCGGCGCGGCCGCGGCGAGCGCCGCGAGCTGGAGCAGGCGCAGGAGGTGCCGGCGCTGCCGCGCGCGCCGCCGGCCTCCCTTGCCCACCCGCTGGTCGGCGACGAAGACCGAGCGCTCGCCCAGGTCCGGCGCTCGGGCGGCGCGACTCCTCGGCGAACCGAGGCCGCTCGGCATCTATTCCCCGACAATCCTGATCTCCGGCTCCAGCACGATCCCGAACTGGTGCTGCACGCGCTCGCGCGTGAGCTCCATGAGCGCCAGGATGTCGGCCGCCGTGCCGCCGCCCCGGTTCACGATGAAGTTGGCGTGCTTGGAGGAGATCTCCGCGCCGTTGATCCGTTTGCCCTTGAGCCCGCACTTCTCGATCAGCCGGCCGGCGAAGTCGCCGGGCGGGTTCTTCCAGACGCATCCGGCCGACGCGAGGGCGAGCGGCTGGGTGGCTTTCTTATGCTTCAGGCGGACCTTGACGTCCTTCTGGATTTCCGCGATCGGCCGGCGCGTGAGCCGTAAGCGGCAGCCGATGAGCACGGCGCCCGTGGGCGCGTCGAAGGCCCGATAGGTGAAGGCGCCCGAGGTCGGCTTGAACTCGCCGAGCGTGCCGTCGGGATGGAGGAAGTAGACGGCGCTCACAAAATCGCCGATCCAACCGTCCGGCGTTCCGGCGTTCATGGCGAGCGCGCCGCCGATCGTCGCCGGAACCCCGACCAGGCACTCGATCCCGCCGAGGTTCAGCGCCGCCGCCTCGCGGATCAGCGCCGACAGGCTCACGCCCGCGCCGACGATCGCCTCCTCGCCGTGGAACTCGGCGCGGCCGAGGCACCCCTCGAGACGCAGCACGACGCCGCGCACCCCACGGTCACGAACGAGCAGGTTGTTGCCGCCGCCGATGACCGCCACGGACAGCTGCTCGCGCTCGGCGAAGAGCAGCGCGTGACGGATGTCATCGACGTCTTGCGGGACGACGAAAATGTCGGCGGGGCCGCCGATGCGGAGCGAGGTGTGGAAGCTCAGCGGCTCCTTGAACCGCACTTCGCCGCGGATCTCTCCTAGCATTGCGCCCTCCCGTTCGGATCGTCGCCTTCGAGGCGTTTCAGCAGCTCGGGCCCAAGCGCGCCCACATCGCCCGCGCCGAGCGTCAGCACCAGGTCGCCCGGCCGGGTGACCTCACAGAGGTGCTCGACCACGCGCGCCCGATCGCCGCCGAGGTAGGTGACGTCGCGGTGGCCGTGCGCGCGGATCCCCTCGGCGAGGTCCTCGGCGGTGACCCCGGGGATCGGCGCCTCGCCGGCGGGATAGATGTCCATCACGATGAGGACGTCCGTCTGGTTGAACGCCGTGAGGAACTCCTGACGCAGATGGTGCGTGCGCGTGTAGCGGTGCGGCTGGAAGACCGTCACGAGCCGGCAGTCGAATCCGACCTTGGCGGCGGCCAGGGTCGCCCGGATCTCGGCCGGGTGGTGGCCGTAATCGTCGACCACCGTGACGCCCGCCGCGCGCCCGCGGATCTGGAACCGACGCTGGACGCCCGCGAAGCCGGCGAGCGCGCGCTTCACCGTCACGAAGGGAATCTCGAGCTCCAGGCCCACACCGATGGCCGCCAAGGCGTTGAGCACGTTGTGGTGTCCCGGGACCTGGAGCGTGCACTCGCCGAGAAGACTTCCACGCTGGAAGACCTCGAAGCGGCTCGTCATCCCACTCCCGTGGAGCCGGCGCGCGACGAGGTCTGCGGCCGACTCGAGGCCGTACGTGATGATCCGCTTCTCGAGCTGCGGGATCAGCATCTGGATGTTCGGCTGGTCGAGGCAGAGGACGGCGGAGCCGTAGAAGGGCACCTTGTTGACGAAGCGGAGAAATGCCTCGCGGATGGCCTCCAGGGTGCCGTAGTGGTCCAGGTGCTCGGCGTCGATCGTGGTGACGACCGCGATCGTCGGCGCGAGCTTCAGGAACGAGCCGTCCGACTCGTCCGCCTCCGCCACCAGGTAGTCCCCCTGGCCCAAGCGTGCGTTGGAGCCGAGGTTGGTCACGCGGCCGCCCACGACGATCGTCGGGTCGTAGCGTCCCTCCGCCAGCACCGCGCCGATCATGGACGTGGTCGTCGTCTTGCCGTGGGTGCCCGCGACGGCGATCCCGTACTTCAGGCGCATCAGCTCGGCGAGCATCTCGGCGCGCGGGATGGTCGGGACCTGACGCTGGCGCGCGACCTGCACTTCGATGTTGTCCCGCGAAACAGCCGACGAATAGACGACCACGTGCGCCCCTTCGACGTGTGAGGCCTCGTGGCCGACGGAGACCTTTGCGCCAAGCTGCTCGAGACGCTCGACCGCGTCGTTCCGTCTCAGGTCTGACCCCGTCACGCGGTATCCGAGATTCAACAATATCTCGGCGATGCCGGACATCCCGGCGCCCCCGATGCCGACGAAGTGGATGTGCTGGTAGCGCTTAAACATTCGCTTGTTGTGAGATGTTCAGGAGCACTCCGGTCGAGAGCATCGTGACGAGCAGCGCCGAGCCGCCGAACGAGATGAAGGGCAGCGGCAGCCCCTTCGTGGGCAGGAGGCCCAGCACGACGCCCAGGTTCACGAGCGTCTGGGTCGCGATCAACAGCGTGATCCCGAGCGCGAGGTACGCGCCGAAGGGCTCGGGGGCGCGGAGCCCGATCCGGAGCCCGCGCCAGACGAGCACGGCGAACAGCGCCACGACCGCCGCTGCGCCGACGAAGCCGAGCTCCTCGCCGATGATGGCGAAGATGAAGTCGGTGTGGGACTCGGGCAGGTAGAAGAGCTTCTGCTTCGAGGCGCCGACCCCCTGGCCCAGCACGCCGCCGTTGCCGAAGGCGAGCCACGACTGGATGATCTGGAACCCGCTCCCGCGCGGGTCCGACCACGGGTCGAGGAACGCGGTGACGCGCCGGAGCCGGTACGGCGCCGCCCAGACGGCGATCGCGCTGAGCGTGATGGCGGGGGCGAGGATCAGCCCGAGGTGGGCGAGGCGCCCGCCGGCCAGGAACAGCAGCGCGAACGTCAGCGCGATCAGGGTCAGGCAGTTGCCGAGGTCGGGCTGGGCGAGCACGAGCGCGGCGAGCATCCCGGCGACCGCGAGCGGCGGGAGGAGCCCCTGACGGAAGTCGCCGAGCGCGTCGCGCTTCTCGGCGATGAACGCGGCGAGATAGAGGACCAGCGTGAGCTTCGCCAGCTCCGCCGGCTGGAACGACACGGCCCCGAGCCGGATCCAGCGGCGCGTGCCGTTGATGGCCTGGCCGACGGGCGGGATGAGCACGAGCACGAGCAGGCCGGCCGACACGATCAGGAGCGGCAGCACGAGCCCCTCGAGCCGCCGGTAGTCCACGCGGAGCATCAGCCAGAGGCCGGCTCCCCCGAGCAGTGCCCAGAAGACCTGCTTCTTGAGGAAAAAGTAGGGGTCGTGGAACCGGTCGGCCGCGACGATCGCGCTCGCCGAGTAGACCATCACCACGCCGATCGAGAGCAACACGACGGCGACGCCGAAGAGCCAGAAGTCGGGCGCGAGCTTGCGCGGCAACTATCCATTCTGGGGGGGAGCGACCGCCGCTCCTCCCCCAGACCCCCCCACCGGTTCGGTGACATTCATTCGAGCCTCTCCACGAGTTTCTTGAACACGTCGCCCCGGTGCTCGAAGTTGTCGAACATGTCGAACGAGGCGCACGCCGGGGAAAACAGCACGACGTCGCCGGGCATGGCCAGGCGGCGGGCCGCCTCCACCGCAGCCTCGAGCGACGGGCAGCGCGTGGCCGGCACCGACGCCTCCTTGAACGCCGCGGCGAGCTTCGGCGCGTCCTCGCCGATCAGGAACGCGTGGCCGACGCGCCCGCGCGCCGCGGCGGCGAGCGGAGCGAAATCCTGCCCCTTGCCACGGCCACCCGCGATCAACACGATGCGCTCCGCGAAGCTCTCGAGCGCCCTGAGCGTGGACGCGACGTTGGTGCCCTTCGAATCGTTGTAGTACTGCACGCCCCGACGGTCGCGAACGAACTCGATCCGGTGCGCGACCCCCCGGAACCGGCCGATGGCGCGCCGGATCGCCTCGGGCGCGAGCCCCACCCACAGCGCGCAGGCCGTGGCGGCCAGCACGTTCTCGACGTTGTGCGCGCCCCGCAAGAAGATCTCCGAGACCGGGCAGATCTCCTCGACGTGGCCGTTGAGCTTCGCCGCGATCCAGCCGTCGTCAACGAACACCGCGCGTGCGAGCTGACGGCGGCGCGTGAACCACACGACGTGGGCGCGCGTGCGCCCGGCGAGCGCCGCCGTCGCCTCGTCGTCGGCATTGAGGACGGCGCAGTCGGCCGGCGTCTGGTTGGCGAAGATCCGCGCCTTCGCCTCCACGTAGGCGCCGAGGCTCCCGTGGCGGTCGAGATGATCCGGGGTGATGTTGAGCACCACGGCGACGCGCGGCTGGAACGTCTCCGTCGTCTCGAGCTGGAAGCTCGACGCCTCGCAGACGACGAGACCGTCCGCTGGGAAGCGGAGCGCGTGCGCCGCCAGCGGGGTTCCGATGTTGCCGGCCACGAGTACCGGGCGGGGTTGCTCGGCGAGCAGGGCGCCCGTGAGCGCGGTCGTCGTCGTCTTGCCGTTGGTCCCCGTGATCGCGATCGTCTCCGCCTCGAGGGCGCGCCAGCCGAGCTCGAGCTCGCCGATGATCGGGACGCCGCGGGCGCGCGCCGGTCCCAGCTGATCGCCGTCGAGCGGCACACCGGGGCTCACGACGACGAGGTCGGCGCCGTCGAAGGCGCCCCGCGTTTCCCGGCCCGTGAGGAGGCGGACGCCCAGCGCCTCCAACTCGGTGGCCACGCGGCCGAGAGCTTCCAGCGGCTTCAGGTCGGTGCCGGTCACTTGCGCCCCGGCCGCCCGGAGGAGCCGCGCCGCGGCGACGCCGCTCCGCGCCAGTCCCACGACCGTCACCCGTCGCCCGGCGACAGCGTCCAGGTACGCCCGCCCCCGCGTCACCATGTCGACCTCATTCCGCTCCGTGATCACTGTATCGACATCCGCGAGGCCGGCGCCGTCGGTGGGTGGCCCTTCGAGCGCGGGCTTCGCCCGCGCAACCGATCCTGGGGGTTCGCTCCCTGTCGGGAGCGCTTCCCCCGGCTCGGAGGGGGCCCCAGAGGGGGGAGCCCGTCGGTCAGAGGCCCCCTTCGAAGAGGTGGGTGGCCCGAGACGAGGTGCGGCTCGGTTCCGTTCCGCAGGTCGCTATTCATTCCACTCGGGCGCGGCGTCATCTCAGTTTGAGTGTCGTCAAGGCCAGGAGCGCCAGGGCGAACGAGACGATCCAGAAGCGCACGACGATCTTCGGCTCCGGCCAACCCGAGAGCTCGTAGTGGTGGTGGAGCGGCGCCATGCGGAAGACGCGCCGCCCCGTCAGCTTGAAGCTCGCGACCTGGACGATCACCGACACCGCCTCGACCACGTAGAGCCCGCCGATCAGCGGCAACAGGAGCTCCGCCTTCGTGAGCACGGCCAGCATCCCGATCGAGCCGCCCAGCGCGAGGGAGCCGGCGTCGCCCATGAAGACCTCCGCCGGGTGGCAGTTGAACCAGAGGAATCCGACCGCCGCGCCGATCAGCGCGCCGCAGAACACGGTCAGCTCGCCCGCGCCCTTGACGTTCAGGATCTTCAGATAATCCGCCGCTCTGAAGTTGCCGGTCAGGTAGGCGATGACGCCGAAGGCGCCGCCGGCCATGACGACGGGGCCGATCGCCAATCCGTCGAGGCCGTCCGTCAGGTTCACCGCGTTCGACGCGCCGATCACCACCAGCATCGCGAACGGGACCCAGAACCAGCCGAGGTTGATGAACCAGCCCTTGAAGAACGGGATCGCCAGCACCGGAAGCCACGCGGCGGGCGGCTGCCAGTAGACGATCTGGAGCAGCCCTCCCGTGAGCAGGACCTGCACGCCGAACTTCACGCGCATCGACAGCCCCTTGCGCGTCCGGAGCTTCAGCATGTCGTCCCACACGCCGAGGAACCCAAAGCCGAGCGTCGCCAGCATGACGACCCACACGTAGCGGTTGCCCAGATTCGCCCACAGAACAGTCGTGGCCAGGATCGCGACGAGGATCACGATCCCGCCCATCGTCGGCGTCCCCTGTTTCGTGCGATGCCGCTCCGGCGTGTCCTCGCGGATCGTCTCGCCACCGTGCTGGAGCTCGCGGAGCTTCTGGATCAGCGGCGGGCCGATCAGGAGCGAGATCACGAGCGCCGTGATGAGGGCCATGAAAGACCTGAACGTCAGGTAGCGGAAGACGTTGAAGAGGATGTGATCCTTGGCCAGCGGGACGAGGAGATGGTAAAGCATCCGCCGTCCTCATTCCCGGGCCAGGCGCGCGACGAGCGCGTCGACGACCCGCTCCAGGCGCATTCCCCTCGACCCCTTCACGAGCACCGTGTCGCCGGGCACCAACCGCTTGAGCAGGTGCGCCACGGTGTCCTCGAAGGTGGTCGCGTGGCGCGCCTCGGCGATTCCCGCCTCGCGGGCCGCCTCCACCGCGAGGAGCGCCAGGCGCCCGACGCCCACCAGCTCGTCGGCGCCCGCGGCCACGACCGCGCGGCCGAGCTCCCGGTGGGCGTCCTCGGCGATCCCGCCGAGCTCGAGCATGTCGCCGAGCACGGCGACGAGCCGGCCGGTGCCGCGGCGCGCCGCGACCGTCTCGAGCGCGGCCCGCATCGAGACCGGGTTGGCGTTGTACGTGTCGTCGAGGATCCGCACGCCGCCGGCCGCGCGCCACACGCAACGGCCGGTGACCGGCCGTCCGGCGGCGAGCCCCCGCGCGATCTCGTCGAGCGAGAAGCCGAGCGCCACGCCCGCCGCCGCGGCGGCGAGCGCGTTGCTCGCGTTGTGGCGGCCGGCGAAGGCGAGCGTCACGGGCTCCCGCGCGCCCGCCACCTCGAGCGTGAACCCGAGGCCGCGCGCGTCCTCGACGACGTCGCCCACGAGGCGGACCTGGGCCGTCACCGCGCGTCCATAGGTGACGACGCGGGCCTTGGCGTCGCGCGCCATCCCGGCGACGCGTGGGTCGTCGGCGTTGAGCGCAACCCAGCCGTCGGCGTCCACGGCGCGCACGAGCGCCGCCTTCTCCGCGCACACGCCGGCGAGCGAGCCGAGGAACTCCGTGTGGACGGCCGCGACGTTCGTCACCACGCCGACCGTCGGCCGCGCCAGCTCCGCCAGGTAGGCGATCTCGCCCGGCCGGTTGGTGCCGAGCTCGAGCACGAGCGCCTCGTCCTCGGGGGCGAGCCTCAGGAGCGTGAGCGGGAGCCCCCACTGGTTGTTGAAGCTCGCCGTGGGCTTGAGGACTCGCCAGCGCGTGCCGAGGACGGACGCGATCAGCTCCTTGGTCGTGGTCTTGCCGTTGGAGCCGGTGACCGCCACGACGGGAATCGAGAACCGCGCGCGATGATCGGCGGCGAGCAGGCCGAGCGCCGTCGTCGTGTCCTCGACGAGGACGAGCGGCACGTTGGCCGGCGCGTCGTCCTGGAGCGCGTGGACGACCAGGCAGGCGGCGCCCCGGCCCGCCGCGTCCGCGAGAAACGCGTGGCCGTCGAGCCGGTGGCCCCGGATCGCGAAGAACGCCTCGCCGACACCGAGGGAGCGCGAGTCGATCGACACCCCCGTGACGGGGACGCCGAGGTCGCCCGCGACCAGCGCGCCCCGGGTCGCGCGAACGATGTCCTGGACGGTGAACAATGGCATCCGAGCTCCTATGGCGAACGCTCCAGAAGGATCCGCCGCGCGACTTCGCGATCGTCGAAGGGGAGCACGTCGGAACCTACGATCTGGGACGTCTCGTGACCTTTGCCCGCTATCACCACGGTATCACCGCCTTCGGCCCAATGCAGGGCGGCGCGGATCGCCCGGCCACGGTCCGGCTCGGCCGTATACCGGCCGGGGTCGGCGCCGGCCTCGCGCGCGCCGGCGATGATCTCGTCGATGATCGCCTCGGGCCGTTCCGAGCGCGGGTTGTCGGAGGTCATCCAGACCCGGTCCGCGAGGCGGGCGGCGATCCCGCCCATGATCGGGCGCTTGCCGCGATCGCGGTCGCCGCCGCAGCCGAAGACGACGCCCAGCCGTCTCCGCGTGAGCTTGCGCGCGGTGGTCAGCACGCGCTCCAGCGCGTCGGGGGTATGCGCGTAGTCCACCACGACCAGGAACGGCTGGCCGGCCTGCACTTGCTCGAAGCGGCCCGGCACGCCACTGACCGCCGCGAGCGCGCCGCCGATCGTGGCCGGATCGAGGCCGAGCGCCAGGCCCGTGGCGACCGCCCCCAGCAGGTTCGTGACGTTGTGCTCGCCGATCAGCGGCGAGGTCAGAGCCAGGCGGCCCGCGGGCGTCGCTGCCGTCATCCGGAGCCCCTCGATCGTGGACGCGTAGTCCACCGCATGGACGGAGGCGCCCCCACGCAGCCCGAAGGTCAGCACGGGGAGGTCGAGACCCTCGATCATCGCCTCCGCCGACGGGTCGTCGGCGTTGAGCACGGCCGTGCGCCGGGGCTTCGGCGACCGGGCGAG
>Ga0209472_1001134_pt1 | contig 15485 bp, 18 predicted proteins | sample GraSoiAngelo_130_FD_185887 | JGI IMG/M metagenome (GOLD analysis project Ga0209472, IMG submission 185887) | Grasslands soil microbial communities from the Angelo Coastal Reserve, California, USA - 14_0929_02_20cm (SPAdes) (version 2) | ecosystem: Environmental > Terrestrial > Soil > Grasslands ...
CTCACTTTTAAAAACATGGCGGCTTATGGTGGGAACATCGGCGATAAAGGCATCGAGCAAGAATATGTGGCCAGGAAGGTAATCGGTAGCACCGAGTTTCAGAACAAGAAAAGAGTGGAACGGAGTGAATACAGAAAAGTTCTGGGCATTGAATTGATTCGTGAAATTATTTTAAAATGAAATTGTTATACGTGTTCAAAGAGCGCGCATGGCGTATCTCGTTATCATCCGCCAGCAGACTTCCTGCGTATAATTACCGGAGATAAAAACACATGCACCTCTGCCTCCTCACCATCAACTTCTCTCATTGCCGGGATCGGCTTGGCCGTAAGCGCAATCGCGCAACCAGCGGTTCCGACCAAGGGAATGGTCGTAACGCCGTTTGAACAAGTAAAATTCTCCTATCGATCCGATAAAGCCGCACGGGAATCAGATTGCTGTGGCCGAAAGGGACCCGGCCAGCGGCCTTTCCTCGATGTATTTGAAGTTCAAGAAAGGCGTCAACCGCAGTTGGACCTTGGGGTGTTTTTTAGTCAGCGCCCGAATAGGTTCGATAAGCGTCCCCTCGGCCAGGGCATGCGCGAGCCCGATGCGCAAGAGGCCGTGAGGTTCGGCGTCGCTCGACGTAAGAGATTTCAGCGCCTCGGTCCGCTGTAGCAGATCTCGCGCTTGTTCGAGCACCCTGGAGCCCAGCGACTTCAGACGCGGAGGCTTTACCGAGCGGTCGAGCAACTCGGCACCCAATGCAGCCTCCAGCCTTTGCACTTGCCGGGTAATCGCAGAGGGCGTCCGGAATAGACGATCGGCTGCACCGGCGATGGACCCGGCATGGGCGAACTCTACGAGGGCGCGTAAATCATCGAGCAAGGGAGTCTCCTAAAACGTTCTCCGACGCATAACTGAAGCGTGCGGAACTGGAATTATAATCGTGAGAATAATGAATTTGTGTAATTTTCTGTCGTGCATCAGAGTATCAGAGTACTGAGGAATTCATGTTTTTGCGGAAAGGAGAATGACATGCGCATTGGTTCGGTTTCGCATTCCTTGCTGATGTTGATCGCTGGCGGCACGGCCTCCCTGATACTGGCTGCGGGATCTGCGCGCGCCGCGCCGCGCGCGCAGGCCGATCTGGTGGAGTTCGAGAAGATGACCTGGGTGGAAGTGAGGTCCGCGCTCGCGGCGGGCAAGACGACGGCGCTCATCTACACCGGCGGTGTCGAGGAACGAGGCCCCCAGGACGCGAACGGCGGCCATAACCTCATGGCGCATGCGACGGTCGAGGCGATCGCGAGAGAACTCGGCAATGCTATCTTCCTGCCCGTGTTGCCCTACACTCCGAACGCTGCAGAATCGATTCCCGGTACCATCGGGATCACGAACGAGCTGCTCGCTGCCATGCTCGAGCGCATCACGGAGCAAGCGATCCTCAACGGTTTCCGCAACGTGATTCTGATGGGCGATCACGCTGGCGGCCAGCCGCAGGTCTACGAGGAGGTCGCCAAGAAGCTCGACGCACGCGACGGAGCTCGTGTGTTCTACTGTGACCAGGTCTATAGGGCCGCCAATGATGCGTTCGATCAGTACCTGGCGCAGCACGGCTATCCACTCAGCCTCCACGGTGGCATTCCTGACACCTCGGAAATGATGTATCTCGACAAGGACAACACATGGGTGCGCAGAGATCTGGTCTCCTCTGCAGTGGGAGATCCCGTCGTCGATGGCAAGGCGCAGTTCGGGCCGCATAGTCCACAAAACGGAATCCTGGGTGACGCGCGCCGCTCAACGGCGGAGCTGGGGAAGCGCGCATTCGACATGAAAGTCGATTTCGCGGTGAGGCAGATTCGCAGTCTCCTACCGACCTCATGATTCAAGCCCATCAGCACGCCAGCCCCAGCCCCCATAAGCGCAAGGCGCGCCCTCGGCTCGGGACTCGATTCTCTCCCACGAATCGCCCGCGGCGAGGGAAGCTATCTGTACGACACGACGGGTCGTCGGTCCCTGGATGGCTCCGGCGGACCGGCCGCGTTCGGCATCGGCCACGACAACCCCGAGGTGAACGCGACGATCGCGAGTCAGCGCGCAGGTCGCAGGCGGATACCGATATCTTTTCAGCAGCGAGCCGCTCGAAGAGCTGACCCATCTGCTGCTGACGAAGTGCGGAGCCGACTTCGAGCCGATCGTCTACTCCTCGAGCGGTTCCGAAGCCGTGGAATCCGCCATGAAGGTCGCGCTCCAGTACTGGGACGCGCGCGGGCAACGAGCAAAGCGACGTTTCATAGCTGGACAGCGTTCGTACCACGGCAACACGCTCCGCGCGCTGTCCCTATCGGGCTTTTTGGAGCGCAGGTCTCCCTTTGAGGGAAGTCTCGTGGATGTCGAGCTCGTCTCAGCGGCGAGTGATTACCGCCCGATCGATGGACTGCGTGGAGCCGCGTTGACGGATGCGCTGGCGCAAGAGCTCGACGCACGAATCCGTGCGGTCGGGCCAGAGCACGTTGCCGCCTTTGTCTTGAGCCGGTCGTTGGGGCCGCGGCGGGAGCCGTGCCTGCGCCTGAGGGTTACTCAAGAGCCGTTCGCGCTGTGTGTGACCAACACAACGTCCTTTTGATCGTAGTTGCCTGCGGCGCCTTGAACGATCTCCATGCGGTCGCTAGCGATGATATTCGTCAGAAGAGGTGGAGGCGCGGTTTTACCTTCGGGCAAAAGCACGGCTGCAACGTCGAGTTCACCCGCGAGCAGCCGGTGAATTAATTCACCGGTAAGTTCGCTCGACAGCCGCAGTCGGACCTTGGGGTATTTCTCAGTCAGCGCCTGAATAGGTTCGATAAGCGTCCCCTCGGCCAGGGCATGCGCGAGTCCGATGCGCAAGAGGCCGTGAGGCTCGGCGTCGCTCGACGTAAGAGATTTCAGCGCCTCGGTCCGCTGCAGCAGATCTCGCGCTTGTTCGAGTACCTTGGAGCCCAGCGAGTTCAGACGCGGCGGCTTTACCGAGCGGTCGAGCAACTCGGCACCCAATGCAGCCTCCAGCCTTTGCACTTGCCGGGTAATCGCAGAGGGCGTCCGGAATAGACGATCGGCTGCACCGGCGATGGACCCGGCATGGGCGAACTCTACGAGGGCGCGTAAATCATCGAGCAAGGGGGTCTCCTAAAGCGTTCTCCCGACGAATAACAGAATCGTGCTCAAATGGCATCATAATCGTGATAATAATGAAGTGGCGGAATTTTCCGTCTTGCATGAGGATATTAGGGAATTCATGTTTTTGCGGAAATCCGTATGCCTCATGCGATCCAAATTCGGCAGACGGGCGGTCCCGAGGTTCTGAACTGGACAGCGGTCGATGTGCACGGTCTGAAAGTCGGCGATCGGGTGGCCTATGCTGGTCCCATCGGCGGCTATTCCGAGGTGCGGCTCATAGTTTCCCGTATCTCCGGCGGTGAGAAACTGCCGGTGGTTTTCGATTCTGTCGGCAAGGATACATTCCTGCGCTCGCTCGATTGTCTAAGACCACGCGGATTGATGGTCACGTTCGGGCAAGCCTCCGGTCCCATCGATCCCATTGCGCCCGTTCTGCTGTCGCAGAAGGATTCGCTGTTTCTGACGCGCCCATTCCTCTTCCACTACATGGAGCGACGCGATGCGCTCGAAGCTTCCGCGAACGAGCTGTTCGAGGTGGTGGCTTCGGGAAAGGTGCGCATTAACGTCAACCAGCGCTTTGCGCTCAAGGATGCTGCAGACGCCCACAAGGCATTGGAAGCGCGCGCAACCTCGGGCTCCACCATCCTGACCATCTAACCCCCGTGTCCACAGGAGTTTGCCATGAGCAAGACCGCGATTACCTCGCCCGAACTCGCGCCGCCGGTCGGCCCGTTTTCCCAGGCGATCGAAGTCGGTGGTTTCCTCTACTTCAGCGGTCAGGTCGGCCAAGACCCGGCCACTGGCAAGGTGGTAGAGGGGGGTATTGTGGCCGAGACAGAGCGCGTCTTTCGGAATCTCTCGGCGGTTCTCAAGGCGGCCGGCAGGAGTTTCGATCACGTTGCGCGCGCCGGAGTGTATCTCACGAGCATGAGTGACTTCGTCGCGATGAATGGGATCTACGCAAAGTATTTCAGTCAGCCCTTTCCCGCCCGCACGACGATCGCGGTGGCCGCGTTGCCGCTTGGGGCCTGCGTTGAGATCGACCTCGTCGTCAAGGCCTGAGGCGACGCACGGAGGTTGATCTCATGAAGTACACATTTCACATCGTTGATGTTTTCAGTTCGACACCGTTCGGCGGTAATCAACTCGCGGTTCTGCCTGACGCGGCCGGCATTTCGACCGAGGGCATGCAGAAGATTGCTCGCGAATTCAATTTCGGCGAAACCACCTTCGTCCTGCCAAAGAACGATCCTGCGAACACGTGTCGGGTGCGCATCTTCACACCTCGGGCGGAGCTCGACTTCGCGGGGCATCCCACGGTCGGCACAGCCTGTGCGCTTGTGATGAAACAGCACGAACGGCTTAGTGATCCAATCCGCCTCATTTTGGAGGAGATTGTCGGACCCGTGACGGTCGACGTCGCTCAGCGAAACCGGGGGTTCCACGGCACGTTGACGTTATCGGGGAAGATCGAGGCGCCGACCGGCGCACCTTCTCCGACTGATCTCGCCGCCGTCCTGGCCATCGAGCCCGCCGAGGTGAGCAAAGTCTTTTTCGCGGGCGTCGGTGTTCCATTCTGTTTTGCGCAACTGAGCTCGAACGAGGTCGTCGATCGGGCGGCGATCAATCGGGCTGCCTGGGCGGCAACGCTCGCGCGAGCGTGGGGTCCCCACGTCTTCTTCTTCGCAGGAAATCTACGGGATGGCGGCAAGCTCTATGCTCGCATGTGGGCACCCGCGCTGGGCGTCGAAGAAGATCCTGCGACAGGCAGCGCTTGTGCCGCGCTCGTCGGGGCAATGGCATCGGAGCCCGAGTTTGGCGGGATGGCCTATCGCCTTTCGATCCAGCAAGGCGTCTCGATGGGGCGCCGAAGCGAAATCGAAGCGGAGGCGCGTAAGAGCGGAAGCGTCGTGACCTCTGTCAGCGTTGGCGGCGCAACAACCTACATAGCAAGCGGCGAGATCGATGTGCCGCCGTCCGCGCTTGTGTCTTAGACCGTCGAGTGTGCCCCCATGTGCGTAAACCGCAGGTACTGGTGATTTGAGCGTTCACCTAATGCAATTGAGCATCATCAGTTGAGAAATCAGCCAATAGCTGAGCATTGCGGAGGAGATGTTCGCCAGATTGTGCCACCGGTCCTGCGAATCATTACTTTTCTGAGACGCGGGGCTAAACCAGAATAACCAGGAGTGGAATAGATATGAAAATTATGGCTATCTTGATCGCAGTCGTCGCGCTTGTTTCCGGGGCGTTTGCCTTGGACAACGCAAGTAATTCAACCGCCGCCACAATGGCGGTCGCCGATCCGTCGCGCCCGGACTCTGACACCACACGCGATGCTGACCGAAAGCCGGAACAAACTTTAGTGTTCGCAGGCATCAAATCGGGGGACAAGGTTTCCGACTATGTCGCCGACGCAGGCTATTTCACGCGTCTCTTCGCTAGCGTCGTCGGCTCGACGGGGCACGTTTACGCGGTGGAGCCCACCGCCTTCTTCAAGTTCGAGCATTTCGTTAAGGCAGTCGCGGAGCTGCAGGGCTATGCCGTCACCCATCCAAATGTAACGGTGACGACTGCCGCGGCACTCGAAGGACTAAAGTTTCCCGAGAAGCTCGACCTGTTTTGGATTTCCCGAAATTACCACGACCTACACGACGAGTTCATGGGCCCGGTCGACATCGCCGCGTTTAACAAGGCCGTCTACAGTGCGCTGAAGCCCGGTGGCGTATATGTAATTCTCGATCATTCCGCCGCTCTGGGCGCGCCCGCAAATGTAACCGAGACCTTGCATCGCATCGAGTCCTCGACCGTGCGCCGAGAGGTCGAAGCCGCGGGCTTCAAGTTCGACTCCGAGAGTTCGATTCTCGCCAATCCGGCGGACCCCCGCACGGCCAAAGTGTTCGACCAGACGATTCGCGGACACACCGACCAGTTCATCCTGAAGTTCCGCAAACCTAAGTAATGAGGATGGCTGCCTCCCGGGGACTCTCTCAGGAGCGCGGCGGACGAACAGCCGGGTCAGACGAAGAATAGACAATGGAAAAGTAACGGAATGCCGATGCGGTATGGGGGGCCTGTTGGCGAGGGAGGAAAGATGCTGAGGACACTATTTGCAGCGACGAATCTGGCCGGCGCGCTCGCGGGAAGTGCGATGGCGCAGGCGCCGGATGCCGACTGTGCGTTGCCTTCGGAACCCAAGTGGATTCCCGCCGCGATCGATGCGGCAATCACCGGGGCCGCGGACAAGGATCGAGCCTGCATGAAGGCCCTGTTAATGCCCGAAGCGCGCATGGTGATCGTTTCACTCGGCGCGGACGGAGCGCCCAGCTATACGCTCCTGACCTTGGACGATTGGATCGCCCGCACCAAAGCCCGTGGCCACGCCATGCTGGAAGAAAAGCAGCTGAAATTTCACGTTGAGCGCTACGGCAACATCGCGCACTTATGGAGCAGCTACGCGCTGCACAGCGACGGCAAGCAAGTCGCGCGCGGCATCAACAGCATTCAAGCGATCAAAGTAGCCGACGGCTGGCGAGTTATGGTCATCATGGCGCAGGCCGAGGCGGCCACTGCGCCGCTGCCCAAGGAATATCTGCCGTAAGGGGGGCAAGCGTAAGAGCAGCGAGCCTGCACGGGCCGGCTGCGCGCGCGATTTGCGGAGCTGCCAAGCGACGCTTGCTCGAATCGTGCAGTCTCTCGTACGGCGTTCGCTAAAGGACAGGCGGGTGATGCGGGGTTGGTGACTGGATATGACCCAAAAGCAGTCGATCGACTGGAAGAATGAATGGTTTCCAATCGATGATGCCACGTACCTGAACTTTGCGGCCCACGCAGCAATCCCCCGCGTGGCACTCAACGCCGTACAGCGATCCGTTGCGGCGAAAATGCAGCCGCACATCGTCGATGACCGGTCCTTCTTCTCCGTTGCCGCGAGTTTGCGCCAGACGTTGGCGACCTTGATTGGGGCGAGCCCGGATGAAATCGCTCTGACGACCGGAGCGGGAGCGGGCCTCGCGGCTATAGCCTACGCACTTAAGTGGTCTGCGGGTGATGAGGTGATCATCGCACGCGGCGAGTTTCCGGTGCACTACGCAACGTGGAAGCCGATGGAGGCGCGCGAAGGCATTAAGGTGCAGATCGCAGTCCCGCAAGGTCCGTTTATACAGTCGGATGACCTGGTCGCGGCAATGACGCCGAGGACCCGCGTCATTTCCGTGAGCCATGTGCGATTTGACGATGGATCGATGCTTGATGTCCCGTCGCTTGCCGCAGCGTGCAATAGGAATGGGACATTCTTGGTCCTGGACGTGAGTCAATCCTGCGGCGCCATACCTATGAACGTGCACAGCCTGGGAGCCGACTTTATCGTCTGTGCGGGCTACAAGTATTTGCTCAGTCCCTGGGGAACCGGCTTCCTATGGGCGAGGCCGGAGAGCTCGGATTCGTTACGACCAGGACCCTACAACTGGGTGTCCCAGGGAGTGGAGAGCTTCGCGCGCCTCAACTATGTGGATCCTGAACCCGCGCCAACGCTGAGCCGTTGGGATTCGTCCGAGGCGGCGTCAATATACAACTTCAACCTCACCGTCATGGAAGCGTCTGCGAAGTTTGTGCTGGATGCGAGTCCAGCGCTGATCCGTGATCACAATCAAGCCCTGATTAACTATTTCTTCGAACGACTCCCGGAGGGCTATCGGCTCGCGAGTCCGCGGCAGGCCTTGCAGCGCGGTGTATTTGGTTGCATCGAAGTCGGCAGCCGCGGCGATACGGAATCTCTATATCAAACGCTGCGAGACGAGCGGTTCGTGGTTGCCCTGCGTGAGGGTAAAATTCGCGTCGCTCCACATCTCCTCAATTCGACGCAAGACATAGACCGACTCCTCGTCGTCATGGCGAAGGCGCGGAAGGAAGCAAGGCATGTCGCCCATTGACGAGCGCTTGAAGTCTCTCAACATTGTTCTGCCCGACGTCATGCCGCCAGTCGTCGACGGATATGTGCCGGCGTTCGCGCCGTTCACTCGTTCCGGCGACCAAATTCATCTCTCTGGCCGCCTTGGCAAGGAGGGCGGTAAGCTCCTCTGCGGGAAAGTGGGCGAAGAGATTAGCTTGGATCAAGGGAAGCTCGCCGCGCGCCACGTGGCAATTGAATTGTTGGCCGTGCTTAAAGCCGCCATCGGCGATCTTGGCTGCGTTCGAAGAATCGTAAAGCTCTTTGTCATGGTCAACGGCGCACCGCACTTCACGGAACCTCACCGAGTTGCGGATGGGGCGTCTGAACTCCTTGTTCAAGTGTTCGGCGAGCGGGGCATCCATTCGCGCAGCGCCGTCAGTGTGGCACAGCTGCCATTTGGCGCTTGCCTCGAAATCGACATGATCGCCGAGCTTGAGGCGACACAGCCTTGACCACACTCGTGTGCCAGGGCCGCACTCATATGCCGGGGTCGAGGGTTCGAGTCCCTCCCTTTCCACCAACTATTTAATTGCTGAATAATTGATGCCGGGTCAGCTCTGAACGCATTGCTGGATCGCTGGATCAATCAGTTGCGACTATGGGTAAAGATCGGGCGATGAACCTGGCTACGTCGCTACGTCGGATGGCGGCTCGCAGCAAGTCGCGGATCAGCGTACCGAACCAGATGCCGCATTCCTCGGCCTGCGTTTTGATAAATCCGCCAGAGAAGTGCGGCGTGAGCCCTTTTGACGCCGATCCTCGCGGCTGGCGTCGAGTCTGTGAGCCGGGCAAATGATCGCCGGATGGCCGCGGCGTCAGCAGCGCGGGCGATAGGCAGCGATCGGTCCATCGCTCGGGGCTATCGTTTACTTGCGCCGCCCCAGAAAGCCGAAGCAAGCCAATCCGATCAGCGCGATGATCCAGGCGCGTTGCAACGCCCGATCCCCACCCAGGAGCACGTTTACAAACAGGACCGGCCCGGTAAAGATCAGCGCGAGAATGGGCCACAACTCCCTGGGGAGGGCGTGTGAACGCTCCGCCTTGTTTTTCACAGAATTCATCTGTACGTCCTGTTGAACACAGATACCAAGTCGGTCAGCGGCGCGAAATAAGGCGAAAGCGTTACCGCGTGCATGGGGCAAAGACTGGTGAGTCCGCGGGGACAATTGCTGTGCCCTGCCGGTCCTGCGCCCCCAGGCTTAGCCCGTGACATGAAAACGCCGCCCGAAGGCGGCGCTCTCGAATGACGGTCATGATTCCTCTCTACTTATCGCGCGGATCGTCTGTCGCATTGAGGTACACGGTGTCCGTCGGACCAAATCCTGTGATGTAGACCACAACAGGCTCTGCCCTTGTCAGGGCGAAATGCGCCACGCCACCGGGCTCGGTGTAGAAGCTGCCCGGCGGCAACGGCTTTGTGGCGGCAGCGTTAGCCACGCTGCCATAGCCGCAGTACCAGGTGCCAGACATCACGATGGCCGAACGATTATCGCGATGCGTGTGCGCCTGGATTGTGGTGTTGGCCGGAATGCTGAGGCGAATGGTGTAGACCCCTGGTTTCGTCGGATCACCCAGAAGTACGGTCGTGTGAATTCCAGCCACACCCGAAGTGCCGGCGCCGGCGCCGACGGCTTCCTTGGCTGTAATCTCGCCCGGCGTCAGGCGAATCTGATCAACTGCCGCCGCCTGCGCCACGCTCGCCAGAACCATGACCAACGCTATAGTCAGAATTCTCTTCATCACATGCCTCTCCGGGCTTGCGCCTTTAGTTCGACAGGAAATCCACGATCAACGCGGTCGTGGCTTTGGGGTTCTCGTCCATGATCCAGTGCCCGGAGCCGGGGACGATACCCATGGTCACGTTCGTCGCCACGAAACGCAGGGTATCCGCCTGTGCGGTGCCGAATGATTTATCCCCGCCCAAGGCAAGCACCGGCATCGTCAGTTTGCCACCCTTGGCGAGCAGTGCTTTGTTATCGATGGCGTCTTGATTGAAGGCGCCGAACTGCTCGAAAGCGTCGTGCATGGCATGTGGTCGCGCGTAGAGCGCCGCATAGTGCTGGCGCGTCGCCTCGTCAATTTTCTTAGGATCGGCGGACAGTTCATTATAAAAACGATCGAGATAGATGCGCTCGCGGCCCGCAACCAGCCTTTCTTCGTCCGGCCCGCGGAAATTAAAGTGCCAAAGCAGCGGGCTTTGCTTGATCTCTTCCCAATTGCCAATGCCGGGCAGGGGAGCGTCGATCACCACCCATTTGGTGATGCGGGTCGGGTATTGGGCCGCCAACGCGTAGCCCACCATGTTGCCGATGTCGTGCGTAACCAGATCGGCGCTACTGATTTTCAGCGCATCCATTACGCCCGCAATATCCACGGCCTGGTTCTTTTTGGTGTAGCCCTGTTCGGGATGCGTTGACAGGCCCATGCCGCGCAGGTCAGGCACCACGACCGTATGATTTTTCACCAGCGCCGCGGCGGCTGGCGCCCACATGTCGCCCGTGTCGCCAAAGCCGTGCAGCATGACGACCGCGGCGCCCTGACCGCCGATTCGCACATGCAGTGTCGTGCCGTTGGTATTGATTTCCTGGGTATGAAAACCCGATGGAAACGGCTCCACCGCGAAGGCAGGAGTAACGATCAGAAATGCAACCAGCAAGTTAATGGAATAGCGCAGCATAAAATCTCCTGAAGAGGTGCAGGATGCTGGCCCTGCACCTGCGTTCTGTCTAGACTGCAATTAAAGGAACGAGTGTCCGGGAAAACCGAACGATGCTGAAGCTGGATTCTCTGCTTGCCTTCGTTACGACCGCGGAGGCCGGTTCAATCAGCGAGGCGGCGAGGCGCCTGCAGATTTCGAAATCGGTTGCCAGCGAGCGTTTGGCAGAACTTGAGCGCAATGTCGGCGCGACCCTGGTACATCGTTCCACGCGTAAGCTGGTGCTGACTGAAGACGGTAGCGCGTTCCTGGAGCGCGCAAAACGTATTCTCCGCGAAGTATCCGAGGCGACCGCGGAGGTTTCTGAACGGCGCGGTGAGCTGGTCGGGCCGCTGAGAATCTCCGCACCCGTCAGCTTCGGCATCCTGCATCTGGCCTCGGCGCTGAGTTCGTTTCTCAGGGAGAATCCGCGCATCGAACTATCAGTCGATCTGGACGATCGTTTCGTCGGCGCGGTGGATGGCTTTGACGCCATCGTTCGTCACGGTCCGCTGCCTGACAACGGATGGATCGCGAAGCGGATCGCGCCGAGCAGGCGCAGGCTGGTCGCCTCACCCGATTACCTGAAAACGCACGCGACACCCCGGACCATCGGCGATCTGGAGCAGCACCGTGGAATTATCTATTCCAATCGCGGTGCATCGGATTGGCGCTTCCGGCAGTCGGGCCGCTGGTCGGTAGTGCGGCCCGGCGCGGTCATGCGGGTCAACAACGGAATCATCATGCGCGACGCGGCCGTGGAAGGTTTGGGCGTCGCTTTGCTCGCCACGTTCGTTTTCCACAATTCACTGGCTTCAGGAAAACTGCGGCTGCTGGATGTCGGCGCAGAAGCAGAGCCCGCAACCGTCTTCATTGCCTACCCCTATGCCAGGCGCGTGTCCGCCAAGGTTCTGGCGCTGATTGCGCACTTACGCGCCGCTTTCGGGACACCGCCCTATTGGGAGCGATAGCTCAGGGCTGGCGGTCAGCAAGCCAGTGCGATGATTTCGTCGCAAGCCCGACCGGCGCTTCTTGGCGGGAAGCCAACCTTTTTCTTGCCATATAAATACGTCGTAAAAACAATAGCCTGTATAATTTCATGCCAAATAGATTCCTATCGTGCCAAATCCGACTATTCCGTGCCCCAGCAAGTTACTGAAAACGAGCTCCAGCGGATTGAAGACGTGCTTCTGCGGTTCCCCGCTGGCCTCTCGCCCGTCGAGCTGCGGAACGAGCTGAGCGGCTCGATCAGCCGCCGCACTCTCAGTCGGAGAATTTCGGACTTGCTCGTCGCGGGCCGCATTCATCGGCGCGGCGAGGGGAGAGCAAGAGGGATCCAACCTCGACCGGCACTCCGCCTCAGCGTGACCGCGAAGGCGGCGCCGTCGAGCCGCGCACGACCAACGACGGTTGCAGCTGCACCGACGGGAGCACGGTCTTCGGATCGCGCATCTTCCGCAGTAGTAGCAGCGCCGCCTGATTACCCATCTCGGTCAGCGGGATCCGCAGGGTAGTGAGCGGGGGTGCGAAGTGCTCGGCGAACGGCATGTCGTTGTAGCCCGTCACCGAGACGTCCGCAGGGCATTTAAGACCGGCGGCCTCGAGAGCGGCGTAGCATCCCAGCGCCAGCAGATCGTTCGCGGCGACGATGGCGGTGAACCGGCGTTTGCTCTGAATCAGGCTCTGACAGGCGGTGCTGCCGGCGTCACTCGTCAGGGACTTGCACTCATACATGATGCGCGGATCGGCCTTTAGGCGGTGAGCGGTCATGGCCTCACGGAATCCCTCGTGCCGCGACTTGCTGGTGGAGGCGTTCAGTGGCCCACCAACGTAGGCAAGCTTACGATGGCCGAGCTCGACCAAATGCTCCACTGCAAGACGGATTCCATAGGAATCGTTGGTCACGACGCTCGTCGCGGCCGCGCCCGAGATCGTGCGATTGACGAGCACGAACGGTACCAGGCGCTTGCGGCACTGAGCGACGATGTCGTCGTTGAGCAGCGCGGTTGCGAGTATGAGGCCGTCGACCTGACGGGAATACAGGGAGTCGAGCACGATGCGCTCGGTCTCCATGGAATTGTCCGTATCCGCGAGGACCGTGACATAACCCTCCGTGCCCATGGTCCGCTCCACCGCGCGCACGATGGGCGGAAAGACTGGGTTGGTCAGGTCCGGGACGATGACCCCGATCGTCAACGACCGGCTGGTCTTGAGGCCAACCGCCATCGAATTGCGCCGGTAACCCAGCGCCTCTGCAATGTGGAGGATATTGGTCGCGACCTTCCCGGAGACCAGCGACCGAGTCTGGGGATTGAGCACTCGCGAGACGGTCGAGTGATGGACGCCCGCGCGCCTGGCAATCTCCTTGATGCCGGAAGGATTCTTGCGCATGGCTCGGAAAAGAATAGGGTATTGCCGTGGGAGCGACAACCGCGCACGACGCCTTGGTGCCGGCGTTGGCACCCGGTGACGTGGGCGCGCGGCGCGCGCCGGACGCAGCGGAAAAGGCTTGCACACGGAGGCTGATGACGTATAGTAATGCACACGTGTGCATTTACGATGGCTGCGAGGCTACCGATATGACCATCGACCAGACGCTGCGGAGATACCGGCTCGGCTGGATCGGCACTGGTCGCATGGGCTACGCGATGGCTACGCGCTTGTTGCACGCCGGCTGTCAGGTGGTGGTCTACAACCGGACGCGGGCCAAAGCGGAGCCACTCGCGGCACTGGGTGCATCGATCGTCGATTCGGCAGCCGCGCTGGCCGGTTGCGACATCGTGTTTACCAGCGTCTCCACCTCCGATGATCTGATCAGCGTGATCACCGGTCCGCGCGGCCTGCTGACTGGCCACCAGACACCGAAGCTACTTGTCGATACCTCGAGCGTTTCCGAAGAGGCATCGGCCAAGATGCGCGCCGCAGCAGCTAAGCGCGGGACCCAGATGCTCGCGGCGCCCGTCAGCGGCAACGCCAAGGTCGTCGAGACCGGCAAACTGACGCTGGTGGTGTCCGGGCCGGCAGATGCATACAAGATGGCGCTGCCCTTCCTCGACAAGCTGGGTGCCGGCGTGACGTACGTCGGCGAAGGGGAACTGGCCCGCATCGTCAAGATTTGCCACAACCTGCTGCTGGGTGTGATTACCCAGTGCCTCGCAGAGATCACCGTGCTCGCCCAGAAGGCGGGCGTTCCCCGCAGTGCACTCCTGGATTTCATCAATCACAGCGTCATGGGTTCACAGTTCACCACGTACAAGGCTCCCGCCTTCGTGAACCTCGATTTCAAGCCGACCTTCACAGCACCTTTGCTGCGCAAGGATCTCGACCTCGGCCTGGCCGCCGGCAAGAAGTTAGGTGTGCCGCTGCCCCTCGTGCAGCTCACGTGCGATCTCGTGCAGCAGGTGATCGATCAGGGTGAAACGGAGCGGGATTTCGCCGTCCTCCTGCTGCGGGCCGCGAAGTCGGCGGGCATCGAATTGCAGCCCGAAAACAAGGTCGTGGACGACGGCTTGCACTGAGCGTCGGCATGAGCGCCCGCGACGCAAACGTTCCGCCCGAGGCCACCCGCCGGGCCAAGCCGTTCTACGCGAAGCTGCACAACCAAGTGATCGTTGCGATCGTCGCCGCGATCATCGTGGGCGCGGCGTGGCCGAGCGTGGCAGTGACGTTGAAGCCACTCGGCGAGGGCTTCATCAAGCTGCTCAGCATGATGATCGCGCCCATCGTGTTCTGCATCATCGTGTCGGGCATCGCGGGAATGGGCAACGCAGGTCACGTCGCCCGAACAGCGGTCAGGTCGCTCGTCTACTTTTACGTTGTGTCTGCGTTGGCACTGCTGCTGGGCCTCATCGCGGCAAACCTCATACCGGCGGGCGCGGGCCTCAACGCGGATCCGAAGGCGATCGACACCTCGAGCATCTCCGGCTACGTGACGGCGGCCAAGGACCAGGGCGTCGTATCGTTCCTGCTGAATATCATTCCCAATACCATGGTCGACGCCTTCGCGAAAGGCGCCATTCTGCAGGTCATGCTGGTCGCAGTGCTGTTCGGCCTGGCGCTCATCGTGCTCGGCGAGCGCGCGAGCATGGTATCCAATCTGGTCGACCAGCTCACCAAGGTCGTGTTCTCGATCGTCGAGATGATCGTCGCGCTGTCGCCCATCGGAGCTTTCGGCGCCATGGCTTTCACCGTCGGCCGATTTGGGCTCCACTCGCTGCTGCCACTGTTAAAACTGATTCTCGTCTTCTACGGCACGTGTGTTGTATTCATGCTGCTCGTGCTTGTGCCCATCGCGCGGCGGGTCGGTTTCAGCGTCCGGAAGTTCTGCCGCTACATTGTGGAGGAACTCCTGCTCGTGCTTGCCACGGCCAATTCGGAAGCGATGATGCCGCGCCTGATGGAGAAGCTGGAGCGCTTGGGGGTGCCCAAGTCGGTGGTGGGCCTGGTCGTTCCCACGGGCTACTCGTTCAACCTGGCGGGCAGCTGTATCTACTTCACACTATGCGTGGTCTTTATCGCGCAGGCCACCAACACTCCGCTGCCCCTGCAGCGTCAGGTTGTGATTCTGCTCGTCACGATGCTGATGTCCAAGGGCGTGACCGGCTTTACCGGAGCCGGGTTCGTGGTGCTGGCCGCCACCCTGTCAGCGATGCCGGACATACCAATGGCCGGCTTGGCCCTCCTGCTCGGCATCGATCCGTT
>Ga0209472_1001135_pt1 | contig 15485 bp, 10 predicted proteins | sample GraSoiAngelo_130_FD_185887 | JGI IMG/M metagenome (GOLD analysis project Ga0209472, IMG submission 185887) | Grasslands soil microbial communities from the Angelo Coastal Reserve, California, USA - 14_0929_02_20cm (SPAdes) (version 2) | ecosystem: Environmental > Terrestrial > Soil > Grasslands ...
CGACGATCTCTTGGAGGGTCGGCGCGAACACCAAAGCGTCGTAGCGGACTCGCTGGTAGACCGCGCCGTCCCCGTGGACGATGCGGCCCTCGCCGACCCGCTCGATGTTGCTCGCGATCAAGGTCAGGGTCTTGTCCGCGCCGATCTTCCCTTCCAACGTCGTCCGCGTGAGTTCTCGAGCGACGGCGTCGATGTCCTCGCCCAGCCGCTCCGGCGGGATTCGCACGACGTCCTCCCGCTGGACCCGCTGATACATGAAAACCGGCTCGCTGCCGAGATGGCTCCCTCTATTTAGGATTTAGCCTCGCGGCTCGTGCCCCTTTGGTTGCCCACATTTCGGGATCGGGGAGCTCCTTACCGGCGCAGGGTTTATCGCGCCAGGAAGGCTCTCGTATCCTGAGAAGGGCTCCTTCGGGCGGCAGGAAGAGGCGGCCCGTCCGCGGACCGACGGGAGGATAGGGCGTGGGTCGGAGCAAGGTCGATCTCGCGATTTTCGTCGGCAAGCGGGTCGTCTGGTTCGTCCCCGTCTTGTTCGGACTCATCACGATCACGTTCTTCGCGGGCCACGCGTCCGTTCGAAATCCCTGCGCGGTCTGGGTCGGTCCGCACGCGAGCCCGGACACGGTCCGCAACTGCATCGAATATTTCGGCGTCAACCGGCCGGTCTGGGACCAGTACACCGGTTACCTCTCGAATCTGTTCCAGGGAAACTGGGGGAAGGATCCCCAGGGCGGCCAGCCGGTGCTCCCGATCATCTTGACCTTGTTCCCCGCGACGATTGAGCTCCTGCTCGCCGCCTTGTTCCTCATGGTCGTCCTCGGGATCCCACTCGGCGTCATCGCAGCGAATGCAGGCGGTCGCTGGCCCGACCATCTCGTCCGCCTCTTCTACCTCGGCGGCTGGGCCACGCCCGCGTACCTGGGCGCCGTCGTCCTCGCGATCGGGATCGGACCGGTCCTCGGCCTGCCGAACAGCGGGGATTTCAGCAGCACGCCGGACCCCGGCTGGCAGCTCACCCACATGTCCATCCTCGATTCGATCTTGCGTCTCGATGCGGGCGCCCTCCTCGACGCGATTGCGCACCTCATCCTGCCCGCGGCCTCCCTCGCCCTCCTGAACCTCGGGATCGCCACGCGCATGACCCGCAGTTCCATGCTCGAGGTCCTGCCCCTCGACTACGTCAAGACCGCGCGGATGAAGGGCCTCTCCGACTTCTGGGTCCTCTACAAGCACGCCCTTCGGAATTCCCTGATCTCCACCGTGACCGTGCTCGGGACGACGGCCGGTTCCCTCCTCTCCTGGATCGTCGTCATCGAGGAGATCTTCCTGTGGCCCGGCATCGGGAAGTACGCCTTCGATTCGATCCTGAGCTACAATTTCGCGGGGACGCTCGGGGTCGTCGTGTTCTTCGCGATCGTGGTCGTCGTCGCGAATCTCGTCTCCGACGTCCTGTATGGAGTCCTCGACCCTCGGGTGGAGTGGCGCTGATGGGGGAGACCGTCCCGGCCACCCGGCTTTCCGGATCCCGGACGCGCCTGTGGTCCGCCGCCCGCGTCGCCCGCGGCCTCTATCGAGTCCTCCGGGCGAATCCGCTGACCTTCGTTGGCTTCCTCATGGTCGCCTTCATCGCGATCCTCGCCCTCCTCATCGTCGCCCTGCCGTTCGTTACCGGGCTGTTTGGCCCAGCCGTTTCGATTTTGCCCCACGACCCGAACGAACTCCTGCCGTGCGCGATTCCGACGGAGTGTGCGACCCCGCCGTCGGCGCAGTACTGGTTCGGGACCGACAACGTCGGCCGCGACATGTTCTCGCGGGTCCTCGCGGCCCTGCCGCTCGATCTCGCGATCGGTTTCGGAGTCGCGGGCTTCGCCCTCCTCGTCGGGACGGGCCTCGGCCTCGTCGCGGGCTTCTGGGATACGCCGGGCACCCTCGGCGGCGCCCTCTCCATCGCGATCATGCGCATCACCGACATGTTCCTAGCGTTCCCCAGCCTGGTCTTGGCCCTCGCGATCGCGGCATCCCTCGGCCGCGGGACCGGCCCGGCGTTGATCGCGATCATGATCACCTGGTGGCCCTTCTACGTCCGCCTCGTCCGCGGCGAAGTCCTCGCGGTCAAGCATCTTCCGTATGTCGCGGCGGCCCGCGCCGCCGGCGTGTCCGGGATCCAGATCCTGTTCCGGCACGTCTTCCGGAACATCTTGGAGCCGCTCGTGGTCTACTACACGATGGACGTGGGCACGGTGATCGTCACGTTCTCGACGATTTCCTTTATCGGCATCGGAGTGCCGCCGACCGTCCCGGAGTGGGGCGGCATGGTCGAAGCTTACGAGAAACTCCTTTTGACGGCCCCGTGGACCGTCCTCGCGCCGGGCGCCGCGATCTTCCTGACGGTCCTGGCGTTCAGCCTGCTCGGCGACGGCCTGCGGGACATCTTGGATCCGAGGAGCCGTCGCGCGCTCGTCCAGACGACGACGGCTCCTGGCTTGGCCTCGAAGGGAGCGGCGGAGGCCTGAGCGGATCGAGCCGCTGCTGAGGGTCGAACATCTCTCCCTCGATTACGAGGTCGGTGCCGGGACCTTCCATGCCCTCCGCGACGTCTCCTTCGAGATGGCGCCGGGTCGGGTCGTCGGCATCGTCGGCGAAACTGGTAGCGGGAAAAGCACCCTTGGTCAGTCGATTCCCCGGCTCTTGCCCGAGCCGCCCGCGCGCATCCGCCAAGGGCGGATCGTCTTCCAAGGTTTGGACCTCCTGTCGATCCCGAAATGGAAGATGCCGATCGTCCGCGGGACGAGCATCGGGATGATCTTCCAGGAGCCGATCAACTCCCTCAACCCCGCGTTCCGCGTGAGCGACCAGCTCATCGAGGCAGTCCGAATTCGCAAGCTCCGGGAGAGCGGAGAGGCAGAGCTGTTTCGTCCAACGGAGGGCTTCGATTACTCGAAAGACCGACCCGTCGACCCGAAGGAGGCGATCGGTCGGACGTTCCTCCCCTCGGCGCCGGAGGGCCGGCGGCCGCGAGCGGGTCGCACCCCGGAGGAGCTCCGCAAGGACGCCCTCGAATATCTTCGCCTCGTTCGAATCAACGACCCGGAGACGATCCTCGACCTGTATCCGCACGAGCTGTCCGGCGGCATGCGCCAGCGAATCATGATCGCGATGGCCCTCAGCGAGAAGCCGACCTTGCTGATCGCGGACGAGCCGACGAGCGCGCTCGACATCACGATCCAGGCCCAGGTCCTCACGCTGATGAAAGAGCTGATGGACGAGGTGAACACGTCGATCCTGTTCATCAGTCACGATCTCGGCGTGATCGCGGAGATGGCAGACGACGTCGGCGTGATGTACGCAGGGGGCATCGTCGAATTCGGTCCCGTCGCCGAGGTGTTCGAACGACCGGCCCACCCGTATACGAAGGGACTTCTCGAATCCGTTCCGGACCGGTACAAGGGCGACGGCCCCCTCCCCTCCCTGCCTGGCTCCGTCCCGAATCTCGCGCGGCTGCCGAGCGGCTGTCCGTTCCACCCGCGCTGCGTCTTCGCGAGGCCGCCCTGCGAATCTGACCCAGGACCGACCCTCGAACCGGTGAAGGGCGCGCCTGCCAGGAGCAATCGACGGGCCGCCTGCTACTACTCCGAGGAGGTCGTCCGTCTCGCATGATGCCACTCCTCCTCGAGACCGAACAGGTGACGAAACTCTTCCCGTTGACGCGGGAGATCGGGGACATCGTCCGAGGCGGGCCGCGCCTCTCGATTCACGCGGTCGACGGGGTGTCGCTTCAGATGGCGCCGGGGGAGACGCTCGGCCTGATTGGCGAAAGTGGCTCCGGAAAGACGACGCTCGGATGGCTCATCGCCCGGCTCCATGAGACGACGTCCGGGCGAATCCTGTTCGAGGGGAAGGACATCACGAAACTGGATGGCCGCCCTTTGCGCGCCTTGCGCCGGCAGATCCAAGTCGTGTTCCAGGATCCCGTGGGATCCCTCGATCCGCGGATGCGGGTCTGGCAGATCGTCGGGGAGCCGATCCGAGCACAGATTCCGGCGATCACGAAAGCCGAGCTGAAAGACCGCGTTGCGGCGCTCCTTCCGATGGTCGGCCTCCCTGAAGGCTCCCTGGAGCTGTACCCCCACGAATTCTCCGGGGGCGGGCGGCAGCGACTCTCGCTCGCCCGCGCCCTGGGCCTGCATCCCAAACTGATCATCCTCGATGAGCCGACGAGCGCGCTCGACGTCGCGGTCCAGGCTCAGATCCTCAATCGCCTCGTGAGCCTACAGCAGGAGCAAGGCTTCGCCTATCTGTTGATCACGCACAACGTGGCCGCGGTCCGCTACGTCGCGGATCGGGTGGCCGTCATGTACCTCGGGAAGCTCGCGGAGGTCGGCCCCGTTCGAAGCGTCCTGGAACGCCCGGTCCATCCGTACACGAAGGCGCTCCTTGCGGCCCTCCCTGAGATCGACGTCGCTCGGAGAAAAGCCCGGTACCGCGTGACGGGAGAGATTCCGACCTTGATCCAGCCACCGCCGGGATGCCGATTCGCATCGAGGTGCCCGTTCGTCATCGACCGCTGTCGGGTCGAGGAACCGCTGCTTCGGTCCATCCCCGGAGACCCCGAACGAACGGTCGCCTGCCATCGGGCCGAGGAGGTCGGCGACGTCGCCCCGAAGGAGCTCCTCGAGCCTCAGGCCCCGCCAGTGCCGTGACGCCCCCGCGCGCGACTCACGGCTTCAGCGCATATTCCGTGTTGAAGCTCATCGTGAAGGGCAGCGCGCTCCCCATGGGATTCGGGATGACGCCGAGCAGGAGCGGGCTGGACACAGAGAACTGGTTCGGGCTGAGGAGCCAGACGTTCGTGTAGTTGTCGTACATCGTCCGGGTGATGTCGCGGTACAGCTGTCGGGCCACGGCCGGATTCGATTCGCCGGCGGCCTGAAGGACCCACGCGTCCACGTTCGGATCGTTGAACGCGGACATGCAGTCGTTGGCGCTCCCGTCGCTGATCGCGTTGTTCTGCGTCCAATCGTCGGGGGAGATGTAGTCCGACGTGTAGAACTCCTGACCCATGTAGAACGGCCCGCCGTTCGCCGTCGTCTCGGTCGTGCACACGCCCGTCGTGGAGTCCCGCGCCTGTTCCTGATAGAGGTTGTCCAGGGTGATCGGGACGAGATCCAAGGTCAAGTTGATCTGCGCGAGGTTGCTCTTGATGATGAGGCTGACCTCGGCCCAATCTCCGAGGTTGATATATGCGTACTTGACCGGAATCAGGTAGCCGGTGGGCCACGGGGAGTTGAGCAGGAACTGCCGGGCGAGCGTCAAGTTGTACGAGTACGCCGGTAGGGAGTCCGTGTTGTAGTACGGGTAGCCGGGCGGGACCGGGCCGACCCACCGAACCGAATTCCCCCCGAAGGCCGTCGCGTTGATTTGTTCGTAGTTGATTGCGTGGGCGACCGCGGCTCGGAAGGATTGGTTGTTGAACGGCTCGTGGTTCTGGTTCATGTAGATCCACCAGGCCCCGGCCGTGGAGCTGTACACTTCGCTCAGCTTCGTGACCGAGACGCACGCCGAGTTCTTCAGATCGTTTACGGTCGAAGGCCCCGCGTACGCAAAGGACGCTCCGGCAACCGCTCCCGTCTTCAGGTCTGTCGTCGTCTTCGCCGGATCGCCCTGGAAGTTCGTCTGAATGTCCGACTTCGCCGGCTGGAGGATGTTGTTCCAAGGCTCGGCTGCCGCGGCCGCGGCGCCCCAATAATTCGGGTCCTTCTGGAGGACGAACCCCGTGGAGGGATTGTACGAGGCGAGTTTGTAGGGTCCCGTTCCGAGAAGGTTTGTGGACATCCAGTCGTTGGTCGAGTCGTTCGTCCCGCCGTTCGCGGCGATGACGAACGGATCCACCCCCGCCGCGATCGGGGCCGCGAGCGTCGCAAGGATGTAGGTGTATGCGACCGTGTCCCCGAGGTAGCCGTAGCCCATGTTGAGCTGGATCGTCTTGTCGTCAATGACCTGGAACGATTGCCACGGGTCCTGCATTGCCGCCAACTGCGGTGCGGTCGGGGTCCGGAAATCGAAGGTGTTCAGCTCGGTCGTCAGCGTCGCAACGGACGCGTTGACCTCGTCCGAGGTGGATGACGCGTTCACATGCGGGTAATTGAAGTTCTGGCCCAGGATGAACTGCGGGGCCTGGTTCATCACCATCGCCCGATTCAGGCTGAACCACATGACGTAGGCGTTAAATGGGTCGCCATTCGAGAAGTGGATGCCCGTCCGCAGGGTGAAGGTCAAGTTGAAATGGTCCGCAGATTCCGTCCAGCTCTTCGCGAGAATTGGAAGGAACTCTTGGCAGCTCGAGCCGTTGTACATGACGAGGGTCTGGTACACCTGTTGCGTGATGGCCCAGCCCGGCGTCGAGAAGGTCACTTGCGGATCGAGGGTGTCCGGCTGCTCCGGCTGGTCGAAAATCAGCGGATCCGTCGACGACAGCCTGCAGTTGGTCGGCCGCGTCGCGATGTACACGACTGTGATTACGGACACGATCACGATGAGGGCAACGACGATTACGATCAGGCGGACGGTCCTCGGATTGCGGCCGCCGAACGGCGGAGTCGGGCCGACGGACGCGCTTGGCGGGGGCTGGGGGGAACTAGCCAAAGATGCCTCCTCCGTCGCGAGGAAACGAGGGACGAGATTTAACGCTTGGCATCCTTCGTGAGACGTCCGGGGAAACGTTCCGTGCCTAGGGGATAAGGAGCGGTGCGATCACGAGCGTGATTGTCGAGAGCAACTTCACGAGGATGTGGAGGGAGGGCCCCGCGGTGTCCTTGAAAGGGTCTCCCACGGTATCGCCGACCACGGCTGCCTTGTGCGTCGGACTCCCCTTGCCGCCGAGGTTCCCCGCTTCGATGAATTTTTTCGCGTTGTCCCAGGCGCCTCCTCCCGTGTTGAGGACGAGGGCCATGAGGACGCCCGCGATGGTGCCGACCATGAGGGTCCCGCCGAGCGGCTCCCCCGCGAGCAGGCCGGGGGTCACCCGGACGAAACGGAAGAACAGGCCGACCGCGACCGGGGTCGCCACCGCGAGGAGTCCTGGCACGACCATTTCCCGCAGCGCGCTTCGCGTCACGATGTCGACGGACCGCGCATAGTCCGGCTTGGCGGTCCCCGCCATGATGCCGGGGTTCTCCCGGAACTGGTCTCGGACATCCTTGATGATGGCCCAGGCGGCTCTCCCCACGGCGCGGATCGCGTAGGCGGTGAAGAGGAAGACCAGCGCCGCCCCGATGAACCCTCCGATGAACGTCTCCGGGTGCGCGATGTTCACGCCGAATTTGGCAATCCCTGTCTCCTCGAGGTAGGCATTGAACAACAAGAAGGCCGCGAGCGCGGCGCTTCCGACCGCGTAGCCCTTCGTCAGGGCCTTCGTCGTGTTGCCGGCGGCGTCGAGCTTGTCCATGTTCCTCCGCGCTTCCTGAGACATGCCGGACATCTCGATGATGCCCGCTCCGTTGTCGACGATCGGACCGAAGGTGTCCATCGCGAGGATGTAGGCGGCCGTCGAGAGCATCCCCATCGTCGCGATCGCGGTGCCGTAGAGACCTCCGCCCGCGATGCCGGTCGTTTGCCCGAGCCAATAGGAGATTAGCAAGGCACCCGACACCACAATAATGGGCAGCCACGTCGCTTCGAGGCCGACGGAAAAGCCGGCGATGATGTTCGTGGCCGGTCCCGTCTCGGAGGCCTTGGCGATATCCTTCACCGGCCTGTAGGTGGCCTCCGTATAGTACTGCGTGATCCAAACATACAGGAAGGCGGTGACCATGCCCGCGATCCCGCAGGCCCAATACCTCGCCCAGGTCCATGGGTCCGCCGCGCCGCCGGTCGGCTCCAGCATGGCCCATGCGGCCGCACCGAAGAGGATAGCCGCGATGACCGTCGTCACCAAGTAGCCGCGGTTCAAGGCGGCCATCGGCGACTCCGCTTCCCGCCCCCGCACCACGTAGACCCCGACGATGGACGCGAGGACTCCGAACCCGCGGGCCACGAGCGGGAAGATGACGCCCGCAATCCCGAAGACGGGCAACAGGGCGACGCCGAGGATCATCGCACCGATGTTCTCCGCCGCCGTCGACTCGAACAGGTCCGCCCCGCGGCCGGCGCAGTCGCCCACGTTGTCGCCGACGAGATCTGCGATGACCGCGGGATTTCGCGGGTCGTCCTCAGGGATGCCGGCCTCGACCTTGCCGACCAAATCCGCCCCGACATCGGCGGCCTTCGTGTAGATGCCGCCCCCCAGTTGCGCGAAGAGCGCGACGAGGCTCGCGCCAAATCCAAAGCCAACGATGGACAGGACGAGATCGTTCTGCGACGAGGCGGGCGTGAGGGCGCCGTACCCGTAATAGAGGATCGAGACACCCGCGAGGGAGAGGCCGACGATCGAAAGGCCGGACACGGCGCCGCCGCGAAGGGCGATTACGAGGGCGTCGTTGAAGGATTTCAAGGATCCCGCGGCGGACCGGACGTTCGTCCGGATCGCGACCTGCATCCCGATGAAGCCGGAGAGGGCGGAGAAGGCGGCCCCGAGGGCGAAGGCGCCGGCCGTCTTCAGGCCAAGCTCGACCGCGTTCGATTTTCCCGCCGCCACCGCGGAGCCGAAGATGGCCCCCGCGAAGACGATCGCCAAGACGATGGCGATGATCGCGATGCTCCGGTATTGCCGGCGCAGGAAGGCCCGAGCCCCCTGTTGGATCGCGGCCGTGATCTCCCGCATCCGGTCGTTGCCGGTGTCCCTCCGCAGGACGTCCCTCGTCAGGAGGCCCGCGAATCCCAGGCCCGCCAAGATCGCCAAGGGGATGACGATGCTCAGGTCGATCTGCGCCATTGCGTCCTCTCCGTCGCCCGACCCGCGCCGCAACTTCCTCCGCGTATTAGGCCTTGACGGGCTCACGCGCCATACTTCGGAGCGCGGTTCGAAAGGTCGAGCAGGAGGTTCATCACGTCCTGTCCCCGGACCCGGCCGAGGGACCCGTGGGCCACGCTCCGTTCGTCGAACGTCGGGACGCCGTCCACGCGGACCCCCTCCCCGAAGATCGTGAGGGGGACCGGGTCCCCGGAGTGCTCCTTGACGGAGACCGGCGTGGAGTGATCGGCGGTGATGGCGACGACGACGTCGGACGGGAGCCGCGACTTCAGGTGTCCCATCATCGCGTCCATACGTTCGATCACGCGGATCTTCTCGGACGCCTTGCCGTCGTGGCCGCAGAGGTCCGTCGCCTTGACGTGGAGCACGACCAGGTCGTAGGTCTTGAGGGCCTCCAACGCCGCGTCCGCCTTCGCGATCATGTCCGTGTCGAGCCCGCCCGTGGCCCCGGGGACATCGATCGGTTCAATCCCGACCGTGCGGAACATCCCGCGGATCAAGGCGACCCCGGCGATGCCCGCGGCCTTCAGATGGAGCCGCTCGGTGATCGGGACGAGGTCCGGATAGATGCCGGCTCCCCGCAGGACGATCATGTTCGCCGGGGGCTCTCCCTTCGCGATCCTCGAGCGGTTCACGGGATGCGACTTGAGGATCTTGTAGGCCTGCTTCGTGAACGCGTTCACCGCCTTCGCGGTCGTCTTCGCGGCGGCCTCGAGCGCCTTCGATTCGAGGACCTCGCCCCCGATTTCGTGCGGGTCCGTGTCGGTGACCTTCGGCGAGAGGCCCCGGCCCCGCAGGACCAACGCGACGCGATGCTCCGTGCCGGCGCGGACCGTGGCCCGCACGCGACCGAGATGGAGGCCGTCCAACGCTTTCGCGAGTTCGTCCGTCCCCTCGCGGATCCGGCCCGCACGCCGGTCCGTCAGGCGCATGTCCTCGTCCACGGAGGCGAAGTTCCCTCGGAAGGCGATGTCCCCTTTCTGCAAGTCGATGCCGACGCCGGCGGCCTCGAAAGGGCCGCGACCCGTGTACACCTCGTGGGGGTCGTAGCCGAAGAGGGCGAGGTGGCTCGTGTCGCTGCCGGCGACGATCCCGGGGGCGATCGGGTCGACGAGCCCATTCACCCCATTCGCCGCGAACCAGTCGAGGTTCGGTCTCGGCGTCGATTCGAGCGGGGTCTTGTGCCCCAGCTCCGTGAGCGGCCGATCCCCCAACCCATCGAAGATGACGAGGAGGATCCTCCGTTCATCCATGTGGACGCGCGGTAGGGACCCTCCCTAGATATGGTTTTGGAGTCCGGTCAAGGAGGCGGAGGGAACCGACGCCGAATCATCGTCGAGCCGTTCACGCCGGGCCGATGATCCGGCCGTCCGCCATCTCGAGGGTGGCGTCCGCAATCTGCGCGGCATGCGGATCATGACTGACGAGGAGCACGGTCTTGCCGCGCTCTCGGCTGGCGGTACTGAGGAGGTTAAACAGGGCGATCGCATTCTCCGAATCCAGCTCTCCGGTCGGCTCATCGGCGAGGATGAGGGGCGGATCGTTCGCGAGGGCGACGGCAACCGCGACCCGTTGCTGCTCCCCGCCGCTCATCTGATCCGGCTTCCGGTCCCCCTTGTCCTTCAGGCCGACCATCTCGAGCAGGCCGCGGGCCCGCGTTTCGCGCTCTTTTGCGGTGACGTCCGCGAACCGCATCGGAAGCTCCACGTTCTCCCAGGCCGTCAGGACCGGGACCAGGTTGAAGAACTGGAAGACGAACCCGACCCCGTCCAGGCGATACGCGACGAGGTCGTTCTCGGAAAGGCGGACGATGTTCTTGCCGTCGACCTGGATGGAACCGGCGGTCGGCCGGTCCAAGCCCCCGACGAGGTTCAGGAGCGTTGTCTTGCCGCAACCGGAAGGCCCACGGACCCAAGTGACTTTCCCAGCGGCGAAGGCGGCATCCAAGCCGCGTAGGGCGATGACCTCCAGGTCCCCCGCCTGGTACACTTTGATCAACTCCTTGACGACGATTCCGACCACGTTATCCACCTCGTAGTTTCAGTATGCGCGCCACGTCCATGCGCTGGATCGCGAGAGCTCCGAGGAAACTCGCCGCCCAGACTCCCGCGATCACAACAAGGACGGGCAGGACGACGGTCCACGGGAGAACGAAGGGGATCGGGATCCAAGTGTAAGAAGAGGTGATGCGGAGGACGGAGGCAGCCACGAGGAGTCCGGTGCAAGTGCCCAGGAGGATTCCCAAGAGCGCAACGATCCAGCCCTCCGCCATGACGAGCCTCGCAGCCAGCTGGGGACCGAGCCCCCGCGCGACGAGGGTGACGAGCTCGTTCCGGCGGGCGGAGGCCGCCGAGAAAACGAGGAGGCCGATCCCGAGGACCATCAGGATCGCGGCAAGCTGGCTCTGGGTCGCCAGGTATTGGAACGTGCCCGCCCGGACGGGATTCGCGAGTTCAATCCGCAGGGCTTCCTCAGAGGTGCGGATGTACGCGTTCTCGCCGAACAGGGCTCGGAGGCTGGCGACTACCCTTGCAGAGTCGGCGCCCGGGGTCAGCGCGACGAAAAGCTGTGAAAATCTTCCGAATCGGTCAATGACAGCGGGGGGCAAGGCCGAGAAGTCCACATACCACTGCGGCCACGTTGGACCGTAGCTCATTCCCGGGAGCGTGGGGACCAGGGCCGCAAACCGGCCCGTGAACGTTGCCGCGACCGAACCGTTTAGATCGGCCACCGACAGGGACACGGGATCGCCCACTCGCAACCCAGAGACGCGTTGGAATTCCGGATTGGCCGCGAGGGCATCGCCCTTGACGAGGTCCTGCATGAGTTGCCTCGGGTCGACTCCGAGCAGGTGCCTCGGTTCGAGCCAAGGCACCGTCCCGAGGTAAGACGACGCATTGAAAACCCAGATCGTGCCGGGCCCCGTCGGGCTCACCTCAAAGACCGGAGTCACACCCGCTACGCCGGCGATGGCGCCCGCCTGTTCCGAAGACCGGAGATCGGCGGCACCGCGGCCCGAACCAAAGGATGACATCGACACGACAATATCGGAAGGCGTGCCCCAGCGGGCTTGTTCGTCGAGGTACGCTTCCGACGAGGCCGTCAGGACGGGCATCGCGACGAGGAACGCCATCGCGAACGTGACGATCATCGCGATGTTCGAAGCGCGCCTCGGTGCGCGGGCGAGGTTCTTGTCGACTAAGGGTTCCACCTTGCCGAGGAAGGGGCGGAGGAGTCGAGCCAAGGCCCGGTAGACCTTCGTCGTACCCCGCGTGAGATACCGCACGAGGCCTACGGCCAGTAAAATCGGCGCCACCGGCGCGAGGATGATCGTCGGGAATCCGAGCCAGGCTGCGATCTCGGAGAAGGGTCCGAGGAGCGCGACCAGGACGACGAGCAGCAACCCAGCGACGCCGACGGCGACGAGAAGGAAGTCGCGCGACCCACGGTGGGGGAGGGACACCTCCTCCTCGTGGTAGGCGCGGAAACCGGTGACGATGTCCTTCGAGAGCGCGAACTTGAGGGCCCGTCGCGAAGCGAGCCAGGCGAGAAGCCAGGCGAAGCCGATAGTGAAGCCAAGGGTGGTGAGCGTGATGGCCACCTCCGCTGGCACGGCTCGTGGTCCGTTCAACGTGAACGGAGCGAACATCGGAAGCGAGATGATGATCCGACTCAGCAGGACGGCGAATCCAAGTCCGATCAGCGCCGCGAGGAGGGAGACGACGGTCGTCTCGACGAGGAGGAAACCCCGGACGCCGCGGACGGAGATGCCGCGGGCCCGCAATACCGCGAGTTCTCGCCTCCGACCCGTGAGGCCCAAATCGAATCCCACTCGGCCGAGCAAGATGGCGATGGCGGTCGTCGGGATCGTGAACGGGAGAAACCAGATCCGGAGGAATCGCACGTGCGCGGCGAGATTCTGAACCGCGGTCTCCAGGCCCCCGAACGGAAGCAGATAGAACTGGTACGGCGTCAGGGCGGCCTCGAGCAGCGTCCGCTCGCGCACGAGCCGCGCGGCCGAGCCTTCGGGATCGTAGGGGTTGACCAGAGCTCCGCGGTCGAACCACAGGAACAGTTGCCCGCTGAAATCATAGTTCGTGAAGTTCAGAGCGACCTTCGCCTCCCGGACATCGACCGCGGGGAGGAACGAAGCGCCCCCGGTGATCGCGCTGCCGGACGTGGCATTGTAGAACCCGTCAATCCTCCGGGAGAACGTCCAGACCTCGGACTTGAGGAGCGTCCCGTTCGAATCCCGCCATTCCCGGTGGTCTTCGAACGAGACCGTCTGGCCGATGTCCAGGCCGGCGGAGCGTAAAGAGTCGTGGAGGACGATGCCCCCCGCGGCCGGGCTCGCGGACCACGTGAGGCCAATTCGGGAGAGGACGGTGTTGAAGGTCGGAAGGATCCAATAAGCGTAGACCGGACGGAGATCCCCGGAAACATTCACGGTTAGTCCGAAACCGACAAGAGGTTCCGCCCGGGCGACGTCCGGTACTCGGCCCGCCGCGACAGAGGCGTTGACCACGTTCCTCTCGGAACCCGAGGCCGTGAGGTCGATGGAGACTCCTCCCACGTAATAATCCGCCAGCCCCCGTAGGGTGGAATCCGTCGCCACCCATGGCGCCGAGGCTATCGCGATGCCGAGAGCCAAGCCGATCAGTGCGGACGCCGTGGCCAATCGCCGACGGAGGACGGACCGGGCTGCGTACGCGGCGACGGCGAGGCGCCTCAAAGCATCCCTGGCTCCTGAACGTTTCAATGGATAAATAAAAGAGTCGTCTTCCGGGCGATCGAAACGCCGTATGTGATCGCAGAGCGTCTACGCCTTCGTCACGACGACCGGCATGCCTACCGTGGCCTCCAGTTGCGAGGCCGCGTTCGATTCGCGCCGCGAGATCTCCAGGAATCCGCTGGAGGCCATCGTCGCGAGGAAGTCCCCCGGTGCGACAATGCCGTACGTCCGCACGAAGGGGACAGTCATTTCATAGCCACCAATCGCCACGGCGAGGCGGTCCCCGAAGGACCACGCCTTCTCCACGACGGACTGCGGGATGTTCGTCACGATGTTGCCGAAACGGTCGTAAGTGATGACGACACCTTCGAAGCCGCCCTTCCGCTTCTTCGGCACGCCGAAGTCCAAGTCAACGAAGTCCTTGACGACCGGCCCGACATCCTTGACCTTCGTGCCGGACAGGAGGTGCGCGGCCGCGGGGGCGAACAGATCTCGACCGTGGAAAGTGTCCGAGAGTTCGGGTCGTCCCAGTTTGCGGTTCGTGATCTCACGGACCTCCTTCAGTCCAAGTCGTCGGGCCGCGGGAATCACCAATCCGTTGTCCGGTCCGACCAGGAGGGCGCCCTCGCAAACGGCCACGATGGCCCGGCGCTTCGTCCCGACTCCAGGGTCGACGACGCCAACGTGGACGGCGAAGGGGAAGTACGGCACCGCGGAGTAGAGGACGAACGCCCCATGCCGAACGTCATGCGGGCGGACGTTGTGGTCCAGGTCGACGATCGTCAGCTCCGAGTCGATGGAGAGGATGGCTCCTTTCATCGCTCCGACATAAGCTCCAGGCCCGAAATCCGTCGTCAGCGTCACGATCCCGGTCATCTGCCAACCCTCACCGAATCTTCTTGAGACCTTCTTTGATGCGCTCGAGCTGCTTCTTCCGGCGTTCGAGATCTGCATCTTCCCTCCGGGCCTGTGCCTCCGCCTCCTTGAGTTTCGCCTCGCGGAGGGCGTGGCCCTCGAGCGTCTCCTTCACCGCGGCCCGATCGGAGGCGACCTGCCGCTTCATCGCTTCGAGTTTCGCGGCGCGGTCCTGAATCGATTTCCGCAGGACGGCCAAGGACTCCTCACGCCGCTTTCGTTCCGCGTCCATCCGGTCGGACCGGGTTCCGAGGGCAGCCTCCCGATGGAGCAGTTCCCTGTTGCGGTTCTCGAGCAGTTGCTCTTGCTCACGGGCAGCCGCCTGGGCCGCCTCGAGTTCCTGCTCCTCGCGCTCGACTGCGGTGATCCTTCGCTCGTGGTCCCGTGCGAGGCTGGCCTCGCGCTCTCCGATCGCCGCGGCTCGCTTCTGGAGTTTCGCCGTCTCGCGGGCCAAGGTGGCCTGGGCCTTCGCGACGGCCTCCTCCCGCGGCCCAAACTCTCGAATCTTGACGAGGAGATCCATCTCCTGCTGCTCCAGCTTTCCCTTCAGTTCCTGCAGCGACGCCGTTTCCTTGGCGAACGCCCGCTCCTTTCCCTCCACCTCGCGGGCGCGGCGTTCGAGCTCGGCCTGCTTCGCTTGATGTTCCCGCAGGAGGGCCGCCTCGCGGGACTTCAGGTCCTCCACGGACGCGGCCTCCGCATCCGAGCGATGGCTCAATCGGAACTCTCTGGCCTCCGTGGCCTTCTCGCGCTTCTCGAGGTCCTGCTCGCGGCGATTCAGGTCGGATTCCCTCTTGGAGAGGTCCCGTCCGAGCGCCTCGGCCGTCCGGATTCGATCCTGAAGCGCCTTTTCGGAGCGGAGGAGTTTCGTCGCCTGTTCCTTCAGGCCGCCTCGGGATTCTTGAATCTCTTCCACGGTCCGGGTGGCCT
>Ga0209472_1001136_pt1 | contig 15484 bp, 12 predicted proteins | sample GraSoiAngelo_130_FD_185887 | JGI IMG/M metagenome (GOLD analysis project Ga0209472, IMG submission 185887) | Grasslands soil microbial communities from the Angelo Coastal Reserve, California, USA - 14_0929_02_20cm (SPAdes) (version 2) | ecosystem: Environmental > Terrestrial > Soil > Grasslands ...
AACGAATGTCTTCGACGTAGCTGAGGATGCGATAATCGACGGCGTCGCCTGCGGAATCGAGCGCGCGGTCGTAATGCCAGTGGACGTTACCGTTACCATAGAAGTTTTTGCAGACAATCGCGCCGGTAATATCTGGAGCACCATTGATTGTGAAATTCGCACTCGGTGTGTAAAACACTGCTGAGAAACCAGAGGTCGAGCCACCGCCGGAATTTAGATTAACAGTTTGCTGAACAGTCGGATCGGTTGGACTAATTCCGTAGATCTGAAGGTTGCCGGCATAACCGCTGGTGTTGATAATGTTCTCGGCCTTCGTCTGAAGATTTCCGTCAAAATAGACCTCTAAATGAACGTGCGCCGGCACGGTGATAGTGGGGCCGGTGCCACTGCTGTTGCCAATATCGCCGTTTACATGAACGGCGACATATGTTTCCTGCGGCACACCATTCACTACTGCAGGACTGACCGTCAGGTTGCCGTTGTTGGCGAACGAAGTAACGAGGTAATAATTGGGGCTTTCAGGGCTTCCCGTTCGCGGCACACCATTCACGACAGGAGGATTGATGGTCGTATTGGGGGTTATCATTGTCGGAGACGAAACATAATTCCACCCGGCCGTACTCGGCATTGCAAACGGGGACAAGCTGAAAGGGACGTTATTGTCGATGATCCCGAAGATGCTTGTCGTTTTCTTGGTAACTGTTCCACCATTGGTGTAGAGATTGCCGTAGATGCTTCCCTGGATCGTCGCGACTGAGCTGTTTATCTCGACGGTGCCGGACCGTGAGTCAGGATAGCGAGGGTCGGATGGGTTGGTTTTCACACTCGCATCGTAGGAACCGGTGGTGGAACGATAGCTATCAATATACGCGGCGGATCCGAGACCGTAAAACGTGCCGCCGGCTTTGATAGCTGCTTCAAACGGCGTCATCGGCGCTGCGATCAGTTCTACACGGCGACTAGCCTGTGGTTGAGAGACAGGCAGTAGCGTTTGACCGACGCCGTCGCCGTTGGGCCCGTAAGTAGCGACGAAATGATCGTAGTTGAAATCGATTTTTCGTAACAAGCTATCGCCACGAGTGTTCGGACCCATGCGATCGTCCATTCCGACTCGCTTCAGACCCAGAACCGGCGCGGTGCCTTTGGTGCGAATGCGGTACCACGCGTTGCCGTTTCCATCATAATAAAATGGATCGACGCGCGAACTCGTACTCAGATTGTCCTGACCGTAGGTTACCGGAGAATTTGTGTAAGCGCCGCCGGAATAGGTCCAGCCATTGGATGGACTGAATGCGTGTGTCGGATCGGAAATTGTCTTGCGAAGTTCGGCATAGGCGATGTCACCGCCCGTCTCCGCCGCGTCGAGCGATTCTTTCCAACTGCGGACCTGGCTCGAGGCAACATTGTACCGCGTTATGCAGTTGAGGAGCACATTTCCGCCAATGAGCGAAACAACCAGGATTGTGCACAAGACGCACAATAGCACGTTGCCGGGCGCAACCGTTCGTTGTGAGATTCGCATTGCTAGTATCTGGAAATGCGGTTAGCCGCGGCGCTTATTTCGCAAATAAGCAGTTGCGTAAAGACTCGTGCCAGTGCGCTCCGCTACAGCACCGCCGGAAGTGAAGATCGGCAAGAAGGTGACGGAAGTGTTGGCATATTCGGTATTCGACAGTTCGACGTCCGTGCTTTGCGGCACGAGTTGGTCGGTGCTTGAGGCAATCGTCGTCACAACTCCGTTTTCTGTGCGCAGGATCGAATTGCCGCTGATCGAATAGACCACCGTCGTGGTAGATGGGCTGTAATTGACCTGCCAGCCGCTCGTTGTATATGCGATAGTCGGCGTGCGTGGCAGCCCGATAGTCTCTGGGTCCGCAATCGCCTCGGGATCGCCGGCTTGAATAATGTACTTCGGCACGCTCATGGTGACGCTCTGCAAATCGACCGAAGTAGTAACGACCAAGCCACGCTTCACATCCCGGTTCAAGTAATCGATGATACGGATCTGCTGCATCTGAGTGCTGAAGTAGTTGTCCACCGCGCTGAAGCTCTTCTGCAGCGAGATGCCCGAGGTGATGGCGGCTGCGAGAACGATCGAGCTGAGACTGAGACTGACCAGCATTTCACTAAGGGTGAAGCCGGCGATTGATTGTGAGGTTTTAAGTTTCATTTTTTTGTTCCGTTTGAGATAATAGTGCTGGTTGTTTCGGAGCGCGCCCGTCCGCCGAGCATGTTCCATGAGGTTGAGACATCTACTTGTACGAGGGAGGTGCCGAGGTCTGCAGCAGTCAAATCATTGCTGACTACTCCAGCCGGCGTGCGCGTGAATTGCGTAACGCCGTTTGCGGTCGGATAAGCACTGATCTTTACCACCTCGGTTGCCTTCTTACAAAAATCTGAGCCGTTGGCGGGTGTGGCCAGAAGGGACTGGACGTAGCTCTTGGTGGTTAAATCAATAAAGGCCAGGTTGCGCAAAACTTCGCAGCGATCGTGCACGCTCTGTAGTGCTGCGGTTGATTCTTTACTCGCGTCGATATAACGAAGGCAGACGGCGTTGAGTTCGAAGATCGAAGCGCAGAAAGTAGCCAGCAAGACCACGGCAACGAGGACCTCGGGGAAGGTCATCGCAGTGGTCGGCTTTGGTCGGAGTCTCATTGCTTCCATGTTCGACGTAAAAATTAGCAGAGAGTGTGCCCATTTTCTCGCGCTTGCGATAATTAATCGAAAGAATGAGAAATGCCATAATTTCTCTCATAAATGCGACAAAAAGTGATTTCTACCCTGCTTTTCCGGTGACAATTTTTTGAACAGTCAGCCCATTTCAGCCGTTCAGCCGACGTCCACCGGCTCCAAAGCTGGCTTGGCCGACTCAGCCCTCGAGATACCTCTTCTCGCGGAATTGCTTGCTAGCAGTGCTGAAATGCGCGAAGTAGTGCGCGCTCAATTGTCCATCTTGCCGGAAGAGTTCGGGCTGTGGCTCAGCTTGGTAGAGCGCCTGGTTCGGGACCAGGAGGCCGTGGGTTCAAATCCCACCAGCCCGATGACAAAAATGTGAAAGCCGAAGGCCGAATTTCACGCTCGTCCGATTTCTTTAGCTAGAAGATGCCTTCTGGCAACACTAGCATTCGTTTCCGAGACGCCTGCTTGTTACAAGAAGTCAGTTGAAATCAGACCTGCTCCGTGGTTGGATCGGCAACGGCAGAGTGCAAATTCGTTATGGGCTCCCTGAAGAAAAGACGGAAGGCGAAAATCTCAAAACATAAGCGGCGCAAACGGATGCGGGCGAATCGCCACAAGAAACGCTTGCGATACAAAGCGTAGCTTTTTCACTCGTTAGGCCGGGCTCCAACGTTTGCGTGCAAGGTTTTGCGCGACTACAATCGGCAACATGATGGAGCCCAATCGCCGGCTTGAGCGGATTCTCCATCGAGTAGTAGTCGGAGTGTTCTTCCTCTCGTTGGCTGCCTCGCTCGTGGCTCGACCACGTTCTGCTGCGCCAAATCCTCCAGCTTCTCCAAGCCCGGCGCCGACGAAAAAATCCGTCCGCCAAGAGGACTCCGTGTTCATCACGCCGGCTAAAGACCTCTTACTTCGCCCTGACGGCGAGCACAAAGCGGATGCCTTGGCCCACTTTGTTGAAGGAATGTCATTTGAGGAAAACGGGGAAATGGACAAAGCACTGGCGGCCTATCGCAAAGTACTCGATGTCGATCCGGGGCAGGCAAATCTAGCCTCGCGGGTGGCGGCACTGCTTACGCGGCAGGATGATTTCCCGGAGGCGATCGACGTTTTAAAAGACGCCATTAAAGCAAACCCGAACGCTCCTGGACCTTTGCTGCAGCTTGCCTTCATCTATACAAAATATCTTCGACGCACTGACCAGGCCATCGACTATGTGAATCGGGCGATCGCGCTCGATCCGCACAATATCGACGCTTACGAACGTCTGTGCGAAATCGCCCTCGGAGCTGGAGATGAAAAGAAAGCGCTCCAATCTCTGGATCGCGCAACCGAGATCAAGAGTGATGACCCCGCGTTCTGGGCACGCCTCGGGAAACTTTATGCCTCGATTGTTTTTCAACCCGATCGTCCTCCAAAGCCTGAGGAAGTCGCGCGGGTAAACGACATATTCAAAAAGGCGGCTGACCGTGCCGGCGACGATGCAGCGGCACTTAAAGTCGTCGCCGATTATTATGCTTCCACCCAGCAAATCAAGGAAGCCATCCCGCTCTACTTGCGCCTGCTTGAGCTCGAACCGGACGACATCAACGCGCGGGAGAAGCTCGCCACCGGTTTCGTTTTAACGAATCAACGCGAGAAGGCGGTGGAGATGCTCGAAGCAATTATCAAGGAACATCCCGAAAAATATCAACCATACGATTTGTTAGCTGGATTGCTGGATGACGCTGCCCGCGCGTTGGAACGTGAAAAAAAGAGTGATCAGGCGAAAGCGATGTTTGCGAAAGCAGCGGCCAATTACGAGCAGAGTTTGATCATCAATCCTGGTCGAGCCAGCCCCTATCTCCATTTGGCCGAACTCCTTCTTGGCCCGTTGAAGCAGAACGAGCGAGCAGTCAAAGTGCTGAGCGAAGCGCGACAACACTTTCCGCAAACGCCTGAAATCGTTTATTACCTTGGCATTGCTCAACGTGAAGCGAAGCATTTTCAGGAAGCGGTGGCGACATTCGAAGAAGCTTTACATGAAGCTGAAGCGGAAGGTACGGAGATTGCCAACGCGCGATTTTATTTCGACTATGGTGCGGCCGCAGAACAAGCCGGTCTTCACGACAAAGCAGCGGACCTTTTTAGAAAATCAATTGCGGTGGATCCGGCCAACGCCGCTGATGCTTACAATTACCTCGCTTACATGTGGGCCGAGCATGACACCCATCTCGATGAAGCCGAGCAAATGATTAAACTTGCTCTCCAAGCCGATCCGAATAATGGCGCCTACATCGACACATTGGGATGGCTCGAGTTCCGCCAGGGTAAATTCGACCAAGCATTGAGTGATCTCCTCCGCGCCGCGCAAAAATTAACTCGTGAAGATCCGGTTGTGCTTGAACACGTCGGAGATGCCTGCGCGAAGTTAAACAAAGCGGCGCAGGCTTTGGATGCGTGGCAAAGGGCGCTTAACCTCGACCCGCAAAACAAAAAACTGGCCGACAAGATCGACAATGCAAAAACGAAAATGAGCAAAGGTCAGCCTCCAAATGCAAACCCGATTCAGTAAAGCTGCCCGCAATCATGTCTTGCCGCTATCGAGCGATGGCGTGCAATAACTTTTCCTCTCCATGAGCGCATACCCAACCCCCTGGCAGAAGAGAACGATGTGGGCTGCGCTCACCGCTCTATTTGTGGTCCTGCTCATCGTTATCGCCGGCGCGGTTGTTTACTTGGGCGCCAGCCTAATCAGTTTTCTTCAGCCAATCTTAATTCCGGTCGCGATCGCGGCGATTCTTGCCTACCTGCTCGATCCGCTCGTGACCGAGCTCTGCCGTCGTAAAATGGGCCGCGGCATGGCCATCGCGGTTATTTTTACCAGCGTCTTCATCGCCTTGGTCGGCCTGTTCTGGTGGGTGGTGCCGACCATTTCCCTGCAGAGCGCGAACTTCGCCCGCGAGCTTCCCGGGTACACCCAAAAAGCGCGCGACCGAATCGTCGATCTTATCGTTCAATACAATCGCGTGGTTGGCGGCACTGCTGGCCGCGGGAAATCCGCATCGTCGGGTCTGGTCAATTTCTTGCTCGGAACGCCGCCGCCACACGCGCCTTCTTCTACGCCGGCGGCTGCGCCGACTCCTTCGCCGCAAACAACGGAGTCACCCGTTGAGGCGATCTCTGCGGCGCCGGCCAAAATCAGTTCGGCCGAGCGGCAGCAACTTGAAGCCAAAGCCGACAAAGTTATTCCGAATCTCGAGCGGTATCTACCCACGTTGGCTGACAAAATTTGGAATATTATCAAAAAAAGCATCGGGGGATTTCTCGGTGTAACCGGATTTCTGCTCAGTCTGATCATGGTGCCGATTTATCTTTTCTTCCTTTTGAAAGAACGGCCGCGGATCGAAAAGAGGTGGAAAGATTATCTTCCTCTTCGAGCCTCCCCTTTAAAGGACGAGATTGCTGCAGCCATATCGGAGATTAACAGCTACGTCATCGCATATTTCCGCGGCCAACTGCTGGTCTGCCTAGTCGACGGAACACTTATTGGAAGCATCCTCACACTCTTGGGTCTCAATTTCGCTCCGCTAATTGGCCTTCTTGTCGTGATCCTGACAATGATTCCGTACGTCGGAATTATTGTCTGTTGGGTGCCGGCCGTCCTGATCGCGGCGTTTCAGTGGGGCGATTGGACGCACCCGCTCATTGTCACCATCATATTTATCGTCGTGCAAAATCTCGAAGGGATGTTTTACGCCCCGCGCATTGTCGGGAAATCCGTTGGGTTGCATCCAATGACCGTCATCGTCTCGATTTTTGTCTGGGGATTGTTGATTGGCGGTCTGCTTGGACCCATTCTCGCCGTTCCTTTGACCGCGACGATCAAAGTGCTTTTAACGCGTTATGTTTGGGGACCGCGCCTACGCGAACGGATTCACGATCAAATCGATAGGGTTCCGGTTGTCCGCGAAGCAGAGCAGACCTAGCCCCGTTCGAAGGCGCTGTTCTCCACGCGCCAGTTGCATTCTGCGACCGGGCACGCATAAAGATTAAATGCCTGAAAAAATCAGACGCGTGCGGCGTAGAAGACGCGGCCGATCTTTGTCTGGCATCGAAGCGCTTCCGAGTTTTCGGCTTCATTTGCCGCCCGTGCGAGTTGTGCTGTATGCCGCCACGGCCGCCGCCATCGTGCTACTGATTATTCTTTTTGGGACTTACGGCTCCAAGCTTTACCTCGGCTGGCACGAATCGCGTTTGCTCAAGCGCGCCGGCGCAATGCTGGAGAAAAACGATTTTGTTACAGCGAACCGCTTGGCGCGCCAGGTCCTAGCGCGCCACGGTGATTCACTTCCCGCTTTTTACATCCTGGCCGAAGCCACCGAAAAACAAAACTCGGAGGAAACAGTTTCCTGGCGGGCGCAAATCGCTCGTTTGCAGCCCGACAACATCGACAGCCAACTTAACCTTGCCTCGGCCGCGCTCCGGTTCGGCCAGATCGATCTCGCGCGCAAAACATTGGAACGGATCGCGCCGCGGGCACAGGACGAGGCTGCTTTTCATATTGTGGCCGGCTGGCTGGCGCGCGCTGAAGGAAATCTTGCCGAACAAGAGCAGCAGTTCGACATCGCCGTAAATAAGGATCCGAAGAACGATCTTTATAAGTTCAATCTCGCCGCGCTCCAGATCCGGTCGCAGGACCCGGAGAAAAGCGCCCAGGCGCGCGCCAATCTGGAGCGTCTTACTCAGGTCACTCAGTTCCGCACCGGCGCGCTCCGCGCATTGCTTAGCGACGCGGTCGATCGCAACGATCTCCAAAACGCCGATCGATTCGCACAACAACTGCAAATGTCGCCGCAAGTCAGCTTCGGCGATTATCTTCTCTGCCTGAATTTTTATCGGAAGCTGGACGCGAAGAAATTCGACGCGCTTCTGGAAAAGGTGAAGCCGGTCGCAGCGCGGAGTGCCGATGATCTTGGACTTCTCATGGATTGGATGAACGAAAACGGACTCGCGTCTGACGTTGTAAAATGGATGGACAAATTACCCGCTGCGGCCACTGCGAAATCACCGGCGGCGATTGCTATAGCAGCAGCCTTTGCCGAACAAAAGAACTGGTCGCGTTTGCGGCGCTGGACCCGAAGCGAATCCTGGGGAAAAGACGATTATCTCCGGCTCGCGTATCAAGGTTTTGCCGCCCGGCAATCGCGCCAATCCAGTGCCGAGGCCGAGTTCGACACCCTGTGGCGCGCGGCGCTCCATGCCGCCGCCGATCAACCGGAAAAGGAAATCAACCTCGCACGCCTGGCGACTAAATGGAATCTGCCGATCGAAAGCGAGGCGCTTTGGTCGCGACTCTCGCACATTCCAGCCTGCCGCCGCGAGGCGCTCGACGCACTTTATAAGCTTTATCGCGCAAACAATGACCTAAAAAAACTGTACGATGTTCTCCAGCGTTTACACGACGCTTCGCCTAACGAAATTGGGATCACCGCCAACCTCGCGCGCCTCGGGTTAAACATCGATCAGAACACAAAGCAATCGCAGGAACTGGCCAGGCAAGCTTACGAGCGCGCGCCGGATGACGTGAGCTGTGCGGTAACTTATGCATTCTCACTTTATGCGCAGGGTCGGACGACCGAGGGGCTCGAGATTTTGCAAAAGCTGCCGCCCGAAGCATTGCATGAATCGCATGCCGCGGTTTACGCCGCAGTTTTGCTGCTGGATGTAAACCAAACTGACAGCGCCAAGGAATATATTCAGGTCGCGAAGCGCGGTCCGATCTACGCCGAAGAAAAACGCGTTCTCGAAGATGAGCTTGCGAAAATCGCCGGTGTTTCACCTAGTCCAACGCCATTGCCGTCACCATCTCCAACTCCGACCCCGTCCGCAACATCGACATCTGCGTCTACGACGCCGATTCCCGAAGTTTCTGCGAGCGCCACACCCTGACCGTTTCGCTTCAGTCCTTATAAGGATCGACAATATCGCGCCCGGCCATCGCCACACCGAGTGGTTGCAGCGTATGCAGAATTCGAATCGTACCCGCGTGAGCCTTCAACACATCCGGCAATCGTCGATACGCTTGCGGCGCTTCGTCCAAATCTCCGCCGCGCAGAACAATCCCGTGGTCGTGCAACCATTTCATCATCTCATCGTGCCGGACGAGTCCGGCCTGGCGAATGCGTTTGTTGCCGACCTTGACGAATTTTCCTTTTGCTGCCGTGCGCGACATGATTCGCCCTGCGCCGTGGATGGTCGAAAAAAACGCCGCGCGCGATGTTGGTGAATCGACCCCTTCGATAATCACTGCGTCATCACCCATGCTTCCGCCGACAAAGCCTTTTTGTCCCGGAAAAGCCGGGGTCGCGCCTTTGCGCACGACCCAAAACTCTTCGCCATTATGCCTCTCCCGCCAGGCGAAGTTGTGATGGTTGTGAATTTCTTCGATAATCTGAGCGCCCAAAATGCTTTTCACCACGTGTCGTGCAACCGCCTCTCGTCCGGCATACGCGTAACGCCCCGCCAAATGCATTCCCGCGAGATAATCGTGACCAATCTCTGATTTCTCATCAATCACCGTGGGTGGCACATCCATTCCCTCTCTTCCACCGGCCGCTTTCAAAAAATGCGTGGCCGTTTTGTGCCCGAGTCCGCGCGACCCAAAATGCACGCCCACCCAGATCCGCTCCTGCTCGTCCGCGAAAATATCAACATAATGATTTCCACCGCCCACGGTGCCGAGTTGCTCAGCCGCGATCGACTTCAAATCGCCGATCGGTTTCAGCTGCCACGCCGGATCGTCGAACAATTCGTGCTCGACGCGCGTTTTGCTTTTGCGTCCGATCCCGAACGAAATTTCGCGCACCACGTCGTCCATGATCTGGTCGATCTTCGGCGCAATCTGCTCGCGTCTGGCGTCCGTGAGGATGGCGAGATTGCCGCAGGCGATGTCAAAACCGACGCCGCTCAGTGAAATTTTGTCTTTGTAAACGACCACGCCGCCGATCGGTTGGGCGTAACCTTTATGCCCATCGGCGCAAAGGACGCCGCGTTCGCCACCTGTCGCAACGCAGGTTTCGATTTGTTTGATCGTCGCCGCGTCATGCTCGCCGAAAATCTTCGTCTTCGAATCCATCCGTCGGATAAAACTCGGACCGATGGAGAAGATTTCAATTCGTTATCGACGCAGCGATTTTTTAGCGATGATCTTCCATTTGTCGACGTCGGCGCGGGTGCGCACTGGCAACGACAAACGCACGGCCGCGACCGAATCAAAGAGAACCCTGCGAAACGGCAGCTTGATCACTGCGGCGATTTCCCGCCGCGCCGCGCGCGGAATCCTTGTGTAAAGAAGACTGACGTGCGGATCGCGTAATGCCTTGGCGCGCGAATTTGTGGCACGGGCAAGATCGACAGCCAATTTCTTCAAGGGCGGCGTCGATTTAAATCGAACGTAAAGCGTCTTTGTGAATTTGCCTGAGAAAGCCACCTTGCCGGCGCTTAACCGAATCGGCCGCGAACGCACCTGACGAAGAATCTTCGCCGGCGGTTGGCGACCTCTCGATCCAGCAAACAGAGTCAGGTGCGGCTCAAAATTCGGCGCGCGCAGTTCGCGACAGAAAATTCGGATAATCGCGCAAAATAGCTCGCGTTCCGGTTTCGCCGGCAGCAACCAATAAACGATCGCAGTTTTCTTCATCCGATGGGTGCACGCCTTGGAGAGGGACTCATCGTAGATCACGAGTCGCGCAGATGTCGATCCTGGCGCTTGCGAATAAAGTGGCGCGAGCCGGGGCTTGGAGCAGATTATCTCATGCACAAGGAGGCCATTAGTCGGGTGGATTGGTCGGCGCTCCGCGAGGATTTTCCGATTCTGCGGGAGCGCGTCAACGGCCATCCGCTGATTTACTTCGACAACGCCGCCAGCTCTCAGAAGCCAAGCGCAGTCCTCAATGTCGTCCGAAGTTATTACGAACACGAAAACGCCAATGTGCATCGCGGCCTGCACGCATTGAGCGCGCGGGCGACCGAGCATTACGAAAAATCTCGGCAGCGCGTGGCTGATTTCATCGGCGCGACGAGCGCGGACGAGATCGTATTCACCCGTGGCACGACCGAAAGCATCAACCTGGTCGCGCAAGCGTGGGGCGGGAGATTTCTCCACGCCGGTGACGTGATTTTGCTCACCGAGATGGAGCATCACAGCAATCTTGTGCCCTGGCAGTTGCTCTCCGAAAGAATTGGCGCGCAATTGCGGTTCGTTCCGGTCCACGACGACGGCACTCTCGCGCTCGAGAAACTTTCATCGTTGCTTACGCCCGAAGTGAAAATGTTTGCTTTCACTCACGTTTCTAACTCCCTCGGAACGATCAATCCGGTGGTCGATCTCTGTCAAAAAGCGCGCGCCGTCGGCACAGTCACTCTTGTTGATGCAGCGCAAAGTATCGGGCACATGCCGCTCAATGTTCAGGAACTCGGTTGCGATTTTCTCGCCTTCTCCGGACACAAAATGTGCGCCCCAACCGGGATCGGCGTTCTCTACGCGCGCTCTGAAATTCTCAAATCAATTCCGCCTTGGCATGGTGGCGGCGAAATGATCACAAGCGTGACTTTGGAAAAAAGCTCGTTTAAACAACCACCGCACCGCTTCGAAGCCGGCACGCCTAACATCGCCGGTGCGATCGGATTGGCCGCCGCAATCGATTACATTGAAGGAATCGGACGCGCCCAAATTTTTCAGCACGATGTCGATTTTGCGACTTACGCCTTGAAGCGAATGGCCGAAGTGCCCGGACTGCGCGTGCTTGGAACGGCCCAAGAACGTGGCGGAGTCATTAGCTTTGTGATGGACGCGGCGCATCCGCACGATCTGACCACCTTTGCCGACCGCTACGGGCTCGCGCTTCGCGGCGGCCATCATTGCAATCAACCGCTGATGCGCCGGTTCGGGGTGACCGGGACCTCGCGCGCCAGTTTTTATTTCTACAATACTCGCGAGGAGATCGATCGTACGATCGACATCCTTCAGAAAGCGGTCGGTTTTTTCAAATGAACCCGGAGCTTGCCGACCTCGAAGAACTTTATCAGGAGGTCATTCTCGATCATTCCCGGCGTCCGCGAAATTTCGGAGAGCTCGCGGATGCTGCAGTTCGCGTGCATGGCGATAATCCCGCATGCGGCGACGAAATCCATCTCGCGGTGAAATTCAACGGCGACGGCGGCTTGCAGGAAATCAAGTTCACTGGTCACGGCTGCGCCATCAGTCAGGCATCGGCGTCATTGATGACGACGAAATTGAAAGGCAAAAGCCGAGACGAAGTCGAAGAAATGCTCCGCGCATTTCACGATTTGGTAACCTCCGGGAACAACGATGCGCCGAAAAAGCTCGGCGATCTTCTTGTCATGCGCGGTGTCCGAAAATTTCCGCAGCGCGTGAAATGCGCGATGCTTCCGTGGCGCGCAGTCGAGCAAGCGTTGCGGCAAAGTGAGGGCGAAGCAACCGTTTCGACGGAGGAACCGGAATTTGCTTAGTGCTGCGCTCCCTTCTCCCTCAGGGAGAAGGCGAGGATGAGGGCTTCTAAAATAAAAATCACGGGAGCGATTCATTTGTGTAAGCAGTTGAAGAAGTCATGCCGACCAACGTCCTGGGTACCGAACTGAAGTGTTGTTGCCGCGATCCGGTGACCGGATTTTTTCGCGACGGCTTTTGTCGAACCGGACCCGAGGATGTCGGCTTACACACCGTTTGCGTGAAGGTTACTCGCGAATTTTTAGATTTCTCCGTGATCGACGGCAACGATCTTGTCACACCGGTTCCGGAATGGGGATTTCCGGGACTCAAACCTGGCGACAAATGGTGCGTTTGCGTTACGCGCTGGAAATCCGCGCTCGAACACAATCGCGCCGCGCCGGTCGATCTCGAAGCAACCCACGCTTCCGCCCTCGAATTTGTTACGCTCGAAGATCTAAAAGCCCACGCTCTGAAATAACGCGAGGCGCGAGCGTTATTTCTTAGTGATCGCGACCTTCGAAGTCTCAACGTAATGGCACTCGGCCGTCTGTTTCCAAGTGCCGTTGACGTGGACTGTCGAATTATTTTTTGAAGCCTGGTCAAGCACTTCGGTCGCGTGCTTGGTCTTGGGATAGACTTTCACGTCTTCTCCGCTTTCGGGGTGCAATGCCCAACGCAGCCCTGTCACCATGCAGATGTCGATGTTGTTCTTTATCACCGTTCCGCTGCCGCTATAGGATTGGCCTTCCTTCGGCGTTTTTTTGTCGCTGGATTTTTCGGCTCCTTGAGTGGCCGGCATTGGGATCAACGCAAAGAGCGCGAATGCTGCCAGCCCGCTGAGGAGAATTTTCATATAGGTATTTCCTTTCGTTAAAGGATCGCACGTCCCTCTAACACTGGATGCAACGATGCGGCGAATTGCTATCTAACAAAATGGTTGGCCTAAAAGCAGCTTCTCAGGCGAGGCGTGATCCGCGTCCTTGTAGCTGTAATCCTTTTCATGGCTATTTTTGTTGTGCCGGCCGAAGCGCAATCTCGCCGTCCGCGAGAAACCGTTTATTCGTCGCAAACGGTCGATGGCATTGCGCTCCAACCTTTCTCGTTCAATCGAGAACCGCAGCGCGCACAGCCGATTCAAGTCGCGTATTACGTTCCGCGACCGGCTCGGCAAGCGGAACCGATTCAACCTGACGAATACGATTCGGAAGCACGGACGCCCGGATTCGATACCGGTGGTTCGCATCCGATGGTTCCCGGAAATCGCGCGGTGCTGCGAAATGGAATCGCTTACGCGCCGGCCAACGCGCCCGACAGCGTTAAACATGCAATCTGGGCCGTGAACTCCATTCGCAATCGACCTTATGTTTGGGGCGGGGGACACGGATCGTTTCATGATTACGGTTACGATTGTTCCGGCACCGTTTCGTTCGCCCTTCACTATGCCGGCATGCTCGGGCAACCGTTGCCCTCGAGCGATTTTCTTCGTTACGGGGAACGCGGTCGCGGACGTTGGGTCACGATTTACTCGCGTCGCGGTCACGTGTTCGCGATGATCGCCGGTTTGCGACTGGACACGACGGATTTCCGCTACGGCAGCGATGTCGGTCCGCGCTGGCACGCGGATGGTCGCGACGCCTGGGGTTTTCAAGCGCGGCATCCGGTTGGGTTGTAAACCGATACATTCGCGGGCAACATAACGGCAACTTGAAACTGCCGTTCAGCTTTTTTCTGGCGCTGCGTTATCTCAAACCGAAACGCACATTCCTCTCCATCATCACTTTGATCTCAATCATGGGCGTGACGCTCGGCGTGACGGTGCTGATTCTTGTGATCGCGGTCATGACCGGGTTCGATCACGAGCTGCGGCAGAAGATCATTGATTTTGACGCGCACATTCTCGTGAAAAGCGAGGACGTCATGCGCGATTGGCGCGAGCTCGAAAAGAAGATCGACAACACACCGCACGTGGTCGCGACGGCGCCGTTCGTGCAAGGTCCGGTCATTGTCGAATTCCAAAACCAGCGTTTGGCGCCGGTGATTCGCGGAATCGACCCGGTCCAGGAAGAAAAAGTGATTCCGATTCGGAAGTTCATAAAAGAAGGTCAACTCGATCTCGATGGCGAATCGGCCGTGCTCGGGAGCGACCTCGCCCGCATCCTGCGCATTAATGTCGGCGACAAGCTGACCGTTTATTCGCCCGGGAATCTCGGCCAGATTCTCGACGAGATTAAGAATCTTGAGAGCGCGAAGGATGCGGACGAAAAGAAGGCGCTCGAAAAATTGCGCGAGGTCGTTTTGCCAAAAGATCTGACTGTCACCGGCATTTTCGAGACCGGTCGCTATCAATACGATTCCGAGTTTATCCTCGTCCCGATCTACATTGGACAGGAGCTTTATAATCTCGGCGATGCCCTGCACGGCATCACCGTTCGGACTGACGACCCCTACGGCGCGGATCGCGTGAAAGAATCATTGGAGCAATTTCTCGAGCCGCCGGTATTTGCCCAAACCTGGACCGAAATGAATCATCAATTCTTCGAAGCGGTGCGCCTCGAGCGCAACGTCATGTTCTTTCTCCTCTTTTTCATTGTCGTCGTAGCCGCGTTCGGAATCATGAGCACGCTCATCACCGTCACCGTTCAGAAACGCCGCGAGATCGGAATTGTGAAAGCGCTCGGCGCAAACATTTCCCAGATCATCTGGGTTTTTCTAGGGCAGGGGACCGTAGTCGGCCTGTTCGGAACGCTGACCGGCCTTGGTCTCGGCATGACGCTGATTCGCTACCGCAATGAATTCAGTCACTGGCTTGCGTCGACTTTGCACATCGAAATTTTTCCGCGCGAAGTTTACCAATTCTCTGAGATCCCCGCCCAAGTGATTCCCCAGGATGTCACTATTATCTGCATCAGCGCGTTTCTGATTTGCTCCCTCGCCGCGCTTATTCCTGCCTACTTCGCCGCCCGGCTCGACCCGGTGAAAGCGCTTCGCTACGAGTAATTCAAACTCTTCGTCTCCCGCTCGCTCTTAGTCTGCTGACAAAAACATCCACCGCCCGAAAAGCGTAGGCGTAGCCACCGGCCCACTCGCTCTCGCGCGGACCGGCCAAATTGAGCGTTTCGACGTCGTGGTCGTACACGAATGAAACCATCAGCGTCGCAGCGTCTTCCGGCGAATATCTCGCCGCGTCGATTAATCGGTACGGCTGTCGATCTTCAATGCAGCAGCCGACAGTGTATCCGGTCCCGCCCTCCAGCTCGTGAAAGTAAATCACGACCGTTCCATCCGAGTCGTGCACGTTTCGCAACGTGCGTT
>Ga0209472_1001137_pt1 | contig 15482 bp, 19 predicted proteins | sample GraSoiAngelo_130_FD_185887 | JGI IMG/M metagenome (GOLD analysis project Ga0209472, IMG submission 185887) | Grasslands soil microbial communities from the Angelo Coastal Reserve, California, USA - 14_0929_02_20cm (SPAdes) (version 2) | ecosystem: Environmental > Terrestrial > Soil > Grasslands ...
AACGGCGTAGCAATCATTCTGTTTCTGGCTCTGTTCTTTACGGGAGAGCTCATCGGACTCTTCGGACTTGGGATTCTCATCTACCTAGGGTCTACCGTCGGCAGCATGGTAGAAGCTCTGAAGACTAGTCAGGGGACGCGCGAGTCAGGTCTTGCACAAGAGCGTTCTTCTGGTCTGGAAGCCCTCAGGGTCTCGTTAATGGCGGCCTTTGTCCTTAGTCGGGAGAGTTTGTTGAGGATGAACGAGAGAAGACGCCTAGCTTAGTGTTCCGTGTGTCAGATTGTTAACAACCCGAACATCACGAACACTATTCACCTCGTAGAACTCTGCGTGGATATGTCTTATGCTCCTTGACACCAGTTTTCGTTCTCGTTTCTGAGCAATAGCTGAACCATAGCTCAACCCTACAGATGTCGGGTCAGCGGAGCGACTGGCGCGAACAGTTACTCGCCAACCCCTGACGAATGGAACAAGACCTAGCAAACAGCTTAGAACATGATCAAATTAGACATCTCACGCAAGTCCAGATGTTTGCAATGACTTAGGCTGGTACCGAAGCGGCAATTTGGGAATAGAATGTCCGCCCGTAGGCTTGCAGAATTCTCGAAGCGCGTAGCGGCGGGGAAAAACGTCCGCTGTGCATGCTTCTGCTGGGTCCGGGAAGATGTCAGAGGCCTTTGCCCGGTCCTGGTCTCTGGGGGCTAGAACAGGTTTGTAATGAGCACTTATATGCTCGGATGAAGAATACATTAGTGCGGTAGCGGGTGTCTCGTTGCCAAAGACGGGTCGTCCACTGACAGTTACTTTTGTCGGCATCATGCCAACACTATTCGCCCACTGTCAACACTGCATGCAGGTCATGCACGCGACAGGCATGTCTCCCTACTCGGAACAGCTGGAAGACTATCCGGAGGATGTCAAGAAACAGTATTTCCAGCTCTCAGAGATCGCGCAGAAGCTCAAGGCAGAGTTCGGTGATTTGGTGCTGTTGGATCCCGTGGACTCGGCATCCCCTCAGGGTGTGTGGTTGTCGATAAGGCATCGAATCCTGAGGACTCCGTGCGTGTTGATTCATGGGAGTAAGGTCTTCAGCAGATTTCCGAGCTACGAGGAGCTGAGAGCGAAGATATTGGAAACCTTGGAGCGTTCCGGCCCGTTGGCGTCGACCCGGGTTTCTCGTTAGACAGATCTTCCGACCAGAGAGATAAGGTCGATCAGCTTAGGCAGATCGTCCATGCTCAGACTCGCTACGAGGTGGAGCCTCGACGGTTCCTCCTCAAGCTCCAGAGAATCAACAGTGTCTAGGTCTTTGAGTTTGGCGACTACGCCGCTCCTCTCGACGAGTCGGTTCGCAAAATCTGGGCCCTTTGAATAGACCTTGTAGCCCAACTCGCTGAGTTGGGGGATCTTGACTTCCTCAGTGCCGGCTGTCTCCCAGGTGAGTTTCGCTTTCTTTCTCTGCCTCGTGATCTCAACTTGGAACTTGACTGGGTCAGTCAGGGTAGCCCAGCAGTTTAGTTTGTCAGAGTCCCTCGCGACCAGTTTGTACGGATAGTAGACTAGATTCTCTCTCGCACCGAGTGAGAGGGCGAATTCTAGCTCTTTGTACCCGTCGGATGGATTGTTCATTTCACACTTTATTCTGAGGCCCGCATGTCCAAACGATTTGTAACGAACTTTAGCCGTCCGGGAGAATTTGTCCTCGAACCAATGGGCATATCGTTTGAGGATCCTGTGCTTCCAGTATGTTCCGATAAAGTAGGTGATGATGAGGGCGACTGCTAGGATTGCGACGATCTCGACGTCAGTTAAAGCCATGAGTACCGACTGGGAATCTAGTTCGTCCTTGGTCTAGAAAAACAGATCTTTCTACGTGGTTCTGAAATCTTCGGGACTTCTCGGTGCTGCTGATTTTGTCGGCTCTTTGTTGTCAGAGGGGGAGGCCCGCGATATTCCTGTCGAGATTGAGGGTGTGCTTGCTAGGCCGCTTCTTATTCCCCGGTAGGCCTTGAAGCCATCGTAGGAGAGTACTAGTCCCAGCGCGGTCAGGATGATTGCGATGACCCCAGCAACTGCGCTGCCGTATGCACGGGTGGCAGACGTCGCGATGTTCGTGGTGAGAGCAATGTCCAGGGTGGCGTAGGCCGTGTAGCCTAGGGCGGCAATAGTGGTGACTAGCATGAATATTGCAGGTATGCCAGTGAAGATACCTCTACGTCTTGACTTTGTCAGCCATAGGGTTGCGACGAGGAGCGTAACGCCCGCGAGAAGTTGGTTGGACCCTCCGAAGAGTGTCCAGATGAATCCCCAAGGAGCTCCAAACCGGGAGCTTGTTAATACGAACGTGACGATGGACACGATGATGGATGTGACGTAGACATTCTTCAGGGCGGGCAGTTTGACCATTTCGGATATTGCGAGTCTCGCAAACCGCAAAGCCAGTTGAGTCAATGTTAGTCCGAGGATGATGACCATCAGAGCCATGATCCCCTTCCCAACTAGGGATCCTATTCCAAATGTTCCGAGATATTGAGCGCCTCCGCAAACGTAGAGGCCTAGTGATCCTGCGCATCCGGTCTTGCTCGTGAGAGCAGCGACTGCCACGACCGACGTGAGTCCTAGGACGCCTTCAAGAAGCATCCCGCCACCGCCCACGAAGTGGGCGTCCGATTCGGTGTCGAGCTGTTTTGACGAGAGGGAGGATCCGATGAGCCCGTGCCAGCCAGAACAGGCTCCGCACGCGATCGTCACGAACAGCAGAGGCCACAAGGGAAAGGCGACGTTGTTGATGAGTCCGGTTCCCGCTCCGATAGCGACGGGCGAAAACCAATTTGTGAACATGGGAGAGGTGAACGTCTGGGGCGCGATGAAGGAGCTAGCGACGATCGCGCCTACAACGAAGTAGGCGACGTAGAATCCGAGATAGTTTATCGGCATTGCAAAGCTCCAGAGCGGGAGGACCGCGCCGAGTATGCTAAAGACCAGCATTGAAGCTAGGAGCACGTCCTCCTGCAGTTGCGGGTCAGGGATTGCACTTGTGAAGGCTGTCCCAATCGCGGAGCCGAATACTGCGGTGCTCAGATAGACCGTTAGGGCGACTCCAACCAGTGACGCGATCGTCACTGCAACTACGTTGATCTTGGCCTTGAATATTGCATATCCTGAGGCGACGCCAATTACAGCGATGATCATGAACGCGACTATTGCTGACGCGCCTACGAATGCCTGGTTCTTGACGATTGGTAGGAGAGCGCCGAGGAATGCCGCGAAAATCAGGATGGAATAGAAGGCGAGAAACGCTACTAGGACCCGCCTGGCTCGTTTTCCTATTATCTGGTAAGTGAGGGGTCCTAGGGAGGCTCCCTCGCTCCTGACTGATGTCATCATCGAGTTGTAATCGTGCAGCCAGCCGAGCAGCGAGTTACCGATCAGGATCCAGAGGAATCCGGGCAGCCATCCCCAGACTATTGCTAGGGCGGGACCGGTTACGGGTCCTAGGGCGGCGATGCTCTTCCAGTGCCAGCCTAGCATGACGTACTTGTTTGATGGGAAGAACTCGACACCATCTAGGTAGGTGTGGGCTGGTGTGGGACGGTTGGGGTCGGACTGGACGACGCTCCGGTCGAACCATTTCACATAGAACTGGTAGACGATGCCGTAGACGATGATGCCGCTCAGCATTACTATGAGCGATTCATACAACGATGATCATGTAGGGCGTCTGGGCGGTGAAAATATAAGAATACCGGATGATTTTGAGCCTTTATAAGATATAAAAGCCGAGAAACCGTTCAGATTCTCGATTCTGAGCCTAAAGACAGGCTTTGGGCCATCCTGGAAACCATGTCCAGGCCGTTAACCTCTCTTTCATACAATGGTAGCACTGCCCGTATCATTCCTGGAAACTTCTGTTCAGCCAGTCTCAAGTAGCCTGCCTGTTCTTCCATCCGGTGGGCAACATAGGGCGACAGTTTTTCCAAATCGATCTTTGGAATGACTTCGTTGACGATGACCCCTCCGATGGGTATCTGGAAGGCTTGGACCCAGGTGATGAACCGTTCAATCACCGCGATAGGGAGGGCGAGTGGCAAGGTGACGAAGAAGAATGCGGTCTTCTCCGAATCCGTAAGGATTTCTCTCGCCTCTTCCGTCTTCTTTTTGGTTCCAGCCAGCGAGATTAGCAGTGGGTCCTTTTTCAGCTCCTGGATTATTTTCTCTTTGCGGAAGGAAAGTTTTGTGCGTAGAGACATTGACTCTTGACGGCTCTTGATCATCTTGTTGAGCCAGAGGTTGTAGACCTTTGACATGCCCAGCAGTCTGTAGGTGTGGGCGACTGGTGCTGTATCGAAGACGTAGGCGTCGTACTGTCCGCTGAGGATTAGATCAACCATATCGTCGAACATGGCGGATTCCTCGAAGGAAGGATTCGTTGTGGCGATTTCGATAAACGGTTCAACATCAACTGGGATGTCTGCGAACTTGAGAAACTGGACGAGCCGATCCTTGATCTCGCCCTTATACCTCTCTATGGTTGACGAAATGTCTATTTCGTCTGCGTAGAGGTTTTTGGTTCCCTCAATCTTCCTTGTCCCCTTCTTCCAGAGATCCTGGCCGAAGAGGCTTGAGAGGCTATGGACAGGATTTGTGGAGGAGATCAGCGTCTTCTTTCCGAGCATCTCTGAGAGATAGTAGGCTGTTGCGCCGGCTAGCGCTGTCTTTCCAACTCCTCCCTTCCCGCCGAAGAAGAGATACTTCAATCCCTTCTTTGCTGACACGAAAGACGGGAACGACTGGCGCGGGTTCGCTGTCTCCATGGTCGGTTAGGCCCCGTAGAGTATGTCTGCTACCTTCGATATCATCTGAAGACCTTTCGGCTCTCGGTCAAGCATCGGCACAATTCCTCTGATGAGGCCCCCGAACTCATTCTGGATCTGGTGAACGTATTCTTGCTGCGAGGATATCTTGTTCTTCAAGAAGCCTGGAACATCCGTCTGGTCCTTCAACTCTTTCGGATATACTTGATTCACTACTACTCCGCTCACTGTCACGTTGAACTCTCTGAACATCTCCAGTGCTTTTCGAGTGTCTAGAATGGGCATTAGTTCGGGAACGAGCACGTAGAAGAACGCGGTGTGTTTTCGGTCGCGGACCATTGTGCTGACAAAGTCGAGTCGTCCTCTGATGTACTCTAGCTCTTTCAGGACGAGATCTTCCTGGACAAGGCTTCCCTTGTTGCCCATAACAGTAGCAGCCTCCCCGTACTCTCCAGCCTTCTTCCTCACGGTGACGATCTTCTCGACCCACTGGTCTAGAATGTCGGCCATGCCCAGGAATCTTATTGCGTGTCCATGCGGCATCATGTCGAACACGTAGTAGTCGAACTTGCCTGCGGTCATCAATTCAACCATGGCGTCGAACGTGGCTGACTCGGCCATCGCTGGTTCCGCGGCGGACGAGTTGATGTAATCCTCCACCTCCTCGGGAATCGTCTCCATCTTGTACATGTCCTTGATCTTGTTCCTAATCTCCTCCTGATACTCTGCGATTCTCCGATCGGCGTCGATCTCAACAGCAAAGAGGTTTGAGGCGAGTTCGACCTCTCCCTGGCCGAAGATCTTCCTCTCGAAAATGTCCGAGAGGCTCGCCTGGGGATCCGTCGAAAAGACACAGACCCTCTTTCCTCTTCGCGCTAGCCAGTGGGCGGTCGCGGCGGATAGGGTTGTCTTACCTAGCCCGCCTTTTCCACCGAAGAGAATGTACCTGAGGTCAGGATTGGATGCGAAGTACTCGGCCATGCCTGGGCTGACCGCAGCGCTCATGGCCGTCTGTTGACAGCTCCTTAGTACAGTGAGTCGGTAATGTCTCGATCTCTGAGCAGTGTCTGCTTCCATGTCTTCAGAGACGGGACCGCGTAGGGCAGGAGCCTGAGGCTGTAGTAGGGCGGTAGTACAGGTATCCCGAGCATGTCGCCCATGGTGATGAGCATGAACAGGTTCTCCATGTGCATTCTCAGCCTCAACGCGTAGGTTACCATTCCATGCAGAGCCATACCATAGAAGAATCCCTTAGCAGCCTTCGAAACCTCACTCTGCTTCTTCGGCTCCTTCGGCTCTTCCTTCTTTCCCATCTCTATCTAGCGGAACATCGGGCCTACGTTGCTAAAATAGATGCCTACACGACCCGCTAGAGGTATCATTCCAGAGATTGTTTTCTCGGGGAGAAGTGGATTGGGCCTAACATCAGACCGTAAGAGCGGTGAACGCGGAGGCTGGAAAACGCAATTGCCAGCCTTCACGGCTAGCTCTTCAAGACGCTTCCTAAATGACTGCGCAAGCGACTAGAACGAGATTACTTGATATCCGAGCGATACCAATTTTCTAAGGCTAGGGTGACCATGGTATTCGTCCAACAAAGGAACTCCAGCATCCTGGATTCCTTTCGTAGCACCGAAAGACGCGGCGCAGTACTTGCAGGCTAGAGCTCTGTCCTTCAACCCCGTGTAGAGTTCATTATACTTGTTATCTGACTTTGAGATTTCTGGAATCCATTTTGTACCCGCGCCATCAAAGATCAGTTTGACATCGTCTCCCGCATCCTTGAATTCCTTCGCAGTCTCCAGAGCATTTCTGATCCGACCTCGATCCTCATGGGTCTCCGTGTCAGCCAAGACTAGGACTACAGCTTTCATCCTCCGGCCTCTCAACTTAGATTTCCGAGGCGTCCACTTATAGCGGTACCTTCGATTATCACCCGCCCATGAACAGTGTGCTCGTAAAAAATCTTCAAGAGCTAGGGAGGAGGCTGATGACCCTTTCCATCACGGACCAGTACTTCACTGCGGGTCTTACAGCCTCCATGGCTCCCCGGATGAAGCATTGTTGCTCTTAGTCTGGAGAGCTGGCTGACAATGAACCGACTGGATCATCCAAGCCAGTTTCGTTCTCGTGTCCGAGGAATGGCCGGAAGACAGCTGAAACCGGCAGATGTCGGGTCGGCGGAGCGACTGGCGCGAACGACTACACGCCGATCCCCTCACGAACGGAACAAGTAGCAATCAAGCTAGGGTCCTCTCATTGGAGATTAGCTTCTTCGCGGCGCCGATGAATTCTCTGCACTGGTTGATCGCATGGTCGGCCAGGGTTTTTGTGACTGACGTCTCCAATCCGTAGATGGCTTCGTGCCTGTCGGTGCGCATTCTGTCTAGACTGTTCATGTATCCTTCGCTGATCAAACCTTTCTTTGAGTATTCTTGTCGTAAATACTCGGCTAGGCAGACGTGGCTCTTCTCGATTATTCCGTCTCTGAAGAGTACTGCTCGGGCGGCGTGGAACATCGAAGTGTATGCTAGGACCAGACATGCGTCGTAGAGCTGGTGGCTGTATGATCTCTCGGCTTGTTCGAGTTTTGCTGCTGAGACTTGAAGCGATCTTTCAGCCTTCGCCGTGTCCGGTCTGTCTCTCCTCAGAAGTCGCCGCTGGAAGCACTCTTCGAGGTTCAATTGACGACGACCGGCAGGGGTCCGCTTATAGCGATGCCGTCGATTATCACTCGCTCGTAGAACGGCTTGTCTTCACTGGCTTTCTTCTCCCATTCTTCAGGAGTGTACTTCAACAGCTGGGCGGTTCTCTGGGTTTTTTTTGAAAGCTCGTCGAGCTGCCTTGGCGAAGGGTCCTGATCTAGTCTAGTGATGAGGAGTAGGTCCAGGTCGCTTCCCGGTGCGTCAGTCCCGGTTGCGCAGCTTCCGTAGAGCGTGAGGCTCGAGTCGGGGTAAAGGCTCGCGAGATGTCTCAAATGGTTCTCATTCTTCAGAAGGAAGAGGCTGGTCTTCCAGAGTCGGAAACTCGCCTTGTCGAGGTTGGCTTTGAAGAGGTGGAGGTTGGCCTTCTGGGTCTCGGTCAAGAGTCCGAGTCGAGTGTATTCGTCGAGGAATCGTTTGGCTGTGCTGGGGCTTACCTGGGCCTGGGCGGCGGCTTGGCGGAGATGGACTTCCCTGTACGGGTCCTGGAAGAATATGTTGAGTATTCTCAGCCCGGGATAGTCGAGTGTTCGGTCCACGGAACATCCGTTCTATATGTCGAACGATTGTTCTATAAAAAGAACGCCTTGCGCCCAGTATGTTGTCCGTGCGGCTTGATTCAGAGGCTCCGATGAGATTCAAGGAGCCGCCTAGCGTACTCCCGCCTTCGGACCAGGCCGGTCTTGAGATTGCCCCGCGTTCTCGGAATACCCTCCACGGTCGAATGCGCGCGAGGAATGGGACGAGCATCAAGATGTTTAGGAGGAGGCTGACGACCTCTTCCACTACGGACCAGTTCTGCACTGCAGGTCTTGCAGCCTCCATGAGACTCAGATTGTCCTGTAGTTGCTCTTGGTCTGGAGAGCTGGCCGACAATGAAAGAAATGGATCGGCGAAAGCAGTTTCGTTCTCGTGTATGAGCAATGGCCGAGAGACAGCTGAAAGTGAGAGATGTCGGGTCAGCGGAGCGACTGGCGCGAACGCCTACACGCCAATCCCTCGCGAATGGAACAAGAACTCGCAATCAAACTACAAGACGACCAAATAGCGACTAGTCGTGTGACTATCCTATCGTTCCGGGCTCACGCTTCCTTGCGGATCTTGAAGAGTTGATCGTAGTGCTCCCTTGACTGGGTCTGTTAGTTTGAGGAGCCTATCTTCTTGTCGAGGAACTCGATGATCGCTTTGTACTGGCGGACCAGGTTCTCTGTCTTCTGGAATCCGTGGCCTTCATCCCAGACCACGTTCATCTCAAAGTCCTTTCCCAATTCGCGGAGTCTATCAGCGTACTTCTGGACTGGAGCTAGAGGGCATCGCGAGTCATTGCCTCTATGCCATATGAGCAACGGGGCCTTTAGGTTCTGGGCGAAGTTTATTGCAGACCGGTCGTAGTAGAGATCCGGGTTCTCCTCTGGCTTTCCGAAGTATCTTTCGATGAAGCTCTTGAAGGCGGCGTCGGACAGCCCGTACATTTCCTTCCAATCGGTGATGCCCACGATTGCCGCGCCCGCTGACCAATAGTCGGGTATTTTTGTGGTGGCGAGGAATGTCATGAAACCACCATAGCTTGCTCCGACCAGAGCGATCTTCGACGGGTCCACGTCCGGCCGGGACTTGAGATAATTGGCTGCCTCCTCAACGTCTTTGAGGTCGGCGCCTCCGCAGTCGTGTATGTTCAGATTCTGGAACTCGACGCCATAGCCTGTGCTCCCTCGAATGTTCGGGGCAAAGAGTGTGTATCCAGCGACTAGGAAGGACTGGATGGCGGGGTTCCAGACGTCCGCAACTTCCCACGCGGGACCCCCATGGATCCAGAGGACGCAGGGGCTCCTTCCCTCCTGTCGTGTCGGTTTGAGGAACCATCCATGTATGGATCGACCGTCGAAGGAGCCGTAGACCACTGGCTCCGCTCTTCCTAGTGGAAGGTCTGTGAAATGCTCGTTGAGCGTCTCTACTCTACCAGTCTCCAGATCGCACCGGGATAGAGTAGGCGGGCTGGAGAGTGAGGACCAGGAGAAGACGAAATACTCGCCTGGCTTCGCTACTTTCACCGAAGTGCCGAAGAAGCCGGCGTGGTAGCCCTCCGGTAACGGAATCTCTCTAGGCGGTTCGGATGCGTCGATCGGTTCTATGTATAGCCGAGTTCTTCCGTTGTTCGTGGCGAGATAGTAGACGGATTTGCCGTCAGGCATCCATGCGAAGACTGGAAAGTCGAGACCTAGATCGGCGCTTTTGAGGTAGCTCAGTTCTTGTGCGTCTGTTTTGTAGACTGCGAGTTCATATCGGCCTCTGGCGTCTGTCTTGAAGAGTATCCAGGGTTCAGAGGGATGCCATCCGCCATTCGTGTTCTCCGAGTCAACTCTGGGCGTGTAGACCACAGGATCTTGTTCTTTTTCTGGCGACAAGAATACCAGTTCTAGTGCTGTGGGATGTTCTGTGGTCTTTGCTGAGATGCAGATTCTGGAATCATCCTTGGACCATTCCGGGTTGAAGACCCAGTGTCGGTTCTGATAGATCTGTGAGTGTTGGCCGTTGCTTGAGTCAACAGTCCAGACGCCGTTGGTCTCCTGCGTTGCTCCTGCGAGGACGATCCTGTCATCGCCGTTTGACCAGTTGAAGTTGAAGGCGCGGGTCGCGGGTAGCCTAGTGAGTTGCTCTTCCTCCTCGCCATCAGCTAGGGGAACTGTGAAGAGCTGATGTTCCTCCTTTCCGCCAAAATCTCTGGAGAAGCAGATAGTCTCCGAGTCATTCGAGATGCGAGCCCAAGCTACTCGTTCCTTTCCGTGAGAGACGGGGCGTAATTGACCCCCTCTCACATCCACGGCTGCTAGCTGGTAGGACCCGGTCTTGTTGGACAGTGCAAGGGCAGTCTTGCCGTCCTTCGAAAGGTCGAACAACTCGATATCGGGAATGCCAATGACACGCTCAACATAGATCAATCTCGGTGAAACAAGTACAGGCTCTGTCAAGGCAGGCCAGACTGATCCTGATGTTGTATTTATCGAGTGCTAACGATAGCCAATCCGTTCTTGACGCTGAGAACACCCAAGGCATCAGGACCCACCACTATTTCGACTCCTCCAAAACAAGTACCGATAATAGTGAAGTGACAGAAAATTACTATCTGTTTTCAGGCACTCTGAGGGGTCAGACTCTTCCGGAATCTGTTCACGAGGTGCGCGTGGCTCCGGCTCCTATGACTCATTGATCAGATGATACTTCGAGCACTACACCCGCACGCTGATCGAATGCCATTCGCCAGGAACGATGTATGTGCGGAAGTGTGGATCCCGTACAAGGCGTGTCAAGTAGGATAGGATCGCTGGCTTTCCCTGCAACCTTCCGCCCCAGCCGCCAAAGAGCGGGTTGAGGTTCGCGGTTACGATAATGCTGCCGGGACGGGTGAGACGGCGGAGGTGTGGAATGTATCGTGGGTATTCGCGCCAGTCACCGTCGAGAAACAAAACATCGTAACGGCCCTTCAGCCTTGGAAGGAGATTTTGTCCCCTCCCGCGTAGGATAGTGATGCGCTCGGAGAGATCTCGCTCTTGGAGCGCTTTCTCCGCTAGTTTAGCATGCTGCGGATTCGCTTCAATTGTGTCTACATGACAATTGGGTCCTCCTGCCGAAGCCATCACTGCTGCAGTGTACCCGTGGCCACAGCCAACCTCTAACATACGCCGCGCATGCGTCAATGATGCGATCGCTTTCCATAGAGGTGCCTGCAATGGGTCGCTGGGGTACATGTCGCAATCCCGCCCATGCTTACGCCGATGCTGGTTCGACAATTGATACAGGTCTAGGTGAATATCCGCTCGACCAGCGTAAATTTTCATGAGAAGCTGTTCAACGGTCTTCTTCAAGATCTCATCCGCTCTCCCGTAGCTTAGAGCACTAACGCGAACCAGTCGAAGCTGGAGGATAGGCTGGGATTAAAGGCTCGGAATCTCAAGGTTTTCACTGTAGTGACCTTCTCATCTCAGCAATTCTTAAACCAATGAGGAGTACATTATCGAGGCTATGCAATCTGTCACCAGCAAACCAAACCCCACTCCTCAAGACTACGGAACCGTTACACCGTACTTGATCGTAGATGGGGTACCGAGACTGATCGATTTCTTGAAGGAGACTTTCCAGGCGGAAGAGAGGGCACGTATCAACGACAAGGAAGACCATGTGGGTCATGCTGAGATCAAGATCGGCAAATCCATAGTCATGATGGCCGATTCAACCGCTCAGTATAATCCGATACCGAGCCAGTTGTACGTCTACGTTGAGAACGTGGACGAGACCTATAGGCGAGGTTTGAAGGCTGGTGGAATCTCTGAGCAGGAGCCTACAACCCAGTTCTACGGCGACCGGACCGCTGCAGTGAAGGATCCGACTGGAAACGTCTGGTGGATTGCCAGCCGTGTCGAAGAGGTGTCTTCCGAAGAAATGGAGAAGCGCATGAAGGGCCGAGGCCTCGCTGGGTGACACGTTGCTAGTAGTCGCGAGAGCTGGCTGATGATGAACGAAATGGATTGACGAGCGCAATTTCGTTCTCGTGTCTAAGCAATAATCAAAAGACCGCTCAACCCTACAGATGTCGGGTCAGCGGACCCACTGGCACGAACACCTAAACGTCAACCCCTCACGAATGGAACAAGAACCAGGCATCTAACTACAGAAACGAATAATTTCCCTCGCATCTTGGTTCTTCAATCATAGACTCGCTTTCTGAGATCGACATCATAGAAGATTATTCTTCCCGCTCCACTGTCAATCTTGTACAGGATCCTATACGCGCCTACACGGTCTTTCCAGAAGCCCTCAAGGCCTCCCTTGAGCCTCAGACCCATGTAGGGGTTCGTCGCGAGCTCTTGGATCCTCTGCTTGACTCGTTGCTTGACGTTGCCAGGGAGCTTCTTGAACTGTTTCAGAAAAGTGTTTAGGAAGACTGCCTCGTATCTCAACTGAGAATCCGGTCGATATCTTCTCGGCTGGAAGCTACCTTGTACTGGCGCTTCTTTAGCTCCTTGCCTCCAATCTTGAGCCTCTTGACGGTCTTCTTGTCCAGCTGAACCTCTAAGGATTCAGCGACCTCCTGGAACCTTAGAGATGACTCTAGCAGGTCCGCAACGAGCTCCTTAGGCAGTTGTATCGAATCGGCTCTACGCGCCATCTGTTCCGGCCCAAAGATCGAGCGCCGCATATTAAAACGGTCCGATTCGCTTCAATGATCCCAAACCCCAAAGAATTCGCCTTGATACTCCCATCCCCGACGAGTAGGATTCCACACTCCGTTTCTAATGATCCGCTTTCTTCGTTCAAAGAACGGGCTTGTTGATTGTGGAGAAGGAACAAAATGGCCGTTCCAGGTCCAGCCTGTGCCTTCTCGATAATCACCTTTCTCGATTGTCTCCAGCTCGACTCTCCGCTTCTCATTTTCTTCAGGATCGTCCGATTCATACCAGCTTTCTCGCACAGCTTCGAAAAGTTTCAGCAGATTCTTGGCGAATTCCAGACTGGCCGTGTGGAGCCGTTTCTGAAGCTCCCTCACATCCCTCCTATTCTCTGAGCTGAGTACAGCATCCTTCTTCTCCTGTCGTGTCGCTTCCTTGGAGCCCCGACGTCGACTCGCAGTTGCTGGAATTAGTACTGCGACAAGCAAGGGGAGAAGAGATGGGAGTCTTCGCATAATCGTCTTTGGCATGGTTCATTGTTAAATTGCCGAGTCCTCTTGGTCTGGAGAGTCTAGCAAAAGTAAGTTGGCGGCTAAACGTTCGGCCTTTTTCTCACCTGTTTCGTTCTCGTGTCTGAGAAATGGGCCGAGAGACAGCTGATAGCGACAGATGTCGGGTCAGCGGAGCGACTGGCGCGAACGCGTATACGCCAACCCTTCACGAATGGAACAGGAAATAACAATCAGACTACAAGACGACCAGATAAGATACCTGACACAGGCAGAGATACTTGTAACCACAGCCGACCTCTACTTCCCGCTAGAATCTAGACCGTTACTCGTGTTTGTCGACGGCCAGGTCCATCATGGAACAGCGCAGATGGCGAAAAACGAAGAACTACGCTTGCTCTTACGGAAGAGAGGATACAGAATCTTAGAACTACAATACGACAGCTACTCGGACAAGAAAAGAGACCAGTTATACCAAGACCTACTTGAAAACCTTTGATAGGGATATTCGGGTCTGATGGATAATCGACTCCGAGCTGAACGGGTTGGGAGAAGAGAATGTTTTTCTTGACAGTCGACTGGGATAGAAGGGTAGAGAGGATTATGGATGGATAAGAACGGATCCTCGTTCGATGACTGGACGGAAAACCATGCTTGGTTTAGGACGAACTATGCCCGCCTTGCACGTCGGTTCGATCACCAGAATGTTGCCGTGTATGGGAAGAAGGTGGTCGATCATGACAGTAGCTTGTCCAGGCTTCTGAATAGGGTTGGAAAGAGCTACCCGAGGGACAGGGTCGTGGTCGAGTACGTTACTCGTAAGAAGCGAGAACTAATACTGTGAAGCTCCCATGCTATCTCGACCCGAGCTTCGTCCCACCCGCACCCTCCATCTACGCCCAGATAGAATCAGGAGTTCTACAGGGGAGAGGAACAGCTGCTTTCCTAGTCGATACCGGCGCCTCCGTTACGACAATTATGGATCGGGACCGTGATAGACTTGGGATAGAATGGAACCGGCTCGACAAGACAAAGAGGCCGCTCAGCGGGATCGGAGGGACCGTCGACACTCGAATCATCAGGGACGGAATACTCCTCTTCAAGACAGATACCGGAGGCACGGTCCGAGAGAGACTCCAGGTTCACGTTGCGAAACACGAGACCGCGAGAATGGACCGTCATGGAAGAGAACTTGTACTGCAGCTTCCCTCGCTACTAGGAAGGGACATTATCGAAAGATACAGGCTCATTTACGACAAGTCGAAGAACACGGTCTATCTGGAGAGATAACACCGGTCGGTAGCCGAGAGACAGCTGAAAGTAACTGATTTCGGGTCAGCGGAGCGACGGGCGCGAACGACTACACGCCAACCCGTCACGGATGGACAAGAGCTCGCAATCAAACTACAGGCGAAGACACGCCTCTTACTCTCATTAACCTCTGGCGCTAGGAGTTCTTGGTCGAAAAGGAGACGGATGGCGCAGGGTCTGACTAGGATAACCTACACGAGACATCTTAGGACTAGACTGGAGATGAGGAAGTTTCCTGCGGAACTACCGAAGAAAATTTTCGAGGACGCTGACCGGAGATATCGAGACAGAGAAACAGATCACCTCATAGCCATAAAAAACTGGTCAGGCTCAGGCGGCGGGAGCGGTAGATCATGATAGCCTACGATCAGAAAGGGGAGGGATTGAAATAGTAACTATACACCCAATAAGCAAAGAGCAGGAAACGTCAAGGGCTAAGGGAGCAAGGTGGAACAGAATTGGCTGAGAAGATGCGAAAGGCGCTGTACGACCGGGAGAGCGACAGCCTCTACATTGTAATATCGAAGGGTCCAGAGGAGGGTTTCATAGAGCTGGCGCCGGACATCAACCTAGAGCTAGGAAAGAACGGAAAAGTGATCGGGATAGAAATTCTCAAGGCGAGCAAGATGCTGCGGAAAATCGTCCCGCTCGCACAAACCGCTTAATCTAGAGAAGTGCGGAGCGAGACCCAGCACTGTTTAAGAGTCAGGAACGGCGAATCGAACTTCGGGTTGGATGACTAGTTCTCGCCGACACTTCGCGAATGTCGCTGCTGCAATCCTGATTCTCACCGTGGTATTCATTGTCAGGGTAGCTCCAACTCCTGCTCGCGGAAATCTTGCGCCAATGGTCTGCATATCGCTTGCTGATTATTGTCCCACCACACCTTCAACTCTCACGGGACAGCAGGGATCCTTTCTAACAGTCTACGTCGTTGCACAATCCGTCGGGTCTTTCCAGCAGTTCACAATATCGGTCAAG
>Ga0209472_1001138_pt1 | contig 15458 bp, 14 predicted proteins | sample GraSoiAngelo_130_FD_185887 | JGI IMG/M metagenome (GOLD analysis project Ga0209472, IMG submission 185887) | Grasslands soil microbial communities from the Angelo Coastal Reserve, California, USA - 14_0929_02_20cm (SPAdes) (version 2) | ecosystem: Environmental > Terrestrial > Soil > Grasslands ...
ATTGGAATTCCACCATGCGCAACAATGGCGTCCATCTGCTTTCGATACAGCGCGCCCACATCGCCGTCTTGCCCTTCGATGTACGCTCCGCCAACAAATGGCGCATCTTTGCCCAAGGCCTCTCGCGTCCAGCGCAACACCTCAAGTTTTCCCGCCTCGTTCAGATAATTGACGTAGCCGGTGTCCATATTCACCGCGTTCATCAATCCGGCCCTTTGCGTAGCCTGCAAATGTTTTTGAAAAGCTTCGACCGCGATTCGCCCATCCGCTTCAAACGGCAAGAGCGCCGCCACGATTCCCTGTACTTTGCGCCGAAGCTTTCGCCGCTCGGCGATGGATTCCATCTTCATCGCCCCGCCTTCGCTACTTTCAATTGCTGCGCCAACTTGGAGATCTTGTAGTAGCTGTCCAACGGATAGCAACCTGACGGCAATCCTTTACGGGGTGCCGTCGTGCAATCGCTGAACGTTCTGCAAACTCGCTTGTGCTGAAACTCATTTCCCTCCGTCGCATCCCACAAAATCTCGGGATACGCCAGGACCATCCGCCCGAGGCCAGCAAAATCCGTCCACCCCTCGCGCACCGCGGCTTGCGCGACGTGCGGCAGAAAATCCTGCAAATAGCTGTACGCCGTCCCCACAAAAATCAAATTCGGAAATCGCTGCTTCAATTCCCGCGTGACGTTCATTTGCTGGGCCACGCCAAACAGCGGATCTTCCGGCGGCTGATATCCATCCGATGGCGGATACAGCGCCGGCCGCTGAATGTGCGGATTGTAGTAAGGACTCCCCGCCGTGACATTCACTAGGCGAATATCCAGTTCTTCCAGCAGCGACAAGAATTCTATCGTTTCCGTCAAATCGATCTGCGTGGGGTCGCTCTTCTTCACGCCGAACCCCCAGCGATACGGAATCAAATTCTCCTGAAATTCCGGAATTCCCGGGCCGAGTTTTCCGTTACCTGATAGAGCGGGATCAGGGTGAAACGGCACCGAATCAAATGCAGAAAACCGCACGCCGACGCGAATTCCCGGCGCCACGGAACGAATCCCCTGCACCACTTCCCGCAGGAATCGCGTGCGATTCTCAAAACATCCGCCGTACTTCCCTTCCCGCGTGTGCGCGCTGAGAAATTCGTGACCCAGATACCCGTGGCAATGTTTGACGTCCACAAAATCGAAACCCAATTCGTCAGCCATTTTTGCCGCGCGATGAAAGTTTTCAACGATCGAACCGATTTCGCCGTCAGTCAGAATCAGATAGTCACGAGGCAATCCTAATCTGCGATCTAGTATCGGATGATGATAAACGATGCGCGGTTCCGGTTTGTTGTGCGCGTTCGGCCGGCAAAATCTTCCGGAGTGCGTCAACTGTAATCCGATGAGCAGTCCTTCATCCGATCCGGTTGTCCTGCGGTGTTCTTCGATCAGAACCTTCCGCAACTTCGCGATTCCTTCCCGCGTGTGCTCTGCCGCCACTAGTTGATTCGGATTTGCGCGCCCTTCGTGCGAAACGGCAACCGCTTCCCCTCCCCAAATTAATTTTCCGCCGCTTTGACCAAATCGTTTCCAACGCCGGATGGTGTGCTCGCTGGGATTTCCATCCGCGGTTCCGTCCCAGCCTTCCATGGGCTGAACGGCGATGCGATTGCCGATTTTGATTTCGCCGCGAACCAGTGCTTTTCGCAAAGGTGATTCCGTGCCGCGCGCAATTTCACTGTCGCAGGGAATATTCAATCGCAGCAATTGCACGTGCTCCTGAAATCTCGACACATCCTTCAAGGTTCCGAGACGAAGAATCGTCTTCGCGCTCATGCGGGTTTCTTTCCTTTTGGCAGCATCGCCGCAGACGCCGCGCCGAGCAAACCCATGCCGATCAGCACAAGAAAACCGGCGGAATAACTTCCTGTCGAGTCGCGCAAGCGGCCCACCAGCCACGGCGACAACGCCTCCGCCACGCTGCCAGCAGTCAAGATGACTCCGAGAAGGCGGCCAAGGAGTTGCACACCGAAAATTTCCGCGGTCATCAGTGGAACAATCATATAGTCGCCGCCGAGCCCAATCCCAAACACTGCGGCGAAAATATAGATAGCCCCCGGCGCCCGCCCCGCAAATAAGAGCGGAATCGCCGCAGCAACCAGCAAGTAAATCAGCACCATGACGTATTTTTTCGGAAAGCGGTCGGCCAGCCAGCCCATGAGCAAACGCCCGACGATGCTGAAAGCGAGGACCAGAGACAAAATGCGCGCGGCTTGGCTCTGCGCAAAATGCAGATCCAAACTCAGAAAAAGTTTCAAGTTCTGTTGCGCGCCACTGACCGCAGCAATGGAAAACATGCTGCCGAGCGTCAACAGGAAAAAAGGCAGTGTCGTGAACGCGCCCCGGGCGTCCGCGAGCGCAGCAGGTGCGGCGCTCTTTTTCGCGTGCGGCGGTTCTTTCGCCAGCAACGCCGCGGGAAGTGCAATCACCAAAATCAAGAGCCCCAGCGTTCGAAGCGCCGCTTGCCAGTCAAAATGTTGCACCAGAGTATGCGAAATCCACGGCACCGCCGCGCCGCCCAACCCGATTCCCAAATACGCGAACCCCATCGCTTTCCCGCGAGATCGTTCGAACCAGCGCGACAATAGCACCTGGCTTGGCAGCGGCCCTCCGCAAACGTACCCCAACGCATTCAGCATGTAGAAAAAATAAAACATGCCCAGCGTCGAGATGCTTCCCAGTCCGATCAACGCCGCGCCCGCCATCAAAATTCCCGCCAGCATAAGCCGGCGCGGCCCAAAGCGGTCCACCATCCATCCGGCAAAAAATCCGAACAACGGCCCCACCACTAATTTGCTCAGCGCGTTCCCCGACGTGACTTGCCCGCGCGTCCAGCCAAATTGCCGCACCATGAAGTCGTAATAAAACGGCAGGCCCCAGAGGGCCATGCCCACAATGCAAAACAAAACTGTGAAAGCGGCCGCAGTGACTTGGAACGATTCACGGGTCCATTCCACGGGCGAGCCAGCGTTGGCGGCGAGGGAATTTGCTGACTCCCCGGTCTCTTGCATGGGCGGCGTTCGAATCGGCACGGTCACATGGATCCCTGTCTGCGTTTCAAATATTGAAAGTGAAAATACGGCTCTTGACAAACTACGGCATGCTAAAGATTCTTGGTCTCGAAGTCGAGGAACATCTCCATTCAATGCATTCGAATTCGCTAAACGATGCTTTCACCAGCGGCAAAAGGAGAAACCATGAGAGCGACCCGGCGTGAACTGTTTTCGATGCTGCCCGCAGTCCTGATCCCTACGATTCTTCAGGAACCAGCCACGACTGCGAAAGAAGATGCCATGCCGTCGGCCGTGTATCCCTTCGATGAGCTGCCAGTTCGAACGACGAACGGGGCGCAGATTCGCGCAGTGCTCAAAGGCAAGCTCGCGACAGGAGAATCGATGGAGGTTCACGAAACAACACTGCCGCCCGGTGGCATGCCTCACGCGGCGCATCATCACGTGCATTCGGAGATGTGGCTCGTTCGGGAAGGAACCGTGGAACTCACCATCAACGGGAAGAGCTCCCGGTTTGGCCCAGGCTCCGTCGGATTCGTGCATTCGAATGACGAACACGGAATCAAGAATGTGGGTGACACCCCGGCAACTTATTTTGTAGTGGCGGTCGGCCCCGGCGCGAGTTAGCCGCAAGGGTGGAGACTAATAGCCCTTCACTTTGACGACCAAGTAATTGAACTCGTGCGCACCATCGAACAGTAGCTGGTGCGGCATCCGCGCCGGGATGCGAACGACGTCTCCGGCGACGAGCTTGCGCCGAACGCCGCCTTGAATCGTGCCATTGCGTTTTTCATGCGGCGCGACAGTTTCGCCATTCAGCAGCGTTCCGCCAACGACCAACGTCGCCGAGCCGGATTGCACGAAGAATACATCCGCTTGAGTCTCGTGCCATTCAGGTTGGCCGTTGGCCTCTCTGTGAACCAGCAGGAAACTTTCATTGGGAAAATCGGTAAGTTGTTTCACGGCAAAGTGATGGGGATCGGAGGCCGCATCGGCGCTGAGAGATTGGGTGACGCGACTCAGAGCGGTCGCAGACCAATGCGCGACGCCCTCCGGAGCCGGTTCATCGGAGCGTCCGAGCAGAAACGGAAGCGCAAGCAGGGAAAACAGAGCGAGTTTTTTCATCTTTGCGTACCTTGGGGGGATTCGAGACGCTGACATTCTTGCCACAAAAATCGGGGCGCCCTCCTCGAAAAGGCGCCCCGACACTTCCTCGTTCGTGTTGGGGGGTCAGAAGAAGAGTTTTAGCGCCAATTGGCCGATGCGCGGGTCGCCAGCCTGGCCTGCTCGAAACGTTCCGAAAGTGCCCGCGCTGAGCTTCTGGAAATTCGTGATACTCGGTTGGGAACCGGCGCCAGAGGGCACTTCCTCGTCAAAAAAGTTCACGCGGTTAAAAACGTTGAAGAATTCGGCTCGGAACTGAAGTCTCCAGCGTTCCGTGAAGGTGAAGCTCTTGGAAAGTCCCATGTCCCAGTTGTACTTGCCGGGCATTCGAAAGGCGTTCTTGCCCGTAGCGCCGTACGTGCCAACTGAAGCCGCAAAGGCCGCTTTGTTAAGCCAGCTCACGCAATTTGTAGTGGCGCCGCATTGGGTTGTGCCGTAAGGACTGACTCCTGCCACCAACGTGCCACGGTCTTGGCCGAGTCCGGTGCCGGAGAGTTCGGCTCCCTGCAGGACAGTAAATGGCCGGCCAGTCTGCCCAGCAACAAGTCCACTGTACTGCCACCCGCCGAAGGCGTGGTGCAAGAACCCTTTGGACCCGGAGAAAGTAGGAAGCTCCCAAACGAAAGAAGAGACGAAGCGATGGGTGTGATCAAATTCCGAAGGCCCGCGATCGAATTGATGCCGCAGGGGATCATCCCACGGGCGTGCGGAGAAGCCAGCATCGAAACCTGTGACGCCCGCTCCCGGGGGGAGATCGTCGATGCTCTTTGACCAAGTGTAACTACCGAGAATTGTCAGGCTGTGAGTCATACGCTTCTCAGCCGACAACTGGAGCGAATGGTAGTTGGCGTTGATGTCTTGCGAATCCTGCTGAACCTGGGAAAACAAATTACTCGGAGTAATGCCCAAGGAAGCTGCAATGGCGTTCAACCTGAGAGTGCCTTTCGTCCCGGTAGGAGAAATTGGCGCTGGATCCAAATTCAGCGTTTCCGTGAGGTGCGTGCTGCGAGAGCCGACATAGGCAGCGCGCACGAGAACGGTGGAGGGCAATTGGCGCTCGACACCCAGGTTCCAGTTGTAAACGGTGGGGACCTGGTAGTTGTTGGCCGGGTCCCAACTCAAATATAGGCCACCAAGGACAAACGCAGAGTTCTTAGGCGGCGGAAACGGGGCTGGAAAAAGATTCGCCTGCGGGGTGCAATTCTGAGCCGTTTGGGTCGCGGAAAGCGTGCAGAGCGGATCGGTGAGAGTGCCAGGGTTGACGACGCCCGTGCTGAAAGTGAGCTGAGGACTGAAGGGCGTCTGATCCACGAAGCGGTTGTTGATGATTCCAGTGATGCGCGAATTGTAGAAAATCCCGGCTCCGCCACGGATGCTGGTCTTGCCATCACCGAAAACGTCATACGCAAAACCCACGCGCGGCGCAAAATTCTTGAGGCTGGCGTTGACTCCATAAGGGGGAACGCCAGGATCACCTGGGAAATACACGCCTGGGGGCGCATTAGGGAATTGCGTTGAGCGGACATTGGCGCTCAACCCGTCCAGCCGGAACTGTTGGACACGCCCTTTGATTTCTCGCCAAGGAAGAGCCGGTTCGTAACGGAGCCCGAGATTCAATGTCAGGCGTTGAGTCACTCTGAAATTATCCTGGGCATATACGCCACCGAAGATGTCGCGGTTGTTCTTGAATTCTCCGGCGCCCTGGCGGAAGGCGAAGTTGCCGCTGTAGTCGCAAAGCTTGCCCGCAAGAAAATTATTAAAGACTACTTGACTTGCAGTCTGGCCTGCGCCTGGAGCTGGATTACAGAAGCTAAATTCGGCGGGCTGGAAGAACAGATTGTTCAGATCGACGCGGCTGCGCTCAAGAATGCCGCCAAAACGAAAATCGTGTTTTCCCTTCACCCAACTGATATCATCGCTCCAAGTGAAATTGTTTCGGACGAATGCTGCTTGGGGGTTGTCACCAAAGCTGAATCCACCATTCACGCGAATTTGCTGAATCGCATGCGCGACGGGCTGAAAAGGAATCATGGAACCGAGACTCTGAACGCTGGGCACGGTGCTGTCCGGACCGCGGCTGGCTTTTTCGCGCGCATAGCTGAATCGAAAATCATTAAGAAGAGAGGGCTTGAACACGTGAGACTCATGAATCAAGTGATTCTGGTTGGCTATTTTTGAGCCGTCCGCGTAAGTCAGGATATTCGTGGGAACAAACACCGCAGCCTTGCTGAAATAATTGTAGTCGTACCGAACCGAAAGCCGGTCTTTCTGACTAAAAGCATGATCCACCCTGCCGAGTACCTCATTGAAATTCTGCCTATCCGGCCGGACAAAGGTGACGGAACGCGAAGTAGGCTGGATGGGAAGAAGCGGCAGCAGATTTGCCACCGTCGGATCAATGGTGCCTCCGCCCACCGTGAACGCTGTGATGTCGGCTTGTGACGGCACTGTCGAGCTTGTGGGACTCCCCAGGTTCCGCAGGCGAGTACCTTGAAATCCCGCAAAGAAAAACGCCTTGTCGTGAATAATGGGACCGCCGACGGTTCCTCCGAACTGATTGCGCTTGAGCTGATCCCGTCCCATGTCTTTCGTCGGGCTGCCGTTCGGCTGCGTGAGGGGCGAAAAAAAGTTTCGCGCATTGAAAACCGCGTTGCGCAGGAACTCAAACACATCGCCGTGAAAATTGTTGGTGCCGGATTTGGTGATGACGTTCACGACGGCACCAGCGTTCTGTCCATATTCCGCGCTGTAATTGCTGGTCTGGACGCTGAACTCCTGAAGCGCGTCGGGGAACGGAAACGGCTGATTGACGTTAGTGTATTCGTCTACGTAGTTTCCCCCGTCGAGCTGGTAGCTGACCATATCCTGGCGCGCGCCGTTGGCCGAAATCGTGACGGCCCCGGGAAACGTCTTTGTCGTGCCTTGGTCGGCTCCTCCATTGGCAGAGTACACAGCGCCCGGCACGAGCAACGTGAGCTTCGCCGCGTTGCGGCCCTCCAGAGGCATCTCAACCAGACGCTGTTGTTCGATGACTTGTTTCAGCGTCGACGTCGAGGTGTCCACTTGCAGGGCGTTTCCCGAAACCACGACGACTTCGGTCGTCATGCCCAGCTTCAAGCCGAAGTTGACCGTAAGGGTTTGATCCGCAAGCAGGACGATTCCGGATTCCCTGGCAGTGCTAAACCCGTTGGCTTCGACCGACAAGTCGTAGGTTGCAGGCTGAAGAGAAGGGATGACAAAAAGACCCTCCGGGTCCGAGAGTGCCGTGCGGGAGAAACCTGTGCCCACCTGGAGAGCGGTCACTTTGGCATTCGCAACGGAAGCGCCTTCGGGGTCGGTAATTCTGCCGGCAATACTACCGAGACCCTGCGCATGCGAAGAAACCGCAACGAAGAGGAATGCGAGAAGAACAAACAAGACATGCTTCTTCATTTCTGCCTACCCTTTCGAGGCGTGCCGGAAACGAAAGTCCGGGCCTGCCCGACGAACGACCATCGAGTGCGGCAGTCCTCGACGAAATGGCCGCGCACAACACACCATAGTTAAATTGAACGAAGAACTCACCCGACGATTACACTGGCCGATAGTCACAATCAGCCTTTTGAATCGTTGTATTGGAAGGGACATTAGGAGCGCAGACGGCGTTAGTCAATCTGGAAATTCTAAAGCAGTGGTTTAGCTGGACTAAAACAGAGGCACCTGCAAGTTTAGTCTTGTCAAACATGGCCATGGGGTTTTTCGATGGGCGCGCGACGGGATACGCTATGATGGCCACCGCAAACGGCCGCAATTCATGCCACAAACAGAGCTTCGCAGCGAAAAAATTCCTCGCAGGCGGTGGACGATTGCGCTTTTGCTGGGCATCGGAGTTCTGGTCAACTATTTCGACCGCGTGAATCTTTCTGTTTCGCGCGATGCGCTCGAAGCTTCGTTTGGAATTTCCGCGGTGACGTTCGGCTGGCTCTCAGGCGCTTACAATTGGACCTACATGGTCCTCCAGTTGCCTTCCGGCCTGCTGCTGGACCGCTTTGGCGTGCGGCGCGTTGGCATCGTTAGTACGGTGATTTGGAGCGTGGCCTCTTTCGCCGCAGCTATCTCCACGGGCATCGGCAGTTTGTTCGGAGCGCGTTTTCTCCTGGGGATTGGCGAAGCGCCGACGTTCCCAGCCAATTCGAAAGCCACCGGCTACTGGTTCCCCAAAAACGAACGCAGCCTGGCGACTGCGATGTTTGACTCTGCCGCGAAATTTTCTTCTGCGATTGGAATTCCAGTGCTGGGTCTGTTGCTTCTGCGCTTCGGCTGGAGATGGAATTTTGCGGCTACCGGTTTCATCAGCCTTCTTTATTTTGCGCTGTTCTATGCCATCTATCGAAATCCGAGCGACGATAAATTACTGACCACCGTGGAGCGCGAATTTATCGCACGGGGCGGAGCGCAGCAGGAGGATCGCGCGCGTGCGGCCAAAGGAGCGCCTCTGATTTATTTGCTACGGCAGCGGAAAGTGTGGGGCCTGGCCCTCGGTTTTGCATCGTACAACTACACTTTCTATCTGCTCTTGACCTGGCTGCCGTCTTATCTTTCCTCCTCTCTGCACGTGGACCTGCTGCATTCGGCGCTCTATACCAGCGTGCCGTGGCTGTTCGCCACTTTGACCGATCTTGTGGTGGGTGGCTGGCTCGTGGATGCGCTGATACAGCGCGGTTGGAGCGCGACGCGCGTTCGCCAAGTGGTGCTTGTTGGCGGAACAATTTTTGGTCTGGGAATTCTCGGCACGGCGCACGCACACAGTCCTGCGACGGCGCTTTTCTGGATCAGCATGTCGATCGGCGGATTGTCCGCGGCTTCACCGGTGGGGTGGTCGATTCCGTCGCTGATCGCTCCACGAGAAAGCGTAGGCACACTCGGGGGAATTCTGAATTTTTGCAATCAACTTGCTGGGATTGCTGCGCCTATTTTTACGGGCTACATCGTACAAGCGACACATTCTTTCGCTGGAGCGTTTATCGGTGCAACGGCTTTTCTGGTTCTGGGGATCGCGGGATATGTTTTCCTGCTGGGACGCATCAAAGCGATTCCTGAACCGGCGTGAAGCAAACTCCAAGTGTGTGGCGTGCCTGCGCATGCTCTAGCTTGATTCTTTCGACTTAGTTGGATCTGGCGATATGAGCGCGCGGGTTGCGCCGGTGGAGATTCCGCCGTCCACGAGCAAGGTTTGCCCGGTCACATAACGACTGGACTCCGCCGCAAGAAAAACCACAGCAGCATCCAAGTCATTCGGCTGGCCGGGGCGCTTGAGCGGGATGCGATCGCAGAGGTATTCGACCCACTCTTTATTTTCGTAGAGAATTTTATTTTGTTCGGTGCGAAACCATCCCGGCGCAAGGCAATTCACGGTGATGCCATGCTTGCCCCAATCATCCGCGAGGCTCATGGTCAACTGCCGGATGCCGCCCCGGCTGGCGCCGTAGGGGCCGAGTCCCGCGTAACCGGCGACGCTGGTGACCGAACCGATGTTGATGATGCGGCCATAGCGGCGCGGAATCATGAGGCGGGCCACGGCTTGCGCAACAAAAAAACTGCCGCGCAAATTGGTATCGAGAATCAGGTTCCAATCGTCCCAGGTGACTTCGAGAGCGGGCTTGCGAACGTTGCAACCCGCGTTGTTCACCAGAATATCGACGTGGCCGAAAGTGGATTCGGCGGCGGCGGCCATTTGCTGAATGCTGGAAAGATCGCGAACGTCGAGCTGCAGAGAAGCAGCGCGGTGGCCGAGCGATTTTATTTCTGATTCAAAGTTGAGCAGGTGATCGCGATGGCGGCTGGTGATGACGAGGTCGGCGCCGGCCTTCGCGAGGGCGCGAGCGAAATTTTGGCCGAGGCCGCGGCTGGCGCCGGTCACAATGGCGACGCGGCCGGTGAGATCGAAGAGGTCGTTAATCATGGCAGTGAGGTCATCGAAGTGTGGTCATGGAGCGATCTCATGGGAGTTTATTCATGAAGCGGTTCCCGGAGTGAGGACAACTTTCATCAAGTTCGGCTCGCGGGAATATAAACGCTCAAACCATTGTGGGCCGTCATCGAGAGGAGCGACGGCGGAGATGAGCGGTTTAACTTTGATTGCACCGCTGGTGAGCAGGTCGATCGCCTTAGGATATTCTCCGGCGGAGGCGCACGAACCTTGGAGGCGAATCTGGCGCGTCACCGCTTTTTGCAACGGCAAGGTCACTTCGGGAGTGATGTTGCCGACAAGCGTGACGGTTCCGCCCTTGCGGACAGAATTTACGGCGGCGCGGACGGTGGCATCAATGCCGACGGCTTCGACGGCGACATCGACACCGGCGTTGTTCGTTAGGCGGAGAACTTCGGAAACCAAATCATCGCCGGTGGCATGCAGAGTTTCGGTGGCGCCAACTTCTTTGGCAAGCTTCAAGCGCGAGGCATCCACGTCGGCAACATAAACCGTGGAACATCCCGCGGCGCGCAGAGCTTGCAGCGTGAGCAGGCCAATCATTCCGGCGCCTAAAACGAGGGCTCGATCGCCGGAAGAAATTTTTGAGAGAGCGACCGCATGCACCGCGACGGCCACCGCTTCCAGCATGGCCGCCTCGGAAAAAGAAAGACTGTCCGGCAGGTGATAAACAATTCGCTGCGGAACGATGACGTATTCAGCGAACGCTCCCGCGCAACTGTAGTCGGAACAGGAAACTCCCAGCACGCGGCGGTTGTCGCAGAGATTGATTTCTCCGCGAGCACAATACGCACAAGTTCCACAAGAGATTGTGGAATCGAACGTGACTCGATCGCCTTCGGCCCAGCCGGTTACTTGCGGACCGACTCTCGCGACGCGGCCGGCAGCTTCATGGCCCATCACGATGGGCGGGATGCGGCGGCCGGAGGAACCGTCGTAGCCGTGCACGTCGCTGCCACAAATGCCGCACGCGGCCACTTTGACCAAAATTTCGCCGGGCCCGGGAGTTGGGTTGGGAAGATCGGCAATCTCCAGATGACGGTATTTGGAAAGCAGCAGCGCCTTCATTCAGGTTTTCTCTCCGACGCAATACCCAAAACGTTCGCCGACCGTTATAATGCCTGATAGCGCCCGTAGCTCAGCTGGATAGAGCATCTGGCTTCGAACCAGAGGGTCGGGAGTTCGAGTCTCTCCGGGCGCGCCAGATACTTCTATAGATTTCCTTCCAAAAATTCCACGAGTAACTTTTCGGTCGAAGTAAAGAGTTTCCTCAGGGGCTGAAGCCCGATGCTTCGACGTCCTTGAATGTCGGAGCTGAAGCTCCGGCCCCTAGCCAGCGTTTATGAGATTGCTTCTACTCGAATTGTTTTTTGAACTGAGCGAATTGTTGCTTCAGGTCAGAGATCTCCTTATGAAAGTCTGAAACTTCTTTGCGCAGTGATGCAATTTCCTCATCGAGATGCGCGAGGCGGTTGCCGTCGGCGGAGACTGCGGCTGCACTCTTCTTTGCTTCGGGTTTGGCATTGTCGCGCAAATCAACTTCTCCAGACAAAAGATGCGCGTAGCGAGACTCTTTGGTCCCGGGCTGGCGCGGAAGAATTTTGACGAGCGGCGGCTCGCGCTTCATCAGGTACTGCAAACTGGATTGCACGGCGCTGAGGTCGTCGAAAGGGTGCATGCGTTCGGCGCGGGTGCGAAGCTCGCCGGGCGTTTGCGGACCGCGAAGGAGCAAGACGCAAAGGATGGCGATTTCGTGGCGATAGAAATTGAAGGCTTCCTGGAGGCGGTGTTCGTACTTGGTGACGCGGCTGTCCGAGGCGCTGACGGAGCGGACTAGGGATTGTGCATCGAGAGAATGCAAAGCCTGGCGGACGGCGGCTTCGTCGAGAGTCATGACGGGATCGCGATTTGATTTCTGGTTGCAGGCGTTGACGAGGGCGTTGAGGGAGAGCGGATAGTATTCAGGAGTGGTGATTTCTTTTTCGATGAGGGAGCCTAGGACGCGGCATTCGACTTCGTTCAGGAGGATATTCACGGGGTGGAATGATACAACGGATGGTAAGCGGTGACTCGTGACTGGCGAGTGGGGAGGTTGAAAGTTCAGAGTTGAAGGTTGAAAGGAAAACATAGGGAGACACACCCGGGCCGGTTCGCAAGCTCCGGCCGGCGAAGACGAAGTAAGGAGGTAATGAAGGAACGGAGCCTGCCCCTGCCCCCCACTGTTTTCATAAAGGATTGAGCCGACAGGGGTTAGGGGGTGGGGGTCGGCAAAAGATATGACTCGATAGGAGTTACGGGGCAAGCGCAGAGATATTGAAGGAGTTCGAAGAACCGCAGGCTGGGAGGGCACGGATTGCAGGTAACCTTTCTTCGACAAGGTCGGGATCTGCGATCGCAAAGGCTGTGGCGGGCAGACGGAAGGATCGTGCCGAGTTGACGAACCCATTATAGCACATTGGTAACGTATGTCAAGGATTACTTTAAGTGATTTAGATACTGAGGGATAGCCCGAGCGGGTAGGGAAAAGGCAAAGTCACCCAAATTCGTCTCACAATTCATCGTGCCGGGCACCCGCCTGGAGTAGAATGTGGCCATGAAGATTCATCTGCGACCTGAGCTGGAAGAAATGATCAAGAGGGACATCCAGCGCGGGCCCTACCAAACCGTGGATGAGTTTGTGGAACACGCCATTTCCCTGCTCCATGAGCAAGAAGCTTGGCTGGTCGAGCATGGCAGCGAGATCCGCGCAAAAATTGAGCAAGGTTACGCGGCTGCGCAACGCGGAGAATTAATCGACTCGGACCAGGTTCGTTCCAGGCTGGATGAAAGGAAAGGTGCTTGGCTCGCTGAAAAGCGCCAAGCATGAGCAGTTACCAGTTCACGCCTCAAGCTATAGACGACCTCTTTGCAATCTGGAGCTACATCGCAGGCGATGATCTGGAAGCAGCCAATCGTGTTGAAGTGGCAATCCACGCCGCTTGTAGCTTCCTGGCGGATACGCCGCTCGCCGGCCATATTCGTGAAGACTTGACTGCCTTGCCTCTGCGCTTCTGGCTTGTGCGACCCTACCGGAATTATTGGATTGTGTACAATCCAGAGAAAAAACCGCTTCAGATCATCCGGATCATTCACGCTGCGCGGGACCTTCCGCGCTTATTGAGGTAGGGAGAAAAGCCCCGCCGTCCTAAACCGAGAGACGGGGCACCTGGCCACCCAAATTCGCCTGACTATTTATCGTCCGGGCCACCCGCGCCATTCACCGATATGTGACCTGAACTGAGCCGAGCTTTTCCAGTTTTTTCGTCGCCTGATCTAGATTGCAGTTCTCGCAGTCAACTGTGAGACTACCATTTCCCTGCCAGAATACATGCAACGGATGAAGGCGTTTAATAACGAAAACGTCGTTTTTTCATCCAGACGCCTTTGCTTTGCGTCTTGCACATTCACGGCGATGTATTCACTTGGTGTGGCTCCGCAGTCGCGCGTGAGGATAATTGCGACCCGCTTGCCATCGGGCGACGCAGCCTTCTCTAGGACTTCATCTTTACAAAGACTGCAGCCAGAAAGCTCAGCGAGAGCCACCATCGCGATTAGGAATGGGCGGGGGACGCAGAGAATCCAAGGGGAAATCTGTTTGAGCATGAGGCACGAATGGACTATATCATCCGGGCACTATCCATCATAGTGGGAGACATGGTGTCGCGTGGGGAGATTTGCTTTGAGGTGGAAAATGAGTAGAGTAGCGGTTCGCGGGGAGGCGCTGCGGAGGCAGGGCACCTGGGCGCGGCGAGTGGACTCAAGTTGGGGGAACAGGGGAGAGCACAGCCAGGAGTGGCTGTACCACGCAGGAATAGTGCTGACGCAGGAATGTAGAACAGCGGCACTGTGGAGTTGAGGGAGCGATGAGGACGATTAAGGGGCCGGCGATATTTTTGGCGCAGTTTGCGGGGGATGCGACGCCGTTTAACAATTTGAAGAGTATCGCGGCGTGGGCGGCGAAGCTCGGCTACAAGGGCGTCCAAATTCCGTCGTGGGATGCGCGGCTGTTTGACTTGAAGCGAGCAGCAGAAAGCAAGGCGTACTGCGACGAGATTCGCGGCATTGTGGCAGGTTGCGGATTGGAGATTACGGAGCTTTCGACGCATCTGCAGGGACAGTTGGTGGCCGTGCATCCCGCGTATGACGTGGCGTTCGACGGATTTGCGCCGGAGAAGATGCGAGGCAATCCGAAAGCGCGGCAAGCGTGGGCGGTGGAACAATTATTGTTCGCGGCGAAGGCGTCGGCCAATCTGGGGCTTACGGCGCACGTGACGTTTTCCGGGGCGCTGGCGTGGCCGTACATCTATCCGTGGCCGCAAAGGCCAACAGGCCTGATTGAAACTGCTTTTGACGAGCTGGCTAAGCGGTGGCGTCCGATCCTGGACGCATTCGATAAAGCGGGAGTGGACCTGTGCTTTGAGATTCATCCGGGCGAGGATTTGCACGACGGGATCACGTTTGAAATGTTCCTGGAGCGCGTGGGAAAACATCCACGATGCAATATTCTTTATGACCCGAGCCATTTCGTCCTGCAGCAGCTTGATTACCTGGACTTCATCGACCTGTATCACAGCCGCATCAAGATGTTTCACGTAAAGGATGCGGAATTTCGTCCGACGGGGCGGCAAGGGGTTTACGGGGGATACCAGGCCTGGGTGAATCGCGCGGGAAGGTTTCGCTCGCTGGGAGACGGGCAAGTGGATTTTGGGGCGATCTTTTCCAAGCTGACGCAATATGGCTTCCCGGGATGGGCAGTGTTGGAGTGGGAGTGCTGCATCAAGAGCAGCGAACAAGGAGCGGTGGAAGGGGCGCCGTTTATCCAGCGGCAGATCATTCAGGCGGCGAGCAGCTCGTTTGATGATTTCGCGAGTTCGGGAGCGAATCAGGGGGCGAACCGGAGGATGTTGGGGCTGGAATAGGACGGCCGAAGAGAAGGCTTTACACAGAGTTCACGGAGTACACAGAGATCACAGAGCGGAAAGAGATGGCTCGCTGTCGTTCAAAGCAGGAAGAGCGGCCCGCCTCACAAGGCGAGCCCTACACGAGCGAGTAAGATTCTGGTGAGAAATCCAGACTCGACGGGAATGGGAAGAGAGACATGACGGCAAACGTAAACGTTGATGGAACGAGGCGGAGGCTGCGGCTGGGGATGGTCGGCGGCGGGCCGGGGGCGTTCATCGGAGCGGTACACCGGATTGCGGCGCGGATGGATGACCGGTTTGAGCTAGTGGCGGGAGCG
>Ga0209472_1001147_pt1 | contig 15375 bp, 12 predicted proteins | sample GraSoiAngelo_130_FD_185887 | JGI IMG/M metagenome (GOLD analysis project Ga0209472, IMG submission 185887) | Grasslands soil microbial communities from the Angelo Coastal Reserve, California, USA - 14_0929_02_20cm (SPAdes) (version 2) | ecosystem: Environmental > Terrestrial > Soil > Grasslands ...
CGAGGGAAGGTGCAAACCCCAAGACACTGACGATGATGGCGCAGATGGCCATCCCAATGTAGAACCAGCGATCTATTGGGAGTCTGCGCACCACTCGGACTGTTGCCCCTGGAGCGCCCTGGTCTTGCATGCGCGGAGGATACCACTTTTTACCCTAGGTGAATGAGTGCCCTGCTCGTCAGCGAAGTTTCAACACGGCGGGATTATTGGCGAAATACCGCCGTTACACCAACCAAAATCCAATCTTCGTGGCGACGCATATTCGTTGATCGCTCGTACCATATAGGGCCGTTTCTGGTCGGATAGGCTACACGGAAGTTATCGAGAAACGGCGTTCTGGGAGTAAGCGGGGCAGGTCATTGGGACAAAAATGTGCAGGATGAAATTGCCTCGCGCTCGGGCTAGGGGTTTCACTGCAACCGTCTCCGTCCGCTAGTTCACTCGGATGTCCAGTTGTGCGATACTTGATCGATTCCCAATACCAGTCTGCATCACGAGTCCATACTTAACTGCTTTCGTGCGCTCGTTTCAGAAGCAACCCGCATGAAGGCTGCCGGCCGGATTCTACTCGTGTTGGGAATTAAGCGTTTCCGGGGAGGGCCCAAAGTGTCTGCCACCGCCGCTGGTTCTCCTGTACCTCTCTCGCTGCGTGACGTTCTCAAAATCTCCGGCTTCAAACGGCTGTGGCTGGCACAGCTTGTGAGTATTCTGGGCGATTTTCTGGCTGTTTTCGGTGTGATTAACCTCATCACATTCAAGTGGCACGGGACGCCGTTGCAAGTCACGAATGTGATGATCGCCTTCATTATTCCCATGGCCATCGTCGGACCACTAGCAGGCGTATTCGTAGATCGCTGGAACGTGAAGCGGACGATGATCATCAGCGACCTGATCCGAGCGGCGCTGATTCTGGGCTTGGTTTTTGTTACTCGAATGGAACAAATATACGTACTGTTCTTCCTGGTGAGCACGGTATCGAGCTTCTTTGGCCCGTCGCAGTCCGTAACGTTGCGCACACTAGTCCCAGTGAACGGACTGATGTCAGCGAATGCGCTGATGTCTCAGGCGTTTTACACGATGCGTATCATCGCCCCGGCGGCGGCGGGTTTGCTGGTGTACTGGCTTGGGTACAATTCGTGCTTCTATCTGGACAGCGCCAGCTTTTTCTTCTCTGCTGCGATGCTCTCGACGATCGCAATCGTGCGCATGGTGAACGCGAAGGATGCAACAGAGAAAACCGTGGGTTCGCTGAGGAAGGATTACACGGCTGGGTCGAGGTTCGTCCTGACGCATCCTGCGATTTCCTTCGTCATGATCGCGATGATGACCGCGATGTTTGTGCTTAGCTGCTTTAGCCCACTGATCTCGGTCTATGTGCGTGACCAGCTTCACGCGGGGACGCGAGCCTTCGGAATCATCAGTGCGATGGTCGGTGTCGGACTCATCCTGGGCACGCAGGTTGTAAATGCGGTGGCCAAAGGGTTCTCGAAGAAATATGTGGCGTTGAGCGGATTGTTTGGCCTGTCGTTCGCGACGTTTGTGTTGGCGCTGTTTCAGACGCCGTGGCTCGCTGGCGTGAGCATGTTCGGAATCGGCTTTGCGATCGCCTTCATTGTTGTTCCGGCGCAGACACTGATGCAGCAGGAGACTCCGCATGACATGCTGGGGCGGGTAAGCAGTAGCTTTATGGCAGTGTTCTCGCTTTCGCAATTGTTGGGACTTCTCCTTTCCGGCGGATTGGCCAACTCGATCGGAGTGCGCCATTTGTTCACTTCCAGCGCGGTGCTGCTTGTGGTGTTATCTGGAATTGGCTTTTTGTGGCTGCGAGACGACAAACCCGCAGAAGAGAAGGCGGTTGCTGCGGCGGGCTCCTAACCCGTCAAATCTTGCGCGATCCTTTTGGGCAAAGGAGAGTGCGTATCGCAACCTGACTTCCATAAGCGGACCTTTGGGATAGCTTCCGGATTCCGTCACTCGGGAGTTATGCTGTCGAATCAGACGCGCGGCACCCCATCTGGTCGCTAAACACCCTCAGTACGTCGCTGTGACAGGACTAGTCGACCCGCAGCATGGAAGCGGGATCGATTCGTCCGGCGCGAATGACTGCGGGGAGCGCAGCGACAACGGCAGTGCCGGCGATGACCAGGATAGGGATGATCGTAATGCCGGGATCTGTTGACTTCACGTCGTACAGCAGGCTGGCGATGAAGTGCACAGTAGCGAATCCGATGGCAAGCCCGGCCGCGATGCCAATTGCGGCCATAACGGACATTTCGCGCGTGACCTGTTTTGCAATGTCGAGAGCTCCTGCTCCCAATGCGAGACGGACGCCAATTTCTTTCTGTCGCTGCAGCACGGAATAGTGAAGCACGCCATAGACGCCGACGGCCGCCAGCAACAATCCCACTGCCGCGAAAAACGTGGCCAGAATGGCTAGCAGACGTTCACGCACCGTGTGCGTGTCATTGATTTCGACTTGAGTGCGAATGTTGCTGAGGCGCAGTTCCGGTCGAGTACGAGAAACTTCGGAGCGTAGAATTCCAATGAGTGAAGCAGGACTATCACCCTTTGTTCGCACAATAAAAGAGGCGGAGTTTTTGGGTTCCCGCCGACCAGCGCGATTTATGCCGAAGAACGGAACATATGCGGTCGGCGTCATGGGTTCCCGCAAATTTCGATAGTGCGCGTTTCCGACAACACCAACTACTTCGAAACGCCAGCGAGTTACACCGTCGCCGGTTTCCTTCTCAAACGACTGTCCGATGGGAATTCTGCCGTCAAAGCACTGCTGCACGAACGCCTCATTGACGATCGCTTTTCCGGGGAAGGTCTCATCTTCACGGAAATCGCGGCCTTGAATAAAGGGAATCCGCATCGTATCGAGGAAGCCGGGCGAAACCGAGAGGAAATAGGCCAACACCTCCGTAGGCTGTCCGTTCACCCAGATGAAGCCGTTCCATCCATTTCCATCGAGGAGTGGCCAGCCAGCCATGGCTACGTTTTCGACGCCAGGCACGTTGCGCAGCTGTGCCGACGCCTCATCCCATGCCTGTGGCGGCTGGGGCTCTCGCGCGGAAGCCGTCAGAATCACGAGATTCTCGGAGAAATATCCTGTAGGTTGGTGGGCGAGGCGTTCGAAGGTCTTTACAAACAGTCCGGCGGCGAAATAAATCACAAAGCAGAACGCGGCCTGAGTGGCGACGAGCGTCAACATCAGACGCCGGCGAGATTGCCGCTCCTCTCCTTTGAGCGCCTGGGCAGGCTCGATCTCCGAAACGCGCAGAGAGGGGGCGAAAGCACAGACAAACGCCACCGCGAAAGTCAGAAGTGCAGCAAAGAGTGTTACCCGCCAATCCAATGGCAAGGCCAATTGTGCTGGGCTATTCGGCGGATTGATGCGCGCCACGACAGACGGTGCCGCCCACCAGGCAAAGATACCGCCCGCTGCGGAGGCCGCCACCGCGATCCATGCGCTTTCCAATAGCAATAACTGGACCAGTCTCAGTCGACCAGCGCCGATCGAAATACGCAACGCCATCTCGCGTTGGCGAGATGCAGCCTGCGCGGTCATGAGGTTCGCCACGTTCGCGCAGGCAATCAGAAGCACCATTGCGATCAGGAATCCCATCACGATGAGCGAGCGCCGGTACTCTGTTTGCATGCCGGATAGGCCGCTGGAGGCAGGCTCCAGCAGCAATTTTTGACTCAGAAAGCGAGCGAGGAATAATTTGGATTCTGTTTTGAAGCCCTTGGCACGCTCTTCGTGAAACACCTGCATCACCGGCTGCAGCTTTTCGCGAACTGTGTCTAGGCGAACGCCCGGCCGCAAAATCGCGAGGGTGCGAAACCAGCTCCAGTCGGAGTGCGTGATGCCTTCGTGCATCACCGTTGGCACAAAAACGTCGATCATGGTGCCTGGTTCAGTGCCTGCGAAGCCCTTGGGGGAAACCCCAATCACCGTGAAGATTCGGTTGTCCATTCGAAAGGTGCGGCCAACAGCGCTCGGCTCACGCCCAAATCGGCGCGTCCAGTATTCGTAGGAAAGGACCGCGTATGCCGGCTCGCCGCGGGTCCGGTCGTCATCCTCCGTAAATAACCTCCCTACCGCTGGGCGCAGTTCGAATGCAGGGAACATCCAACCCGAGACATATTGGCGATTCACCCGCTCGATTTCGTCATCGGCCTTGAAAGTGAGTTCGGCGCGATCCGAGAACGAAAGGGCGACGAGCTCCGCCTCGTCGCGCACTGCGGCCCGTTCGCGAACGAACAGCGGATATTCGTTGCTGTCACTGATACGGAAATCTCCACTCGGTCCTAGTCCTTGACGGACGACCGCGTATAGGCGGTCAGCATGCGCGACGGGCAGTGGACGCCACAGGAATGCATCGATTAGCCGGAAACCCGCGACGGCCAAACCCATGCCAAGCGCCAGAGAGAGAATCGCGGCGGCGGAAGTGATTTTGCTTTTTCGGAGCTGACGCAGACCGAAAACCGCGTCAGCGCGGAGGGAATCCAGCGCGGTGATGAGACGTGCGTCGCGGCTGGCTTCACGATGGCGCAAAGGAGAACCGAAGGCGCGGCGCGCTTCCTCGGGATTACGTCCCTGCGCGAGCGCTTCGTCGAAATGCGATTGCAGCTCCTCGTCGATGTCGTCGTTGAGCTGTTTGACGCGAAATAGATTCGTAACCCTGCGCCAAATCGACACGTTAGGCCTCCAGGAGGACGCGATTCACGGCAGCCGCCACAGCTTTCCATCGCGATTCTTCTATACCAAGCTGCTTCTTGCCGGCGGTGGTCAATTCGTAGACGCGGGCGCGCCGGCCGTTCTCGTTGTTGACCCATTCGGCGCGAACCCAGCCGGACTCTTCCATGCGGTGGAGAGCTGGATAGAGGGAACCCTCCTCCACTCGGAGGACGTCGGCCGAAATCTGCTGAATAGCGGACATGATCGCGTAGCCGTGCAGGCGAGAACGGCGGGAGAGGATTTTGAGCACCAGCAAGTCGAGCGAGCCCTGCAGTGCATCGGTTTTCCGCGACATACCTAGACCTCCACGTATATAGACGTCTTAGTATGGGAAACGTTTCGTAGAAATCAATCTGAAAGCAATCCCGAGCCATGCGGCCCGTGGCGACGCACCGATTTTGGGCGGCAGAAGCCGGCGACACGCCTAGTGGCGGACTACTGGGCCAGCTTTGCGGCACAGAAACACTAAGGTCCCGATAGCCGGCTAACCTTAACCTTACCCGGATTATGGAAGGGTTGCCCGTCACTCGTCCGAAATCGGCGCGACGCACCAAGGCTCCAATTTCGCATGGCGATGAGCTTGTGGTGCTTACTCAATCTGCCGCACCTGCTTCTGAAACGCAGCTCCGGCGGCTGCCAGCACCATGAGTCCTCCAGCGAGCAGAAACATGAGCTTCAAGCTCCACGCAACCAAGAATCCTGCAACCGCGAGGGAGATGGGGGTTATTCCGTAGGAGGCAAGCATGAGCACGCTAGCAACTCGCCCGCGCACCGCAACATCGATCCGCTGCATGACCCAGGCGCCGATGTGGATGTTGACTATTCCCGCTGCTGCGCCCATGACCAGCAGTACGCTGGCGATGCTCCACACTTTCCCCAGCAGGCCGATGGATCCCAAGCAGACACCCAACGCCAACGACACCAGAAGAATCATCATGCCGCGCTGGCGAATCTTCCAGACACCGGCCAGTAGCGCGCCTAGCAAACTTCCCGCGGCCACCGCCGAGATCGCAATGCCGTACTCGGCAGGCGAACCGAATCTGGTCTTGCTCAAGTACGCCAGACCAATCGAAACCGGCCCGGCAATGCAAAAGTTCAGGATGGTGACCAACAACATCAGCGAGCGCAGCGGCACATCTTTTCCCACGTAGGCGATTCCCTCCACGATCGAGTGCAACATCGCTTTCCGGGCAGTCTGAGACTTAGGCGGGTCCGGCAGCTTCCACAATGCGCCAATGATAAACAGGAAGCTGATCGCATCCGCGAAGAAGGCCCATGCGACGCCCAGCGTTTTGATCATAAACCCGGCTGGAACTGGACCAACAATGGTGGTCATCTGCGCCGTGCTTTGGCTGACCGACCTTGCCGCGACCAGTTGTTCGCGCTTCAACAGCGAGGGCATGTAGGCCGTCTGGGCAGGAACGGCAAATGCATCGGCCACGCCAAAAGCAACCGCCAGAGCGTATAGCTCCCAGGTCCGCAAGACGCGCAGCCAGACCAGAACAGCGATCACGGTGACACAGATAGTTCGCGCCATCGCCGTGGCAATCATGATCTTGCGCGCGGACATGCGATCGCTGACGGCGCCGCCCATGAGCATGAGCAGAGCGCGCGGAATGGCGCCGGCCATCATGATGGCGCCCATGACCACGGCGGAGCCTGTCTGCTGCAAGACAAGCCATGGCAAGGCCACCAGATAGAACTGGTCGCCCAGCAGCGAAATTGTGCCGCCGATCAGCCAGAGGCGATAATTCGGGTTGCGCAGCGGATGCTCGACGGCTGTGATGAGCACATTTGCAGTGGAAACGGTTGCAGCAGCCATAAGAGCCTCCTCAATGCGTTTACCGGTGGGGCCAAGCCCCCAAAAAGCCATGTGCCGGCGCGAGCTTGCTTCGCATAATGTAAATGTAAATTTACATTTACATTGGTGTCAAGCAGTATTTTACTGAGCTCCAGGAGGAAGCCGATGGCGAAGAAGACACTCGAACCACAGCAGGCGCGCAGCAGGGAATCCACACGTAAGCTTTTGAAGGCCGCCGCGGAAGTGCTCGGACAGCACGGAGTTGAGGGCACAACCATTCCGCGCATCGCCCAGCACGCCGGGTTGACCCCGGGGGCCGTCTATCGCCGTTTCCCGGACAAGGACGCGCTGCTGGAGGCTGTGGTCATCGGCATCCTGGAGCGGCAGGAACAGAGGTTGCGCATAGCGCTTACGCCCGACATGGCCCGCCAGATTCCTCTGGCCGTGTTTGCCGAGCAGCTTGTCAGCAGTATGCTCGTCAGCTACCGCGCAAACGCCGGCCTGTTGCGTGCGCTCCGGCAGTTCTCGCAGGGGCGCTTTCACACGCCGTTTTGTAAGCGAGTCGCCAAACTGGAGATGCGCAGCATCCAGCACCTCGTGGAGTTGTTCTTGCTGCATCGGAACGAGGTCAAGCACCCCGACCCGCCGCTCGCGTTATCCTTCGCCTTAATGACGCTCACCAGCACTCTCGTCGAACTCATCCTGGCCGATCACGATTTGAAGTACTGGCAGGCCGTCATTCCCAAGGATGACCAGTCACTCAAGCGCGAGTTGCTGCGCTGTTTTCTGAGCTACTTGGGCATCGAGCAGAAGGGCTCTTGAGCGCTGCACTAATAGCGACGGCCCCCGGCCCACGCCAGGTTTCCCAAAATCGAGCGAATAAGCCCCTCCCCAGAAGTGGCCACCATCATAATTCGATTTCAAGCCACTACGCGGTAACACCCGGTCGGCAACCCTTACCTTGACATTATTTCCGGTTTTCCCGTGATCCGACCGTGGATCGTGGACCACGAGCTATTCGTACCTCAACGCCACCATCGGGTCCACGCGCATAGCCCGTCGCGCAGGGATGTAGCTGGCCAGGGCCGCCACGCCGATCAGCAGCGTCGCGACACTGAGAAGGGTCGTGGGGTCGTTGGCGCCAACTCCATACAGCATGCTAGAAAGGAAGCGTGTTAACAGCAACGCTCCGACTGTTCCTAGCACCACTCCGACGATCGCTAGGATCATTCCGTGTCGCACCACGAGATGCAGGATTTCCCCACGTTTTGCGCCCAGTGCCATACGGATGCCAATCTCGTGTGTGCGCTGGTTGACCGTATAGGACATAAGCCCGTAAATGCCAATCGCCGCCAACCCTAAGGCAATCGTGGCAAAAACAGCCAGCAGTGACATCTGGAATCGCCGACCCGCTACCGAATCCTCCACCACCTGTTCCATGGTTTTAATCCCAGACAAAGGCTGATCTTTGTCGACCGCCATCACCGCCTGCCGCACCGCCGCAGTGAGCACCGCCGGTTCTGCCCGTGTCCGCGCGGTCAGGGCCAAGTAGGGCACGGGCACCTGCAGCAGCGGAGCGTAGACTTCGGGGCGCGCTGCTTCAACGACGCTGTCCTGCCGCACATCCCCTACTATGCCGATTACCTGCCTCCAGACCGGCGCACTACCGTCTTCGAGCTTCACCCGCTTCCCCATGGCGTCTTCGTTCGGCCAGTACTGCCTCACCGCTGACTCGCTGATAATGGCCACCGGTAGCGAGCCTTCGCTGTCCGCCCACGTGAAAGTCCGCCCGCGCAACAAACGGATTCCCATCGCACAGAAGTAGTCAGGGGTGATCTTCGGTCGCTCTGCTTGAATCTCCGGTTCCACAGGGTGGCCCTCGATGGAAACTGGGCCAGTGTCATTGGTCAGCATCGGCGCCGAGTCTGCTCCTCCTGCACACTCCACTCCGGGAAGCGACGCTATGCGGTCCATCACTTCGTGGAAGAATAGGGCTTGGCGCCGGGGCTCCGGATATTTGGAAGGCGGCAGCATCACAAAGGCTGTCAGAAGGTTCTTCGGATTGAACCCAAGGTCAACCTGCTGTACCCGCACGAAACTCCGGACCAACAGACCGGCTCCAGCCAGCAGCATCAGTGCCAGTGCCATCTCCGCTACCACCAGTACGCTACGCGCTTTGGCGCGCGTAGAGCCAATAGTCAACCGGCTGCCGGATTCCTTGAGCGAATCTTGCAAATCCGTGCTGGACCCTTGTAGCGCCGGTGCGATGCCGAAGATCAGTGCCGTTCCTAGCGTCAGTACAACGCTGAAGATAAGCACGTGCGGATCAATCGTTGTCTCGTTGAGTCTTGGAATATCGGGGGCCAGCCGGATGAAAAGGTCCACGCCCTGGTAGGCCAGGAGCAGCCCGACGGCTCCGCCGAAGACGGCCAGCAATAAGCTCTCCGTCAGGAATTGCCGGATCAAGCGCGCGCGTCCTGCCCCCAGCGCCTGCCGCAATGCCGCTTCCCGCTGCCGCATGGCGCCACGGGCGAGCAGAAGATTCGCCACGTTGGCGCAGGCGATCAACAGCACCAGGCTGATCGCACCCACAAGGATCAGCAGCGCCGGACGAACCTCGCTCCCCACTTGTCGTCGCCAACCGACAACCTTCACACCCAGCTCGCGATCCTCGGAGTGCTTCTCGGCCAGTCCATCATTGATGGCATCCATCTCGGCTTGAGCCTGCGCCAGTGTGACGCCGGGCTTTAGGCGCGCGAATGTGTAATAGTTATTGCTGCCACGCTCATTGCGGCTTGGATCGGGTGCTGGCGGGAGCCAGGCGTCTACTCGGTACGACGCGGGAAGTTCGGGAGGAAATCGAAAATCAGAGGGCATCACACCGATTACGGTGTAATTCTGTTGATCGACATCCACTGTGCGCCCGATCACGTCGCGGTCGGACCCGAACCGTCTTTGCCAGAGTCCGTAACTCAAAATGATCACATGATCGTGGCCGGGCTGATCTTCTTCCGGCAGAAATCCCCGCCCGAGCATCGGCTGCACCCGCAGCAGTTGGAAGATCTGCGACGAGGTTATTACCCCAAACAGCGACTCAGGATGATCACCGCCCTTGATGCTGATCACCCAGGTTCGCGCGGTGGCCATCTCTTCGAACACAGTGTTTTCGCGCCGCCAGTCTTCAAATCTCGGGTATGCCGTCCACATGCCCCAGCGGTTAGCTTTCGGATTCGTCGACCACATCTGTACCAGCCGATCCGAATCGGGATATGGGAGGGGCCGCAGCAGCACAGCATTTACCACACTGAACACCGCCGTGTTTGCTCCAATCCCCAGGGCCAGGGTCAGCACGGCTGTTGTCGTGAATCCGGGGCTGCGCCGCATCATCCGCGCCGCGTAGTGAACATCGCAGCCAAGCATTTCGAGCAGATGGCCTGCGCGAATCTCGCGGACTTGCTCTTTCACCTGTTCAACCCCGCCGAGCTCCAGTCGAGCTTGTCGCCCCGCTTCTTCTGGGTTCATGCCCGCGCGGATGTTTTCGTCCGCAAGCAGCAGCTCGTGCGCGCGCACTTCCTTATCCAACTCGCGCTCCTCGCGTTGTGTGTGCAGCAAGTTGCGCAGCAAGCTTTTCATGCGAGCAAAAGCCATAAGGTTTCTCTTCACGACGCTTCGAGCGTCCGCGTAATCGCCAGCGCAACGCGGCCCCAGCGCTTGGTTTCCGCTTCCAGTTGCCGCCGTCCCGCGCCGGTCAGCTTGTAATACTTGGCGCGCCGATTGTTTTCCGACTCTCCCCAGTGGGACTCAAGCCAGCCTTCTTCTTCCATGCGATGCAGAGCGGGAAAGAGCGAACCCGGCTTTACCTGGAATGTGCCCTTAGTGATTTGCTCGATGCGACGGGAAACGCCCAGGCCGTGCAGTTCGCCAAGCGCTAGTGCCTTCAGGATCATCATGTGCAGTGTGCCTTGCAGCAGATTGGTTTGATCGGGTGCCAAATGCCTCTCCTATAGACGCCCTGCAGGAAGATAGGCGCTTTGCTATAGAATGTCAATAGGAGGTGAGCGACGATCTCGCTTGACCGCCACAAAACGGCGTTCTGAGAAGCTAAGTCCCCGTTCGTGGGCGATTAGTCGGCAACCCTTACCTAATCGCGTTACGTCAGAGTTGCCCGTCACCCGTCCATCATAGCTTTGAACCGCGACCAGGTCGGCGGCTTGCTGACAGACTGCGTGAGGATTTCCACGATCTTTCTTGTTTTGTTCAATGGGTTTTCAATTCGACGGAGTAAATTTCCTGAACGCTCAGGTCGCGTAGAGCAAGTACGGAATCGTCCGGTGCCAGGCCGGTCCAGGGGCCCAGGCCTGTGAAAGCGAGGCGCTCTGAGTTGAGATTGACGACGGGATCCCTTTTTCCATCGCTGACACGGATGCGCTCGATCGTCATGGTTTGAACATCAACCGCATAGACGCAGGCATCCATGCCGGGCCACTCCGGGTTTCCGAGCACCCCTTGGGCGAGCTGGCGCCACTGGCTGGTTTCAAAGTCGTATAGCATCAGCTTGGTGGAATCCGCATTCAGGGCCACGAGGTAACGGCCAGACGGGGACCAGCGAGGTGAAAACAGTCCTTGAGAGCCGGGAACGGGAGTTACTTGCATGGACCTCAAGTCCACAATGTACAAGAACGGCTGCTCACTGGCGCCGAGAAGCCAGGGTAGCCGGCCAAAGGCTATCTTCTTGCCGTCGGGAGACCATGTTGGATCCCCTTCATTGGCATCGTCGAAAATCAGTTGCTTTGGGGTGCCGCCCTTTGCGGGCAACAAGTAAAGCTTCCACGGGTGATGGGGAGAAGTCCCAAAGAAAACGATGTTCGTGCCATCGGGAGACCAACGTGGCCGGAAGGCATACACCCCTCCCGAGGTAAGTTGCATGCGCTGACTTCCGTCAACTCGCGAACGCCAGAGACTCCCTTCCGGATACTGCGTGTAGGCAACCCACTGACCATCTCTTGTGAAGTATAGAGCGTCGGTCGAAATCCCCGATAGAAAGGGAACGAAGCGTTTGAGTCCAAGGTCGTAGCGGATGGGCTCTGTTCGAGGTTGCCAACCGATAAAAAAAAGTTTCTTGCCATCCGTGCTTGGAGAAGGCGCTGAGCCCCAAATTGGACCAGGAGTCAACCCCAGCAGACCGGTCTTGCTGAAAGGCAGAGTGCGCTCGGGGACAGCGTAGATTTTGCTTCTGTCCAGGTAAGAATTCTGAAACACGAAGTACTTTCCATCGGGCATCCAGGAGCCGCAACACTTGTCTCCGGGTAGACTCCAATTCCCTGAAACCTCGCGAAGATGCTTTCCGTCCAAGGAGATTTCCCAGATGGAGTTGTCTTGAGTTCTTGGTTGAGTGACGGTGAAGCGCAGGTAGGATCCGTCAGGAGACCAGCGGGGCCAGGATATAGCTCCGCGTCCACTCAGCAAGAGTTTCGCAGAGCTTCCATCTTGTCTGGCAAGAAACAAGCTGTCGCCCGCCGCATGCGACAGACGCAATCCATTCGGAGACCAGGAAGCGTCGTGAGCCTGGAAATCCCCCAAACGTTGCATCGAGCTGCCGAGCGTTGGCAGGCTGTAAAAGGGAGCTTCCACCGCTGTCGGTCGCGCCATATCTCCCACCAGGAGGTGCGTTCTGTCTGGAGAAATGCCTGCAAGTCGCACATTCAGCAAAGGGTTGGGAACGGGTCTAATGTCTCCTCCCGCCGCGGATACCTGAACCAACCCAGAGATACCGGCTCCCCCGGTGGGTTCCACGAAATAAAGGCGCACACCATCGGTAATAATCGGCGAAGGGATTCCGGGAGAAATATTACCGCTCTTATCGCGGCCGTCGTTCGTGAGCCGCGCGTCGGGATTTGCTGGCTTATCCATAGCAATGCAAATGCACTCGATCCCAGCGCCACACCAGCAACCGCTAAGAGCGATGCTGCCCGTCTCGTGCGTTTCGCGGGCGGCGGGCCCGGAACGGCGAGTGTGTAACCATTTCTCTCGTGGAGGGTGACCGGCAGGATGAAACGATAGCCGCGTCGGGGAATCGTCTCGATGAAGCGGGGGCTCTCCACCGAATCGCCCAGAACTTCGCGCACGCGATTGACCGCTTTCTTCAGCGCCAAGTCATAATCCACAAACTTGTTTTCCGGCCAGATGCGCTGACGCAGTTCATCGCGCGTTACGATTTCGCCCGGACGTTCGAGCAGGGCTTGCAAGAGTTGGAAGGGTTGGCCAGCGAGTTTTTGGCGGATTCCGGCTTTGCGCACTTCGCCCGTGTCCAGGTCTACTTCGAAGACGCCGAACCGCACTGCGTGAGGCGGGCTGGGGCTAGTGCCAATGGCCAACTCCGAGCTATTGAGCGAAGTTTAGCACAAGTTACACAGGCAGGGATAAAAGCGTCCCGAGGAACCTGTGCTCATTAGGCCCGCCGAATCAGCGACTTCCCACGGAACCTACAAACCACCGAGAGGGTTCTTGAATGCTCCCGCAGCATCGTTCATTCTGCGCGCCATCAGCCTATGAATTCCGTGAGCCAGCCTTCGCAGGTTCGCTCAGTGAAAAGGAGCCCAACATGACGTTCGGCAGAATCGCTCGCATCGCCGTCTTAGCTTCACTTGTGATCTTCCTCTCCGTGTTTCTCGCCAGCAGCGGCAGCCGCCCTCCGGCAGAGGCGCGACCGCAGTTTAGCGGTGGCGGCAACAATTGCATTCACGTTGGCGGCAGCATCATTACGAATTTCGGAGCGGTAGACCCCAACACGACTTTAGGTCCAGCCACGGGCGACTTGCGCGGCGCCGTGGCGGCGACCCTGTTAACTGCGCCGCAGCCCGGACCGAATGGAACGGTGTTGTTCAACGTGCAGCATCATTGGGTCACGGAGTCCGGCGACAACATCTACTTCGATCACGCCGTGGCGACGACGATCCCCGTTTCGCAAACGCGCTTCGCCATCGTCAGCTACCCCACGCACATTGTCGGAGGAACAGGGCGGTTTGCTGGAGCAACGGGAGATCTTACCAACATCGGCGAAGCCGACCTCCAGGCTGGCACAGCCTTGCGTTACTTCGGGCAGGTGTGTTTCGCGGATGCCCAGTAGGGTTGCATGGTGCCAATGCCTGGGTTGTCGTACTTAGAGGTAAAAAGAAAGCTGAAGGTGATTGCGAGTGTGGAAGTGAAGGAATGACGGCACATCTTCGCAAAACCTCCGAAAACTACCGTTTTCGGGGAACCAGCGATTATCTTGTGGCTTTTGATCATGGGCCCGCAAAGAATGGACCATTGGAAGCTCCAGCATAAACTGAACCTCGCTCCTGGCGTTGGGCTTCACGTTCCACGGATTCCGTGCGAGTTGTCGGCAACCCTTACCTAATCGCGTTACGTCAGAGTTGCCCGTGATCCAGGCACAATCGCGAGGGGCGCCGGTAAATCAGCTGCGAAGGAGGTCACTTCTGCGTGTGGCCGACTTATCATGACCCGCCGAACACGATCGCGCTGACTCCTCGCAAGACGAGAGAGGGCTGGCGGAAGGGGTATACAATGCTCGGCATTGTCCGGGCCAAAGAGGGTCCACGCTCAATCCGCTTCGTTTCGGGGGACTATGGCAACCGGCGTAATCCGCCAAGGCAATCACCGCTTGGAAAATCTCTTTTTTTCAGGCATGGCTGTGCTGATTCTCGGCACGGTGTTTCTGGGGTCCGCGCGCAGCTACTATCTGGCAGGGGTGTTCAAAGCTCCGCTGCCCAACTTAATCGTACACATCCACGGCGCGGTGTTTTCCTCGTGGATCCTTTTGCTGATCGCGCAAACCTCGCTGGTCGCCGCCGGCCGCACAGATCTGCATCGCCGCCTTGGTCTGCTGGGCTTCGCTTCGGCGTGCGTGGTGGTCATCCTGGGCCTGCTGGCGGCCACCGATTCGCTGGGCAGGCACTTTGCCGCTGGCGAACCGGGAGTGGGAGCCAAAGCGTTTTACGCGATCCCCATCGCCGACATGCTGGTCTTCTCGACGTTGATTTATTTCGCCTTCCGCGAGCGATTTAATCCTGCCGCGCACAAGCGGCTCATCCTGATCGCTACCATTACGCTTCTGGATGCGGCCTTTGTCCGCTGGCCTATTCCCGCGGCGTGGTGGGATCTCCGCATGGCGCAGATGTGCTGCTACCCGTTGCTGTTGTTGCTGATCGGCTACGACTTGTGGTCCACGGGAAAGATTCAGCGCGCCACGCTCTGGGCCAGCGCGTTCCTGATCGTCCTGCAACAGGTGCGCAGTCCCATCGGGCGAACCGTCCCCTGGCAGAGTTTCGCCACGTGGGTGCAGAATCTCGCCCGTTCTTTCCACTGAGCGCCAAAGCAACTGGCGCGCCCTGTTACCAGTCGATCGACGGAAGTGGCGGCACTCGGCCTTTCGATTCAAGCAAGTAGCGATTACTTCCGAATAATCGGCAACCCTTCCCTTACCGGATTACGGAAGGGATGCCCGTCATCCGGGAGTCAAACGCAAATCATAGGGACTATCGGGTTTGGGGATTCAGCCCTTCCATTTATGGAGTGCGATAGAGTTGACCATCTTTCATCACGAAGTTAATTTTCTTCAAGCCATCAATATCACGTAGTGGGTTTACGGGTGTCGCCACTAAATCCGCGGCCATTCCCACACGAATCGAGCCGCGTACTTTGTTGACGTCGAGCAGTGCAGCTGCGCGGGTCGTCATAGATCGCAGAATATTCGATGGGCCGATTCCGGCTTCACGGAAGCTGTCAACGTATTCAATAGCCAGTTCTCCCCTACTGCGGCCTTTTACGT